>Ga0078972_1002236_pt1 | contig 65349 bp, 82 predicted proteins | sample YelNatPaOPGAMG01_FD_67568 | JGI IMG/M metagenome (GOLD analysis project Ga0078972, IMG submission 67568) | Hot spring thermophilic microbial communities from Obsidian Pool, Yellowstone National Park, USA - OP-RAMG-01 (SPADES assembly) (version 2) | ecosystem: Environmental > Aquatic > Thermal...
ATGTTGTTAGTCAAACAAAGAAATTAATATTGGATTTATTAGGAGTTTCTTTGGCTGGATATAAATTGATGGAATTTCCAAAAATAATGGCAAATTATATTGAAAGCCTTGGAGGAAAGCCTGAGGCTACAATTTTCAGGGCTAAAAAGAAGTATCCAGCAATAAATGCTGTATTAGTCAATGCAACATGTGCTCATTCTATTGATATGGATGATGGGCATCGGTTTGCCGCCCTTCATCCAGGAGTAGTGGTTATTCCAACTGCAATAGCTGCAGGAAACCCGAGCCAAAAATGCAATATTGGAAGCATCACACTACAGCCGCCTGTGCCTATCCAGCCACCCAAAAGCCCGGCTGCCAATCCCACCAAAAGCAATATAAGAATCATTGTAATATTTAATTGTGGTACGCCCTTAGTTGTTTGCTGTTCGTTAGAGAATACCAAAATCGTAATCACTATCATAATCAAGACTAAAAAAATAGTAAATTTGTATTTGCCAAAAAATGATTTTATGTCCATGATAAATCCCTCTTATTTTCTGCTTTCTTTAATTGATACCTCTTTCTTGCATTTCGGGCATCCAGAACCTAAAATTTCAATTTTCATTTTCTATCTCACCAAATTTCAATTCATCCTTTCTCATTTCCAACTCATTATTTACTTTTGATAAAACCTTGGTTTTTCTGACTATTTTTTGCGCCTTTTCTCTTGTTGTTTCATCTTTAGTAAAACTGATCGCTTCTATAGGACACAGATTAGCGCAAGTCTGACAAGCAACTACACAGTTATTCAGATTTTTGACTTTTTGTTCCTGTAATCATATCTAAAAACACCGCGGCCGCATGTCGTAACGCACATTCCGCATCCAATACATTTATTTTCATCAATAATTGGATGCCAGTTGATTTTTTCCTAGGTATTCCATGCCATTCAGCAAAATTATTTGTACTCATATTTTCACTTTGAGCAACAAGATTTTTTCAAAATCTTTTTATAACCTAACATTTTGAAAATATTGCAAATCCTGTAATCTTTTATTTTATAATAAATCTTTTTTCCTTCTCTCCGGGATTCAACTATTCCTGCATTTTCTAATATGCTTAATTGGATAGATACTGTAGATTGTGTTCTTTTTACTTGCGGAAATATTTCACATACACATTTTTCTCCATCTAAAAGAGATTCAACTATTTTTAATCTTGTTTCATCTGAAAGTGCTTTCAATATCTTTATCACTTCTTTTTCATTCATTTTGACCATCTTATTTACATATTGATATATATCAATATTTATAAAGCTTTCTATGAACCCAAATTAGAAAAAACTCATGAATATTATTAGAAATATTTTAATTTCAATCAGCAGCAATAAAGTTTATCAGGAGATTTTCCTTGCAGATTCCCGAAAGGATTTCCATATTTTACAACATTTTTTATCATTTCACTGACAGAATCTGGCTCAATTCCTTCTTTTACAAGCTGTGCTCTTAATTTTCTTATCAAATCTGATAAATTAATTTTTACTGGGCAATTTTCATAGCACATCTGGCAGGTTGTGCAGAAAAACGCGCCATTATTATAAGCATCTTTACCTGATTCTTTGAAATAGGAACTTAAAACTCCTTTTGCTCCTGGAAAATTTGAACCATATCTTGAAAATATCTGGTGATAGACAGGACAGAAGTTTAAACATGCACCGCAATTAATACAATACAAAAGTTCTTTAAATTCAGAATTCAAAATTTCTGTTCTCTTGTTATCCAACAGAATTAAATAAACTTCCTTTGCACCCTGGGCTCCTGTAATTAATTTATCTTGAATATCTGCTGTCTTGCTTGGGCCTGAAATTATATTAACATAAACAGGATAATCTTGAGCTGTTCCAAAAATGCTTGCTGCTTTGATAATTTTTAATGCATCTTCTCTTGTTTTTACTATTTTATCAAAGCTTGTTAAAATGATATGCTTTTCAGGTATTCTTGAAACAAGAGAGATATTGCCTTCATTTTCTAAAATAAAAATGCTTCCATCACTTGAAACAACATTTGCTCCTGTAATTCCAATTTTTGCCTTGAAAATTTTTTCTCTTAAATATTCTCTAATGAATTTAACGATATCTTCTTCATTTGATTTAACATCTTTTCCAAATTTTTCTTTAATTTTTTTAGAAATTTTTTCAGGAGTTAAATTTAATGCAGGCAAAACCGGATGCAAATCTTCTCCACCAAAAATTTGAACAAGAAAATCTCCTAAATCAGTTTCAATTAATTCTTTGTCTTTTAATTCATTGAGATTGATTTCATTAGCAGTATTTGATTTTGATTTAATAATTAATTTTTCTTTTCCAATAATCTCTTTTATTTTTTTTATTGCATCTTTTGAATCTTTTGCTTCAATAACTTTAATTCCATTTTTTGTTAAATTCGCAATGGCTTTTTTCTTTAATTCAAAAATATCATTCAATGCTTCTTCTTTTATTTTTCTTAATTCATCTCTTAGTTTTTCCTTTTCTTCCTCATTGATTATTTTGTCTCTTTTTTCTTTGTAAGAATACATTATAGGCAAGACTATTTCTTGTGTTTCCATATTTTTTTCAATTTCTTTAGTTAGATTAATTGATTTCATTTTAAACTCTCCTCAATAACCTTCTTCTCTTCTTCAGTTATTCCATAAATCTTATACACAAGCTCATCAATTTCAGCATCTGTCTTTTTTATTTCTTCCTCAATTTTTGCTCTTTCATCAGTTTTTTTGTCTCCCAGTTCATTGAGGCGTTTGTTGAGGGAAAGCATTTTGTCTACGAGTTGAACGAGTGGTTGTTGTTCGGATTCTGGGATGAGTTTGATTGGGAGTTGTTCTATCTCAAAAGTTCTAAGTTCAATAAAACCGCCGCGCATAGCAGTTGTACCATATTTTTTCCTAGAATAATATCCTATTAATTTTGAATTTAAAATGCCTAGCAAATATTTGAGAGAAATTTTTTTGTTTATCGAATGAATAACATATACCGTATTCACTGGAATTTTATTTTCATCGGTCAAAAGTGTTGCTGTGGGGGTAAAACATATTTTTTTCATAAGAATAGCAGGTACATCTATTAACCACTTTTTATTTTTGATTATTTTCTTTTCACTTTTAAGTAAACGATACTTTTCAATCTCTCTATTTGTTAATGCTTCTGCTTCACCAATTTCACTTATACTCGCACTTGTAGGTTTTGCTCTATAAATTTGAATTAATTTTTCACCTGATACTTTCTCCAAAATACTTTGTTCATTTTTATTCAAGTTAAATAGAAATGGTTCTTCACTAGTAAGTTTATTTTGTTCTATCTCTTCTTTGGACATATTGTAAAAGTTTGATGAAGATGGTGTAAAAATTTTAATTTTATTGTTTTTGGGTAATACCTTTTGAACAATCACTATATACGGATAAGTAGATGCTTCACTGAATACACCCAATTGAGAAACATCAACTATTTTTACAATTTTGAAATTCAGCATTAAATTTCTTAGAGGTATTCCATATTTTGTTATGGCAAACTTATTGGGAGTTATGAACCCCAAATAACCACCTTCTTTAAGCAGCCTCAATCCTATTTCATAAAATAAAACATAAAGGTCATATTGTTGATATGCTACTTTGTAATTTTTTTCAAAAAATATTTTTTCTTTTTTTGATAAATTTCTATTATTTACATACGGCGGATTCCCTATCACAACATCAAAACCGCCTTCTTGCATGACTTCAGGAAATTCTTCTTCCCATTTGAAGGCTTTATCTCCTGCAATTGCTGGGTCGTCAATCAAAGAGTTTCCGCATTTTATGTTCTCTTGAAGTAATGGAAGGCGATGGCCTTTTTCTGCAATTTTCAGCAAAAGATTAAGTTGAGCAATTTCTACTGCCTGCTTGTCCAAATCTACGCCGAAAATGTTGTTTTTGAGGATTTTTGTTTTTGTTGTGAATGGCATATTTGTCTTAAAGTCAATCTGCGTTTGCGAATAATTCTTATCGTGTTTTGCATAATACTCGTTAAGAACATCAAAAGCCTTAATCAGGAATGAGCCAGAGCCACAAGCAGGATCTAAAACTCTGATTTTTTCTGGATTTACTTTTTTATCTTTAAGCAGTTCTCCTAAAGTGTTTCTGACAATATAATCAACAATATATGTAGGGGTGTAATAAATTCCTTGTTCTTTTCTGTGTGCATGACTCTCTGTAAGTTTTGCTCTTTTCTCGCCTTTCTTTAAAATATGCCCTAAATACTGCTCGTAAATATTGCCTAAAACATCCGCCTCAATAGCTGAAAAGTCATAATAAACAGATTTATCTTTTGTATAGTAAAGTCCTTCAATGATTTCATGCAAAACCTCATTATCTATTTCTAAACTATCGCAGAGATGATTAGCAAATATCTTGCTGTTGTATTGCTTGTCAAAATATGCAAAAACCTCTCTCAAGCTTTTTATTAACTGCCCTCTGCCTCTACTTTCCCATTCCCTCAAGCTAGAAATTAAGGTTTTTGCTTCAAGTTCTCTATCTTCACAATTTCTAATAAATATTAATCTATCTAAAATTCTCTGAACAGCCTCATCTAAATCTTCTTCTGTTATGTTTTTGTTTTGATTTAGTTTTGTTATATTTTTTGATAGTAATTCCCTGAATCTTGTAAAATCAGCTAAAAGCTGTTTATCAACAGGAATCTTTTTAGTTTTCTTTCCCCATTTTTCAGCTTCTTTATCTAGCAAACCTTGCTCAAAACTCTCTTTTGATAAAAGCCATAATTCATTAAACCTGTCTAAAAATTCATAGCATGGAATTGTTTTAAGATGACTCTGCAATGGATTGGATGTTTTCCATTCAGCATTAAATATTTTTATTGATTCAAAATTGGTAAGAACCGCCCAAGTGCAACCTTTATGCCAAGCGTAGTTTATTGCCTGTTCAATAAATTTAGGATCATCTAAGTCCTCTTTTAATGATTTTGCTTCCAAGAAAAATTTAGGAATTCCATTAATTCTGAAACCATGATCTACTCGCTTTTTAGATATTTTTTCCTCAGCACTAACCTCATTTGAGTCTTCAGTATTCCAGCCTAAAGCACGAAACAAAGGAAGAATAAAATCCTTTTTAGTCATTTCTTCATTATATTTGCTGACTTGTTTTTCTTCCACAAGACGATTATATTTTTCTATAAGATTCTTAATTTCTTGTTTAGCTTTTTCGATGTTCATTTTCCTTCCCCAAATAATTGACTCAATTCTTTTACTTCTAAATTCTTTGAGTTTTCTTTCAAATGTAAATAGCACATAGGGCAACTTGTGCAAAGTAGTTTTGCTTTTGTTTCCTTTGCCATCTTAATTCTTTCTTTAGCAATAGAATTTGCAAGTTCTGGCTGGTTTGTCTTAACACCAGAACCGCCGCCACAACAAAAAGAGTAATTTTTTGTTAGTTTCATTTCTTTAAGATTTCCTGATTTCTTAATTATTTCTCTTGGCTCATCATAAACTCCTTCATATCTTCCTAGATGGCAGGGATCATGATAAGTTATGTCGGTATTTAATTTCTTAGGATTGATTTTGCCTTTTTTTATTGCTTCTGCAATTGTTTGAGTAATATGTTCTACTTTTATATCCCATTTATCAATTAATTTTGGATAGTTTGTTTTGAACATGTGAAAACATGCAGGGCAATTTGTTATTATTTTTTTTACTCCTCTTTCTTTGAACAATTTAAAATTTTTTTCTGCAAGTTCTTTTGCTTCTTTTTCATGGCCAGCATTTAAAACAGGGTTGCCACAACAAACTTCAAAATCCTTAAGCATGATAAAATCAATTCCAATTTTATTAAGAATTTTCTTGTAGTTTTCTTCCAAATCTTTTGCTACAAATTTTGTCAGGCAACCAGGATAATAAAGAGTATTACCTGAAAATAAATTTATTATAGACATCACCTCACCTGAAAATTATATCCAACTATAAACTGAATTTAATAAGTATATTGCAAGAATAATCATAATTATTCCAGCCACAAGTCTCATGTATTTTTTATTTCCTTCAACCCAAGCTGTTATTTTTTCTGTTTTAGTTCCAAAGTATGCAAATAAAACTATCATTAATAATGGTAGCACAAAAATAAAATTATAAAGTAATAAGTAAGGAATACCAAAGGTCTTATTGATATTCATCAGACTTAAAATAGCCAGATAAATTCCTCCTGTGCAAGGCAGTTCTACTAATGCTACAATAGCTCCTAATAATATAACAGCAGGAAGTGTTCCTTTCTTGGAAATTCTTTCTAATGTCGGCTTCACACTTGTCGGAATTCTTAGTGAAACCCCTTTTCCATAAAAGAAGAAATCTTTTATTTCAATTAAACCACCGACAAGAACCAATATTCCTGCAAGAACAATAACATAATTTATAAAACTGGAAAATTCTGAAATAATTTTCATTATGCCGAGTCCTGCTGAGAAGTAAACTAAAAATATTATAAAAGTATAAATCAATCCATATTTCAATGCTTTTTTCTGTGATGCTGTAGCAATAAGCGTTGCCAGTAAAAATATCAGAACACCAAAGGCGCAGGGATTTATTGAATCAATTAACGCTGCAACAACAATAGTTCCTAAGGTTAATTTTTGTGCATTAGGATTATCTGAAGAGACGCTTGTTGAAATCTCTTTTATTGGATTACAATTTGTAACACTTTTTTTTAGATTATTTATTATAGGAGTATCTCCAATAAAATAAGAATAACCTTTTTCACATTCAATTACTACAAAGGGGACTCCTCTCTGATATTGGCTTATATTTAATAAATCTGCATACTTTGTATAAAGGTCTCTGTTTGTTTGGTTATAATAAACTTCTAATCTATAAACATTAACATTTTCTATTTTAGAAATTTCTTCTAAAACACCGCTTTTTATAACATTTTCACAATGTGGGCATCCCTCTCCATAGAAAAAATAAACATTTTTAATTTCGGATGCGAATGCTAAATTAAATAACAACACTGAAAATAAAACTATAAGCAAACTTCTTTTTGATAACATAATCTTTTATTAAAAAGCAATAAATATAAATGTTTTGGTTATCTACTTGAATGAATTCATTTTATACAGCTTCGTACAAATTCCAAAAATAATGGAGCAGGGTCAAGAAGGCGTGATTTGAATTCAGGATGTGCTTGGGTTGCGATAAAGAATTTGTGTTTTGGAATCTCTATAAACTCCATCAATTTTGTTTCATCTTCTTCTCTAATATGATAACCTGAAAACACAAGACCATTTTTTTCTAACACTTCAACATATTTCGGATTTACTTCATATCTATGGCGATGCCGTTCAAGAATAACATTTTTTGCATTTTCTATTACTCCTAATCTAAATCTCATCTTTTCATCTTTCATCATCTGTTTTATTCTTTCCTGATCCTTTTCAAGCCTTCCTGTTTTTTTGTAAATATCAAGAACCTTACTATCTTTAAGGATTGCAGCATATGCACCAAGTCTCATAGTTCCTCCATATCTGCTTTCTTCTAGTATTTTTTTCTGAGTAGGCAAAATATCTATCACAGGATATTTTGTATTTTTATCAATCTCTGTTGTATTAGCATCCAGCCCTATGCTTCTTGCATATTCAACAACAGCAAGCTGCATTCCATAACACAAACCTAAAAATGGAATATTATTTTCTCTTGCATACCTGATTGCAGAAATTTTACCTTCAACCCCGCTCTCGCCGAAGCCACCTGGGATTATAATGCCATCATAATTTTTTAGTATCGCTACATTTTCATCTGATATTTTTTTTGAATCAATCCACCCTATTTTTACTTTCACATTTAGATTGGCGCCAGCATGAATCAGTGCCTGATTTATTGAGATGTAGGAATCGCTCAGCTGAAATTCGCCGATATCAACATATTTTCCAACCAATGCAACATTAACCTCTTTTTTAGCATTCTCTATATTTTTTATCAGTTGTTCCCACTCAGTCCAATCAGGCTCCTTCTTTTTTGAAACTCCAAATCTCTTCAGGATTTTTTCTCCAAGTTTTTCTTTTTCAAAATTTAATGGTATTTCATAAATACAGTCAACATCAGGAGCAGATATTACATGTTCAGCATTTATATTTGCATTGGTTTCAAGTTTTTTCTTTCTAACATCATCTATCGGGATAGGAGCCCTGCACAACAAAAAATCAGGAAATATTCCTGACTCATTTAACATTCTTACTGCTTGTTGCGTAGGTTTTGTTTTCATCTCACCGATATTACTTGGTATAGGCATATATGTAACAAGAACATAGGCAACATTTTGTGAACCAAGTTCAAGTTCCAAACCTTTCGCAGCAAAAAGATATGGCAAGTTTTGATAATCCCCAACAGTTCCACCTATTTCCACAATAACAAAATCAAAACCTTCGCCAGCTTCCTTTATTCTTCGTTTAATTTCGTTTGGAACATGTGGTATTACTTCTACTGTTTGTCCTAAGAATTGTCCGCTTCTTTCCATCTCAATAAGATGTTTATAAACCTGGCCTGTTGTGATGTTGTTTCTTTTTGGAATGTCAATTCCTAAAAATCTTTCATAATTTCCCAAATCCTGATCAATCTCGCCGCCATCATCAGTTACCCATACTTCTCCGTGTTCAGTAGGTCTCAATGTTCCAGCGTCATAATTTATATAAGGATCAATTTTAATGGCAGTAACAGAAAAACCATAATTTTGTAGAATCTTAGCAATAGAAGCAGATGCCACACCCTTGCCGACACCGGATATAACTCCACCGACAACAAAAATAATTTTCATTTTGAAAACCTGTTTTTGTATAATAATCAATCAAAAAATATAAAAAATTATTTGAAAATAGTTTTCTCTGTAAAAATTAATGAGACAAGTTCATGAATAATTTTCCTTCCTCATGAATCAGTAAAACTTATCGCCTTAATGATTTTTTTGAAATTGTATAAAAGAGATATCTGACAAAAATGTTTAAATACTCTTTTGTTCATTAAATTTTTAATTGCTCTCACGACACTCTGATGAATGCAGTCAGATTCTACGTGTTTAGTTAAATAGGGATTATAAGGTATAGATATGCCGAAGAGAGGAAAACCGAGAAAAGGAAGTTTGCAGTATTGGCCGAGAAAGAGAGCCAAACGTATCTACCCAGCTACATCATCATGGCCTGAAATCAAGGAAACAATACCATTAGGTTTTGCAGGATATAAGGCAGGAATGATTCATGTTATATCTATAGAAAAAGGTAAGCATGTTGTAACTCCTGTGACAGTTCTTGATGCTGCTCCTTTGTTTGTTTGTGGTTTCAGATTATATCAAAAATCCCAGGTAATAAAAGAAAGCTGGAGTGATAAAATACCTCGCAGTGCTGAACTAAAAATAAAAAAAGGAAAGAGGGCAAAGCTTTCTGATGAAGAAATTAATAAATTAGATGTAGATGATGTAAGATTAATTGTATGCACACAGCCTGATAAAACAGGAATGAAAAAGAAAAAAGGAGAGATATTTGAAATTGGAATAGGCGGAGATATTAAAAGTAAAATTGAATATGCAAAAAATATGCTTGGTAAAGAGATAAACGCCAAGGATGTTTTTAAGGTAGGAGAATATGTTGATGTTTCTGCTGTCACAAAGGGACATGGATTTACAGGACCTGTAAAAAGATATGGGATAAGAATACAAGGCAGGAAAGATAAGCAGATGCATCGCCATGTTGGAAGTATTGGTTCCACAGTTCCGAGAAAAGTTGATTGGAGGGTACCTCAGGCCGGACAGTATGGCTTCTTTACAAGAACAGAATTTAATAAAAAAATTCTTGGGTTTGAAGGCGAAAAAATAAATCCTAAAAGTGGATTTGTGGGTTATGGGCTTGTTAAGAATGCTATATTAATTAAAGGGAGTGTTCCAGGTCCTAGAAAGCGTTTGATAAGGATAAGGAAGGCGATGAGAGCTAAAAGAAAAATAGAGCCGTGTGAAATTAAGTTGATTGAGTGATAATTATGGTTTCAGTTTACAATACTAATGGAGAAAAAATAGAAGAAATTGAATTGCCAGAAGTATTCAAAACAAAATATAGACCTGATGTCATAAGAAAAGATTTTCGCGTTTATATGAGTAAATTAAGACAGCCATATGGAACAGATGTTTTTGCTGGAAAAAGGACAAGCGCACACTATCATGGAAAGAGAAGATATAGGTACACAATGATGAACCGTGAGATGTCAAGACTACCAAGAATTCATGGTGGCGGTTATTTACAATGGCGTGCAAGATTTGCGCCACATGCAGTGAAAGGAAGAAGGGCCCATCCTCCAAAGTCTACAAAGAAATGGGAATTGAAAATTAACAAAAAGGAAGAAATGCTTGCAATAAAGTCAGCGATTGCGGCATCAGCAAACTTAAAACTTGTGCATGCACATGGCTACAAAACTGTTAAGGAAGTTCCAATAGTAGTTTCTGATGATTTTGAAAATATACAAAAAACAAAAGAGCTATACAACGCATTAAATAAAATAGGGCTAGAAAAAGAAGTAGAAAGAATTAAAGAGAAAAAAGTCCGTGCAGGAAAAGGAAAGATGAGAGGAAGAAAATACAAGAAAAAGAAAGGAATACTTATAGTAGTGTCACAGGATTGCAATCTACTAAAGGCAGGAAAAAACATTGCTGATGTAGCTACTGTTGATGATTTAAATATTGCATTGCTTGCTCCAGGAGGAGATGCAGGTAGATTGATAGTTTTCACAAAATCCTCGCTGAAAAAATTGGCAGCATTAGGTGATAAAAATGAGCAATAAAGATGAGGAAAAGGAAATTACTGATCCGTTTGGAGTACTTAGATATGTTTTGATGACAGAAAAATCTATACAGATGATTGAATCACAAAATAAACTTTGTTTTATAGTTAACAAAGATTCAAGCAAAGAAGAAATAAAGAAAGCAGCTGAGAATCTTTTTGAAACAAAGATTGAATCCGTAAACACAATGATTGATCAAAAAAATAGAAAGAAGGCTATAATAAAGTTTAAAACTCCGGGCATCGCCGGTGAGATTGCAGTAAGATTAGGAATTATATAATGGTGATTTTGTGGGAAAAAATTTAAGACAGCAGAGAAGAGGAAAAGGAAGTCAACGATATAGATCTCCTAGTCATAGATTTCTAGGAGAAGTTAAATATGATGATATTGAAAAGAAAGAAGGAGTTGTGATCGATATCGTTGATGCTCCTGGAAGAACTATCCCACTTGCTATTGTAGATTATCCAAATGGAAAAGAGTTGATGATTCCACCTGAAGGATTGAGCGTAGGAGAGAGGGTTGGTTATAATATTGAAATGAAAAATGGTGCTATATTAAAGCTTGCTGATATACCTGAAGGAACAAAAATTTATAATATTGAAATAAGACCGAAGGATGGAGGAAAACTTTGTAGAGCATCTGGGACATTTGCAACATTGGTTACAAAAGGAAAGGACAAGGCAGTAATACAACTTCCAACAGGAATATTGAAAACAGTTTCCGTGGAGTGCAGGGCTACAATTGGAGTAGTTGCAGGTTCTGGGAGACCAGAAAAACCATTCCTCAAAGCTGGAAACAGATATTATACTATGAAGGCGATGGGAAGATATTATCCGATTGTTAAAGGAGTTTCAAAAAACCCTGTTGACCATCCATTCGGTGGAAAGACCAAACCAGGAAAGCACAAAACAGTTTCAAGACATATGCCACCTGGAAAGAAGGTAGGTTCAATTTCACCAAGAAGAACTGGTAAAAAGAAGTGATAAAAGATGGCAAAATTTTATTTTCGCGGAAAAACATTTGAGGAATTAGAAAAAATGAGTTTAGAAGAATTTTCACAATTACTTGATGCAAGAAAAAGAAGATCGCTAAAAAGAGGTTTCAATAAACATCAGAAAAAACTTTTGCAAAAAATAAGGAAGTTTAAAGGAAAAGACAAATTGATAAGAACTCAGTCAAGGGATATGGTGATCTTACCAGAGATGGTTGGTAGTAAAATCGGAGTTTATAATGGAAAAGAGTATGTACCGATCATAATAACAAAAGAAATGATAGGAAGATACCTTGGAGAGTTTGCATTAACAAGAAAAAGAGTTATTCATTCAGCTCCTGGTGTCGGAGCAACGAGGTCAAGCAAATTTGTTGCATTGAAGTGATGATATGCCATATACTTTCATACCAAAAGAAAACCATGCAAAGGCATTTGGAAGGAATCTTAAGATCTCTTCTAAAAATGCTGCCATCATATGTAGGGTAATCAGAGGTAAAAAACTCAAGGTTGTAAAGAGGTTGCTTAATGACCTCATTGATAAAAAAAGAAGTCTTGGTGGAAAATATTACACGAATGCAGCAAAGGAGATAAAGAAACTTTTGGAATCATGCGAGAAAAATGCAGAATTCCTTGGACTTGATACAAATAGTTTATTTGTTCACGCATCAGCTACCCATGGAACAATAGTAAGAAGGAGAAGAAGAAAAGCCGCATTTGGCTCAAGAATGAAGATGACAAATGTTGAAATAATATTAATCGAAAAAACAAAGAAAAAAGATCAAAAGAAAAGTGAGAAATCATGATAGAACAAAAGAGAATGGCTGCAAAGATATTGAAATGCGGAGTAAGCAGAATATGGATTGACCCTAAAAGGGCTGCCGAGGTAAATGAAGCAATAACAAATGCAGATATCAGAAGATTAATTAAAAACGGTGTGATAGTTAAAAAACCAAAAATAGGTATAAGTAGTGGAAGAAAAAACAAAATAAAAAAACAGAAACAAAAAGGCAGAAGAAAAGGACACGGTTCAAGAAAAGGGGCTTTGGGTGCGAGGTCTCCAAGAAAAAGGGAATGGATAAAAAGAATAAGAGGAATAAGAGCTTTTCTAAAACAACTGAGAGATGAAAAGAAAATTGATAATTTAAAGTACAGAGACCTCTACAAAAAAGCAAAAGGAGGATTTTTCAGAAGCAAAGCACATGTGAAACACTATCTTGAAAGAGAAGGAATTGAGGTGGAACATGTTAAAGAGAAGGCGTGAAGGAAAAACTGATTACAAGCAAAGGCTTGGTTTGCTGAAAGGAGAGAAGAAAAGATTAGTTGTCAGAAGAACTATTAACTATATTCATGCCCAGATTGTTGATTATGATGAAAAAGGTGATATTGTAGTTATTGAAAAATTTTCAAAGCATCTTCAGAAATATGGATGGAAGGGACACTGCGGTAATCTTTCTGCGGCATATCTGACCGGTTTGCTTATTGGATTAGAAGCAAAGAAAAAAGGAATTGATGAAGCTATACTTGATATTGGTTTACAAAGATCAACTAAAGGTTCAGCAATCTATGCATTGGTCAAAGGTGCAATAGATGCTGGATTAAAAATTCCTGTAGATGAAAAAATGTTTCCTTCAGAAGAAAGGATAAGAGGAGAGCATATTGCGCGTTATGCACAACAATTGAAAGACAATAAAGAGATGTATTCAAGACAATTTTTAATTTATATTAAAAATGGAATTGAGCCGGAAAAGATTGTTGATCATTTTAATGAAGTTAAGAAAAAAATATTAGAAGCGTGAGAAGATGGAAGAAGAAAAAGATGTAGAAATTTGGAACCCTAAAACAGAACTCGGAAAGGAGGTGCTGAAAGGAACAATAACAAGCATAGATGAGATATTTGAGCAGGGAAGAAAAATAAAGGAATCTAAAATTGTTGATAAATTACTTCCTAATTTAGAAAGCGAAATAATTCTTATAGGAGGTTCCCCTGGAAAGGGAGGAGGTATCAGGAGAACACCCACAGCAAGAACTGCAAGAATGCACAGGTCAGGAAGAAGATACAAAGCCTCAGCAGTCGTTGTCATTGGAAATAAGGATGGATATTTAGGAATAGGAAAGGGAGTATCTGTTGATAACAAGGTTGCTATAGATAAGGCAACAGAAGCAGCAAAATTAAATATTATTCCTATAAAAAGAGGATGTGGAAGTTGGGAATGTGGATGCGGTCAAAAGCATTCAATTCCTTACAAGGTTGAAGGAAAATGTGGTTCTGTTAGGGTTGTTTTAATTCCGGCTCCAAAAGGAATTGGGTTATGCGTTTCTGACGAAGTTAAAAAAATAATGAGATTAGCGGGTATACAAGATATATGGTCTAAAACTTTTGGAAATACAGGAACAAGAAAAAATCTTTCATTTGCTGTGTTTAATGCTTTCAAAAATTTGAATAAAATGAAAGTGCCAGAGTGATGTGATGAAAAGAAAAGTAAGAAACATAGGAATAGATATGAAGCCGCCTAAAGATATTTGTAGTAGTGAGAAGTGTCCTTGGCACGGACATCTTAAAATAAGAGGAAGGTTGTTCACAGGGACTGTTGTTTCAAAAACAGTTAATACTGTAATAGTTCAGTGGGATTATCATCACTTTGTTCCAAAGTATGAAAGAAGTGAAAGAAGAAAATCAAAAATAGTTGCACACCTGCCATCATGTATAAATGTCAATATTGGAGATGTAGTTCGCGTTGGAGAATGCAGACCTCTTTCAAAAACAAAGAGATCGGTCGTTCTAGGAAAGGTGGAATAAATGAAAGCCATATCAGCACATGTGACAAAGGCAATTCATCAGGGAACGGTCTTGAACTGTATAGATAATACTGGAGCAAAAAAATTGAAAGTAATAGCAGTAATCGGTTATAAAGGCAGGTGGAGAAGATTGCCAAAAGCAGGTGTTGGTGATGTTGTTGTGTGTTCAGTTATAGCTGGCAAGGAAAAAATGAGACATGAAGTTGTTTATGCTGTTATTGTTAGGCAGAAAAAAGAATATAGGAGGCTTGACGGAAGAAGAATAAAATTTAGAGACAACGCAGCAGTTATTGTGAACCCAAAAACATATGAACCACAAGGAACAGAGATAAGGTCGGTTATTGCTAAAGAGGCTGTTGAAAGATTTTCAACAATAGGAAAGATCGCATCTATTGTTGTTTAGGGTGTTTGAATGAAAAAGTTTTCAAAAAAATGGATTAGCAGCAAGAAACCAAGAAAGCAAAGAAAGTATAGGGCAAACGCTCCACTTCATATTAGAAGAAAAATGCTCTCGGCTATGCTTGATAAAAAATTAAAAAAAGAATTTAATAAGAATGCACTCCCTGTTAGGAAAGGGGATGAGGTTTTTATAATGCGTGGAGAGTTTAAAGGAAAAACAGGAAAGATTTTGAGAGTTGATACCAAAAAACTGAAAGTTTATATTGACGGAATAAAGCGAAAGAAGGCAAATGGTCAGGAGGTTGAGGTTCCAATAGATCCAAGCAATCTTAAGATAATAAATCTTAATATGGAAGATAGAATGAGAAGAAAATTTATTGAAAGAAAAAAGGTGTTATAAATGAAGAGGTTAAATGCGCCAGATTTCTGGCCAATAGAAAAGAAAACTAAAAAATATATTATTACTCCTAGCCCTGGTCCGCATAAAAAGTATGAATGTATTCCTTTAGGAGTATTTATAAGAGATTTTTTAGGTTATGCTAAAAATCTGAAAGAGGTTAAAGAGATTTTGAATAAATCTCTTGTCAAAGTTGATGGAATTGTAAGGAAAGAATATAAATTTCCAATTGGTCTTATGGATATTGTTTCAATAGGAAATGAATTTTATTTGATATACCCGACAAAGAAAGGATTATCTCCGATTAAAATAAGTGAAGATGAAGCTAAGTCAAAACTTCTAAAGGTCATGAACAAAACAATTATAAAAGGAAACAAGATTCAGTTGAATCTTCACGATGGTAAAAATATTATTACAGATAAAAAGGATATCAAAACAAAAGATACAGTTGTATTCTCTCTGGTTGATAAAAAAATATCTGATATTTATAAATATGAAAAAGGTGCTAAGGTTGTTGTAATAAAAGGAAATAATATGGGAAAAGTTGGAATCATAGAGAATATAAATGATAAAGTTGGATTGGTCACCCTTCAGTCAGAAAATGAAAAAATCAATGTTCCCATAAAATATATTTTTGTGATAGGTTGATATGATGAACAAAATGCGAGATATAAGAATTGAAAAAATTGTATTGAATATTGGATTAGGATCAAGTGGAAATATAGAAAACGCGTTGAAGATATTAAAGGAGATAACAGGGATGAAACCTGTTATAACACGAACCCATAGAAGAAATACATTCGGGGTTGCAAAAGGAAAGCCCATCGGATGCAAGGTTACGATAAGAAAAAATACAAATGAGATGCTGAAAAGATTGCTTATGGCGAAGGAAAACATTCTCAAAGAAGAAAATTTTGATAAAAATGGAAACTTTGCCTTTGGTGTTCATGAATATATTGATGTACCTGGTGTAGAATATGATCCACAGGTAGGAATAATAGGATTTGATGTTTGTGTGACATTGGAGAGACCTGGTTATTGTATAAAAAGAAAAAAACCTTTTAAAAAAATTGGTCGCAGCCATCTTATAACAAAAGAAGAAGCAATAAAATTTGTAAAAGAAAATTTTGGAGTTAAAATTTCATGAGATGATATTATGAGAAAGAAAGCAATTAAAAGAAAAATGGGAAAGGGTTCAAAAAAATGTAGAAGATGCGGAAGCTTGAAGGGAACAATCAGATCATACGATCTATACTATTGTAGAAGATGCTTTAGAGAAGTTGCTCAACAGCTTGGATTCAAAAAATATAGGTGAATTGAATGAGACATGACTTGCTATCAGATGTTATGAATATAATGAAAAATGCAGACAAGCTTGGTAAAAAATTTTGTACTGTACCAGCCTCAAATCTAATTAAAGAGGTTTTGAAAGTCATACAAAAGGAAGGATACATCGGGAGTTTTGAATTTATTGATGATGGTAAATCTGGAAAAATTAATATTGAATTATTAGGCAAAATAAATAATTCCAAAGCAATTAAGCCGAGATTTTCTGTAAAAAAAGATGAGTTTGAAAAATGGGAAAGAAGATATCTTCCTTCAAGAGATATGGGTTTACTGATAGTTTCAACTCCAAAAGGGTTAATGACTCATACTGAAGCTATTAAAAGAGGGTTAGGTGGAAAATTAGTTGCATATATTTACTGAGTGATTTTATGGAAAAGAAAGTTCCTATACCAGAAGGTGTTGATTTAGAGATAAAGGAAAGAAAGGTTATTGTTAGTGGTAAGAAAGGCAGAATAGAAAGAAATTTTAATGATCCCAGATTCAATAAAAAAATTGAAATAAAAAAAGAAGGAAATAACTTCATTGTTAGTTCAAATAGGGATGATAGAAAAACAAAAGCATTTGTAGGAACAGTGGCAGCTCATGTGAAAAATATGATAACAGGCGTAACAAAGGGATACTGCTATGTTCTCACAATAAATTATGTTCACTTTCCTATGACAGTTGAAATTAAAGACAAAAGAGTAATAATCAGAAATTTTCTCGGTGAAAAAGGATATAGAGAAGCAAGAATTATTGGGGATGCTGAAGTAAAGGTTGATAAAGACAAAGTCATTGTTACAGGAATCAATAAAGATGATGTAGGTCAAACATCTTCCAATATAGAAGCAGCATGCAGGGTTTCAGGAAGAGATAGAAGAGTTTTCCAAGACGGTATTTTCCTAACAGAAAGAAAAACAATGGAATAGGTTGAAACTATGGTACGAAAAAAATTTTTGAGGCAGGATTATTTCAGATATAAAAAACTTGGAACAAAATGGAGGAGACCAAGAGGTCTTCAAAGTAAGCAAAGAATAGCAAAGGTGCAGAAATTAAGAATGCCATCTATAGGTTATGGAAAAGGGAAAGTAAATGAGATAAGAATAATAAATAATCCAGATGAGTTAGCACAACTAAAAGATTTTAATGGTAAAATTTTCATATCATCCTCAGTAGGTCTTAAAAAAGCCAAAGAAATTTTGGAAAAATCTGAAGAACTTAAAATAAAAATTGAAAATAAACGAAAGATATTGAAAAGACTCAAACTGAGATTAAAAGAGCTTCAAAAAAATAAGAATAGAGAAAGTAAGTGAGGACAAAATTATGAAAGAAAGAATTTTTATAAAACATGCAATACAACAAATTGAATTAGAAGAATATCTTAGAAGTTATTTCGCTTTGGCCAAGCATGGTGATATTGAGGTTCAATATACACCACTGGGCGTGAGGATAATAATTCACACAATCACACCAGGACTTATTATCGGTTCTGGTGGCGAAAAAATAAAACAAGCGGTTGAAGAAATTAAGAAGAGATTTGGTATAGACAATCCTCAAATAGATGTTCAAAAGATTGAGAACCCGTTCCTTGACCCTAAGATAGTTTCGCAGCAGATTGCAGATGCAATTGAAAAAGGAGTTAATTACAAAAGGGTTGGAGCATATTATCTATCTAAAGTAATGGAATCAGGTGCAGTGGGTTGTGAAATTAAGTTATCAGGAAAATTAGGAGGGGCAAGAGGAAGAACAGAAAGATTTACAGCAGGATATCTTAAAAAATGTGGAGATCCTGCTTTCAAAGATGTTTTAAAGGGATTTACTGTTGCATCACCAAAACTTGGAAGTATTGGGGTCACCGTAAAAATAATGGTTGTTCCACCAAAGAATATAATTAAAATTATTGAGAAAGGGAATTAAATGGCAATATTAAGAAAAAAAGAAATTCGCGAGATGAATGAAAAACAATTGAAGGAAAAATTGAAAGAGCTGAAACTAGAACTTGCTAAAGAAAGGGGAGCAGTTGAGGTCGGATCTGCGAAAAATCCAGGTAGAATTAGAGAAATTAGAAAAACAATTGCAAGAATAAATACATTTTTAAATAATAAAAATAGGGGTGAAAAATAAAAAATGGTATGTCCAAAATGTGGTTTGCCAGAGGAACTCTGTGTTTGCGAAATGATTGCAAAAGAGAAACAGATGATAAGAATTTTTGTGGAAAAAAAGAGATTTGGCAAAGTTTCGACGATAATTCAAGGGATTGATAAGTCACAGATTGATGTGAAAAGTCTATTAAAAAAATTAAAATCAAAGCTTGCATGTGGAGGGACATATAAAGAAGGAAATATTGAACTTCAAGGTGATCACAAATATAAGGTTGCTGAAATTTTGCAAAAAGAAGGATTCTCAAAAGATATGATCGAGGTTTTATAGGGGTAAGGATGAGAAAACCAGAGAATATCCTCAGACATGAACTTATAGGACTTTCATGCAAAGTAATATCATCCAAAAATAAATCTCAGATAGGTATTGAAGGAGAAATAATTGACGAAACAATGAAAACACTGGTAATAGAAACTCCAAAAGGAAGAAAAAGAATAGAAAAAAAAGGAACGATATTTGAAATAACATTAAATGATAAAAAAATTTATATTGACGGAAATTACATTTATGGAAGGCCTGAAGATAGAATTAAAAAGAAAATAAAAAAATGGTAAGGTTTTCAAAATGGCAAAGGTTAAGAAAGTTAGAAAAATGAGAGGACAGAGAACCCATGGATGGGGTTCAAAAAAGAAGCATAGAGGAGGAGGTAGCAGAGGAGGCAGAGGGTTTGCCGGAGGTCATAAACACAAGTACATAAAAATATTAAAGTACTATCCAGACCACTTTGGTAAAAGAGGTTTTGTCTCTGTAAAGAAAAAAGATAAAATAATCAATATTAATGAGATGCTTAAGATCGCTAATGGTGATGAAATAAATTTAACAGAGATGGGTTATGATAAATTACTTTCAAAAGGAAAAATAGATAAACCAATCACAGTTATAGTTAAAAAGTGTTCTAAGAAAGCAAAAGAAAAAATAGAAAAAGCTGGTGGAAAGATTATAATAAAATAATTGGTGCTAAAAGTGTTAGAAGGAATAATAAAAAGATTGCCTGGAATTCAGAGCCCAAAAAGCTATCTTAGTTTTAAATCACGCTTAAAGTGGACGGCTATTATTTTATTATTATTTCTCTTTCTTTCTCAGATAAGTATTTATGGAATTGCACCGCTAGCGTTGGAAAGATTTCAATTTTATGAAATTGTTCTAGGTTCAAGAATAGGGACATTAATGACATTAGGTATTGGTCCTATTGTTACTGCATCAATTATTCTTCAATTATTAGTAGGTTCAAAAATTATAGGATGGGACTTAAAAACTCAAGAAGGAAGAGCAAAATTTCAGGGAACACAAAAATTATTGACAATTTTATTTTGTTTTATAGAGGCATTTGCATTCGTGGCTTTTGGAGCTATACAACCGGTTGAAAAAACACCATTTATTATGTCAATAATGATATTGCAGTTAGCGTTTGGTGGTATATTAGTATTATTTATGGATGAGGTTGTTTCAAAATGGGGAATTGGCTCAGGTGTTTCATTGTTTATTGCAGCAGGTGTTACAAAAACGATATTTGTCCGTGCCCTCAGTCCGTTTGCTCCTCCTGGTTCTGACATTCCTTCTGGATTGATACCAATGTTCATTATTTTGTTACAGACAGGCGAGGTAAATCAGGCAATACTGGCATTACTGCCTTTGATTGCAACTGTGATTGTATTTTTAATTGTTGTCTATGTTCAGGCAATTAAAGTAGAAATTCCTCTTGCTTTTGCATCTCTAAGAGGATTTTCAAGAAGATGGCCACTTAATTTTATTTATACATCAAACCTACCTGTTATTTTGGTTGCAGCTTTGCTTGCAAATATTCAGATGCTTGGGGCCATGATGCCTGGAAAATCTATACCATTTATTGCATCATTTGATTCAAATGGAAATGCAGTTGGTGGAATTTTATATTATATAACACTTCCACATAGTACACCTATCCAAGTTTTTTCAGTCATTTTGTTACTTATAATATTTCTTGTTGGCTTTCTTTCATATATTTTCAAATATAAGCATGGAACAAAGGCAGTTATTTTGTCTATATTTTTAGGTATCATAGTTGCATTTTTTGCAAGCAGCAGTTTTGTTGGAGCTCCATCTGCAGATGACATCCTTCGTTCAATCGGATATCTTACATTCATGACAGTTGGTGCCATAATATTTTCTATATTCTGGGTAGCAACATCAGGAATGGATGCACATTCTGTTGCCGAACAGATAGAAGAGATGGGAATGCAAATTCCAGGGTTTAGAAGGGACCCTCGCATTATTGAACAAGTTCTTGATAGATATATTCCTGTTTTGGCTGTTCTAAGCGGTTTGTTTGTTGGATTGTTAGCAGCTGTTGCAGATTTCACAGGTGCTGTAGGAACTGGAACTGGAATACTCTTGACAGTAATGATAATATACAATTTGTATGAGCAAATTAGCATGCGCTATGTAGAAGATATGCATCCAGCATTAAGAAAATTCTTTGAATAATTCTATTTTGTTATAAGGAAATGTGTATGTATAGGTAGGGGAAGTAAATATCATTTATATAATGCTTTTTTGAAAATAAATTTTCATATCATTGTTTTTAAAAAATTTTTCTTTTGTAAATGAATATAAGTTATTTATTTCTAACTATATATTATTTTCATATGCGTTCGTAGTCTAATGGCAGGACCACAATCTTCGGATGGTATGCCTTCCAACAGCCTTTCTTAAAAAGAAAAAGCTGGCAAAAAAGGAAAGCTGTTGATCCGGGTTCGAAAGGCTTTAGAAAAAGACCGAATTTCCCGGCGGACGCATAAAAGCCTTTTAGTAAGTTTTAGCAAAAAACTAAATAAACAAAAATGTGATAACATGCCTGAATTTCTTGATGTTGTTGATAAAAATAATCATGTGATTGGAAAAGAGGAACGAAGTATTGTACATAAAAAGAAATTATTTCATAGAAGTGTTTGTGTCTTTATTCTTAACAAGGAAAATAATTGCTTGTCCAAACAAGGTCATCTATCAAAGATGAATATCCTTCGTTGAAAGGATTTTCAATAGGCCTGATTCAGGAGAAACTTATGAAGAAGCATTGATAAGGAACTAAAGAGCTTGGTATAAAAATTGATAGAAAAAATATCAAAAAGCTTTTCACAATAAAACCATGCAAAGAAAATAATTTTGAATTTGAAAAGATCTATCTTCTTAGATATGATGGAAAGATAAAAGCTGACCCAAAAGAAATAAGTAAAATAGAATTTGTTGATATCAACAATCTGAAAAATGAGATAAAAGAACATCCTGAGCGTTTCTGTCCTGACTTTCTGATTGCATTTAAAAGATATTTTCTGAAAAAGTAGGTCATTCTTTATTTCCGGTTTATCTTCTAGTAAAGAAGATATTTAAGTATTCTAGATTTTTGTGAATTATGGCAAAGTTTAATTTAGAAAAGCACAAGGCTTATCTTGATGCAAATCCGGATTTAAAACAATACATAGAAAGATTGGAACGAGAAAACATAAGAGACCATTTAACTGATGTTTATAATAGAAGAGGATTTGATGAATTTTTTAAATATCAATGTGAACTTGCCAAGAGATATAAGAAGCCTTTTGCTTTGAGCATGGGTGACATAGATGATTTCAAATCTTATAATGATGAATTTGGACATGATGCTGGTGATTTAGCTTTGATAGAAATTTCAAGGTGCATGCAATCCAATTTAAGAACTAGTGATATATTATGCAGATATGGAGGAGAAGAATTTGCAATAATTCTGCCAGAAATAAAAGGCGATGATGCCGAGCTAGTTATAGAAAGAATGAAAAATAAAATAGGAGAATTAAAATTAAATCGTAGAATTACAATGAGTTTTGGAATTTTCAGTTTTCCAGATGATAGTATTTATGTTTATGATTTAGTTACTGACATTATACCACTTTGTGATAAGGCATTGTATTATGCAAAGAAAACAGGAAAAAATAAGATTTGCACAATTAGATTTCTGGTTGAAAACGATGCACTTTAATATCAATTATTTCCTCCTTGTGATTCTGTATTTAGATATCCATTCAATAAAAAATCCAACAATTGTTATTATTATGAATGTAAGGAGGTACTGATAACCGCGCACATCGCCACAAGGGTAGAACATAACTACAAATAGTGCTGCGATAATTCCAATAGCCAGCGCCTTTATCAAACTCATAATTATCCTCTTTAATTTATATAATTGCTCCAAGTGCTACTAAAAAATTTACAATCATCCAGCAGATGTAAATGAATATTATCGGTTTTTCCTTGTGCATTAATCCATAAATTAACCAAAAGATGTCAATAACAAAATATGTAAACCATGTTATCGGAGAAACACCGGAAGAATTATAAAACCATACCTCAATTAATTGAGGCAATGTCATTATAGGACCGATAATTCCTACTACATAGATTAGTTTATCCATTAATCTTTTCCACTTGTTTGGATGTGGATAAGGCTCATGCCTTTGATAGATTCTTTTTCTTCTGTGAAAATGATGCAATCCAAATGTATCGTGTACCATATGAGAATTTTGATTCATTCATATATATAAATTTTGTGAGCAATACAATTTTTAAATGTAATCCTACAATATTAATTTTTAAGCTGGTGTGACAGAACGGCCATGTGCTCGCCTGCAGACAAATCCCTTCTTTTTAAAAAAGAAGGTCTTTGTAAACCCCAAGAAAATGTTGAATATAATATTAAATTAGAAATGCAGTTAGCGAGTTAACCCGGTTCGACTCCGGGCACCAGCTCTATTCTCCACAACTCTGGAAATCTTTCTTGTTATACATACCTTGTTTATGATTTTTAAGGGTTTCTAAAAAAGTTTATTTATGGTAAAGTGCAAAAAATGTTGGCGTGTTTTCAATAAAAAGAAAGGAAAACACATCAAGCATACAAAAAGACCAGCCTCGATTATCATAATATCAATATTTTTTATTCTGATAGGATTGATTGCATATAGTAAAATAGGAGAACTGAGTCCATTTACTCCAGAACATTTAGCAGAATATCTCTTTGAAGTTTTTGTTTTAACATTCTTGCCAGCTATAGGACTTCTGTTAATGAAGAAATGGGGAGCTATACTGAGCATAATAAGTACTCTTTGGATTTTTGGCATGAATTCATTGATGTTTTTAATATTTCCATCATGCTATTTATTGTTAGGTATAATTTTTCTTGTTTATGTTATTTTAGTAATATACTTCATTTATAGTAATTGGAAACTATTTGGCAATCAAGAAAAACATATGAAAAAGAAGAAGTCATTTTTTAAGAATAATGAAAACTGAATTTCAGAAAAAAACATTGTTCTTGAAAAATTGCGCAAGGAAACCTTTTGCAATAACATAGGGCATTTCATTTTGCTTCATAAATTTTAATTGATGAGTTTAAAAATTCTCTGATTCAAACAGATCTTATGAAGTTGCAATCAGGGTCAACTTCTATGAAGTGCTTTGCGCTCTTGCCGAACTCGCTGCACTGGTTTGCAGGATCGTTGTCAACCGCCTGCCTCGGTGAATGCGCAACATCGCATACCCAATCATCAATAATTTTATTTGATAGACAAGGACCATTGCTTAAGTCATTATTCATTTTTTCCTGATTACAAAGTGAGATGCAGTCTCTTTTTGCAATCTCTGCAGCTGTCATGTATTTGACCTGGCATTGACCGTTAACAAGCTCGCAACCGCTTATATTATATAAGTCCATGCAATTTATACCACATAAAACCCCTTTAACTTCTTCTGGGGTTTGGCCAGCTGGATGACATTTACAATCGCACAAACTCAGCTGGCATTTTTCATCGGTTTGACTGCTCTGATTATTCTGAACACAGCCAGAAACTAAAACAATCAATAAAAATGATATAATAACTAGCAATATACTTTTCATTCTGTCGCCTAATTCTAATTGAATAATTAAACTTTTGTTACTCTTATGCATGACACAGGACAGACATTTTCTGCTTCTTTATTGCAGCCAAGATCTTCAACAATCTTTTTCTTTGCCTTTGCTTTGCCGCCAATAATTTCATAGTTGCTAGGGCAGACGGCTGCACAAGAGCCGCATCCAATGCATCTGTTCTGGTCAATTTCTATCTTGAATTTTGCCATTGTAAGCACCGAGGTTCTTACTATCTCCTATAAACAAATATCTTATAACTGAAGCTTCAATCTCATATAAACGAATAACTTATAACTGTATGCTTCTCTCATAATCGTCTGATAGCTTCAATATCCTATAAATGAATAATAACTGCAGAGTTATTATAAACTTATGATAATTTATATTTTTATGTTTTTATTTCTTTTGAATTATTTTGTTCATGTCTTTCAAAAGTTTTTCAACATCAATTCCATGACTAGTTGCTCCTTGTTCAATTGTTTCAAATGCTGCAACATGGCATCCTATACAATGCAAACCATGTTCAAGCATAATAGGTATTGTTTCAGGATATTTCTGCACAACCTCGCCTAATGTCATATCTTTTGTTATTTTTTCTGTTTTCATAAACTATTTCTTGATCGCAAGGTTTTTATTTCTTAAAATCAATACTCAACCCCTCTTCTTCCTGTTATCTTTCTTTTTTTATTGAAGGGGTGTTTTATTTCTTTCATTTCAGTTACATAATCTGCAGCAGCAATAATCTCTGAAGGGGCATTTCTTCCTGTCAATATTAATTCTGTTCCAGGGTGTTTTGTCATAATCAATTTTAGAACATCATCAACAGGTATATGACCTCTGCTCATCGCCAGATTTATTTCATCAAGAATAACAACATCATATTTGTTAGATTGCAATATTTTCTTTGCGTAATCAAGGGCTTTTTTTGCCTGTTCGATCTCTTCCTCATATGTCATAAAGCATGAGCGACATCGACCACATTTCATTGTACCTTTTTTTATTCTCTCTGCATAAGGGCATGCCTGGCCAAACTGGGCAAATTGAATATTATTTTTCAGAAGATTTTCTGCTGCTGCTAATTCGCCAAAATATCTGCCACCTTTCATAAATTGAACAACACAGACATTGAAACCATGGCCAATTGCGCGCAATGCAAGACCAAGAGAAGCAGTTGTTTTTCCTTTACCGTTGCCTGTATAAACATGAATCATTCCTAACTCGTTTCTTTTCTTTGTTGCCACAGGCATAACATCACTTAACAAAATAATTTAATTGAAAATCTTTTAAAATGTTAGATAAAAAATCATTGTCAAAATTCACTATTAGATTATAAATGATGAGATTGGAAACTTACAACTGGCTTGTATATTCTAATGCAGCTTTTTTCATATCACTTGCTTGATAGATTCCTCTACCAATAATTGCATGCCATCTATCTCCAGCGACTTTTGCTACATCTTCAATTTTTCCACCTTGCGCAATGAATCCAGGCGCGTAGAAAATAGGTTCTACACCTTCATCCTCAATAATTTTTCTTATTGTTTTTATAAAATCTGGTTTGTTTCCAGGCACTACAAAATTGTTTATTCCTGCTCTTGCTGCTATTCTGTATATTTCTATCACTCCCTCATCTGAAATAAAGCCACCTTCACTTTGCGAATAAGCAGGATGCGTCATTTTTCCTCCAACAATTACACCTAAATTATTATCTAAGGCATGATAGATCCAAGCCCTTTCTGTTTCCGGTCCTGCCTGTGGAAAGATAATTATTGCATCAACACCTGCTTTTTTGCATATCATAGCAAAGTTTTTGCCTGTATCAGGAATATCTGTTCCTGCCTTCTGATGGTCGTATATTAATGTTTTGTCCGTATATTTTTTTGCAATCTCAACAACTTTTTTTAATCCATAATCTAAAGCAAGCTCGAATCCTATTTTATAACCACCAATTCCATCTATATTTGCTGTCTGCTTAATCAATTCTTCAAATTCTTCTATTGTTGGAACATCGCAAGCAACAATTATACTCTTTTCTTGTTTGATTATTTTCTGTTCTTTTCTCAAAGATTTTCTTGCTTTTTCAGTACCATAAACCCTTAGATAGGTTTCCATTCTTTTAACATCTTCTTCTTTGATCTCCCCGTTTGGTGTATTTATTGGTATATTTTCTTTTAAGAAATTCAAAATATCAATGGCGTCTACAATAGAAATAACTTTTGTTCCTGTTTTATTTTCATACTCCTCTATTGCATTCTTTCCATCTATACTAACCTCTTGTCTATCAACAGCAATAATAAGAAGTGAAAGATTAAAATTTCCTAAACTTTGTAAAACTTCTCTTGCTTGATATTTTGCATCTCCTGTCGTAAAAACATCATCTACTTGAACTATTGATTCACCATCTTTTGGAATTTTTCCAACGACCAATGATTTAATTCTTTCTTCTTGAGAGATGTTTGTTGCTTCACCATACTCCTTTGGGAATTTTCTTGTGAAAAACCAATGTACCTTTTTTCCCTTTTTACATAAACTTGTTACGGTTGCAACAGCAAGAGCAATACCTTTTTCAGGAATTCCATAAACCAAATCAAAATCAACTCCAGAATCTATAATCGCATCAGCATAACATTCTCCTAATATCTCAAGATGTCTGCCTTCATTCAAATCGCCAACATTTACAAACCATGGAGAAAATCTTTTGCTTTTTAATAAATATTCTCCACCAACTCTTAATGCTCCTGTCTCCAGCAGAAAATTAATAAACTTTGTTTTGTAATCCTGCATGTATATATATTGAAATCCGTATTTATAAATTTTTAATCATCCATTGAAATATTTTTTAAATTTTGTTTGCGAATTTTATTCATGAAAGTACTACTTGTAAATCCTTATTTTTCAAAATATCGTGGAGACGATGCATTTCCATTAGGTATAGGATATATAGCTACATCATTGCTCAGGTCCGGAATTGATGTTTCTGTGCTTGATTGTCATATTTTAAAAATGGAAATGCCACAAATGATTGATTATATATCAAATGAAAAACCAGATGTTGTAGGTTTTACTGTCATGACTCCTACATTTCAACTTTTAAAAAATATTATTTCATCTCTGCGTGAGTATTACAATCCAATAATTATTGGCGGAGGGCCACATGCAACATTTAGACCAGAAGAATTATTATCTGCAGGATTTGACATTGCAATTCGCGGAGAAGGCGAACAGACAACTGTTGAAGTCGTGAAAGCTATAGAAAATGGAGATAGATTAGAAAAAATTTCTGGAATTTCTTTTATTTCAAAAGGTAGAATTATACATACATCTGACAGGGAATTAGAAAGGAATATAGATTTATTTTCATTTCCAGAGCGTAGGCTCTTTCCATACAAAAAATATAAAATCATGTCACTAGTGACTTCGCGTGGTTGTCCATATAAATGTATTTATTGTGCTGCAACACAGTTTTGGGGAGAACATGTTCGTTTTAGATCTATTTCAAATGTTATGGACGAATTGAAAGATATAAAAGAACTTGGATTTAAAAAAATCCGTTTTGAAGATAGTACATTCACAATAAATCATGAACATGTGCGAAGTATTTGCAATGTTATGAAGGAAGAGGGTCTTGATTTTAGATGGTCTTGTGAAACTCGACCGGATACAATAAACAAGAACATATTAGTTGAGATGCAAAAAGCTGGATGCGTACTTCTATGTATCGGTGTTGATTCTGGAAATCAGAAAATTTTAGATAGTGCACAAAGGAAAGTAAAAGTAGAAACAATTGAAAAGGCTTTCCGCACTGCGCATGAGGTAGGAATAAGAACGCGGGCATATGTTGTCTTTGGATTACCAGGAGAAAATGCAGATACTGTCCAGGAAACAATTAAACTATTAGAAAAAATAAAACCTGACCAAATAATGCTTTCACTTGCAACAATTTATCCCGGAACTCCACTTGAACAATATTCAAAATCAAGTTTTCGTCTATCAGAGAGTTGGGTTTCTCAGTTTGGCGGGCATGGTATAGGTGCTAATCTTTTTCTTTCAGAAGAACTAACGATTGATGAATACAAAAATCTTGCAGAACTGCTTTTGAGTCACATCAAAAAATTAAGATAATTATTTTTTAAATAATTCTTTAAGCATGATCAAATTATTGCTGTTGATGTTAATTATAGTGTGCACTTCTCACATCCTCCTGCAAATTCAGAAGAATATACTTTTTCAGTTTTATTTTGTTTTTGTTTATCTTTTTGTTGTGGCTTTTTGACATATTCAATATTTAGAACTTGTTCTTCCCTGCTTCTATCACGATAGACTGTGATTCCTTTACACCCTAATTTATATGCAAGTAAGAATGCCTCCTCTACATCATCTGTTGTTGCACTATTAGGGAAGTTTATTGTTTTTGAAACAGCATTATTTGTATACTTCTGGAATGCTGCCTGCATTTTAACATGATAGAGAGGAGAGATATCATGCGCAGTAACAAAAACTCTTCTAATATCTTCTGGAATTTCTTCTATATCCTGAATCGAACCTTTTTTTGCAATGAGTCTCATAAGCTCATCTGTATAGAATCCTCTTTCTCGCGCTATTCTTTCAAAAACAGGATTAACTTCTATGAGTTGAGTATTATCCATGATATTTCTAATATAAGATATTGCAAATAATGGCTCTATTCCAGATGAACAACCTGCAATTATTGAAATTGAACCGGTAGGAGCAATAGTTGTTCTTGTTGCATTCCTTACCCTATCTTCAGGTTTTCCAGTATCATAAATACTGCCAGAGAAATTTTCAAAAACTCCTCGCTCTTTTGCCAGTTCGCATGATGCTTTTTTTGCCTCTTCATCTATGAATTTCATAATTTTTTCTCCAAGCTCTACAGCCTTATCAGTATTATAAGGAATTCCTAGTTCACAAAGCATATCAGCAAATCCCATTACACCTAAACCAATCTTTCTATTTGCCTTTGTCATTCTTTCTATTTCAGGAAGAGGAAACTTATTCATATCAATGACATTATCAAGAAAATGAACTGCACTATGAACTGTTTTTCTCAATTTATCCCAATCAATTTCATATTTCTTGCCTTTGTATTTTAACATTTTTGAAAGATTTATTGAACCAAGATTACAGGATTCATATGGCAACAGCGGCTGTTCGCCACATGGATTGGTGGATTCTATTTCACCTAATTTAGGCGTAGGATTATCTCTGTTTATTCTATCAATAAAAATAACACCGGGCTCACCATTTTTCCATGCCAATGTTACAATCAAATCAAATACCCTTCTTGCATCAAGCTTGTTAACAACCTCTCCATTTCTAGGATTAATTAATTCATACTCTTCATCTTTTTCAACAGCTTCCATAAATTTGTCAGTTATTGCAACTGAGATATTGAAATTATTTAATACACCTTCCTTTTCTTTTGCAGTAATGAATTCAAGAATATCAGGGTGATCAACTCTTAATATTCCCATGTTCGCTCCTCTGCGCGTGTTGTGACTTATAAAACCATTGGCTATATATGTATTGTTCGCAGGAACAGAGAGGTCTACGGTCCAGGCTTCTCCAAATTCCAAGCTTTTTACTTGATCATAAAATTGATCATTTTTCAAGAACCATGATAGTTCGCTGTTTCTAATTTCTTCATATTTTTCCATTAATTTTTTCAATGCAGTTCTTGTTAGGTTTCTTTTTCCACTTGCTTTTGATATATAATGCATAATATCTCTATAGAGTTTTCTGTTAGCACCACGCTTTGTCCTTCCTTTGGCAGAGCCTCTGCCTACATAATTGTATAAAGAAGCAAGTCTTGCTTCCTGATTTGGGATTATATCATTATATTCAAAAGATTTTGGCATAGCTTTTAATCTGGAATTCTTTTTTTCGCTCAAAAACCTTATTCTATTTGCAAATATCATCTCTCCTTCTGCTGTGATTATGTTAAGTCTATATAATTTGTTAGAACCAAACGCCATTTTTCTATTATTAACAACACTTATTCTTGATGGAATTCCCAATGATAGCAGTAATAATTGCACGTCTTTTATTAGTTTTTCAGAAACGCTTGATAATGAAATTACTCCATCTTTACTTATGCTTCCATCTGTAGTAAACAATCCACGTAAAAATGCTTCTGCAAACTCTCTTCCAGCTCTAAATACTATTTCAGGAACCTTTGCACTTTTTGCAGATTTTTTATCAACACCTATATGTTTTAGCCAGTGACAAAGTATTGTGTTTGCATAATATGCATTGATACTATTATCATCTTCTTTTTTCTGTATTGTAGGAATTATTCCAAAAATTTTGTATATATTTTTAGTCATGTATTCTATGAAGTCTTTTTGTTCCAGATCATAAGATATAATCACTCGTCCTGTCCCTCTTTTATTAAATGATAGTGCTCCATCTCCTACAAAACATCCTATGAATTCTCCTAGTTCTTTTGATGGTTTTGTGGGCAAGAATATAGGCTTTGCATTGAAGTGTGGCTTGTAGTCAAAATAAGGAATTTCATATTTTGTTTTTTCTGGATAGGTGTTTTTTTTCAAGCATACCCAATCTCCTTTCCTTATATCTTTCAAATGTTTCCAAACATAATTTCCATTTTCATCTATTACTCTAAATCTATGTTCAGGAGTTGCTGTAACAGAATAACCTGCTTTTGTTTTCAAAGTAATAACTTCTGATTTTCCATTATTATAACACTCATCAGAGATTTGATCTCCTATATCAGTCATAACTGTTAGCATTCCATTTTTATGTTTTGACCATCCATTTACCGGAATTGATAATGAAACTATATTTCCTATTTCAATCAAACCATTTTCTGTAGACACTCTTGTATCTAATGAGACACAACCGCCTTGTTTTATTGCCTCTGTTGCCGCGTTATAAACATTCATAAATGAAATAGGACCGGAAGCAACTCCACCTGTTGATTTTACTATATCTCCTTTCGGTCTTAATTTTGAAAAAGAAAATCCTGTACCACCACCACTGTTATGAGTTATGAATCCATTAGCTATATATGCGTGTTTTTCAGGTATTGTTAAGTCGAAAACAGTCTTTTTTCCAATGAATTTTATTTTTTTAATTTTTGTAAAGAACCAATTTTTATTGATTAAATATTCGAAAAAATCTGGATAAAAATCTTCTCCTAAATCTATCATGGATTGGACTTTTTGTAAACTAATTTGTCTTGGTTCATTTCTGTTTACATATGAATCATAGAATTTTTGTACTCTTCCTTTGCTTCCATACGGTATTGAATCATACCATTTCTTTAATTTTATTATTTGATTTGGTATAACTTCTCCTCTTTTAAAAATATCATAAGTTTTAATATTTTCTAATCTTTTCATCTTAAATTTGGAAGAAAACCCAATTTTTTTTCTGAAATTAATAAAGCCATCCTTTGAGCAAATAGAAAGCTGTAAAACATTGGTTGATTTTATCAAATTTTGTCTGGTTGGTATACCAAGATACAACATCAATATTTGTAATTTTTCTATAAGTTTTTTAGATGCCGATGAAAGTATTATATGACCGTTTTTTCTAATGCAACCATCTGTTGTAAACAATCCTCTTATAAAGGCTGATACACATTCTTCATTACTTCTTATTATAATTTCAGGTATTTCTGCACTTCTGGCTGATATTTTCTTTATACCCAAAAATTCAAACCATTCTTTTATCTGCTTGCTTAAAATTGAAACTTCATATGCCGAACTTTTTGTTTTGCAAACTGTTATATGTCTATTGAAAAGCTTTTTACAAAGATATCTTATTCTTTCTACAATATCTTTTTCAGAAATAGTAAATCTTATGCCATCTCTATGATTGCTGCCATCTCCAATATACATACCTATTAATTCTGCCAATTCAGGGGTAAGTTTTTCTGGCAACTTAAAAATTTCAGCTTTGAAACTTGTTTTATTCTTACCTTTTTTTGGAATATATTTGAATTTAGGTAGGTCTGTTTTTCCTCCAATCCAATTTCCTGGGCTAAGGATGACCCAATCATCATTGTTTAAATCTTTTATCATTTTCCATTCTGGTTCTCCGTTTTTATTCATAACAAGAAGCCTATGTTCAGCTGTACCTTGTATTTTATAGCCATGAGTTGTTGTCACCTCAAAAACAGGTCTTATACCATTATTATATACTTCCTCTACAATGTATGGACCTTCATCTGTTGCGATCTTTGAATATTTTCTGACAGAACCAAGTTTTGTAATTCCATCTTCTGTCATTACAAGCGTTTCTGGTACAAGGCATTGATGTATTAAAGCCGTATTTTTAAGTGTTTCAAAGATACTTACCATAGAATCTTCTATAGGTAGAACAAAACAAGCAGATAATTGTTGAAGTTCACGTCCTGCATTCATTAAAGTAGGAGAGTTCGGTAAAAATTCAAGAGATGCCATCATCTGATAAAATTCTTCTTCAACATCAGAAACATCATTTTTTCCATATAGCTTATCTGCCTGCGCGATATTGTGTGCTACACGTCTAAACAGCTGTCCAGGAGTTTCTATAACTTTTCCATTCAAATCTTTTTTCAGGTATCTTCTTTCAAGAACCTTTATTGCATTGACACTCAACTTAATATCATCTTTAACACCAAGAAGTTCCTTTGCCTCACGAATTTCCTTTCTCTTTTGGCGATAAAGAATATATGCCTTTGCAGTTTTTGCATGACCATTTTCTATTAATACCTTTTCAACAATATCCTGTATCTCTTCAACAGAAGGTATCTTCTTTCCATTTTTGTTCAGAATTTCAACAACCTTGTCAGAAAGAGATTCTGCAATTTTTCTATCCTTTCCTCCAACAGATTGCGCTGCCTTCCATATCGCTTCTGTTATTTTGTTTTGGTCAAAGGCAACTATCCTCCCATCACGCTTTCTGATCTGAGTAATTTTATTTTTCTTATACACAATCCACACCCACTAAGTAAAATTCAAGTAAAATTTTATTGTTGATATAGTATTTAATTCTTTTGGTTAACAAAAAATATATTTTACAAATGAATTATGACTATGAAGTAAAATCACTTTTTATTAAATTATGCTTAATCTATCTTTGCAATCCGCTTCTTTTTGCTGCATCTGCAACAGCCTTTGCAACATTAGGAACAACGCTTTTATCTAATGCACTTGGGATTATGTTTTCTTCTGTTGGTTCAACCATAGCTGCAAGTGCCTTTGCTGCTGCGATTTTCATCTCTTCATTTATATCTCTTGCTCTTACATCCAATGCTCCACGAAAAATTCCAGGAAAGCCCAACAAATTGTTTACTTGATTTGGAAAATCACTTCTGCCTGTTGCAACAATTTTTGCACCAGCTTCCTTTGCAAGGTCTGGCATAATTTCAGGAATAGGATTTGCCATTGCAAAAACTATAGCATTATTGTTCATTGATCTTATCATTTCTTTCGTTACAATATTTGGAGCTGAAACTCCTATGAAAACATCTGCACCATTTATTGCATCCTTTAAAGAACCTTCTTCATCACAATTTGTTAATTCTGCTAATTCTTCCTTGAATTCATCATTTCTGCTGCCTTTTGATATTATTCCTTTGCTATCGCAAACAATGATATGTTTAGCGCCGTTGTTTATCAAGAATTTAGTAATAGCATTGCCTGCTGCTCCTGCACCACTTATTGTAATTTTTACTTCATTTAATTTTTTTCCTACAACCTTTAGTGCATTTATAAGCGCAGCATAAACAACAACAGCTGTTCCGTGCTGGTCATCATGAAAAACAGGAATATCAAGAATCTCTTTTAGCTTTTTTTCAATAATAAAGCATCTTGGAGCAGAGATATCTTCCAGATTTATTCCACCAAAAACCGGAGCTATATTTTTTACAACATCAATTATTTTTTCTGGGTCTTGTGATTCTATACATATTGGAAATGCATCAATACCTCCAAATTCCTTAAATAAAATTGCTTTACCTTCCATAACAGGAATAGCGGCTTTAGCGCCAATGTTGCCCAAACCCAAGACAGCAGAACCATCTGAAACAACAGCAACCATATTCCATTTTGATGTATAATCATAAACACATTTTGGATTCTTTTTTATTTCAAGACATGGTTCAGCAACACCTGGTGTGTATGCAAGGCTTAAGTCTTTTCTATCAATAAGAGGAACTTTACTTTTAATAGCAATTTTTCCCTTATGTTTTTTGTGCAAATCTAAGGCTTCACTCATTTATACAACCACCAATGCTTAATATTTTAAAATTTTTATAATAAAATAATTGAAAATTCAGAAATATATATAGAATTAAAAATTTAAAATAATTTAACAATAATTAAGCTCTCTAGAAAAAATATCTAAATGAATAATTCAAAATTAAAATTTATAAAATTTATTATATAAAATTATGAAAAGGGTCTAAAATATATGAGTAAACTTAATATAAAGTATGACGATGGTGATGGGTGTTCAATATGGGCATCCACATTATCGCCGAAATTCGTGGTGTGGACTCTGGAAAGATTTCAAAAATAGAAGACATTAGACCATTGTTAGATAGATCTATTGCTAAATCCGGATTGCACGTTATTTCTTCAACCTTTCATCAATTTCATCCTTCTGGTGTGTCTGCAATTTATCTTTTAAGTGAATCGCACTTAAGTATACACACATGGCCAGAAGATGGTTATGTTGCTTTAGATGTTTTTACATGTGGAAATGATGAGTCGGCTTTTAAGGCTTTTGAATCAATAATAGAGGAATTACAACCTAAGTCTGTGGAAAAACAAATTATTAGGAGGGATATTCTTGGAAAAAATAGAAGCTAAAATATTATATGAGCTTGCAAATTCAAATAAAACATTCTGGGAATTACTTGAAAGAATAGATGTTTCTTTAAATAGCTTTTTGATTGGAATAGAAAATCTCAGAAAAGAAGGATTAATAACTGCTGATAGGAATGGTTTTCGTATCACTGAAAAAGGCAAAGAAAAAATTAATCCAAAGGTTTTGGAATTTGAAGGAAAAATTTGTCCTACATGTTTGGGCAAGCGCATAATTCCAGAAGGAAAATTTAAAGAAGTTATTGAAAATTTTAAGAGAATTGTTGAAAAACGGCCTGAACCATTATTAGATTTTTTCCAAGGTCATATGCTTGAAAAGGATGTAATTGCACGCGTAGCCCTAATGAATTATTATGGCGATTTAGAAGGAAAAGATATAGTATTAATAGGAGACGATGATCTCTTAAGCATTGCTCTAGCATTAACAGAGTTGCCTTCTACTATAACTGTTTTAGATGTAGATAAACGGCTTGGTGATTTTTTGGATAATGTAAATAAAAATTATGGACTAGATATTAAGTTTTTTGAATATAACATAAGTAGGCCAATACCCAAAGAACTTTTTGAAAAGTTTGATGTATTCTCTTCTGAACCTCTTGAAACCATTTCTGGCTTAAAAGCTTTCATCATAAGAGGTCTGTCCTGTCTTAAGGAAGGTGGTGTTGGATATGTTGGTTTAACCAATTATGAGGCTTCATTAAAAAAATGGTTAAAGTTTCAAAAACTACTTATTAATCTGAATTGTGTTATCACAGATATTATTCAAGGCTTTTCTGTTTATCCAACTAAATATGACACAACAGATTATGAAGAATTTGCAAATAAATTAGCTTTTGAAGTAGATAAAAATCCAGGAATTAACTGGTACAAGTCTGCCTTGATGAGATTTGAACTAATTAAAAAAACATTACCAAGTATTGCATACAAAGAAATGAAAGTTGATTATATAAGTTCAGAAGATTTGACTCATCCAGAACATAGTAAGAAATTTAATAGATTGATTAATCAATAATTTATTATCCAAAAATAACATCAATGTCTTTTCCTTCTAATAATTTTTTGAATTTTAATACATCTTCCTTGCTGCCAACAATTTTTCCATAATGCATAGGGATAACGATTTTTGGCTTTATGACTTCAACAGCATGCGCAGCCTCTTCATAATTCATTGTATATGTTCCTCCTATCGGAACTAATGCTATATCAACTTTTATATCTTTCATTTCTGGAATAAAATCAGTATCTCCTGCATGATAGATTCTGACTCCATTGATATTCAAAATAAATCCTACCCATCCCCTGCTTTTTGGATGAAACTGCTTATTTATGTTATAAGATGGGACTGCTTCTATCTCAATGTTTTCAATTTTTATTTTATCTCCAGGTTTAACTAATTTTACATTCATCCCGAGTTTTTTCGCACAATCAGAAACAGTAAATATAATAGTATCATTTTTTATTATTTTTTTGACATCTTCTACACTGCAATGATCATAGTGTTCATGGGTTATCAATATTATGTCTGCCTTTTCCTTTTCTGCTATATCAAAAGGATCTATGTAGATTATTTTATTTCTTTTAATCTTGAACGATGCATGACCCAGCCATTTTATTTCTATATCTTTGTATAAAACCATAATAAGAATAAAACATTAATTTATTTAATTTTATTTATTATACGAGTTTTTGCAATCTCAAGTGCCGCCTTTCTCGGATTGATGCCTTCTTTATCTGAATGCTCAAGAACAATCCTTGTATTTCTGTTTATTTTTTCTGAAATCATCTTGAACATCTCTTCTTCACTGCCGCCAATATATTCAACATAAGAAGAGATAACGCCTCCTGCATTTGCAACAAAATCAGGAACAACATGTACACCTTTCTTATATAAAATATCTTCAATCTCAGCTGTCATAGGAATGTTTGACCCTTCAACTATCAATCTTGCCTTAACACTATTTACATTTTTTTCTGTTATTAAATCTGGTATAGCTGCTGTTATAAGTATATCCACAGGTAAAGAAACAATATCTTCTGTTGAAAGAACTTTTCCATTAGGATAATTTATTACAGAACCTGTTTGATTTTTTATTTTAACTAATTCTTCAAAATCAATGCCATCTGGTTTGTATAAACATCCTTTTGAATCAGAAACTGCAACAATATTACAGGAGCAATGCTCTGTTAAAAATTTTGCAGTAAATACTCCTACATTTCCGAAACCTTCTATTGCAATTTTATCATGAAATAAATCAATACCAGCATGTTCTGCTGCTACTTCTGTAGCTTCATGTACGCCATAACCTGTTGAGCCAAGTTCATGAGGCAAACCTCCCATTGATTTTGGCTTTCCTGTACAAGATTTCAAAGAGCCATTTGCTTCAGCAAAAACTGCCATCTCTTCCTCTCCCATGTTCATATCAGGACCAGCAATATATTGCTCTGGACATAATGGTTTTATTGCCTTTGAAAATGCCTCAACAATTTTCATCTTTTGCTCTTTGCTTATTTTTTTATCATCAGCAACTATTCCAGATTTTGCTCCGCCAAAAGGCAATTCTGCTAAGGCACATTTCCATGTCATTGTTCTTGCAAGCTTAAAGACTTCTTCTGCACTGACAGAAGGGGTCATTCTTATTCCGCCTTTTCCCGGACCAAGAACAGTGTTATCTATTACGAGAAAGCCATGCATACCAACTTTTGGGTTGTACATTTCTAGAATTTTTTCAGGTCCGAATTCATCGTGAACGATCATAAAACCACGATTATATGAAGTATTTTATCTTTCATAATTTTAAATTAACATTATTCTTCGGACTGTATATACTTATACGCGCTGAATGCTGCCACTGCACCTGAACCTGCTGCAACAACTGCTTGTTTTAAAACAGAATTTGTAACATCTCCTGCTGCAAAAATTCCACGAACATTGGTTTCCATTTTTTCATTAACAATTATCTCATTATTCTCATTCAGATTGACTCCTATCTTTTTTGCAAGTTCAGTTGAAGGTTCAGAACCAACCTCAATAAAAACAGCATCTGTTTTGAATTCATTACTTCCTTTATAGGGATTATCAAATATTACGCTTTCAACCTTATCTTTCCCTCTTATTTCAATAATATTTGTGTTACTTATGATTTCTATTTTATTATTTTTCTTTATTTTATCAAGATAAATTTTTTCTGCTCTCAATTTTTCTCTTCTGTAAATTATGTAAACTTTTTTTGCATATTCTGAAAGAAGCAGGGCAGCCTGAGCAGCAGATTCGCTGCCACCAACAACTGCAACAACTTTATTCTTATATAGCATGGCATCGCATATTGCACAATAATGAACTCCTTTGCCTGAAAATTCTTTTTCACCTTTTACTCCTAGTTTTTTTCTTTTTGAACCTGTTGCGAGAATTACTGCTGTGCATTCATATCTATTTTTTCCAACAACTATGAAATTTTTTCCAGTAAGAATGTCACTAACTTCTTCTGACTTTATTTCAATACCCAATCCTTCAACCTGCTCTTTTATTTTTTTCATCAATTCAAAACCTGATATGCTTTTGAATCCTGGAAAGTTTTCAACCGGATATGCATCATTCAACAATCCGCCAACATTTTCGGTAAGCACCAATGTTTTTAGTCCATATCGTGCTGCATAGATTGCAGATGTCATTCCGGCTATTCCAGACCCTATTATTATTAAATCATACTTTTTCAAAAAAATCACCTTTAATAATAAAATTTAGTTGTATTTAAATAAATATCTGATGAAATTAAAAAGGGGTCGAATTATGAAAAACGAAGTTAATATAAAGGTTTTTTCAACACCAACATGTCCATATTGTGAGATGGAAAAAGAATTCTTGAAGAAGCATGGCATAAAATTTGAGAGCATAGATGTAAGTAGCGATCGCATGGCTGCTGCTGAAATGATTTTAAAGTCAGGACAGCGTGGCGTACCTGTTACAATTATAGAAAAGAATGGTGAAGAAGAAATCATTGTTGGTTTTGATCAGCAAAGGCTCAAGAAAGCTTTGGGAATAAAGTAAAAAATTTTTAAAATTTGATAGATATGAAAACAGGTGTTTGCGGAATTTTTTGTGAACGATGCCCAAAATTTATTAAAAATCAATGCTCAGGTTGTGCACCTAATCCTTATTGCAAACTTCCTGCCTGTGCAGAGAAAAAAGGAGTAGAGATGTGTTTTGATTGCAAAGAATTCCCATGTAAACTATGCTACGAGTTCTTTGGACGCGATAAAAAATTGTGGATTAGTTGGCTTGATTTCTTAAAATCAGATAAAAATGTAGGATAGAAAAATATGAAAGGAATTTATATTTTACTGATTGATGTCAAAAAGAATATAGAATTAAAAATAGGTTCTTTGGGTAAAATAAAATTTGAAAAAGGAATTTATGCTTACGTTGGCTCATCACAAAATAACTTAGAAAAAAGAATTAAGAGACATCTCTCAAAAAATAAAAAGAAATTTTGGCATATTGATTATTTACTTGATAATAAGTTTGTAAAAATTGTAAATATATTTTATAAAAAAGCTGAAAAATCAGAAGAATGCAAGATTGCAAAATTTTTGAGTAAAAGTGAAAACTTAATTCATAAATTTGGTTGTTCTGATTGCAATTGCAAAACTCATCTTTTCAGATTAAATAATTTAAAAACTATCTCAATGCTTAGAATGAAAAAATATTGCAACTAAAATGTTCAGAATTTTAGCTCTGCTTTTTTAATAGATTTGGAAATAAGGTTTTTTATGTCTAGTTTTTTCTCAACTTTTTTTATTTCATCTGCTTTTGCCCTTGTTGAAGGGTGCTGTGGAACAAGTTTACAACAGAAAGAAGGCATAGTTGATATTTCATAAGTTCCAATTTTCTTTGCAATCTCAATTATTTCTATTTTATCTAAACCTATCAAAGGACGAAGAATTGGCAATTCTGTTGCATTATTTTCTACTTGAATATTAATTAATGTCTGACTTGCGACCTGTCCGAGAGATTCTCCTGTAACAATTGCCTTTGCATTCTCTTTTTTTGCAATATGTTCTGCAATCCTCAACATCATTCTTCTACATAAGATGCATCTTAATTTTTTTTCCTTTAATTTAGAAATTTCCAATTGGATAGTTCCATATGGAATAATATATAATTTCGTGTTGCCAAATTCTTTTAGTTTTTCATACAATTTTATTGCCTTATTTTTCGTTCTTTCATCTGTAAATGGATAGTTATAGAGATGTAATAAAATAACTGCGCAACCGCGTTTCATCATCATCCAGGCAGCAACAGGAGAATCTATGCCACCAGAGATAAGACAAACTACCTTTCCTTCAATACCGACTGGTAGACCTCCATAGCCAGCGATTCTGTCTTTGAATATATAAGCAGAACACTTCTTACCTTTCTTTATGATTTCGATACCGATTGTTAACCCTGGATTATCTAGCTTAACTTTCATTCCAGTCCTTTTACATACAATCTTGCCTACCTTTTCATTAATTTGCATGGAATTAAGTGGAAAAGTTTTATCCAATCTTTGTGTCTCTATCTTAAAATTTTCTGTTTTATTCTCTTTTGCTAACTTTAATGATATCTCAGTTATTTTTTTAAGATTCTTTGTCGCTTCTGTTTTTATTGCAGGAGAAAATGATACAATCCCAAAAACATTTTTTAAATGAATTATGTCATCCAGTTCATATCTTCCATAAATAATTATCCTACCTATTACCCTTTCAATTTTTTTATATTTAATACCTCTTTTCTTCATATGAAATTTTATATTTTCCACTAATTTTTTTTCAAAGATCGAACGGTTTTTTCCTTTCAATCCTATCTCGCCATAACGAATCAGGACAGAATCAAATATCAATTTACTTTTCATATCATCACTTAAATCTGTATTAAGATATTTTTCTCCTCTATCAGGGAAAGATGACAATTACTCCATTTATTTTTTAGTATTAATTGCGGTATAGTGGTATTACTCAGTTCATGGATTTTATTCTTTTTCATGCATTTCTTCCTCTGTTTTAACCCAATCTTTGTATTTTTCTTCAACTATTCTTTTTTCTTGTTCAATTCTTTTGTGTATTTTTTCCAATTTTTCTGGAATCTTTTTATTATTTTTTTTCATATAGTCATATATTGCTTCTGCTAAGGCATCTGTTGCAAGGACAGAGCAATGAATTTTTATTGGAGGAAGACCTTCCAAAGATTTTACAACATCATCTTTGCTGATGTTAATTGCCTGATCGAGAGTTTTTCCTTTTGCAATATCTGTAATCATACTACTTGATGCAATTGCAGCAGTGCAACCATATGTTTCAAATTTAATATCCTTTATTATTTCTTGCTCCTTGTTTTTTATTTTCTTTTTGCCAATTTTTATGTAGAGCCACATTACATCTCCACATGCAACATTACCGACTTTGCCTACACCATCTGGGTTTTTCATTTTACCATAATTATGCGGGTTCTTGAAATGTTCTAGGACTTTTTTTGTATATGTTTCCATAATAATCACAAATCAATTACAAAATGGGCTTAACTTTCTTAGTTCTTCAACCACTTCCTTTGTAGTTTTTATTGTATAGTTAATTTCTTGTATTGTGTTTTCCCTTCCCAAAGTAAACCTTATTGAGCTATGAGCAATCTGTGGTGGTAATCCTATTGCCAACAAAACATGACTTGGTTTAAGGCTTCGCGAAGAGCAGGCAGAACCTGTTGAAACTGCAATACCCTTGTCATCCAGCCTTAGAAGAATTGACTCACCTTCTACGAATTTGAAAGAGATGTTAACATTGTTGCATAAGCGTCTGCTGAGATTTTTTCTATCAGGTCCATTCAATATTGTGTCTGGAATTTTTAATAATCCCTTGATTAATTTATTCCTGAGGTTTGTCATATACTTAATTTGGTTTTCGTTTGTAAGCTCAACTGCTTTTGCAAAACCTACAATGCCTGGAATATTTTCTGTTCCTGCACGCATGTCAAATTCGTGATGTCCTCCATCAATCATTTTTTTGATTTTTACCCCTTCTCTTATATACAAGGCGCCAACCCCTTTCGGTCCATATATTTTATGGGCAGAGATTGATAGAAGATCTATGTTCATCTTATTTACATCTATTGGAACTTTTGTGAATGATTGAACAGCATCTGTATGGAACAAAACTCCTTTGCTCTTGCAGATTTTTCCTATCTCTTCTATTGGTTCTATTGTTCCGATTTCGTTGTTTGCATGCATTATTGAAACAAGAATTGTCTTTTTTGTTATTGCCCTTTCCACATCATCTGGCTTAACAAATCCCTCCTTATCAACTTCTAGGTAGGTTATATCAAATCCTTCTTCTGCAAGGGATTTACATGCCCCAAGCACTGCTGGATGTTCAATAGATGATGTAATTATATGATTCCCTTTCTTTCTATAAGCATGAGCAACACCCTTTATTGCTAAATTATCTGACTCGCTACCACCTGATGTAAATATTATTTCATTTGGTTTCGCGCCAAGCTTTTTAGCTATTCTTTCTCTGCTACTTTCTAATGCATCTTTTGCTTCTTGGCCAAAGCTATGAATAGAGGATGCATTGCCGAATTTTTCTGTTAGATATGGCAGCATCGCCTTTACAACTTCTTTGTCAACAGGTGTTGTTGCTCCATGGTCAAGATAGATTCTTTTCATATCTTTTCCTCCTTTATACAAATCCTGCACCCCTTTGGAATTTTATCAAATTTATTATGAACTCTACAAAGAAATTTTGTTTTTCTCAAATATAAGCAGATTTTATGAATCTCAGAATTTAGCTTTGTATTATCTTTTATTATTTTTTCAACAGATTTATCTATCTCCTTTTTTATTTTTTCATTAAAGACAATTTTGTTTGCTCTTTTTCCACTCATGTATTGAGAAATTGCTGCATCTGTCATTCCAATAACTCTTGCAACATTTCTCTGTTTTATTCCTTTTTTGATCATAGCCTTTGCAATTTCGCATCTTATTGCAGGTATTATATACCAAACTTCTATCTCCTGTGGCAATCTTTTCATACTAATTTTAACTATAGTTAAATATTTAAAGATTTGAATTTTAATAGTTTAATAAAGAAAAATTTTCTAAGTGATGTTCATGTTAAAGTTATATAACACCTTAACAAGAAAGAAAGAGGAGTTTGAACCTTTACATAGATCAGAAGTAACTTTGTACTCATGCGGTCCTACTGTCTATGATCTTGCACATCTAGGAAATTTCCGCTCTTATCTCTTTGTTGATATTCTCAAAAGATATTTAGAATATTTAGGATATTCTGTAAAGCATGTAATGAATATAACCGATGTTGATGACAAAACAATAAGAGGCGCTAGAAAAAATAATGTCTCATTGGAGGAATACACAAAGAAATACAAGGAAATGTTTTTTGAAGATTTAAAAAAGTTGAGAATTGAACCTGCTAACTTTTATCCGGAGGCAACAAAGCATATAATAGATATGGTAAGTATAATTAAAAAACTCATGGAAAAAGGATATGCATATAAAGGAGAAGATGGAATTTATTATGACATATCAAAATTTCCAAATTATGGAAAACTTGCACATATAAGGGTAAAATCTTTGAAAGCCGGTGCAAGGGTAAAACAGGACGAATATGATAAAAGATCGGCATCTGATTTTGCACTATGGAAATTCTGGAATCCTGAAGATGGAGATGTTTACTGGGAAACTGAGTTAGGAAAAGGGAGACCAGGATGGCACATTGAATGCTCAACTATGTCAATGCGCTATTTGGGTGAAACAATTGATATTCATACAGGCGGTGTTGACCTTATCTTTCCTCATCATGAAAATGAGATTGCACAAAGCGAGGCAGCAACAGGTAAAAAGTTTGTCAGATATTGGTTGCATAATGAATGGCTTATTGTAGATGGAAAAAAGATGTCAAAATCTTTGAATAACTTCTATACCCTTCGTGACCTTATAGAAAAAAATTACGACCCTATCGCATTTCGTTATCTAGTTTTAACTGCTCATTACAGGACACAACTCAATTTCACATTTAAATCATTAGAAAAAGCTACAAAAACTGTAAATAATTTAAACGATTTTCTAAAACGACTGAAAGAGATAAAAGGGCCTAAAACTTATAATGAAAAAATACATCTCTTTATTATTAAGACTAAAAAGGAATTTGAAAAATATATGAATGATGACTTGAATACTCCAAAGGCCTTGGCTGCAATATTTGCCCTTGTAAAATTTGTAAATAAAGAGATTGACCGAAAGGCTGCTGATAAAAAAAGTTTAAATGAGGTTTATGAATTTTTGAGATCTATTGACAAGGTTCTTGGAATTTTCACAGAAGAAAAAGTTGAATTAACTAAGGAAGAAAAAAAATTGATTGAAGAAAGAAATGAGGCAAGAAAAAGAGGAAACTACAAACGTGCAGACGAGATAAGGGCAATTCTAAAACAAAGAGGGATTATTTTGGAAGATACACCTGAGGGGGTAAGGTGGAAAAAGATAAAATAGAAATAAAATAGTGGTTTAATGAAATTAATGACTCCTGGTCCTACAAATGTTCCTAGCCTTGTTAGGGATGCAATTTCAAAACCTATGATACATCACAGGACGCCTGAATTCAAGAATATTTTTTCAGAATTAACTGAAAATTTAAAATATGTATTCAAGACAAAAAACGATGTTCTTATTTTGACATCTTCTGGGACAGGTGGAATGGAGGCAGCTGTCTGCAACTTTTTCTCATCTGGTGATAAAGTTATTGTCTGCAATAATGGGAAATTTGGAGAGCGATTTGTTGAAATATGCAAAAGGTATGGATTGGATGTTATCGAATTAAAGTATGAATTAGGAGAGGCTGCCAAACCAAGCGATATAAAAAATAATTTAGATTCTGAAATAAAAGGGGTTTTTGTTACACAGTCAGAGACATCAACCGGGATTTGTAATGACATTAAAGAAATTGGAAATATTGTTAAAAAAACTAATGCATTGCTTATTGTTGACTCTATCTCTGCCTTGGGCTCAGTAGATATGAGAACAGATGACTGGGAAGTTGATGTAGTCATTGCAGCTTCACAAAAGGCTTTAATGGGACCTCCAGGCTTATGCTTCATTTCTGTGAGTGAGAAGGCATGGGAAGCATACAAGAAATCAAATCTGCCAAAATATTATTTTGATTTAGGTAAATACAAAAAGAAATTGCAGGAAAAGGAAACACCATACACTCCAGCAATCTCACTAATTATAGGAATGAATGAATCACTTAAATTCATTCGTGAGATAGGGATTGATAATTTTCTTAAAAAACATGAAAAAATTTCTGAAAAGCTAAGAAGAGGTCTTATTGAAATAGGATTTGAAATTTTTCCAAGATCTGGACTAAAAAATAATGGATTAACTGTTGTAAAATCTCTTCCAGGAATAGATAGTAGTGTCATAATCAATGCAGTGAAAGAACATGGGTATGTTATAGCAAATGGACAAGAAGAGTTAAAAGGAAAGGTATTCAGGATAGCAACCATGGGCGATGTTGAGGAAAAAGACATTGATAAAATGTTGGATATTCTGAAAACAATAGTTAAAAAGTTTGCATGATAATAATTGTAAGTAAGAGGAAATGATAATTGACTTAATTTTATTCAAAAATACCTTTCTTTATGGCAATAGTTTGGGGTGTAGCTGTGAGGTCAATAAAATATATCAATAAATGTGATGTAAGATGACAAAAAGAATTCTAATCACAGATCCAATTGACGAGGAAGGAATCAAGATATTGAAAAAATATTTTGATGTTGATGTAAAAACAGAATTGAAAGAAGATGAGATTGTAAAAATAATTAAAAATTATGATGCGCTCATTGTGAGAAGTGCAACAAAGGTCACAAAGAAAATAATTGATGCAAGCAATCTGAAGGTAATTGGGCGCGCTGGTACAGGCCTTGACAATATTGATGTTGAATCTGCAAAGGCAAAGGGAATAGCTGTCCTTAATTCACCCATAGGAAATGTAGTTTCTGTTGCAGAGCTTGTTTTTGGAATGATGATTTCACTTTCACGAAATCTTATAAAGGCAAACATTTCTATGAAATCCGGAAAATGGGAGAAGAAAGGATTGATGGGTAACGAGTTGTATGGTAAGACACTTGGCATTATCGGGCTTGGCAGGATTGGAAAAGAGGTTGCAAAAATTGCTCTTGCCTTTGGTATGCATGTAATTGCCTATGACCCATTTATAAAAGAAGTGGAAAATGTAAAACTAGTTTCTCTTGATGAACTATTAGAAAATAGCGATTTCATAACAATCCATGTGCCATTGACAGATGAAACAAAAAATTTAATAGGTAAAAATGAAATTGAAAAAATGAAAAAAGGAGTAAAAATTATCAATACATCGCGCGGTGGGATTGTAAATGAAGATGCATTGTATGATGCGCTCGTTTCTGGCAAGATTGCTGGAGCTGCATTAGATGTATTTGAGAATGAGCCACCTTTTGGGACAAAAAGCGAAAAACTTCTTAATTTAGATAATGTTATTGTAACCCCACATATAGGCGCGTCAACGCATGAAGCACAAAGAAAATGTGGAATAGAGATAGCTGAAAACATATTAAAATTCTTTGGTAATAAATAGAATGGTGTTAAAATGACCAGCGAAATTGATATAGCGATGAAAAACGTTGAGAAATGGGTAGGCAATCCTATTTCTAGAAGAATGCTAAAATTTGTTTGCAAAAAGGACAAGTGTGGCAATAGATTAGAGAATGCCATTGATAGTTATACTGGATTAATTGATAAAGAAAAAAAACTTTGTTGGAAATGCAAGATTGCCGGAATGATGGTTTCTTTTGTTATAAATCGTGGAATAAGCAGCTTTGGAGCAAACAAAGAAGAAGTGAAAAGGAGGTTTCGAGAGCCTGTTTTTAAACGTGGGTTAATGAATGTTCTTGAAGGAATTGCTGCTTATGGGGTTACAAAACCTCAGATTGTTAATGCTCCGTTTCTTGTTGTATGGGATTTCACAAAGCTTTGTAATCTGAAATGTAAACATTGCTACGAAAATGCAGGAGAAAAAATGAAAGATGAACTTACAACCGAAGAAGCAAAGAAGTTGATAGATGAAATGGCTGATGCAGGTGTTGTTGCAATTGCTTTTTCAGGCGGTGAACCACTCACGAGAAAAGATTTTTTTGAAGTTGCAAAGTATGCAAAGGACAAAGGGATGTATGTTTCAATAGCAACAAATGGAACACTTATTACAAAAGATATTGCAAAATATCTGAAATATGTTGTTGATTATGTGGAAATTTCTTTGGATGGAAAAGATGCAAAGACACATAATGCTTTTAGAGGAATTCCTGTTTTTGACAAAGTAATAGAAGGAATAAAAAATTCTGTTGCAGCTGGATTATATACTTGTGTTGCAACAACTGTTACAAAATATAATTATGACCAAATAGAGGATATATACACACTTGTAAAAAATCTTGGGGTCAAGCGGTTTATTTGTTTTAATTTTATTCCTACTGGTAAGGGAGTTGAGATAATAGATTATGATATATCACCTGAAGAACGAGAGAAACTATTGAACTTTTTATTTGATAAGCTCGAAGGTGATTGTGCAATGAAAGCATTGTCAACTGCACCACAGTTCGCAAGAATTGCTGTTGAAAGAGAAAAAGGAGTTCCTGTTGGCCATTTTTATGGAGGAGCTGGCCTTGAAGGTAGGGCAAGAGCTCTTGCAGATTTCATAGGTGGATGCGGGGCAGGAAGAATATATTGTTCTATTGAGCCTAATGGTGATGTTCAGCCGTGCGTTTTCATGCCCATAAAGGTTGGAAATGTAAGAAAAGAAAGATTTTTAGATATATGGCATAACTCTCCGACACTTAAGACATTACGTGACAGAAGCCTATTGAAAGGTCACTGCGCTAATTGCGAGAACAAATTTATCTGTGGCGGTTGCCGTGCGCGTGCTTATGCTTACTTCAATGACATAACAGCACCTGATCCGGGTTGCATAAACAACAAGGACTATTGGGAAAAATTAAAAAAGAAAGAGAAGGCAGAAATAGTATAATTTATCTATTTGCAATTTTTAAATTCCAAAATATTTTCTTTCCCAATCATCAATTTCTTCATCAGTTAATATTTTTTGTTTTCTTTTTTTAAATGGTTCTCCATACTGTTTCCGCAAGAAGAAGCCAAAGATAAGACCTATAATTAATCCTACAATGTGTGCCATGTTTGCAATATCGCTTGGAATGAACAAACCAAATAAATCAATAAGAATCCATACAACAACTGCTGCCATCATTGGCATAGGAATAAAATAAACATAAATAGTTGCTCTTGGCCTTAGCAATGCAAGACATCCCAATATGCCGAATATAGCACCACTTGCACCAAGCGAGGCTGTGTATATCAAAGCACCTAAACTTGCAAAAATTCCTGAAACAAAATATACAATTAGAAATTTTCTGCCTCCAATAATATTTTCTAATATTATCCCGAATAATATTAATGCGAACATATTGAAAAATAAGTGTTCAAGTGAGCCATGAAGAAACATACTTGTAACAATTGTCCAAGGTCTTTCTAAAACAAGCGATGAATTTAACAAGAATTCATCTGTTATTGAAGGATAGATATTCTGAAGTATAAAAGCAGCTATGCATAAAACTGCAATGATGATTGTGTAATAAAATTTCATATTCATCAATATGAATAACTTATGTTAAATTATTAAAATGAAACCTTTGTAATTCATAAAGAGATACTGTAATTTTCTTGTAATTTGCATATTAACTTAAGAATTTTTGCTTATAATAGTAAAAGTATGACGAATTATCCTATTAATGAAGAAAAAGCAAAAGAAGTTATAGAAATGGTTAAAAAAAATAAAATAGAATTTGTTGATTTACAATTTACAGATATCGGTGGAACTCTGAAACGTAAAGGAATATCTGCAAAAGATTTTGAAAGTGCAATTTACAAGGGCAGTTTCTTTGATGGTTCATCAATTCAAGGATATGCAAGAATTCACGAAAGTGATATGATTCTTGTTCCAGATTTAGATACATATAAAGAGATTCCAACAAATAGAGGAAGAAAGGCAAGAGTTATATGCGATGTTTATACTCCTGATGGAAAGCCATTTGAGGGATATCCGAGATTTATTTTGAAAAAAGAAATTGAAAAAATGAAAAAACTATTAGGAGATGATTCTGCATTTTATGTTGCACCAGAGCTTGAATTTTATCTCTTAGAAAGAAGGAATGAAAGTTTTGCTCTTCATGATGGCGCCGGGTATTTTGATGCCGCGCCAAAGGATCTGGCAGAAAGCATAAGAGATGAATGCATAGAACTTATGAAAAAAATAGGGATAGAAGTAGAAGCAGAACATCATGAGGTTGGACCAGGACAGCATGAAATAGATATTGTTTATGGTGATGCTCTTAAATTGGGAGACCAAACAGTAACATATAAAATGATAGTGCAGGCTGTTGCAGAAAAAAATAATTTATTAGCAACATTTATGCCAAAGCCATTTGAAGACAAACCTGGATCTGGCATGCACTGTCATATTAATATTGTGAAAGAAAAGAATGGAAAAAAATATAAAAATCTTTTCTATGACGAAAAATCAGAACGGGAAGACAAACTTTCCGATTATGCATTGTATTCTATCGGCGGAATTATGAAGCATGCAAAAGGTTCTTGCGCAATTTGGTGCCCTACAATAAACTCTTACAAGAGATTGGGAAAGAGTGAAGCACCTAAATATATAGTTTTTGGCCACACAAATAGGTCAGCACTGATAAGAATACCTGCAATAAGAAAAGGAGATTACAATTCAATAAGATTTGAATTAAGATGCCCTGATCCTTCAGGAAACCCCTACCTTACATATGCTGTTATTTTGGCAGATATGCTGGACGGAATAAACAATAAAATTTCTCCTCCAAAAGAAGTTGAAAAAGATATGTTTCATGCCTCACTTAAAAGAATAGAAACCTTACCAAACTCACTTGAAGAGGCATTGAGAGAACTTGTTAAAGATGATGTTGTCAAGGAAGCCCTCGGCGAGCATTGTTTGGATGAGTTTATAAGATTGAAAAATGCTGAGCTCAGAGATTTTAATTCGCATGTTACTGATTGGGAGCGAGATAAATACATGCATGTTTAGGATTATCGAAGAACTATTTATTATTTATAAGTAGTGGATGTTAAGAAGATTTAAAAGGTTTACTATAATTATAAAATTTGATAAAAAATGAAAACTGATAAAAAAATTGAGAAATTGCAAAATTTAATTGAAAGAATTACAACCAAAGAATCTGCTTATAGGGCAAGGCATCTCATAAGAGTATTGGAAAATGCTTTGAATTCTGGAAATCTTGAAATAGATATTCTAAGAAAATCTGATGGCGTAGTGAGGGGAATAGCACAAACACTAGATTACTTAACTGGAAAAACTAAGATATTTGATGAAGCTTATGGTGGTTGGGGTTTATACAAGCCTGTAACTGAAGGGGTTCATCCTGGAGAATATGCTTTAAGATTTGCCAAAATAGGAGGAAAGGCAAAGGCTAGTGGAGAGGGTGCAGGATGGTATGCAGAATTCCATGATGAATCAAAAGCAAGTGGAGAAGATACAGGATGGTATGCAGAATTCCATGATGAATCAAAAGCAAGTGGAGAGTGGGCAGGAGTAAAGGCAAGATTTTATGATAAATCAAAGGCTAGTGGACGGTATGCAGGAAAGTTTGCGAAATTCTATGATAAATCAAAAGCAAGTGGAGAGTGGGCAGGAAAGTCTGCAGAATTCCATGACAAATCAGAAGCAAGTGGACAGTGGGCAGGACGGGATGCAGAATTCCATGGCAAATCAGAAGCAAGTGGAAAGCGTGCAGGATGGTATGCAGAATTCCATGGCAAATCAGAAGCAAGTGGAGAGGATGCAGGAGAAATGGCAAGATTTTATGATAAATGAAGAAAGTAGGAAATGTATTTTCTAAATCTTCTTTAAAATGAAATGCCCTATGTTATTGCAAAAGGTTCTTGCGCATTTTTTTCAAGAACAATTTTTTTCTGAAATTCAGTTTTCATTGTTCTTAAAATAAAAAATTCCTTTTTTAACCCAAATATTTTCAATAGCATAAATTCAAACTTTCTTTATTTGTCAAAAATGTTTTCAAAGAACTTCAAAATAACATTTTCTATACCTTAAAAAATTAACTATCTTAATATTATTGGTGGTTTAATGGAAGCAAACCTTATTATAACATTTGACCCAAATCATGCAGGTCTTGCCAAAGAAGAAGCGAAAAAAATTATCAGTGAAATAGGACAAGAAGCTGAATTTGAAGAAATAGAAGTTCCTGGTGTCTTTGAAGTAAAGGTTGATGACCCAAAAGAACTTGTTAAAAAGGCCAGGGAGCTATGTCAAGAGAATCCGGATATGTTTGAAAAAACATTCAAGTGGATTCCAATTGAAAAATGGTGTTCCTCTGATGTAAGCGATATGCAGGAAACAATAGTCAGCCTGATTGAAAGAATTGACAAAGATGATAAATGGAAATTGGATCTGGGAAAAAGAAAATATGATATGCCAACAAATGAATTAATAATAAAACTAACAGATCCGATAGACAGACCACATGTTGACTTGAAAAATCCTGATAAAATAGTAGAGGTTCAAATAATTGGCAACAAAGCAGGAATATCAATATTAAATGCAGACGAGTTCCTTGATGTGCAAAAGATAAAAAGATAATTTATTTTTTAGATTTTCTTTTAGGTATTTATTAAAATAACATATAGATTAATAAGTGAGTCATCATGTGGAGATTATTTGGCTTTGGGTTCAGATGGAAAGTATATAGACTGAGAAAAAAATATGACAGAATCAGAGAAAAGGCTGACAGATGCGAAAATCCTGAAAAAAGAAATGCAGCACTTGCTGCACTTGATAATATTGAAAATACTCTAATTATGCTAGAAGAACAAAATGTCTCTCGCCTTGATAGAGGAAGATTCATTACTTCTGTGAGAATGGGCATTGAAAAAGCAAAATCAATTCTTGAAGAAGATTACATTCCTCAGCAGCATTCTCAAAGAAGAAGATAAATTTCAGGCTATTGCAGAACTAGAACTTAGGGAACTGAGGAATGCAACCATTCAATAGTTGCAGAAACATAATCAATTCCTATATTATTGCAGAATTAGAACTTAGGGAACTACGCAGCACATAGTTACTTAGTGACTACAAAAGTATTCCTACTTTTGTGTAACTCATGATTTTCTACTCATATCTCAAGGCTTCAACTGGATCTAACTTTGCTGCTTTTCTTGCAGGATAGAAACCTGATATCACACCAACAAACACCGAAAATCCTATCACAAAAACAATAAGTAGTGGAGAAATTACAAATGGAAGATTCACCATAATGAAGCGAGAAACAAACTTTATTACTACATCATAAAGGCATAGACCAAATACTACTCCTAAAATACCTCCAATAAAACCAAGCAAGGCAGATTCTGTTAAAAATATTGTCATTATTCTTCTGTTTGTTGCCCCGACTGCTTTCATTGTTCCAATTTCACGAGTTCTTTCCATAACTGACATAAGCATGGTGTTCATTATTCCAAAGCCAGCAACAAGAAGCGATATAGCTGCTATACCGATAAAGACAAGAGATATTATACCTATGACACTCCCTATTCTTTCAATAACCTGTGCGGTTGTCATTGCGCTAAAAGAATTGCTACCATGAAACTTTTTCAATGTACTTTCTATTTTTTCAGCAACAACATTAGGGTCTCCTTTAGTTTTTACAAGGATGATTGATATAGAATCAATTCCGCTTATAGATTTTAATCCCTCTCTTGTAATTAATATAACATTATCCTCTAATCTATTTCCTATTGGTTTTAATATACCAACAACACGAACATCGATGTTATTTAATTTTATTCTATTTCCGACTTTTAGCTTTCCATCAAAATAATTATCTGAAACAGAGTTGCCGAGAACTACTGAAAATTTTTCATTGTCATTCATAAATCTTCCATTCTCAATTTCATAACTTTGTACATCTGAAAAGAATTTCATAGTATCGCTGGCAGGAAATGCCATCACAGATATCATAGTACTCATGCCCTTGTATTCAACTGGTAGTGTTGTAGAAGAAATAGGTATTGCCATCTCAACGCCATCAATCTTCTTTATAAGCTCGACATCGCTGTCGCTGAATTGTCTTGCTTGACCAGAAATGCCAAACCCAACAGTTGATGACATCTTTGGCGTGACAAATATTCTGTTTGAACCAAGTGAAGAGAGTTGTTCAGAAATAGAGAATTTCATAGATTCTCCAAGAGAAACAAGAGCTACTATTGCTGCGATACCAATTATAATTCCTAACAAAGTCAGTGCTGTTCTTAATTTTCTATGTCTTAAGTTTCTAATAATAAAATTTAATAATTCCATTATAACGCCTAGACTTAAGAATTATTTTTTACTTTTTCTTAAGAAAAATAAAATAATTGCTATAATTACAACAAAAATGATTACATATTCCCACACATTAATTTTATTCTTTGACTCTGTATATGAGTATGGTGTCACATCTATATAGAATGTCCTCATTTTCTGAAAGATATTATTATCTTTGTCTCTATATTGAAGAGTAATATTCATCGGATATGTTCCAGTAACATTTTGAAACTTTACTTCTATATCTATTGTTTGGAAATCATTTGAATTCAAATCTCCGATATAAAAGGAATTCCTTTCTATGCTTCCTACTGGAATGGACGCATTAACAATTACACCATAGGCCTTTTCTATGGCAACATTAGCGACATCAAATGTTATATTAGACATGCCTCCTGGATATGGTTTAGGTTGGGATTCAACAAAGAAAACATCTACGTCAGGCTCTTTATTTTTTTCAGATAAAGAAGTAAGCTTTACACCAATTTTTGTAATTGATGTATAATTTATGTTATCGCTATCTCTATATGCAACTACAATATTTACAGGATATATTTTAGAAACAGCAGACTCGTTTGTCAGAAATTTGATTCCTAAATTTCTTGAACCACCTGAATTTATCATATTAAAATATGCTGTTGACTGAGTAGCCGGCAAAATAAAATCTGTCTCTGTACTTACACTAACCTTCACATCATATGCATTTTCCAACCCTAGATTACTTATTGTTATATTAAGAATGAACGGAGCTCCAGAAAATACTTCAACCTGATTGGTTGAAACAACTAAGTTCGGATAGTCTCTTGCAAATGCTACAACAGAAAATGCTATTACAAACAATGCAATTATTTTTTTCATGAAACCAACCTCCCATCCATTATATGAATTATTTTTTCAGACACACGTGCAATATTTAGATCGTGTGTAATTATTACAATAGTTCTTCCTCTTTTGTTTAATTTTTCAAATATTTTTAATATCTCTTTTCCGCTCTTGGTATCAAGATTTCCTGTTGGTTCATCTGCAAGTATGATTGCAGGGTCATTTGCTAATGCCCTGGCTATCGCAACCCTTTGGCGCTCACCGCCAGATAGCTGGTTTGGTGTATGAAGCATTCTTTTTTCAAGCCCAACTTCTTTTAATAATTGCTGTGCTCTTTTCTTTCTTTGCTCCTTTGGAACATTATTAAACCACATCGGAAGCATAACGTTTTCCAATGCAGTTAACCTGTTAATCAAATTAAATGTCTGAAATACAAATCCTATTTTACTTCCTCTAATTTTTGCGAGCTCGTTATCACTGAGTTCAGATGTGTTTATTCCATCAATAAAAACATATCCTGTTGTTGGTCTGTCCAAACAGCCCATTATATGTAACATAGTGGATTTTCCTGAACCACTAGGTCCAATTATTGACACAAATTCTTCGCTTTTTATCTTTAAATTAATATTATACAGAGCCTGTACTTCTACATCATCCATCTTATATTTTTTACTAACATTTTTCAGTTCAACAACTGGTTTCATAACTATCATGCTATTGTCTTTTTCAGTTTTTCCACTCTTTTGCTTATATGCACCAAAAACTTATTCAATAAATCTGATCTTATAAGTATTATTGGACCCCTCCATGTTCCTAGGAAAATAACCCTATCACCCGGCCTGATTCTATTTTCCTCTCTTAATTCCTTTGGTATAACAACCTGACCTCTTTCTCCTACTATTGTAGATCCTAAGAAACTTATGCCGCATTTTTTGGATTTTGCCTTATTCATACTTTTCATACTAGTATGAAAAATATTTAAAGCTTTTTGATCTTTGGAACAATCTTTCATATAAGAATAGGAAATTGAGAAAAATTATTCTTGAAATGCGCAAAGTTTCAATAACAATATCATTTTATGCTCTAAAGAGTAGAATTTCTATGCATCATTTATATATAGAAAATTCTGCATTTATTAAATTAATGGAAATCCTGATATAGATGCCGCTGTTATTAAAATTAAAATCATGATTATATCAATTGGAATGGTGACAATTGCAAAGGCCTTTGCTATTCCTGTCTTATGAAGTTTATGAATTCCTATTGATTTCAATATAACAATATAGGTAAGTAAGAGCAACATCCAAATGAGATTTTGTATCTTTCCTAAAAATGTTATCCAACCTAAAAGGAAAAATGGGGTTAGGCCATAGACAGACGATTTAAGCGTTTCCAGATAAGGTTTGTGTTTTTTTGTAAAAAGCATAACAAAAATATGCATTATTGTGGCATCGATGAACGGTAATAAAACTGTGAATAACCAAGCAAATATAAACAAAAACATTACTGCAGGAAGAAGTATTGTTCCGAATGTGTGCCTGATAACATAGATATTTGCAATCGTACTTAGTGCAGCATATAAAATTCCCATAAAGAAAAGATAATCAAAAATATATTCCTCTTTTTCCTTTGCAACTTTCTTAAATAAACTCATTGGTTTGAATATTATTAAATCAAGCTGTTCTAACATAACTTCTATTAAAGGTTCTTTTGCTCTTTCTTTGAAATTATGGAATGGGTGATCTCGTTTAACCATATCAATACCTTAATTAATTATATATCTGCATATATAAAAATTACATTTGCATTACTAAAAACCAACCTGGCGTAACAGTCCAGCTATACCTCCACGCTTTAACTTGGCCGGGGAGATTGATTTTATCATTTTTTTTATTTTTTTGTAATTTGATAATAATTCGCGAACATCTGTCTCTGATACACCAGAACCTTTTGCAATTCTTCTTATTCTTGATGGGTTTATAATTTCTGGATTATTTTTTTCTTCGGTTGTCATTGATTTAACTATATCTTTCCACTTCTTCATTTTTTGTTGTTGCACATCAAGATTTTTTTCACCAATCTTTTTAGTTAGCTTTCCAATACCTATCATATCCATTATTTGGGAGAAAGAACCTACTTTTCCTATATCATCTATCTGTGAGATAAAATCTTCAATTGTGAAATCTCCTGATATTATTTTTTCTGCTTTTTTTTCATCTGTTACTGAACGTATCTTTTCTAATAATGTTTCCAAATCAGGAAATCCGATTAGACGCGCCACAAACTTTTCAGGATCATAGAGTTCAATATCATCTGGGGTTTCTCCATTTGTAATAAATTTAACTTTGGCGCCTGTCTGATAGCATGCAGTAAGGGCACCGCCACCCTTTGCTGTCGCATCCATTTTTGTAACCAAAACATCTGTTATGTTAAGTGCCTCATGGAATTTTTCAGCCTGCTCTTTTGCTGCCTGACCGATATCAGCAGGAATAACTAAAATTTTTTCATCAGGTTTCAGAATTTCATTGAGCTTTTTAATTTCATCTATAAGCTCTTCATCTAGTGCATTCCTTCCTGAAGAATCAACAATTATAATCTCTGTATTAATTTTTTTCAAACCCTCTCTCAGAACTTTTGTGCTATCCTTCTCATTTTTTATTCCAAAAAAAGGAACGTTTATTTTTTCAGCAAGTTGTTGAAGTTGTTCAAATGCAGCAGGCCTTACTGTATCACAACATATCAAGCCGGGTTTCAAACCTTTTTTCTGATAGAATCTTGCTAGTTTTGCTGATGAACTTGTCTTTCCAGAACCAAAGAGCCCAACCATTAAAATTTTCTTTGGCTTCAATTCAATTACTGGCTTTTTCTCACCAAGAATTTTTGCTAGTTCTTCGTAGACAACCTTTATAATATGTTCTTTTCTTGTTAAACCTGGTTCCAATTTATCAAATGCTCTTTTCTTTATTGCCTCACTCAAATTCAAAACTAAGCCTACATCAACATCGCTTGATAACAGGGAGCGTTGTATCTCTTTAACAAGTTCTTCAACATCCTTTTTATCAACAATGGCGAGCCTTGCTATTTTTTCAATACTTTCGCGCAACTTACTTGATAGTGATTCTAACATAATACCACTTAATTATTGTTTATTCAAAAGTTTTTTAAACACAATTAAAGAACTTCAAAATCAACAACAACATGATAGACATTTGGAGCATAGCTCTTGACTATTTTTGTATTTATTATCGCAAAAGACCTTTTTTCTTTTATGCATGCCTTTTCTATGTCCTTTATTGGCTTTTCCCATAACTCATCTTTTTTGTAGGTATTGTGAAAATGAATAATTGCTCCTTTTTTTGCTATTGTTAAGGCATAAGGCAGGAATTTTTCTGTGCCTGGCAGATAACCCATTATAATCCTGTCCGCCTTTGCTTTCATGTTTGATTTTTTTGCTATTCTTCTACAGTCCCCAAGAATTGGTTTAATATTATTTATTTTATTTAATTTTATGTTCTCTTTCAAATAATAAATTGCATCTGGATTTTTATCTATTGCATAAATTTGTATGTTTTTTGCATTAGAAAATTTGGCTATACCAAGTGAAAAATAGCCAATGCCTGCAAACATATCAACAATGATTTCATTGTTTTTTATCTGAGTAATAAGACGTTTTCTTTCAGACAAATTGCCTTTTGAAAACATTATCTTTCTTACATCTAATTTGTATAGTATCCCATGCTCTTTATGGATTGTTTCAAAGCCATCACCTGCAAGCTTTTTTACTTTAGGCTTCCTTAGCTCGCCGCGAACCTGAACAATCTCACACACTGTCTTTATTCTTGGAAATAATTTTAGAATTGCATGTGCAATCTTCTTATTGATTTTCAATGACTTTGTTTTTGGTTTTAATAATACTATATCTCCAATAACCTGAAAGCTATTTGGAATATTTTTTTTATTGATTTTTGATATTGATGCAATCTTATCTCTCATCATTCAATCACAAAAATTTTTTCTTAGCATGTAAAAAAGAACAATGCTTAACAGAAATGGTATTACATATTGTATCATATAAGAAATTTCCACCATATAAAATATGAAAAGAAAGAAAATTGTAAGTATGGAAATTACATAGATTCCATATTTTGTTTTTCTTCCTTCCCATGCCAAAAAAGATAGTGTTAATGCAATTATCCCTGTTAATAATGAAAGATACGCCAACATTGTAGTACCGAAGTCCATAAGTTCTTTAAATTTCATAAAATAGAAAAAACCATAAAATAATAAAATAAGCGATGCAATTACTGTGTTTATATTTCTCATTGCAAGCACCATTATAATTAATTACGATATTATAAAAATATATTAGTTGAATGATTAATAAAATTATTGATGGATTGTATTTATTAAGGTGCCTCAATGAAAAGAAACAATATACAAAGAATAGCTTTATTGGTCATAGTGATATTTTCTATTACATTAATTATGTTTTTTAAATCTGAAAGTTCTTCCAAGGCAATAACTAATCTTGCTGCTCCTACTTCAAATCCGGATTGTGGTCATCCTTGCCCGCTATGCAACAGTGATGATGGAAATTGTGCTGATATTAATACAGATTGGCACGGTGCAATAGGCGTTTATACATATGCAGATGAATGCATTAATCCAATAGATTATGCAAAAAGCATGAGATGTTGTAGTGATAAAGATTGCCCGATTAATTCTTATTGTGATTTAGATAACGGAGGTATTTGTTCATCGCAGGTATATCTAAGCCCTGATGTAAACATAAAAGATCGCGATGTTCCTTCTAATGGTATTATTATAACTGATTTGAAATTGAATTGGCCTACACCTGGTTCACATAGTTTATCAAGCTGCTATGGATGGAGAAAACTGAATAATAAATTAGATTTTCATGGCGGTATTGATATCGCTGTTCCAGAAAATCGTATGGTTCATCCAGCTGCAAAAGGAGTGGTTGTTGCATATGGTGACGGATGTGTTGAAGGAAATAAAAGATGCAATGGAGGATTAGGAAATTTTGTCACAATGAAGCATAATTTCAATGGAAAAATATATTATACACATTATGCACATTTGAAAAGCGTCAGTGATGAGGCAAAAGATTCATATAATAAGGGCAATGTCTTAGAAACATATAATACTATTGGAGTTTCTGGAAATACAGGTTATTCTACTGGAGCACATCTGCATTTTGAATTAGGAACAACTCTAAAGAAATTAGATTCTTCATCTATTAACCCTTGCCCATATCTCTATGACAACGACAAGAAGGTAGATTGCACATGTATTGGTTGTAGTGGCGCTATAAATAATGTATGTAATTCGTGCCCAAGCGGTGCTTATATGAATTATAATGTCTGCCCTAAGCCGGCATAGAAGACACCTCAATAACCTCAAATATTCATTCTTAAACTTTTCGATTCATTTATTAGATAAGGTTACGGGTTTGAAGGGATTTTCTTAATTTTTCTTTTTCTTCAAATTGGTAACTAGAAAAGGAGGCATAGATATGATGAATAGAGGTTTCGGTTCTGGACAGAAAAAGGGTTTCAGAAAGAGATTTGGCGATAGAGGAAATAAATTCGGTGAAGCCAAACCAGTTAAGATTGGAGAAGAACATGATGTTACGATAACAGATGTAGGGGCAAAAGGAGATGGAATTGCAAAGATAAACAATTTCATAATTTTTGTTCCAGGCGCAAAGAAAGGAGAAACAATGAAAATAAAAATAAAAGAGGTTTCAGGAAGATTTGCAATTGGTGAAAAAATTAGTAAAGTTGAAGAAGAAACAATCCAATCAAGCGAAGAAGATTCTGAGAATATAAAAGATGAAACTGAAGAAGATGAAGAAGAAATTGATGAAAAAGAATAAAATTTTATGAAAAATCTTTAGAAATAGATGAAAAATTATAAAAAAGACCTTTAGTTTTTGCTTTTTTATTTTTATTGTTTAACTATTTATTATGATAATTTTAGATACAAATATTCTTATAGATATTTTGAGATACAAAATTGATATTGATGAAATACGTGAATTTGACAATGAAATCGCTGTGCTGTCTGTAACAGAAGATGAATTAAAAAAAATATCTAAAAAACATACTAAAGATGCTACACTTGCAAGATTGGCTCTTAAACTGATAAAAAATAAAAATATTAAGATTTTAAAAACTAAAAAAGAATACACAGATAGATTGTTGCTAGATTATGCAAAATTAAATAGATGTGTAGTTGCAACCAACGATAGAAAGCTTATTAAAACTTTAAAAATGAATGGAATAAAAATAATAAGAATAAGGCAGAAAAAAATATTCGTTTTAGAGTAGATGGTGAAAGCATGTATAAGATTTTGACTGTGAAAGATGAGGTAAGAGTTCCGCCAACAAAGTTTGATTTAGATATAAAAGAAGCAATCAGACAAAGTCTTCAAGAACAAATTGAGGGGAAAACCGACCCAAACATCGGTGTATTTTTAGCTGTGACCGAAGTATTGGATGTTCAAGAGGGTAAAATAATTCCAGAAGATGGGGCAATATTTTATCCTGCTGAATTCAAAGTTTTAGTTTTCAAGCCTGAACTTAATGAAATTATTTTGGGAGAGATTGTGGATATAACTGAATTCGGAGCATTCGCCAGAATAGGACCTTTGGATGCACTTATTCATGTTAGTCAGATAATGGATGATAAAATTACGTATGACTCAAAAAATTCAATATTTTCTGGAAAGAAAAAGAATATAAAATTAAAGGAAGGCGATATTGTCAGAGCAAGTGTTGTTGGTGTTTCCTTAGGAAAAAATCAAACAAAAATTTCACTTACAATGAGACAGCCTTGTCTCGGAGCATTAGAGTGGATTGAAAAGGAGAAAAAGCAACAGAAAAAATCAGATAAGGAAAAGAAATAATCTTCTAAATTAAAGTGAGGTTAGAATATGGCACAAGCATGTCGTGAATGTAAAAGGATTGTAACAACAAAGCAGTGTCCAGTATGCAAAACAACAAACCTCACAAACAACTTTCAAGGAATTGTTGTAATTTTTTCTATAGATTCTGAAATAGGCAAAAAGCTTGGAATAACAGCTCCAGGCAAATATGCATTAAAAGTATAAGAAAGGTGCTTAGATGAAAATTGAAACAAGAATTGAAAAGGAAAATCCGTTTTTGAATAGAAAGGAATTGGAATACATAATTGAGCATGCATCAGAAAAAACTCCCAGCAAGGCAGCTTTGCAACAATTTCTTGCAAAGGAGCTTGGCGTTGATATTGAAAAAGTTGATATTAGAAAGATTTTTACACTTCCAGGATTTCAGAAATCAAAATGCATAGCATTTATATGGAATGATAAAAAAGTTCCTGATCTTTCAAAGCCTGCTGAAAAGAAAGAGGAAATAAAAACAATTGAAGAGGAAAAAGAGTAAAATCACCAAAGGAAGGGAAAATAGGGTATTAAAAAATAAGGAAGAGTGAGATTGCAAAACTAATGAATTTTGTTATAGTAAATTTTAAAAATATGAGACTGACAAAAAATGAAAATGGAAATTTTAAAACAATTTCAGTCTGCATGAGTTGAAAAATATGCCAAAACCAGAAGAAGAAAAAAAAGAGAAACCGGTTGAGAAAAAGAAAGAAAAAAGGTCTCAGAAAGAAAGACCAAGAAGCAAAACAAAACACAAAAAAGTTCAGATATGGAAGAAATATGAAGTTAAAGATGGGAAGGTTATTAGAAAGAATCCAAATTGCCCAAGATGCGGACAAGGAACTTTTCTTGCTGTTTATAAAAATAGAAAATATTGCGGTAGATGCGGCTGGTCTGAAGTTATTACAGAAAAGAAAGAGTAATTTTCTAAAAAATTTAGCAAAAGCTTTTTAGGAAAAAGCTTTAGCAAAAAATAAAAAACCTAACTATTTTTTGAATAATAGCCAATTTTTTTCTTTAAATTTTAGTAAAACATATTCTCCTTTCATCTTCTTTCCAAAGAGATTAAAAACAATTTTCTTTGGTTCCTTACTGATTAATTCATACCTTCCTTTATCCCATATCTTGACTGTTCCTGCACCATAACCCTCTTTGATGATACCATGAAAATTTGCATAACTTATATCATGATCTTCTACCTGGATTGCCAAACGTCTTATGCCTTTTGTTTTTGGTGGCTCTTTAGGTACAGCCCATGACTTTAAAACGCCATCCATCTCAAGGCGAAAATCAAAATGATGATGAGTAGCAAAGTGCTCGTGAACAACGAAAATTAGTTTCTTATTCTTTATTTTATCATAGCGTGAAATCCTATCACAATATTCTCTTTCAAAAGGCTTCGCTCCTTTATCTATTCCAAAAAATTTTTCTATAACCTCTTTGTTTTTCATTATTATCCTTTTTATCTCTTTCCTTATATTTCTTTTTATGATATCTCTAGGAATAGAATCAACTGCGCACACATTTGGTATTGGGATTATGGACGAGGAAAAGGTGCTTGCAAATATTAAAGATGTTTACATCCCAAAACATGGCAGTGGCATTCATCCGATTGAGGCAAAGGAGCATCACATTGCTGTGAAGGAAAATGTTCTGATGGATGCTCTAAAGGAAGCTAAAATAAATTTGTCCGATGTTGACATAGTATCTTTTTCTCAAGGTCCTGGTCTGCCGCCTTGCCTGAAAGTTGGATTGGAATTTGCAAAAGAACTTGCAAGGCAAATCAAAAAACCAATTATTGGTGTGAATCATTGCATAGCGCACATAGAAATTGGAAAATTAATGACTGGTTGTAAAGATCCTGTCACGCTATATGTCTCTGGTGGTAATACTCAGGTTCTTGCATTTTCTCGCGGTCGTTATAGAGTTTTCGGAGAGACTCTTGACTTGGCCATAGGCAACGCAATTGATATGGTTATAAGAGAATTAACAGGAGAGTATCCAGGTGGGCCTGTTATGGAGAAATTAGCAAAAAATGGAAAATATGTTGAACTGCCATATGTTGTTAAGGGAATGGACCTTTCATTTTCTGGAATTGTAACTGAAGTTATAAAGAAATTCAAAAAAGCGCAAGGTACAATGTCCAAACCGAAACTCGAAGAGTTTATGTCAGATTTATGTTATTCTTTTCAAGAGACTTGTTATGCTATGTTGACAGAGGTAACTGAAAGAGCTCTTGCTCATACAGAAAAAAATGAATGCCTTCTTACTGGTGGTGTTGCTACGTCACAAAGATTGCAGGAGATGTTAAAGATCATGTGCGAGGAGCGGGGTGCTCGTTTTTATGTTTGTCCGAAAGAATACGCAGGCGATAACGGGACTATGATTGCATGGTTGGGGTTGTTACAAAGAAAACAAGCAAAAAAAGATTATGATAAAATTGACTTTATACAAAAATGGAGAACAGACGAAGTTGAGATTTCATGACTTTAGTTCTATATATTTTTTTTAGAAAATTATCCAAGTCCTCAAGATGATATGATTTAATTAAAGAAAAAATAATTTTGTATTTTTTGTCCAGAGTTAATTTTGTTTTTTCATGAAGTCGCCTTGATATCTCAATACCTTTTCTGTCTTTATCTATTAAATCTATTGCCTTGCCATTGAGTGTTGGACCAAGCTTCCCGATATCAACCCTTGATATTTCAAAAATTCTTTCACTTGCTATTCCTATTTCTTCTAATGCTTTCCTATCTCTCTTTCCTTCAACAATTATTTTTTCCGAGGAATTTTTCAAATCTTCTATTAACTTAACAAGTTTTTCTAAATTTTTTTCTTCATTTCTTTTCATTACTAATTCCCTTATTTTTAAAGTATATATACTAAAATAAAAAACGATAATATTTAAGGTGTGCCTATGACAAAAGAAAAATTAACTGAAGAAGAACGACAGAAAGGAATGAAATATGCTGTATATGAGGGTGCGTCAGCATCAGCAATGTATGCTATCTCAGGCTCTTTCCTTACTTTGTTTGCATTAGCTCTTGGAGCAAATAATTTTATGATAGGTCTTGTTGTTGCACTACCTGCGTTGGTTGCTGCCTTTTCATATATAGCTGTTGCTTATTTCATAGAAAGTTATGGCAACAGAAAGAAGGTTTGTGTTATTGCATCATTTCTATCAAGGGTTATGTGGATCTTTGTCGGTCTAGTTCCATATCTCTTTACAGGAAATGTTCTTTGGCTTATATTTTTTGCTACCATTGCATCATTTTTTGGAACTTTTGTGAGTACAGCATGGGCAAGCATGATGGGGGATATTATTCCTGAAAATATAAGAGGTGGATATTTTGGAAGAAGGAATAGAATCTGTGCTATTGCTTCTCTCATTACCACAATT
>Ga0078972_1002237_pt1 | contig 65349 bp, 59 predicted proteins | sample YelNatPaOPGAMG01_FD_67568 | JGI IMG/M metagenome (GOLD analysis project Ga0078972, IMG submission 67568) | Hot spring thermophilic microbial communities from Obsidian Pool, Yellowstone National Park, USA - OP-RAMG-01 (SPADES assembly) (version 2) | ecosystem: Environmental > Aquatic > Thermal...
CCCTTCTTAATTCTATCCAAGGGTTGTTGCGTAAGCCTCGGCTACCTATGACTGCAAACTCTTTGCTTAACTTTTTCTCAACCGTTTTTTACGAAAAAATCAGCATATGCTTTCCTTTAAAACTACATCTTCTATATTTTCAAATCTTCCAAATCTACCAAATTTATATAATTGCCCAATTGCCTGATTTATTTCAATTGTCAATTGCCATTTGTTGGTTGTTGTTTGATTTTTGTTTTTCTAACCAATAATAAACAATCACCTATCAGCAAGGTAGTTATTGTATCTTTGAATCTTAAAATCTGAGATCTTCAAATTTAAAATCATAAATCATAAATCTTAAATTCTGCATTTCACTTTTACATCGTAAATCCATTAATTTATTTATTGCTTATTTAAAAATATTAAGTTATAATTTTTTTATTTAAAATTTAAATGAGGAGATTGTTATGAATATAGGCATTATAACCAATGAATATCCACCTAATGTTTATGGTGGTGCAGGTGTTCATGTTGAATATCTATCAAGAGAATTATCAAGACTTGATAATGGAAAACACAAAGTAAAAGTTTTTTGTTTCGGTAAACAGGAAGAAAACAAAAATAATTTATTGGTAAAAGGGATTAATTCAGAATTTCAATATCCTGTAAAAGATGAAAAACACAGAAAATTTTTAGATACTATTTTAAAAGATATTGTTATTACAGGCAATATTGATGATGTTGATATAGTTCACTGTCATACATGGTATAGCCATTTTGCAGGACTTTTAGTTAAGCAATTATTACAGGCGCCATTGATACTTACTACGCATTCTCTTGAACCGCATCGGCCCTGGAAAGTAGAACAATTAGGCACAGCATATTATGGTAGTTCCTGGATAGAAAAGACCGCTTATGAGAATGCTGATGGTGTTGTTGCTGTATCAGAGGCAATGAAAAATGACGTTCATAATCTATATAACGTTGATTTTGAAAAAATAAGGGTTATCCATAATGGAATTGATCTGGAACAATACAGGCCTACTTTTAATGAAGCAGTGCTTGATAAATACAAAATAGATAAAAATATACCTTTTATATTATTTGTTGGAAGAATTACAAGACAAAAAGGTATAATTCATCTTGTTAATGCTATTAAATATTTAAAAGAAGATATTCAGATTGTTTTATGTGCAGGTGCGCCAGATACAAAAGAAATAGGAATTGAGATGCAAGAAAAAGTCAAAGAAGCAATAAGTAAAACAAAAAATAAAATTGTTTGGATACCCGAGATGCTTCCAAAAGATGAGGTTATTGTTTTATATTCAACTGCCAAAATATTTGTGTGCCCTTCTGTTTATGAACCATTTGGCATTATTAATTTAGAAGCTATGGCATGCGAAACGCCTGTTGTTGCAACAGATGTGGGTGGTATACCAGAAGTGGTAATTAACAATGAGACAGGTATTCTTGTTCCTCTTGAGAATAAAGAAAATATTGAAAAGATAAATAGCGAAAAATTCTCAAAAGATTTAGCGGTTGCAATTAATACTTTACTTTTAAAACCAGAAAAAATAAAAGAAATGGGAATAAAATCAAGAAAAAGAGTAGAGGAACATTTTAGCTGGGCATCAATCGCAAAAAAAACTTTAGAATTTTATAATTATGTTTTAGAAAGGTATAAAAAAGAAAAAAATGGAAGGTAATAAAAGAGTAGTTATAGAAAAAGTTTTTCCTGAAATTGATAATGGAAGATTTCCAATAAAAAGAATAGTGGGTGAAAAAGTTAATATAAAAGCCCATATAATTTCTGATGGACATGATGAAAAAACCTGTTTTTTATTTTACAAACACGAAAATGATACTGATTGGCAGAAAAAGGAACTTACTTTACTTTATAATGATGAATGGCTTGGAGAATTTACAGTAGAAAAACAAGGTTATTATTTATACACTGCAAAAGCATGGATTGATCATTTTAAAACATGGCAGATGGATTTAAGAAAAAGAATTGATAATAAACAGGATATATCTGTTGATTTACTTATAGGCATAGAGTTAATTGAAAAAGTTTTAAAGATTGCAGAAAAACAAGACGCAATAAAATTAAATGATTACATTAATAAAATAAAAAAAGCCGATAAAAACAGTGTGAATTATGCACTTACAAACGACCTGCTTGATATAATGAAAAAATATCCTGAAGAAGATAAAATAACTGAATATGAAAAGATTTTAAAAGTATATGTGGACAGAACCAGTGCTAATTTTTCAACATGGTTTGAAATGTTTCCGCGTTCCTGCTACGGTTATACAAAAAAACATGGAACATTTAAGGACTGTGAAAAGATAATCCCTGAGATTGCAAAAATGGGTTTTGATATTATTTATTTTCCACCAATACATCCTATTGGCAAAACAAAACGCAAAGGAAAAAATAATTCTTTAGTTGCAGGACCAGATGCGCCTGGTAGTCCCTGGGCAATTGGTTCTAAAGAAGGTGGGCATAAATCAATACATCCAGAACTTGGTAATTTTGATGATTTAGATAATTTAATAAAAAAAGCAAAGGAGTTTGGCATAGAATTAGCAATTGATATTGCATTTCAATGTTCTCTTGACCATCCATATATAAAAGAACATCCGGAATGGTTTAACTGGCGGCCGGATAAAACCATTCAATATGCAGAAAATCCGCCTAAAAAATACGAAGACATAGTGCATTTCAATTTTGAGTGTGATAGTTGGAAAGAACTATGGGAAGAATTGAAATCAATTTTTGTTTTCTGGGCAGAAAAAGGAATAAAAATTTTTAGAGTTGATAATCCCCATACAAAGCCATTTTCATTCTGGGAATGGGTGATAGGTGAAATTAAAAAACAATATCCTGATGTTATTTTTCTTTCAGAAGCATTTACAAGACCTAAAATTATGTATCGTCTTGCCAAACTTGGCTTTACGCAATCATATACTTATTTTACATGGAGAAACACAAGACATGAACTTGAAGAATATATGAGGGAATTAACCCAAACAGAAGTTTTTGAATTTTTCAGACCAAATTTTTGGCCCAACACTCCTGATATTTTACATGAATATTTACAAAAAGGCGGCAGACCTGCTTTTGTAACACGTCTGGTTCTTGCTGCTACATTATCTTCCAATTACGGAATATATGGACCTGCGTATATATTATGTTTAAATGAACCATTCCCCGGTAAAGAAGAATATAATAATAATGAAAAATATGAAATAAAAAACTGGAATCTGGATTTATATGGTAATTTAAAACCAGAAATCACAAAAGTAAATAAAATAAGAAAAGAAAACAAAGCATTACAATCAAACAGGAATTTTAGAATACTTGGTTGTGATAATCCACAGATTATTGCTTATGCAAAAGCATCAGATGATTTTAGTAATATTATAATGACAGTTGTTAATTTAGACCCTTTTTATAAACAATCTGCATGGGTGGAAGTGCCTGTTGATTGGCTTGGATTTTCGCAGGATTCTAAATACGAAGTCATAGATCTTTTTAATGAGGCAAAATATGATTGGAAAGGTCAATGGAATTTTATTTTATTAGACCCACAAAAAACCCAGGCACATATTTTGCTTTTAAAAAATAAATAAAGTTGTATTTTAATATTACCTCACTTACAGTAGATAGTATCAGAATAAAAAAATAAATAAGAAATTGAAAATCACCCAATACTTTCCATTAACCATAAGTATCAAGAAGCAGGTATACCGCTTTATTTTTCGTAAAAAAAGGTTGAGGAAAAGTCGGGCAAAGAATTTGCAGTCAAAAGTAGGCGAGGCTTACGCAACACCTCTTAGATAGCATTAAGAAGGGCGTTAAAATTGGGAATAAGCAAACTAGACAACACTGCGAACCACCCGTAATTTTCCTCAAAAATCAGGATATACCTGCTTCTTAATTATTTATATAGATAGAGATATGGATAATGGACAGATTTAGAAAAGGGAGAGATAAAAATGAAAAATTTTTTTAATTCCCCTCTTTCAAAGTGCCGCGATAAACGAAGTGAATTTTACGGTATAAAAGAGGGGCAGGGGGAGATTTTATTAATGTAAAAAATAAAGCAAAAAATTTACTTTATATTTTATAAAAACCTAAACTGAGGGGATACGTATTTAATTAAAAAATATTGCATTATAATTTTCAATTTGTTATAATAAGCCAAATTTATAAATATAAATGGAGGTTAGTATGCTTGGAGTTATTATAGGTGTAATTTTATTATTGCTTTTAATTGGATTGGTTGTTTTACAGGCTGCTATTGAATGGGGTGGATTTGATACAGGAAAAATAATAAAAGAAGAAGAAAAAAAATCGGAGAAATCCAAAAAAGTTATTGTAAAAGGTGTAAAAAAGATTAATAGAAAGGGGAAAAAGTAATGATTTTTGATTATATTCTTGGCTTGTTTTCCAATGATATGGCTATTGATTTGGGAACAGCCACAACACTTGTTTATATAAAAAATAAAGGTATTGTTTTAAAAGAACCTTCAATTGTTGCCTTATACAGAGGCAAAGAAGTAATTGCTGTTGGTGAGGCAGCAAAAGAAATGGTTGGAAAGACCCCAGGAGAAATAAAAGCAGTCAGGCCAATGAAAGATGGTGTTATAGCTGATTTTAATGTGACTGAGAAAATGTTAAGATATTTTATTGTAAAAGTTCATAACAGACACTCTCTTGTTTCACCCAGAATTGCGATTTCAGTTCCAAAAGGTGTAACTCCTGTTGAAAAAAGAGCTGTCCGTGAGTCAGCATTACAGGCAGGAGCAAGAGAAGTGTATTTAATTGACGAGCCAATGGCAGCGGCAATAGGTGCTGGTTTGCCAGTAGAAGTTCCTATGGGGCATATGGTAGTTGATATTGGCGGTGGAACAACAGAAGTGGCAGTGATTTCAATGGGCGGATTAGTTGTTTTTAATTCAGTTAGAACAGCAGGGGATAAATTTGATGAAGCAATTATGTCTTATCTCAAAAAAGCATACAATGTTCACATAGGCGAAAGAACCGCAGAAAGAGTAAAAATTAATATTGGTTGTGCAATGAAATTGGAAAATACACTTGAAATGGATGTTAAAGGTAGTGATATGACAACAGGATTGCCAAGGACAATAAAAGTTACTTCTGATGAAATGGTTATAGCGTTAGAAGAACCGGTTACAAAAATAATAGAAGGGATTAAATTAACTCTGGAACAAACCAAACCAGAACTCGCAGCAGATATTATTGATAAAGGCATAGTTTTAACAGGCGGTGGCTCTCAGTTAAAAGCTTTTGATTTGAAACTAAGTAATGAGACAGGGGTGCCGGTTCATCTTGCGGAAAATCCACAGGATTGCGTTGTGCTTGGCGCCGGTAAAATGTTAGAAGAACAAATGGATGTTTTAAGACGTCTTTCTTTTGAGGGCGATGATTCATATATTGCTTGATAAATGAAAATCAAATTCAAACAAATATCTAAAAGATTTTATTTAATAATTATAATTATCTGTATCTTTGTTTTTTTTATTTTTTTAAAAAGAAAAGTGAATTTTGATTATATCGGCTCTTTTTTTTCTAACTTGCAAAAAAATATTTCGATGAAAGTTTTTTATATTAAAGATTCATTTACAGCTTCTAAGTACATAAAAGATTATAAAAAAAACATTGATAATTTAAATAAAGAATACATACGTCTGGCTATTGAAAATCATATGATAAAAGCAGAAAATGAAAAGTTAAAAAGACTATTGAAATTAAGTGAACAAAATAAAATAAAAAAATTCATAAAATCTTATGCAAATGTAATCGGTGCAAATGAAGATGGATTTGTTTACAATTATTTGATTGATAAAGGCGAGAAAGATAATATAAAAGTTGGCGATGGCGTCGTTGCAAAAGAAGGTGTGGTAGGTGTTGTTAACAAGGTTTTTTTTGATACTTCGGTTGTATTGCTTTTAACAGATGCTAAATGTAAGATTTCAGTCAGAATAGAACGTAATAAAAAGGCAGGTATTTTAGCAGGTAAGGGTTATAATTTATGTGAACTTGAATACATTTCAAAAGAAGAAGATGTTATAAATGGTGATATTCTTTTGACTTCTGGTTTGAGTATGTCATTCCCGGAAGGACTGCCTGTAGGTAAAATTATTTCAATAGATAAAAAAACAGAAAAATTAACTATGGAAATAAAAGTAAAGCCATTTGTTAATGTATCTTCGGTACAGGAAATATATATAGTAAGCAAATAATTAAATTACAAAATATTACACAATAAAAAGAGGTTTTTTCTTGAAAAAAATATTTACTAATTTTTTTTTATGTTTTTTTCTTTTTACAATAATTTTTCTTGAACTATCAAAATACAACACATTTAAAATATTCAAATATGCTGATATTTTTTTGATTGTTACAATTTTCCTTTTGTTTTCAGGGATGGTCTGGATGGGTTTTATTTTTGTTTTTTTATATTCGTTTATACTTGATTGTGTTTTTATGGATTTTGCAGGAATAAATTTATTGAGTTATCTGGCAACGTTTTTATTTGCTTTTTATTTGTGCCAGAATATGGATACATATAAATTAATTACAAAGATTTTAATAATATTTTTTTCCTGCCTTTTTAAAATAATTATTTATTCTTTTTTGATTTTTTTATTTTATTGGAATAATAAATTCTATTTTATTAACTTTCAACCTTTTTTAAAAATTATTTTAACTGTTTTTTGGGGAACTGTTATTCTGATAATAATTGATTTTTTAAGGATTGGTATAACTAAATGGCAAAGTATGAAGTTATAGAAAATATAAAAAATATCTATCAAAGGTTTGTAAGAATAAAATTTATTGCATGGGTTGTTTCAATAGCGGTTATAGTTATTACAATAAGATTATTTTATATTCAAATAGTAAAAGGTGATTATTATAGAAAACTTGCTGAGTCAAATTGTGTTAATTTAATAAAAATCAGAGCTCCGCGTGGATATATTTATGATAAAAATTATAAACCTCTTGTTATAAATAAAGCAACATACCAATTAAATATTATACCTTATTATTTTAAAAAAAATCAGGATGTCAGTAAGGCATTGAATGATATTTCCAAAATTATTAATACTCCTGTAGAGGAAATCGAAAATAAAATAAAAGAATACAGGGAGTATATACTGGAACCAATAGTAATAAAAAGAAATCTTAATGAACAGGAACTGTCACGTCTTGAAGAAAAAGCAATAGAAATTAATGGAATTTCAATTTCACAGGAACCAATAAGATATTATAATTATGATTCTTTTGCTTCCCATATTATTGGTTATATAGGAGAAATTTCCCAAAGTCAGTTACAAAATAATAAAGATTATTACCCGGGTGATATAATAGGACAGACGGGGGTTGAAAATTTTTATGATAAGGAAATACGAGGCAAAGATGGTGTGATGTATATATTGACAGACGCTTTTGGCAGACAAAAAGAAATAATAAAAACATTGCCACCAAAACAGGGAAATAATCTTGTTTTGACCATTGATTATAATTTGCAAAAATTTGCTGAAAAATTAATGGATGAACATAATTATAAAGGTGTAATAGTTGCAAGTAATCCCAAAACAGGAGAAATACTTTGCCTTGTTTCCAAACCGGATTATAATTTAAATTATTTTAGTGGAACCATAGATATTAAAGAATGGAAAAAATTAATCAGAGACAAAGATAATCCTTTAAATAACAGGGTTGTTCAGGGGCTTTATTCTCCCGGTTCTATTTTTAAAATAGCGGTTGGAACCGGCGGCCTTAATGAAAAGGTTATTGAAACAAGCACATCGTTTTTATGTGAAGGCATATACTGGATAAAAACGTGGCCATATAAATGCTGGAGAAGAAGCGGACACGGACTTGTTGATTTTTATAGAGCAATAGCAGAGTCCTGCGATATTTATTTTTATAAATTAGGACTTAAAATGAAAGTAGAATTATTATATAAATATGCAACTATGTTTGGATTGGGAGAAAAGACAGGTATTGATTTACCAGGAGAAAAATCCGGATTGGTTCCAAATAGAGAATGGAAAAGAAGAATAGATAGAACCCCGTGGTTTCCGGGAAATACAGTTATGATGTCAATAGGACAGGGATATATTACTGCCACACCTTTACAGATAATGAACATAATGGCGGTTATGGCAAATAAAGGATATGCAATGAAGCCATTTATTGTGAAAGCTATTACTACTGATAACAGAAGAATAATAAAATTAACAGAACCAAAACGTTTATTTGAGATAAAAGTTTCAGAAGATGTTATAAATATTATGAGAAATGCTTTGCGTTTCGTTGTTCAAAGTAACAAAGGAACAGGTGCAAAAGCAAGAATAAAAGGTATAATATCTGCAGGTAAAACAGGAACAGTTGAAAATCCGCATGGAGAAACACATGCAATGTTTGCCGGATTTGCTCCTTTTGATAATCCGCAGATAGTTATTTTTGTTTTGATAGAACACGGTGGTGGCGGTGGAGAGGTTGCTGCGCCTGTTGCCGGAAATGTTATGGAATATTATTTGAGGTTAAAAAAATAAGATGAATATCCAGAAAAAAATTATTTTAATTTTTGAAAGTTTGTTTAAAAATTTTAATATAGTGTTATTAATAACAACGTTATCATTGATTATTATAGGAGTTTTTGCGATTTTTTCTGCAACAGGTGGAACATACAACGAAATTTTTATAAAGCAGATAATATGGTATGTCATAGGTTTGATATTAATGATAGTTTTCGCAAATATTAATTATAATAATTTAATTACAATGGCAAATTATCTTTATTATTTTTTTATTTTCCTTCTTGTTGTTGTCCTTCTTTTCGGATATGTTGCTCTTGGTGCACAGAGATGGCTAAAATTCGGTTTTTTTCAATTTCAGCCAAGTGAATTTATGAAAATTATTATTCCGCTTATTATTATAAGATTTATAATTATCAAATACAACGAAAGTTTTACATTTAAATCACTTCTTAAAATTTTTACTATTGCCATAATACCAATGCTTTTAATATTAAAACAGCCGGATTTAGGAACTGCAATTATAATAATACCACTTGTTTTAACTGTTTTATTTACAGGTAATATACCAGTAAAAAAATTTGTTTTAATAATTACAATCCTGTTACTTATTATTCCTGTAAGTTCTTTATTTTTAAAGGACTATCAGAGACAAAGATTGCATGTTTTTATTAATCCACAGGCAGATCCGTTAGGTGCAGGTTATAATGTAATTCAATCAAAAATAGCAATTGGTTCAGGTAAATTTTTAGGCAGAGGCTGGTTGCGTGGTTCCCAGAGCCAATTAAATTTTATTCCAATTAAATACACTGATTTTATTTTTGCAGTTATTTGTGAAGAATTTGGTTTTGTCGGCGGATTATTTGTTATATTAATATATTATATTTTAATAATGGAAATATTAAAAATAGTTAAGTTATGTAAATTTACCGGGGGCAAGATGTTAGCGGCTACTATTGCTGCAATTATTTTTATACAGTTTTTTATAAATATCGGGATGAACATTGGTTTGCTTCCTGTTACAGGGCTTACTTTACCACTTTTAAGTTATGGTGGTTCGTCTTTTGTTTTTATTATGATTATAATAGGTATTGCTCAAAATATTTATAGAGAATATATGAAAGGTGAGGAGATATAAATTACAATATGAGACAGATTTATATTAATAAAGAAGATTTTGAAACAAATATAGCATTGGTGGAGGATGGAAAATTAATAAATTTTTATTCACAAAGAAATATTTATTCAAAAGTAGGTAACATATATAAAGGTAAAATACAAAAAGTCGTGAATAATATGAATTTTGTTTTTGTTGATATCGGAGATGAAAAACCCGGTTTTCTTTCTGAAAAAGCATATTTTGAGTCGCTGGAAATTGAACCGCAGATAATAAATAACATAAAAGATAATAATAAAGAAAATCAATTTGATATTTCGAAAATATTTCAAAAGGGACAGGATATTCTTGTACAGGTAATAAGGTCACCTTATAAAACCAAAGGGGCAAGATTAACAAGAAATATTATAATACCCGGATATTATACGGTTTTTTGTCCTTATTCAAATCAAATCGGTGTATCAAAGAAAATCATTCTTGAAAATGAAAGGCAGAGATTACGTAAAATTCTTTTGGATACGAAGGCAAAATTAAAAAGTGATATTGGGTTAATAGCAAGAACTACAGCAGAAGGAATTTCAAATCAACAAATAGAAGAAGAAATCAAAGAAAATTATAATAACTGGCAAAATATTTTAAAATTATATAAAAAGGTAAAGTCACCGGCATTATTATATGAAGAAGAGGCATTTGAAATTAAAATTTCAAGAGATATATTGAATACTTCTATAAAAGAGGTAATAGTTGATTCTGAAAATGTTTATAAAGATATAAATAAATATGTTAAAAAAACAAAATTAAAAAATATCAAAATAAAATTATACAAAGGTCAGGATGATATTTTTAAATATTATAATTTAATTAGTCAAATTGAAGCTTTAAAAAATAATATTGTTCCATTTAAAAAAGGGGGGTATTTAAAGATAGACACAACAGAAGCATTAACAGTAATTGATGTAAATAGCGGAAAATTTAAAGGAGAAAGTGATGTAGAAAGTTCCATTTTAATGTTAAATTTAAATGCTGCAAGAGAAATTGCCAGACAGATAATTTTAAGAAATATTGGTGGTTTGATAGTTATAGATTTTATTGATATGCAGACAGAAGAAAACAAAAAGATTTTAAGAAAAGAAATAGAACAGGAACTTTCAAAATCAAAGATATATTTTAAAACAACAGAAATAAATGAATTTGGATTGCTTACTGTTTCGAGAAAAAGAACATCAGATAAAATCAGTGAAATGTATCTGGAACAATGTCCGAATTGTGCGGGCCGCGGTGTTGTGCCAACAAAAGAAAGTATTTGCATTGAACAGTTAAAAAAGATAAAATATATATGTAAAACAGAGAAAAAAAGAGAAATAGTATTTAATATTTCTTCAGAAATAAAGCAGGAAATAGAAAACAGATTCATCCAGATTATTAAGAATTATGAGAAAACATATAAGAAAAAAATAATATTACAATAATTAATTGCTTGCGGAGGTAATATATGATAGTTGTAACCGGTGGAGCAGGTTTTATAGGTAGTGCCATTGTATGGGGATTAAATAAAAAAGGTATAACTGATATACATATCGTTGATTGGTTAAAAGATGAAGACAAGTGGAAAAATCTGTTAAATTTAAAATTTCTGGATTATGAGGAAAAAGACCCTTTTTTAAAAAGAATATTATTTGATGATAAAATATTAAAAGATAAGGTTGATACAGTAATACATATGGGCGCATGCAGCTCAACAACAGAAAACGATGCTTCCTTTTTAATAGAAAACAATTTTAAGTATACGCAGGTTCTTGCCCGATGGTGTTTGAGAAATAATAAAAAATTTATTTATGCTTCTTCTGCAGCAACTTATGGCAATGGTTCAAATGGTTTTGATGATGATCATAATAAATTAGATACTTTAAAACCATTAAACAAATATGGTTTTTCAAAACACATATTTGATTTATGGGCATTAAGAAATAATTTACTTGATAAAATAACAGGACTGAAATTTTTTAATGTTTATGGACCAAATGAATATCATAAAGGTGATATGAAAAGCGTGATTTATAAAGCTTATGAGCAGATTATTGCAACAGGTAAATTAAAATTATTTAAATCATATAAAACAGAATACAAAGATGGCGGACAGTTGCGTGATTTTATTTATATAAAAGATGTTGTAGATATGACTCTTTTTATTTTTGAGAAAAATTTAAAAGGGATATATAATATCGGAACTGGTAAAGCAAGAAGTTTTGAGGATTTGGGCAGGGCAGTTTTTAAAGCAATGAATAAAAAGGAAAATATAGAGTACATAGAAATGCCGGAAAATTTAAAGGAAAGGTACCAATATTTTACAGAGGCAAAAATGGATAAATTAAAGTCAACCGGTTATCCATGGGCAATTACATCTTTAGAAGACGGTATTGAAAATTATATAAAAAATTATTTATTGAAAAATGATAAATTTCTAAAGTAAAGGAGGTAATTTTTATGGCTTCTTTTATGGAAAATATATTTGAAAAAGCCAAGAAAAATCCAAAGAAGGTGGTTTTACCAGAAGGTAATGACGAAAGAACCATTGAAGCAGCAGTAAAGGCAACCCAACTTAATATAGCAAAAGTTACAATTATTGGAATGCCTGATAAAATAAAACAAATAGCAAAGGATAAAAATTTATCCATCGATGGAATAAAAATTATAGATATTAATAATTTACCCGATATTGATATTTATGCTAATGAGTTTTATGAAATAAGAAAAGCCAAGGGAATGACGCCTGAAGAAGCAAAAAAAATAATGAGTCGTGATGTTTATTATGGCGCAATGATGGTGAGAAAGGGTATTGTTGATACATTTGTTGCCGGTGCTGTTAATACCACTTCTGATGTTTCACGTGCAGCCATTTATCTTATAGGTATGAAAGAAGGAATAAAAACACTTTCCAGTTTTTTTGTTATGATACTTCCTGATAAAACATTTGGTAAAGATGGAGTTTTATTTTATTCAGATGGCGGTTTTGTCATAGATCCGGATCCGGAACAATTATCCGATATAGCAGTAACAACAGGTGCAACATACAGGGAACTTATGGGAGAAGAGCCAAGAATTGCAATGCTTTCATTTTCCACAAAAGGCAGTGCAAGACACGCAAGAATTGATAAAGTTATAAAAGCATTGGAACTTGCAAAACAAAAAGACCCGACACTTATTATAGATGGTGAAATGCAGGGAGATGCAGCTTTGGTTCCTGCTGTTGGCGCTAAAAAAGCACCGGGCTCACCTGTTGCGGGCAAAGCAACTGTTCTTATTTTCCCTGATCTTGATTCAGGAAACATTGCATATAAATTAACTGAACGTCTTGCAAAAGCAGAAGCATATGGCCCTATTTATCAGGGAACAAAAAAACCGTGCAGTGATTTATCCCGTGGCTGCAAAGCATCTGATATTTTAAATGTTTTAGCTATCAATGTTGTCAGATTGGCAAATATGAGATAAAAATAATACAGGAGGTATTTATATGAAAATAATGGTTATTAATTGCGGCAGTTCTTCTTTGAAATTTCAGATTTTTGACATCGAAGATAAAAAAAGCAATGTGTTGGCAAAAGGATTGGTAGAAGAGATAGGACATGAAAAATCCAAACTTCATTATAGAAATGATAAAATGAAAAAAGATGAAGAAATTGTAAAAGAAATTACTGCCAAGGACCATACAGAAGCACTTAACAATGTTGCTCAACTGTTGGTGGATAGTAAAGTTGGTATTTTTAAAGATAAAATTCAGGTTGATGCAGTGGGGCACAGAGTTGTGCATGGCGGCGAAAAATTTTCAAAATCTGCCTTAATTACAAAAGGAGTAAAAGAAGTGATTCAGGATTGTTTTGATATTGCGCCTCTTCATAATCCACCTAATTATCAGGGTATAGTTGCTGCTGAGAAAATTTTTCCAGAAGTCCCGCAGGTTGCTGTTTTTGATACTGCTTTTCATCAAACAATGCAAAAAGAAGCATATATTTATGGTTTACCTTATGAGCTTTATGAACGATATCATATTAGAAAATATGGATTTCATGGAACATCCCACGAATATGTATCTCAGAGAGCTGCTGAAATATTAAAAAAAGATTATAATAAATTAAAAATTATTACCTGTCATCTTGGAAACGGATGTTCAATTACTGCGGTAAAAAACGGACAATCATTAGATACATCAATGGGATTTACGCCATTAGAAGGGCTTGTGATGGGAACAAGAACCGGTGATATGGATCCTTATGTTGTTTTGTATATAATGGAAAAAGAACATTTAGGTATTAAAGAAATGAATGATTTGTTAAATAAAAAAAGTGGGCTAAAAGGTATATCAGGTATTTCAAATGATTTAAGGGAAATAATGAATGCAGCAGCAAATGGTAATACAAGAGCTCAGTATGCCATAGATATTTTTACATACAGGATAACAAAATACATAGGCGCTTATGCTGCTGCAATGGGTGGTGTTGATGCTATTGTTTTTACAGGTGGTATTGGAGAAAATGCTGTAACTATACGCGAGCAGGTATTAGAGCCGTTAAAGTTTTTAGGTTTAAAAATTGATAAAAAATCAAATGAATCAAAAGAAAAAGAAAAAATTATTTCTGGCTATGGCTCCAAAGTAAAAGTTTTGGTTGTTCCAACAAATGAAGAACTTATGATTGCCCGTAAAACAAAGTGGGTAGTAGAAGAGTCAAATAATATTTACAGATAAAAATGGTAGATGTAATTACAGTTGGTGAAATACTTGCGGATTTTGTACCTGCACAAATACAAAAAGTTTTTAAATATGAATTACGGCCGGGTGGAGCACCTTCTAATGTTGCTGTAAATTTATCGAGATGGGGTATAAAAACAGGAATTATTTCTAAAATCGGAAATGATTTTATTGGAAGCTTTTTAATTGATTTTTTAAGAAAAAATAAAGTTAATGTTTCTAATGTTTTTAAAACAAAAAATAACAAAACAGGATTGGTATTTGTTTTTCTTGATGCGTCCGGAGAACGTAATTTTTCATTTTATGGAGCACCTTCTGCTGACCAATTTTTAAATCAAAAAGAGATAAAAGAAAATTTTATAAAGCAGGCAAAAATATTACATTTTGGTTCAATAAGTATGATGTCAGAAATATCAAAAAAAGCCACATTAAAAGCAATAAAAATTGCTAAAAAAAATAATTTACTTGTATCTTATGACCCAAATGTGCGGCTGAATTTATGGGAAGGAAGATACTCATATGCAAAAAAACAAATAAAGAGTTATTTTAAATATGCAGATATTATAAAAATAAGTGATGATGAGTTAAAATTTTTATTTAACTCAAAACCGCAACTGAATAATTTAAAAAATATTTTTGAAAAAGAACAATTAGTTTTTATAAGTGCAGGAGCAAAAGGATGTTATGTGTTTTATAAAGATTTTTTTAAATATGTTTGCGGCTATAAAGTAAAAGTTGTTGACACAACAGGTGCAGGAGATGCGTTTATGGCTGGTGTGCTTTTTAAAATATTAAAATCAGGCGGTTTAAAAAATATTACAAATAATAAATTAGTGGAAATAGCAAGATTTGCAAATAAAAAAGGAGCAGATGCAGTTCAAAGAAAAGGAGCAGTGTAATAAATTTTCAATTTTCAATTTACGATTTGCGGTTTAAAAAATATTTTTTTTAGATTTGAAGATAAAATTGGTAATTTGCAAGATTTCCTGATTGCCAGATTTGCAGGATTTAAAAGATTAAAAAAATTAGTCAATCAGGCAATTAGGCAATTAGGAAATTTGGAAGATTTGCAAATTTGGTAGATGTATTTAAAGGAAAGCATATGCTGATTTTTTCGTAAAAGACGGTAGAGTAGAAGTCGAGCAAAAAATTTGCAGTCAGAGGTAGACGAGGCTTACGCAACAACCCTTGGATAGGATTAAGAAGGGCGTTAAAATTGGGAGTAAGTAAACTAGACAACGCCACAAACCACCCGTAATTTTCCTCAAAAATCAGGATATACCTGCTTCTTATTATATAGATAAAGATATGGGTAATGGACAGGAATAAATCAGGGATAAACTTAAGCGGGAAACCATAAATTGAAAATTGAAAATTGGCAAAGTTGTGATATAATAAATCAAGAGGTGAAAAAATGCCAGAAGCAGAAGGAAAAAAATTTGATTTTAAAGATGAAAAAGCAATAAGAACAGATTTTTTGGAAACAATAGAATATGACGGCGGCAAGCAATTAATAGAATACAGAACAAAAGAATTTTCTGCTGTCTGTCCTTTTTCAGGACTTCCGGATATTGCAGAAGTTATTATAAAATACATACCATCAAATAAAATAATTGAATTAAAATCATTAAAATATTATTTTATAAGTTTTAGAAATGTAGGAATTTATCAGGAAAAGGCAACAGACAGGATATTCAAAGACATTAAGAAAATTTTAAAACCAAAATATTTATATGTGGAAACGATTTATAATACACGCGGTGGAATTGATGCAAAATGTATAATGGAAACAAAGAAATAATAAAAATTTATTTTGCAGATTGCCATTTAAAAAAATATTAAAACCAATGTATGGGCACTGATTAAATAAAATATTTTAAAAAGAAAAGGAGGGTTTACAGATTTGGCTATTAAAAAAATAAAAATAAAAAAATATATTGTAACTTTTATTTTGATATTTTTATATTCTTTTTCCTTTGCAACAAAGACAAAGATGCCGGTTGCGGCAGACAGATTTTATCCAGGCGATATAAATGAATTAAATAAAATGCTTGATAATTATTTTCAAAATGTTAATTTAAAAGATGAAAACAGGGGAGAACTCACAGGCATCATAGTCCCGCATGCTGGCTATATTTTTTCCGCACAAACAGCAGCATACGCATATTCTGTTATCAGGCAACAATACGATTATGTCATAGTAATTGGCACATCTCATTACTCAGGGAAATATGGATTGCAAACCTGCCTTTATGATGAATTTAAAGTCCCTAATGGTGCTATTAAATCAGATGTAAAACTTATTAAAAAATTACTTTCACAATCAAAAATAATTCAGGATTTTCAATATGCGTTTTTACAGGAACATTCAGTAGAAGTGCAATTACCATTTATCATAAGAAAAATAACAAATGCAAAATTAATACCTTTTGTTGTTTCTGATATTTCAATTGAAGACGCCAAAAAAGCAGCATCAGTTATTTATGATGAATTAAAGGATAAAAAGGTTTTAGTTGTTATAAGCACAGACTTGTCTCATTATCCTGATTATAATACAGCAGTAAAAGCAGACAAACAGGTAATAGATGCGGTAATAACCTTGAATTCAGAAATTATTAAATCAAAATGTGAAGGTCTGGTTTTAGAATATATTAAAAATGGACTTGAAACAGCTGCCTGCGGTGAAAAAGCAATAATTGCCGGAATTGAAATAATGAAAAAATTTGGCACAGATGAGGCAAAAAATTTAAAATATTCTAATTCAGGAGACATACCTAACTATGGTGATAAATCACGAGTTGTGGGTTATGCGGCAGTAGCATTTTATAATAAAGGAGAAAAAAATATGCAGAATAAAAAACTGGATATTAATTTAAGTGAGGAAACAAAGGCGAAAATGTTAAAAATTGCAAGAGATGCAATAAAAGAATTTATCAAGACAGGCAAAATTAAAAAGATAGATGAAAAAGAAGAGATATTTAAGGAAAAATACGGATTATTTGTAACATTAAAAATAAAAGGAGAATTGCGTGGCTGCATAGGTATAACTGAACCCATATATACTTTAAATGAAGCTTTGCCTCAGATTGCATGTTCATCAGCGTTTAATGACCCAAGATTTCCACCTGTTAAAGAACAGGAGTTAAAAGATATAAACATAGAAATTTCAATTTTGTCAAAACCAGAAAAAGTAAAAAGCGCTGATGAAATTGTGATGGGTAAACACGGGGTAATAGTAAAAAAAGGGGGAAGAGGTGGTTTGTTTTTACCCCAGGTCGCAGAAGAAACCGGCTGGTCAAAAGAAGAATTTTTATCAAACCTTTGTATGCACAAAGCAGGACTCCCACCAGGTGCATGGAAAGAAAAAGATACAGAACTTTATATTTTTACAGTTTATAATTTTTCAGAAAAATAATATATGAAAAGAAAAATTTGTTTTTTAATTTTTATATTATTTATCCTTAACTCCTGCCAGAAAAATACTGATGTAATTGAAAAAAAACTATTATCAAAAAACTCTTATGAAATAAAAGATGCAATTTGTGATATATGGCGGTTAAATAAAACAGAATATATTGTCAATCTCGCTGAATTGTTATCCAATAAAGAAGTGCGCGAAGACGCTGCATTCGCTTTATCTATTCTGGCCTCTGATAATGTTGATTTACTTGTTTTAAATAAAATGAATGCAGTAGATGATAAAACTGGACATTATATTTATTTTTATTTACGTAAAAAGAAAAAACAGGGAATTGTAGAGAATATAAAAAAATATTTAAAATTAGATATAAATAATATTGATATGTTATTTGTTTATTATTTTTTAAATGATGAATTTGAAAAGGCTGTTGCTATTTTTGAAAAAACCAAAACGCTGGATTTAATAAAAAAAGAATTTTTAATTGCAGTTGGAAATAAAAAGCAAAATAAATTAATAAATTTTTTAAATCAAATAAAAGATGCAAGATATTTACCGATTGCAAATTGGGCAATAAACAAAATTAATAAAAAATCAAATATAAAAGTTGATTTTAAAGGCAAAGTAATTACTTATAATCCATACTGGAAAAAATATGAAAAAAATCCAATAATGCCAACAATACCTTATACATTTAAAAGCATCCATACAGCAAATCCGGATATACTTACAGAAAACAGGATGATTTATTTTTATTATCGCGGTGGTGATGGAAATGACAGAATTGCTGTTGCCACAGCACCTTATGATAGTTTTGATGGAAAAACATTCAGTGATTATCCAAAAAATCCTGTTATTTCAATCGGCAAAGATGCATTTGATGATCTGGCTGTTTTAGACCCTGCTTCTGTTTTTTTTAACAAAAAAGTTTTTTTGTATTACAGTGGGCTGGGAAAAGGCGATGATGCAATAGGCCTTGCTATTTCAGAAAATTTTTATGATTTTGTAAAATACAAAAAAAATCCGGTTTTAATTGGCAGAGCACCTGAAATTGTTTTAAAGGATAATCTACTTTATTTATATTATGTTCTACCCAACGAAAGAATGGGATATTCAATTTATCTTGCAACTTCAAGAGATGGATATAATTTTGATAGATTTGGAAGTGGACCTGTTTTTACTTATGGGGATTATAATGAATGGGATGCAAAAACAGTTACAACACCACGGATAAGGGAAATAAATGGAATTTATTATATGGTTTATGCAGGTGATAATCAATATATGGATTATCCGCCTTTTTTTGGTATTGCATTTTCTTTTGATTTAATAAATTGGTACCGCTCAACTCAGAACCCGGTTTTTTCAAGAGGCGCAAAAGGTGACTGGGATGATGGGGGTATCTGGTTTGCAGAAGTTTTTCCATACAAGGATAAATTATATATGTATTACGAAGGGTGGGGTGGTGGCAGCAGTCACGAAAAAGAATATGGCCCAGGCGGCCACAGTCAGATAGGGTTAGCAGAAAGTAAATTTAAGTTAGAAGACATGCTATAACTACATTGCCGATTGCTGGTTGACGATTGCGGGTTGGATAAAAAAAGTGAAATGTGAAATGTATTTATTTCATTGCCAGATTGCCTGATTGGCAAGATTTAAAAATTAAAAAATCAGGCAATTAGGCAATCAGTAAATTAGAAAATTCGATAGATTTTGTTTGTTTTTGTAGGCGCAAGCTTTAGCTTGCGGAAAATGGAAAAACGAAAACTAACGCAGGTTAAAACCTGCGGCTACAAAGACAAGGAATAAAAAATAAATTTGAAGATTAAATTGGTGATTTGCAAGATTTCCTGATTGCCAGATTTGCAGGATTTAAGAGATTAAAAAATCAGGCAATTTGGCAATCAGGAAATTAGGAAATTTGGTAGATTCAATAACTACCTTGCCGATTGCTGGTTGCTGATTGCGGATTGAAAAAAATTTCCTCTACCCTGCGGGGAGAGGATAAAGGAGAGGGGGAAATAAATACCTTGCCGATTGCCGGTTACTGATTGCGGATTGTAAAGAAAATAAGTGGTTGCCCCTCTTTCGTAAAGAGGGGAAAGGGGAGATTTAAAACTACATTGCTGATTGCAGTTTGCCGATTGCCGGTTGGAAAAACAAAAACAACCAGCAACCAGCAACAAGCAAACAGCAAATGAAAAGAGCGAGAGCGAGAATTGAGATTATTTGTAGGGGCGAACCTGTGTGGTCGCCCATAATTTGAAAATAGAAAATCGAGAATTGAAAACGGGACAAGGAAGCAAGACTTAATAAATACATTTTCAGTTTCCGATTTTCGATTTACGGTTTAAGAACAGAAAAACAAAAAATAAAAAAATGAAAATTGCCAATTGAAAAACAAAAACTGTATTCCTGCTGGAGTTTACCCCTGATTTATTCCTGTCCATTACCCATAAGTATTTAGAAGCAGGTATACCGCTGATTTTTTCGTAAAAAACGGATTTACTTAAATTCAATCATTGCATTTTTGTCATAAGTATGCGTGGCTTACGCAAATCCCCGGTTATTAGGATTAAAAAGTGGCACTAAAATGGTAAATAGTAGTTGGCAATAAATACAAATCACCCGTAATTTTACTCAAAAATCAGGATATACCTGCTTCTTATTAAAAAAGAAGATATGGGTAATGGACAGTTTCTAAAGGGAGATTAAGAGGGATTTTCAATTTTTATTATCACCCATAAATGAGGCGTTACTAAAATATAAAAATTTTTCTTGACATATATACATAAATTTTATAATATATAGAACGTAAGTTATATGTGTTTTAAGTAAGTAAAAAAAAAATAAGAAAAAAATTAAAATGTATAGAGGGGTTTTTATGAGCAAACTCATAAAAACGATTAAAAAAGATTTAGAGATTGATTTTAATACAAAGATTGTTTTTATAAATTTTTCCTGCAAAAAATCCCAAGCAGCAACTGAATATCTTTTAATTATTTTGCTTGTTGTTATTACCTGTATTATTTTCCTTAAATTTTTACAACTTTGCATAAATAATTATTATGAAAATATTGTATTTGTTTTATCAATGCCGATACCATAATAAAAGGAGGTGAGAGAAATGATTAAAAAAACAAAAGCACAGGGTATGACAGAATATATTTTGATTATTGCGCTTGTAGCTATTATGATTATTGCTGCGTTGAAATTTTTCGGCGGCAGAGTAAAGAAAGGTTTTAACGATGCATCAAGCAAGATAAGCCAGTCAGTTGATTCAGGCAACAAAGGCGCAGATGACAGGAAATATTTGGGAGATGATGAGTAAGAGATAAATGAAAGATTTATAAATACATTACCGATTGCCAGTTGCCGATTGCGGGTTGATAACTAAATTGTCGAATGCCGTATGCAGAATGCCGATTGAAAAAAAATCAAACAACAAACAGCAATAAGCAATCACAATTAAAATAGCGAGATTATATGTAGTGGCGGACCTATGTGTCCGCCCGAAAATAGAAAATCTCCAATTAAAATTTCCTTTACCCAGATGAGAGAGGATAAAGGTGAGGGCAAGATTGAATTTACAATTTGCGGTTTACATTTTACGGTTTAAAAAAAATACAAAATTGAAAATCGTAAAGGAATTATGGTAGCCAGACTTCATCTGGCAAGTGTTTTCAATTAAAAATTGAAAATTAATAATTGGAACTTTGTTTATATTTTATATAAATATATATCCTAAAAATACTAATTCAGGAGGATTAAATGAATAAAGTAAAATGCTTTTTATTATTTGCTTGTTTTTTATTATTATTTATTTCATGTAAAAAGATAAATGCGCCTACTGTAATTGAGCCAACACCTACCCCCTGTAAGATTCAAACCCAGGGTAAATACTGGTATGAAATTACATCGGTACCATTTAATGCGAGAAGTAATTTTGCAACAATTAATTTTGAAAATATTATGTGGGTTATAGGTGGCAAATATGAAGACGATTATTATAATGATGTTTGGCGGTCAAGTAATGGAATAGATTGGTTGTTAATTACCACAAATGCAAGTTTTACTCCACGTTCTGATTTTGCTGTCAATACATTTAATGGCTATATGTGGGTTATTGGTGGTAAAAAAAATAATGAAGGTTCTTTAAGTTATGAAGAATGTAATGATGTATGGAAATCAAATAATGGTGTTGATTGGGATTTAGTTACAACAAATGCAGGTTTTACATCGAGAAGTATGTTTGCCTCAGTAAATTATAATGGTTATATGTGGATTATTGGCGGACTTTATCAATATAGTTATTACAATGATGTGTGGAAGTCAAATAATGGGGTTGATTGGATTTTGGTTACAGGAAATGCGAATTTCTTACCACGCTCTTCATTTGTTAGTTTTGTTTTTAATAATGAGATATGGATTATTGGTGGATATACAGGAACTTCATATTTAAAAGATATATGGAAGTCAAAAGATGGAATGAATTGGATGTTGGTTAATGAAAACCCGCCTTTTAGTAAAAGATATTCGTTTCAGGGATTTATTCATAATAATGAAATATGGATTATTGGTGGTTATGATACTAATTATAAATATACTAATGATGTATGGAAAAGTAAAGATGGTATTAATTGGACTCTGGTTATTTCTGCGGCAGATTTTTCTCCACGTTTTGGACATTGTGCTTTGAGTTTTAGAAATAAATTATTTGTCTTATGTGGAAAAGATCAAGATACTTATTATAATGATATATGGTATTCTGAATAAAATTCGGAGGGAAAAATATGAAAAAACATTATTATTTAATTTTTTGTATTATGATTTTGTTTTTAATGAATTGCAAAAAGGGTGTTGATTTATCAATGCCAACATCTGAACAAAAAGAAACAGGTGTTACAAATAATCCATATATTTGCAAATACTGGCAATGTTTAAAACTTAACAGTGAATTTGAACCTAGAGAGTTTCATTCTTTAGTTGTTTTTGATAATAAACTGTGGTTGATAGGCGGAAGAGATTATGATTTAAATTATTTTGCTGATGTCTGGAGATCTGATAATGGCATTGATTGGAAGTGTGTGACAAAAAATGCTAATTTTGGTGAACGTGGTAACGCATATCTATGTAATTTTAAAAATAAAATATACTTAATTGGCGGTATCTCAGGCACTGGTAATTTTTTAAATGATGTATGGATGTCAGATAATGGTATTGACTGGTCCCTGGTTACAGGTAATGCTAATTTTTCTCCACGGATTGCTAATTTTATAAATTTTAATAATGAATTTTATGCAATTGGAGGATATACAGGAATAAGTTTTAAAAGTGAAGTGTGGAAAAGTAATGATGGAAAAAATTGGCAATTAATTAAAAACAATGCTTCATTCGGTGAAAGTGTATTTAATGGTGTTGTGGTTTTTAAAAATAAAATATGGGCTATTGCAGGTCTCGGTAAAGAAGGAGCAAGTTATATTTATAAATATGATGTCTGGTCAAGTAGTAATGGTGTTGACTGGGAATTTGTAACAAAAAATTCAGTTTTCTCAGATATGTCTTTTTCCAATTTTTTTGTATATGATAAATATATTTATTTAATAAAATCAATATATGACGGTTCGGGTGGTGGAGTACCATATTATAATGAAATATGGAGAACTGATGATGGGAAAAACTGGATGCCAATAAATTTAAAACCTGATTTTTCATCAAGACATACATTTTCATTAATATTATTTAATAATAAATTTTATTTAATTGGCGGGTATTTAGGTTATGGCTATGGCGATTCTAATGATATCTGGATATCAGAATAAAAAGGAGGAATAATTGTCTATGAAAAAATTAATTTGTTTTTTATTGATTTTTAATTTATTAATTTTTAATTTATTGTTTTCAAATACAAAAACTTTAAATAATTTAAAAGTCAGCAATGAAAAAGAATCGGATTTTAATTTATCCCCGTTTATACTTATTGGTGTTGATATTGTTTTAGGTGGACTTACTGTTGCTGCATTAATTCAACAAAGCTCACTTGCTTCTGATTATGAAAAATTATATAACCAGATAAATGGAACCACAGAAGCAAATTATTATAGATTGTTATATGAGCAGGAAAAAGTAAATGCTGCAGCAGACCTCGTTTTAATATCCGGCATTACTTTTGGAACATTTGTAACATATACAGTACTTGATTATTTTATTTTACATAATTTTTTTGAAAAAAATCAATTAAAAATAGGGTATGATTTACTTAACAATAAATTAAAAATTTCATTAAATTATTAAAAAAAGTATTTGACAAAAAAACAAAAATATCATATAGTGATATACATATAGAGCGGGACACTTAGTTAATGGGCGCAATGAGAAAAAACTCTATGATATTTTTTGTTTATATATTTAAATGTTTAAAGAAAAAGTTCTTTTAAATAGAAAACAGATAATATCATTCCTGTGTGGACAGAAATTAAAAAAGCATGGGATATAGAGGGTGGATATTTATATAAATATCTTAAAAATAAATTTTTGTTTTACACAGGAATGAAAAATAAAGCGCAGGGATATAGAGGGGAAATACAATTGTCGGTTGCAGATTGTCAATTGCGGATTGGATAATATATTTAAGATGTTAAATGTTAAATGTGAAATATGAAATGTGGAATGTGAAATGTGAAATGTGGAATGTAAAATGTATTATTTACGGCTTGAAAAAACAGAAAATTGTAGAGACGGGGTTCCATTTCCATCTAAAATTGAAAACCTGCAATTGAAAAGGGATATGGTAGGAGCGAATAAACATTCACCCAGATAATTTGTCATGCCTGCGAAAGCAGGCATCCAGTTTTTGGATTTCAACGGGAGTTTACCCCTGATTTATTCAGGACAGGAATGACAAGATAGTGAGAGCGAGATTATATGTAGACACCGAATCTGTGAGTTCGCCCGTAAATTAAAATAGATTAAGGAGGAAAAAGATGAAAAAGAAATTGATATTAGCAGTATCTGTTTTAATGAGTTGTATATTATTTTTCTCTTGCACAGGACCAAAAGGAGACGAAGGACCAACAGGACCACAAGGTCCAGCAGGACCAGAGCAACCGGGATTGTATTTTATAAGATTGTTTCAAAATGGTGTTTATTCAAGTTCATATACTGGCCAGGTTGAAAGTTGTATATACGAAGAAAGTCCAACATCTGTATATTTTACAAATACAACGCCAATAAGTTTAGGATTAAAAGATGCATTAGGAAGATACAGGGCATTATTAAAATTTGATTTAAGCAGTATTCCACATAAAAATATAATAGTAGATAAAGCAGAATTAACAATACAAACAAATGCAAATAATTATGGTGGAGGAGCACATAATGTAAGTATACATAAAATAACATCATACTGGAAAGAATTTGAGGCAGGATATCAGGTTCGTGTACAAATAAATGAAATAGAATTCTTGGCATGGAATGACATGGGTGGCGATTTTACATCAAATACAATAACACCAGAAGTAGCAAAAATAGATGTTCTTGCAAATAGTAAAATAACAGTGGCATTAGACCCAGAAGTAGTTTGTGACTGGATAGTAAATACAGGAACAAATTATGGGCTATTATTAAAAGTAGAAAATGAAACACAATTAAATAACTATGCAGAAATATATCCATCAGGAGAAGCAGATAAGAGTAAAAGACCAATGCTAAAGGTGTGGTATTATACAGTGGAACAGTAACTACATTGCCGATTGTCGATTGCCGGTTGGATATTATATTTTGAAGATATTTGATCTTTGAAAATAAAAATAACAAAAATAAAGCGCAGGGATATAGAGGGGAAATACAATTGTCGGTTGCAGATTGCCGGTTGATAACTACATTGTTGATTGCCGAATGCAAATTGCTGATTGTTGGTTGGATACAACATTTACGCTCTATAATTTGCGATTGAAAAACTGAAAAAACGAGAATGTAAATTGGAAATTAAAACAAATCCCTTCTCCCTTGATGGGGGTGGGTTGGGGAGAAGGTGATAAATTGAAAATCGAAAATCGACAATTGAAAATTAATCAATTTACGAGTAAAGGAGGCAAAAATGAAAAAATTAAAAATTTTGTTTCTTGTTGTCTTGGGTTTGTTTTTTGTAGTATTATCAATTATAAATTCCTGCAGAAAGGGGTCAGGAATTTTAGGACCTGGCTATGTAATGCCTACACCTACAGCAACATTTACACCTGATATAAATTACAGTGTTTTAATACACCAGTCAGGAACACCTGTTTCCAATGTTGAAGTTCAATTAGTAAAAGAAAACACACAAACATTAAGAACAAAAACAGATGCAAAAGGAATTGCAGGTTTTAAAGTTCAGGAATATGGCAAATGGAGTTTACTTGTTGATACTTTTGATGATTATAAACCACAGGTATTCATAGTTGACCCAACATCAAATACTTTTGATGCATTTGATTATGGCATACCATCTCTTGAATTAAACCTTTTAAGTGGCAATGAATTAATCCCAATTTCTCCAAGTTCAATAACATACACAGTTAAATATCATACTAAAATTCCAAGAGAGAAAAATATAAAAATTAATGTTGAATATCAAATAAATACTTATATTCAATCACCTCAAACCGTCTGTTACGACAATGACGAACTTACTATTCGTCTTGATATTCCTAAAAGTTTTGAGGGATATAATATAAATAAAGTAATAAATAGCACAACAACAGTACCAAGACAATATTTGAATATACAGGCATACACACAGGGAACTGCATCAAGACAGACAACAACAACTTCTAATATAAGAACATTAACTAAAAACTGGAATTTAAACATAACTACAAGATATTATTATATGACATTATTTGATTTTCAAAGTAATGATGCGCATGTTAGTTATTATGCAGGAATAAAGGATGCAAATCTTTCAAATTCATATAATATACCATTTACAGGAACAATAAAATATCAGGTAGTAGAATTTGGAAATACCGGTTCAGGCAGCAATGCAATAATATATAGTGGACTCTCAAACAGGTGTATGCCTGATTTTACCACTTATGGATGTTTTAATGCGCTTGCTAAAGTAAATACGAATCGGGATGAATACTGGGCATGGAGAGATGGAATGAATCAAAACGGCTGGCTTGTAGTAAGGATATTTGATGATGGTTATTTGGATGTAAAGAGAAGATTTGAGACAAAAAATGGTTGGGGAATAATATGTTATCACTGGTGCTGCACATCAAGGGATATAACAAGGGCAAGCTATTCTTGTAAGTGGGAGGCTAAAGAAAGTTGTTCGGCTTGGGATAGATTTCGCATAGCAGATATCACACGCTCACGTTATCAAATATTAAATTTAACAGAATGAAGAAAAGGAAAAAATATGAAATGTGAAATATACAATATAAAATTTAAGATATATGATTTACGATTTATAACTAAATTACTGATTGGTGGATGTTTATTGCTTGTTGAAAAAAACAAATAACAAACAGCAACAAGCAATTGGCAATTGAAAAGAGCGAGATTATTGGAAATGGAGAGGGTGAAGTAGTTGTAATATCACCGTTCCAATATTCCACCATAGAGGAGAAATGGATTAATTATAATATAAAGGTGAATAAAAATTTGAATAATTTAACATATATTTGTAGAAATTTAAGAAAAAGAATGACAGAAAGTGAAAGGAAATTATGGCGATATTTAAGAGCCAAACAATTATTAGGAATAAAATTTAGAAGACAACAACAAATAGGGAAATATATAGTAAATTTTTATTGTTCAGAGAAAAAGATAGTAATAGAAGTTGACGGCGGACAACATGCCAATAACAAAAAAGATAAAATAAGAGATAGTTATTTAAAAATACAAGGAATAGAAGTAATAAGAATATGGAATGACGATATAATAAATAATATAAAAGAAGTTATAGAATATATAATAGAAAAAATTAAAAATAGAATAGATTCATATAGATATATTAAAAAGAAAAATTATTTTATGAATAAAGAAAAAGTTATGTGTTAATTGAAATAAAGATAAAAATATAGAGTGTATTTTTTACACTAACTTTGTTTATTAAATGAGTAAATGAGATTAATCCCCCTTTCTCTTGATGGGCTGTCCATTACCCATAAGTATTAAGAAGTAGGTATACCGCTTTATTTTTCGTAAAAAAACGGTTGAGGAAAAGTCGGGCAAAGAATTTACAGTTAAAAGTAGACGAGGCTTACGCAACACCCATTAGATAGGATTAAGAAGGGCGTTAAAATTGGGAGTAAGTAAACGAGACAACAATGCGAACCACCCGTAATTTTCCTCAAAAATCAGGATATACCTGCTTCTTATTAAAAAAGAAGATGTGGGTAATGGACAGCTTGATGGTAGAGGGTTGGGGAGAGGGTGAAGAGAGATTTGAAAATTGAAAACAAAAAATTGAAAAATGATAACCACCCCCAATTAGACTTTCTATTGAGTGGGAGGAGAATTTTAAAAATGGATAAAGATTAACAGGAGATTATAGAAATAAAAAATTATGGAGCAAATAATGAATAGTTTAATTCCTGTTGAAAGTATTGCACAGAAGATTTATTTAATCAGAGGCAAGAAAGTAATGCTTGATTCAGACCTTACAGAATTATACGGTGTTGCAACATTTAGATTAAATGAACAAGTGAAAAGAAATATGAAACGTTTTTCAAATGATTTTATGTTTCAATTGTCAAATAAAGAATTTCATTTTTTGACATCGCAAATTGCGATATCAAAAAAGACTCGTGGGGGACGTAGATATTTGCCGTATGTGTTCACAGAGCAGGGAGTTGCAATGTTATCTTCTGTGTTACGAAGTAAAAGGGCAATCTATATTAATATATTAATTATGCGGGCATTTGTTAGAATACGTGAGTTTTTGGCAACAAATAAGCAGATTGCTGAAAAAGTTGAAAAATTTGAGAAAAAATTACTTGAACATGATGAGCATTTAATAACAATTTATAAGATTATAAAGGAATTCTTAAATAAACCCAAAGAAGAAAAAAAACAAATTGGTTTTAGACCATAAAAAATATATGAACAAAAAATTTTTAACATCAAAAAAGTCCCAGAGTATGGTGGAGTTTGTGCTTGTGTTTCCTTTTTTCATAATTTTTGCACTTGGAATTGTGCAACTTGCTATTATTTTTATGAACGCATTTATGCTTCAATACACAGCGTATATGGTTGCACGTGTTGCTGTTGTCTATGAAGAGGAACAAAGAATGGACAAGGCAGAAACAGCGCTTGGCATATTAAAATTAATGACATATTATGCCAACTCTATTTCTGAAAGCAATGATATAAAAAACAAAGCAAAAGATATTATAAATGACGCAGCAATAGATTACGGCGCATCATTTATAAATAATACTTTTAATGAAAAAAATAAATCTCTTTTAATTGAAAATATCAATATAGAAGAAACACAAAATCAAAACGAAGAAAAATTCATAAAAGTAACAGTCACACAAAATCTTGCTTTAAAAGTGCCATTTGTAAATAAAATTTTTGGACTGTTTAATACTGATTTTAGAATGGATTTGCCTTCTATTATAACTGATTTGTTAACACTGAAAATATTTGATTATGATTTTTCTGAAATAACAAAAGTGGTGTTAAATGAAAAATTCCCTTATTATACATTAAAAGCATCTGCAATTATGAGGGTGGAATGAAAAAAATATTAAAAAAAAGAAAATCACAGATTTTGGTTATTTCTGTTTTTTTATTTGTTTTGATTTTTATCCTCGCATTTATGATTATTGAAATAGGTAATTTATTTTATTTAAAAATTCATTTACAGAATATAGCTGATTCATCAGCAATGGAAGGCGGCACCTGGTATGCAAGGGCATTAAACATAGTTTCTTTAAGTAATAAAGTTTTGTTTCTTGTAGCAGCAGGGGGCCTTGTTCTTGCATTTTTAACTTTGGGAATTACTGCAGAAAATGTAAGAAAAGCAATAGAATTTACCCAAAAAGCACAGGATTTTTTTGCAGGAACAGGTGATTTTGAAAAAATAAGAATTGTTCCTGGTTTAAATGCAGCAGCAGTTGTTATCAATGGCCAGAGAAATGAAAATGTGTTGTGCATACCTATTTTTAATGTTTCTGATTTTGATTTAAAAGACCCGTTACCTTCTTTTAATTTAAAAAGAAGAAAATTAACTGATTTTCTTGACTTCGGTAGTAATGAAGCAAATGATAAATATTATTATAGAAGAAAATCAACAGGTGAAAAGATTTATGTTGATGAAAAAGATACCAGAAAAAATAAAATAGGATGGACAATAGAAAAAGATACAGGTAAACGGTTGATAAAAGAAAATTCTTTTTCATTACCTCCGGAGATAAATGAAAAATTAGGTCAAATAAAAAATCTTACAAAAAGTTTTTTGGATATTCCTTTTGACATTGTAGAAACAGGTGAGCATACCATACTGGTTTTTGCTTTAAAAAGGGATATTAAACAATTACTCGGAACTAAATTTTTTGTAAAGAAAGATTCTTCTGAACAGATAGCGCCTTCATTATTAATATCAACTTCTATGGTAAAAATACAAGGCGGGAGTATGGATTTCTGGAATTTGGATGGTGCTTCGTATACGCCTAAACTCTGTCATATTGTTTTACCTGAATTAAAAATCGCAGGCGAGGAAAGTGATGCCATACCGCAGTTGCAGGATTTTTCAAAAAATATGTTTTCTGATATTTCAGATAATACGGACTTAAATAATTTATTTTCCTTTCTTTCAAAAGGGACACAATTTTTAACTGATAATCTTTTATTACACTGATGATGAAAAATAAAAAAGCACAGGCAATTACAGAGTTTGTTTTGACACTGCCGATATTATTTATTTTATTTATTGGAGTATATCAGTTTTCATTAATTGCTTTAACAAAAATTAAACTCGCAATGTTAGAGAGGGAAGTTATGAGATTTATAACCGATGAAGAAGACAGAAAAGGAGATATAGAAAAGTTTACAAAAGAAATAGCAGAAAAAATAGGGCTTGATAAAGATAATTTAAAAATTTCTCAAAAGCAAAGCGGACAGGATTCAAATGATACTTCTCAAGAAAATCAAAGCAATTTTTCATTATCCAAATTAGGTCCGCTTTCAACTTTTACAGGCGTTGAATTTGTTTTATCTTATGACCAAAACTTTTTACCTGTTTTCGCTGCAATAACAGGCAGGGAATCAGTAAAAATTCAAACCAAATTGGTAACTGCAAGTGGTGGTAATTTTGTTTTAAAAATAACAGGTTCATTAAATGATATTGGTGATAAATTGAAAAAAATGTTGTTTCCCAATGATGAACTGGATAACCAATTCAAGATAGAGGAAAAAAAATGAAAAAAATATTTTTTGTATTTTTTATTACTTTTGCTTTTAATTTAAGCGCTTCTGTTTATGATATTTTTAAATTACCACAAAGTGATTTCCCTGTTTTTAATGCCTTAAAAACAGGAAAAATGAAAGTAAGGATAAATAATAACAAAATGGATATCTCACTTTTTGAAATAAACAAGCCATCAAAGCAAATACTTGATTTGTTATATGAAAAAGCAGAAAAAAACAATTGTGTTTTTTATAATAACGAAACAGTGTTATACATAGCAGATTTATTATATAAAATTGCAGGTAAAAGAAGATACGACGATGAATTTGGTTATATTTTTTATAAGGACAATAAAAACAGAATGAATTTTACAATATGCGCTGGAGATGGGCAGAAAAGTGAAATTATAAAAATAACCTCTAATTCTTTTAATACTAAAAAAGTAAAAGGATTTGATGATGGTATAAAACATTTTAGTGATATTGAAAAGATATTAAGCATAGAAATACTATCTGATGCAGATAAAACAATTTATTTTGCTAATTTTTACAGGGCTGTTTTTGGCGACAGATATGAAATAAGAAATTTTTATAATAACTCACTTAAAAACAATAAATTTAAAATCATAAAAAAATATTTTGATAATGAAACAGATTTTTTCATACTTGAGAAAAACAGAAAAAATTATTTTTTTGCAATTACGGAGCAAAATAATGAAAACTGGATAATGGTTGCAGGATGAAACAAACAGATAATAAAAGGAGGATGATATGAATTTCAAAGATATGAAAATAGAAAATAAACTGCTTTTAATTTCAATTGCTGCTGGAGTTTTAGCAGCAGTGCTGGCATTTTATTATTTTTCTAATCTTGAGCAAAACATAAAAGAAAAAATGGAACCGGTAAAAGTTGTATGTGCAGCTCGATACATTCCTGCTTATACACGACTTGAAAAGACAATGCTAAAAACAATAGAGATTCCAAAAAAAATGGTTAACATGGCAAATGTTGTTGATGTTGAAAAAGTGGAAGGGAAAATAACACTTGTGCCATTTATAGAAGATGAACCCATACTTGAAAATAAATTAAGCAGAAAAGGAAATGAATTAAATATTATGCTTTCAACAGGGCTTCGTGCTATTAGTATTTCAGTTGACGAAGAAACAGGCGTTGGTTTTATGATAAGACCGGGTGATTATGTTGATGTGCTATTGACTTTTCAGGATTCTGAATCATCTTCTGGTAAAGGCGTATTGAAAACAGCAACTATTTTACAGGATGTAAAAGTAATTGCAGTCGGATCAGAAATAACACTTGATAAGAAAAATACTAATTATAGTTCTATAACTTTGGCTTTGATGCCTGAGGAGGCAGAATTGCTGATATTTGCAAAAGAAAAAGGCAAAATTTCATTTGCGTTGCGCGCTTTAGGTGACAGGATAAAAGAAAAAACAAAACAAATGTCTTTTGTTGATTTAATACGTCAGATAAAAAGTTATGAAAGACAGGAAGAGGTAAAAGAAGAAAAAATAAATAAAAATATTAATGAAGATATTTTAAAAAGGGGTGAAGAATGAAAAAAATAACTTATTTATTTCTTATTTTAATTTTATTAAATTCTTATCTGCTGGCAGAAAATGAAATAACTATTTTAGAAGGCACGTCCAAAATACTTGAAGTAAAAAATGTAAATTCAATAGAAATATTAAAAAAAGATATTATAAATGCCTTGATTATTTCAAGTGAAGAGGTATTAATTGATGCCAAAAAAGCAGGAACAACTGTTTTAAAAATGAAAACCGATGATGGAGTGAATACATTTGTTGTAAATGTAAAAAAAAGGTCAAAGGCAGAAGCAATGATTGAAATAGATGTGCAGATACTTGAAATAATCAATCTTGATAATCTTTCCTATGGTATTGACTGGCCCACTCTTATAAAAGCAGGCAATATTCCTGAGTCAGGAATCATACCGCTTTCTCCATTAAACTTTGTAGAAAAGGAAACACCCACATATAATTTTTATGGTTCTAATTTTAACAGGGGACAGATAAATGTTTTGATTGATTTTCTTGCAAAGAAAAATTATGCAAAAGTCCTTGCAAAACCTAAATTACTTACTTTAAATGGTGGAAAGGCAAAATTTTTATCAGGCGGTGAAGTGCCGATTTTAACATCAACATCACTTGGACAGACCAATGTTTCCTGGAAAGAATATGGAGTGAATCTTGAAATAGAACCAGAAATTACTAAAGCAAATAACATAAAAGCAAAATTAAGAACAGAATTTTCGAATCTTGATTATGGAAATGCAGTATCCTTGGGAGGCAATCAGATGCCTGCAGTCAGAACACGATGGGCAGAGACAATTATAACAGTAGAGCCGGAAAATACTATTATAATAGCAGGGCTGATACAAAGAGAAGAATTAAAAATTACAGATGGTGTTCCTATACTTTCTTTGATACCCTTACTCGGTGAATTTTTTAAATCAACAAAAATAGAAGAAAAGAAAACAGAACTTGTTATTTTTGTTACACCTATAATAATCGGAGCGGAGATTTAATAATGAAATATGTAATCGGTTTTGCAAATCCAAAATCAGGAACAGGAAAAACCACTCTTGCTTTAAATTTTTCTTATTTGTTTGCAAATGAATTAAAATTAAAGACACTTTTTGTTGATTACAGCAATACAGTTTTTGAAACAGAATTTTTGTTAAACCAGAATCAGTCATTTGTTTTTTCTGATAAAAAATCAATTGATGATTATTTTCTTTCAAAAGAAAAATTTTATTTGTTGTGGTTGAATGAAAATAATTTAAAGGAAGCATTGACTTACTGGCTTGATAAAGTGGATGTTATTTTAATAGATACACAGGATATACTGCCAGAAGAAATATTAAAAATTTCAGGAAAAATAATAATACCTGCTGTATTAGAGCCATTATATATAAATTATATAAATTATATTTTAAACAGATTAAAAGAGATGAAATATCCTTTAAATGTTGTAAATATTTTGGTTAACAAAAACAGTAATGGTTTATTAAAATATGAAGACATAAAAGAAATATTTAAGGATATTAAAATATGTGGAATATTACCCTGTGAAGAAGAAATCAGTAAAAATGGTAACGTTTTTGTTAAAAACAAAAAAAGTGTTTTTTTTAAAAATCTATTTCAGATGGTGCAGAGTTTAATTAATAATTTCCCTGATAAAAATTATTTTGATGCAATTTCAAAGTTAGATAAAAAAAGTATAAATTTTTATTCTTTGCCGGCAGAAGAAAAAAAAGATATCTCAGAAAAAAATAAAACACCTATTACTGATAAATACTCAAAAATAAAAAAAGATATTAGAAAAAAATTGTATGATGAACTGGATATAAAAAATTTGGAAAAAGATGCTCTCTCACAGCCGGATAAAAGGAAAAAAATTTATGAAGATATAAAAAATAAGATAAGATATGTTTTTGATAAATCAGATATTGTTATAACAGATATAGATGAGAGAGAAAGGGTCATAGAAGATATCTATAATGAAGTTACAGGTCTTGGTGCCATAGAGGATTTCATAAAAGATGAGGGTATAAGTGAAATAATGGTAAACAGACATAATCAGATTTATATTGAAAGAAGCGGGAAATTGATAAAAACAGATGTTACCTATACTGATAATGAAATGGTTTTACGTGCAATTGAAAAAATTGTCTTGCCAATCGGAAGAAGAATAGATGAATCAATGCCTTATGTTGATGCGCGTTTGCCTGATGGCTCTCGTGTAAATGCTATTATTCCACCACTTTCTCTTGATGGACCTGTTTTAACTATAAGAAAATTTTCAAAAAGAAAACTGACAATTGATGATTTAATAAAGTTTGGGAGTATAACTGAAGAAGCAGCAAATTATTTAAAAGAAGCAGTAATTAAAAGAAAAAATATAATTGTGTCAGGTGGAACCGGGTCTGGTAAAACAACACTTTTAAATGTTTTGTCATCTTTTATTCCAGAAGATGAAAGAATAATAACAGTGGAGGATTCTGCAGAACTTAGATTAAATCAGGAGCATGTTATACGGCTTGAAGCAAGGCCGCCTAACATAGAAGGCAGAGGCGCAGTAACTATAAGGGACCTTGTAAAAAACTGCTTACGTATGAGACCTGACAGAATAATAGTGGGTGAATGTCGAAGTGGTGAGACACTTGATATGTTACAGGCGATGAATACAGGACATGAAGGTTCAATGACAACTGTTCATGCAAATTCACCTCGTGATGCTATTTCAAGAATAGAAGTTATGGTTTTAATGGCAGGTGTGGACCTGCCTTTGCGTGCTATAAGAGAGCAGATAAGAGGAGCAGTGGATATTATAGTCCAGCAGGCACGTCTGAAAGATGGTTCAAGAAAAATAACTCAAATAACAGAAATAACAGGAATGGAAGGCGATACAATATTAATGCATAATGTTTTTGAATATGATGAAAAAGAAGGGAAGTTGAAAAGACAATAAAATGTGGAATGTGGAATGTAAAATTTACAAATACATTGTTTAATGCCGATTGTAGATTGCGGATTGGAAAAACGAAAAACAAACAACAACAAGCAATAAGCAATCAGCAAATGAAAAGAGCGAGAGCGACAGCGAGATTAGAGCGAGAGCGACAGCGGGATTATTGGTAGGGGAGACCCTGTGTGTTCGCCCAAAGATAGAAAATTAAAAATCGAAAATGGATTATTGTAGCCAGACGCGTCTGGCAAATATTTTTCAATTTGAAGGTTAAGAATGAGGGTGATACGATGATGTTAAAAATATTAAGGACAGAGACAGGCTTAAAATTTAACAATATGGATTTTAAAAATTTATTGACAATTTGTACATAATTATGTACAATTTGTTCAGGAGGTGAAAATATGGATATAATAATGTCTGTTTCAGAAGTAAGGAATAAACTTCCATCACTTGTAAAAAGAATAAGAAAGGAAAGAAAAAATCTTATAATAACAAAAAATGGAAGACCTGCTGCTGTTTTAATAACACCGGAAGAATTTGAAACACTGGAAATTATGGCTGATAAAAAACTTCTGTCATCTATTGCAAGAGCGCAGGAAGATATTGAAAACGGAAGGATATGCTCACATAAAGATGTGTTTAAGAATGTATAAACTCGTTTATACAGAAGAAGCGGTTAAAAATATAAATAAATTATCATTAAAAAAGAAGCGACAAATAAAAAATGCATTAGAACGTATATCTGTATATCCTGAAATTGGTAAACCATTATTACATAATTTAAAGGGATTATATTCTTATCGTTACGGAGATTACAGAATAATTTACAGAATTTTTCAGCAAGAGATTACAATACTGGTCTTAACTATCGTGCACAGGAAAGATGTTTATGGGCAATTGATAAGAAAAATAAGTAATATAAAAAATTTAAAATTAAATGAATAAAAAGTATTACATGGGTCATTTTTACTAATTTCCACCGAATATATTACACTACCCCCTCTTTTTCCCCTATTGCAAAATCTATTATCAGTGCTATAATTACAATATATTAAAATATATATTATAAGGAGGGAAAGATGGAGAAGATTAAAAGGTTTATTTATTTGCAGATTGTTTTTTTGATTTTTGTTGTTTTTATCTCTGGATGTGCAACAAAGAAAGAACCACCAAAAGTATCTGTTCCTGACGGTGTTGTGGGATTTCTGGATTACAGGCAATACCCGGATGGAAAAAAGTATGGTGTTGTTTTTGTTGTTTCAAATAATTACAGCGGTGAAGTTGTTTTAAATGCCCAGGGAAAGAGTGAGAAAATAACCATAAAGCCCAAACAGATAAAAGAATTTAAAACAGAATTAAAATTAACTGTTGGTAACAAAGTTCAGATAAAAGCAGGAGACAAAACCCAGGAAATCACAATAAAGTATGACACACCACAGCAGTTTGCACTTGGATTTGTTGACACGCCCGGAAAAATGTTTCAGGACACAACCCCATTTATGGCGACGCGCAGCGGCAAAGGAAATTACATTTCTTTTTATCACATTGCAAAAACACCGGAAGCGAGTTATGAGTTACCGGGCACTGATACATTATGGTATGCAGTTTCTTTTAAAAATAAAATGACTATAAAAGATACTGATGGGCTTATTGTTATAAAAGAAAAGCCATTGACCCCGCGTCAGATATATTATATTACAACTTATTTTTATGATACTGATTATAATTATTTAGGTGGTATGCAGGCGTGGGAAGCGAAGTATATAAAAGAATAATACGATTTGCGATTTAAGAAAAGATATTTACGGTTTTGGATTTGCAATTTGCGATTTGAAAACGAAATACAAAATTGAAAACAGATAATTGATAATTAAAACATTTACGATTTAAGAAAAGATATTTACGATTTCAAAAACCGAAAGACAAAAAAATAAAAATTGTAGAGACGGGGTTCCATCCCCGTCTAAATGGAAATATCACAAGGATTTAATTATGACAAAAACGAAAAACGAGACAGGGATGGAGCCCTGTCTCTACAAAAATCAACAAAATAAAAATACAACAATAAAAAAAAGACTGGATTCCTGTTAGAATTTACACTTGATTTATTCAGGTGCAGGAATGACAAAAGAGCGAGATTGTCTGTAGGGGCGAACCTATGTGTTCGCCCAACAAACAGCAATTGACAATCAGCAATGGAGATGGTAGCCAGACTGTGTCCGGCGATTATTAATAAAGGAGATTTGGAAAATGAAAAAAATTTTTTTATTATTTATTTGTTTGTTTTTAACAATAAATTTTTTATTTTCTGCAACTTTTAAAGAGAAAGTTGCAGAAGAACAAATACAGATAAAAAATGCCCAGGACATAGTTGAATATCTTGAACGCCAGGGGATTAAAGGGGTTGAAATAAAAGAAGGTATTTTGGCAAAAATTTTTAAAATCATTTCACTTCGTAATTATAAAGGACTTTATAACAGCGAAAAATATTCAATTGCAATATGGGATTTTGAAAAAAGTTATGGTTATAATATTGCTGTAAATCTTTTTCAGATGCTTACTTTATTAAGTGACACTGCTGTTTATAAAGAAAGGCCATATATAATTTCAATAGAAGGCGATAAACAGGAACAACAAAATATAGTTAATAAACTAAAAATTGCTTTACCTAATTTAATGGAAATAGCGGGAAAAGAGTATTAATTACATTGCTGGTTGTTGATTGTCGGTTGGATGATACAATTTGCGATTTTCGATTTACGTTTTCCGATTTGAAAACTGAAAGACATATAAGACATATATGTCTTAAAGATTTGTAGAATTAAAATTTTGTTCCGTTTTATGAAACTTTTTACAAAAAAAATCTATTTATTATTGACACCTATTTTACCTTAATATATAATAACACGTTTTTAAAATACAAAAAGTTATTTGAATATATGCAAGAGGAAAAGATGTTAAAGATAAATATAACAACTTTTGATTTTAAAAAAGAGTTCTTAATAGAATTAAAGAGTAATGATATTAACATTGAAAAAGGGATTGTAATAGACGATTTTTTAAAAATAAATGTTACATTAACAAAAGAAAAGGAAAGTATTATTATTGCACAAGGTCAGATATCTGGCAATATAAAATTAACCTGTTCCAGATGCTTAGAAGAATTTGTAAATCCGATAAACAATAATTTTACAATAATGTTTAAAGAGAAAAAGTTAATGAAAAAAGACGATGTTGAGACAGATGTTTTCCCTTACGAAAATAATATCATTGATCTTTTTGATTTTGTAAGACAAACAGTTATTATAGAAATACCAATGAAACCATTGTGTAAAAAGGATTGTCTTGGTTTGTGTCCGGTATGTGGTAAAAATCAAAATAAAGAAAAATGTAATTGCAGTGTGCGGAGTAAATTTAATCCTTTTAAGGATATAAACATACATTAAATATATAAAAAAGTATTTTTTCAGGAGGTCATAAAGTGGCAAATTTAACAAGAAAGACATCAAAATCAAAATCAAGGTCCAGACGGGCTGCAAATATGAAATTAAAACAAAACTTAAATCTCGTAGAATGTCCCAACTGTCATCAGAAAAAACTACCGCATCGCGTTTGCAGCAATTGCGGTTTTTATGATGGCAGGGATATTTTAAACATTTCCGAATAATCCCACCTTTTTATATTTATCAGGAGGAAATACGTGAAAATTATTTTAGATGCAATGGGTAGCGATAATGCTCCTGATGTTGAAATTCAGGGTGCTGTTGATTGCCTGAAAGAGCAAAATAATATTTCAATAATTTTAACAGGTAAAAAAGATTTACTGGAAAAAAAGATAGAGACATTAAAACTTCCTTTAGATATAAAATCAAGAATAGAAATTATCAATGCTTCAGAAGTGATTACTATGTCTGACTCACCTGCGCAGGCATTTAAACAAAAACCAGATTCTTCAATTGTTGTTTCGGCAAAATTATTAAAAGAAGAAAAAGCCGATGCTCTTGTTTCTGCAGGAAATACAGGCGCAGTTGTTGTTACATCTCTGTTAATAGTTGGCAGGATCCCGGGTGTTTTAAGGCCTGCTATATGTTCAACTTTTCCTTCTAAAAAAGGTTATACTGCACTTCTTGATGTCGGTGCAACTGTTGATTGCAAACCCGAGCATCTTATGCAGTTTGCAATAATGGGTTCATTATATGCAGAGCATATTTTAAATATAAATAAACCGACAGTCGGATTATTAAGCGTAGGAGAAGAAGAAGAAAAAGGCAATGATTTATCAAGTGCAACACGGGAATTAATAAAAAAGACGGACTTGAATTTTAAAGGTAATGCAGAAGGCAGAGATATAGTTAATGGAAATTTTGACGTTGTTGTTTGTGATGGATTTGTTGGTAATGCAATGCTTAAATTAGGAGAGGGTATAGCTAATTTTGTTTTTGTTTCACTTAAAGAAGGAGTTATCAAAGGAAATATATTTAATAAAATAGGTGCTTTTTTGATGAAACCAATCTTTGAAAATTTTAAAAAAAGAGTAAGTTATGATGAATATGGCGGCGCGCTGTTATTGGGTATTAAAAAACCGGTGATAATTACACATGGCAGTGCCAACCCAAAGGCAATAAAAAATGCAATAAAGGTAGCTGCAAAGTTTATAACCGAGCATATTAATAATGAAATTGAAGAAGAGATAAATAAAAATAAAATTAATACAGGGGTTAATTAGTGAAAAGAGCGTGTATTTTAGGTGCTGGTTTTTATGTTCCTGAAAAAATTATTACTAATTTTGATTTAGAAAAGAAACTTGATACAACTGATGAATGGATATCACAGAGGACAGGAATAAAACAAAGAAGACAGGCATCAAAGGATGAGCCAACATCGGATTTAGGTGTAAAAGCAGCTTTAAATGCTTTAAAAAATTCCAATATAAAAAAAGAAGAAATTGATTTTGTAATAACTGCAACAGTAACAGGTGATTATCCCTGGCCTGCAACTGCGAATATAATAACTGATAAACTTGGATTAAATGGAGTTCCATCGCTGGATGTCTCTGCTGCCTGCACGGGTTTTATTTATGCACTTGCTGTTGCAAAATCATTTGTTGAATCAAATATGTATAAAAAAGTCCTTGTGATAGGCGCAGAAGAATTTACAAAGATTGTTAACTGGTCTGACAGAGCTACCTGTGTTTTATTTGGTGATGGAGCAGGTGCAGTCATAGTTGGAGAGACAGAAAATGAAAATTGTGGGATACTCTCAACTTATCTTGGCTCTGATGGTTCAAAAGCAGAGTTATTATTTCAGCCAGCAGGTGGAGTTGTCCATCCTTTAAACAGAGAAATACTTGAAAAAGAACTTCAATATGTAAAAATGGATGGAAAGGAAGTTTATAAAAGTGCTGTTTTTAAAATGCAGGAAGCACTTGAAATAGCAGTTAAAAATTCAGGTTTTACTATAAATGATATTGATTTTTTTATTTTCCATCAGGCAAATAAAAGAATAATTGACTCAATTTCACAGAAATTAAATATACCAGAAGAAAAAAATATAGTAAATGTTGATAAATACGCAAATACATCTGCTGCAACCATACCAATTGCTCTTGCAGAAGCAATGGAAAGTGGAAAAATAAAAAAAGGCATGCTGCTTGGCTTATCTGCAATGGGCGGTGGTTTTACATGGGGGGCTGCAGTTGTGCGATTATAATTTTTATTAGGAGGATTAATTTTGGCACTTGCAATTGTTTTTCCGGGACAGGGTTCACAGTATTCCGGAATGGGACTTGATTTTTATAATTCAAATGAAAAGGCAAAATCTATTTTTGACAGTGCAGATAAGTTTTTTGGCGGCGGTTTGCTTGATGTTATGTTTAAAGGAACAGAAGAAGATTTAAAAAAGACCGACTTCACCCAACCGGCTATTTTTACAATGAGTGTTGCTATTTTTGAAGCAATAAAAGAAAATCTGGGAAAACCATTATTTTTTGCAGGTCATAGTTTAGGTGAGTATTCTGCACTTTTTGCTGCCGGTGCTTTTGACCTTGAGACAGCAATAAAACTTGTAAAATTGCGTGGGACATTGATGCAGCAGGCGTCAGAAAAGGTGAAAAGTGGTATGGCAGCTGTTTTAGGGCTTGATCTTGAAAAAATAAAACAATTATGCGAAAGAGCAAAAAGTTTTGGATATATTTCAGTTGCTAATTATAATTGCCCGGGGCAGATAGTTGTATCAGGTGAGATAAGTGCAATTGAGGCGGCAGAACAAATTGCAAAAGAACTCGGTGCAAAAAGATATATAAAACTTTCTGTTGCAGGGGCATTTCATTCTGCACTGATGCAACCCGCAGCTGATGTTTTTAAAGAAAAAATTAATGATTTTACTATAAAAGATATTGAAACACCTGTTGTTGTAAATTACACTGCAAAAGAAGTAAAAAAATCATCTGAAATAAAAGAAGCAATGATAAATCAGATAACTTCGTCTGTTAGATGGATAGAAAGCATTGAATACATCAGTTCAAAGTCAGTTGATAAATATGTTGAAATAGGACCTGGTTCTGTACTGTCAGGACTAATAAAAAAGATTGACAAGTCAGCAAAAATATATAATATAGATAAATTATCAGATATAAATAAATTAAATAAATAACAGGAGTGAAAAATGGGACTATTAGATAAAAAAGTTGCAGTTGTAACCGGTGGCGCGCAGGGAATCGGAGAAGCAATTGCTTTAACACTTGCAAAAGAGGGTGCATCTGTTGCAGTTGTTGATATTAATCCTGAAAAAGCAGGTGAAGTTTCTGCAAAAATAAAACAGATGGGAGTTGACTCCGAAAGTTATAAAGTTGATGTGTCAAATACAAATGAAGTAGAAGAAACAGTAAATAAAATTTTTGAAAAATTTAAAAGGATCGATATACTGGTAAATAATGCAGGAATAACAAGGGATAATCTTTTAATCAGAATGACAGAGCAGGAATGGGATGCTGTAATTAATATAAATTTAAAAGGTGTTTTTAACTGGACAAAAGCATGCGGTAAAATTATGATGAAACAAAGGAGCGGAAGTATTATAAATATTTCATCTGTCATTGGCTTAATGGGAAATGCAGGGCAGGTAAATTATGCTGCATCAAAGGCAGGCGTTATAGGAATTACCAAAAGTATTGCAAAGGAGCTTGCTTCAAGAAATGTTCGTGTTAATGCCATCTGCCCCGGCTATATTAAAACAGCAATGACTGATAAATTATCAGAAGAAGCAAAAAATGCAATTTTACAATTTATTCCTTCCAGGACAATGGGTACACCACAGGATGTTGCCAATACAGCACTATTTCTTGCTTCTGACCTGTCTTCATATATAACAGGTGAAACCATCCGTGTTGATGGTGGAATGGCAATGTAAATAAAAAAAGAAAGATATTTAAAAAATTTTTTCAGGAGGTAAAAAATGGCAGAAGAAAAAACAGTAGAAGAAAGAGTGAAAGATGTAATTGTAACTCAGCTTGGAGTTGACCCGTCAGAAGTAAAACCAGAGGCATCTTTTGTAGATGATTTAGGTGCTGATTCTCTTGATACCGTGGAACTTGTTATGGCGCTTGAAGAAGAATTCGGAATTGAAATTCCAGATGAAGAAGCAGAAAAAATAAAAACAGTTGGAGAGGCAATAGAGCACATAAAATCAAAGATGAGTTAAATTTTATAGGAGTAAATATGAAAAAAAGAGTTGTAATTACCGGAATGGGTGTTATAACCCCGGTAGGCAACAGCGTTTCAGAAATGTGGCAGGCATTACTGGATGGTAAAAATGGCATAGGACCGATTACTTTGTTTGATGCTTCTTTATATGATACAAGAATTGCAGGTGAGATAAAAAATTTTGACCCATCTATTATTCTTGAAAAAAAAGAGGTAAAAAGGACTCCGAGATTTATCCAGTATGCGTTAAAAACAGCAAAAGAAGCAATTGAAATGGCGCAACTGCCCCTTGATAAAATTGATTTAAACAGGACTGCTGTGATTATTGGTTCTGGTATAGGTGGATTAAATGTTATTGAAGAACAGCAAACTGTTTTATTGCAAAAAGGACCTTCACGGGTTTCACCATTTTTAATCCCAATGTTGATTCCAAATATGGCAGGTGCATTTGTTTCAATGCGATATGGTTTTAAAGGACCTAATTTTTGCATTGTCACTGCCTGTGCAACAGGCACGCATTCAATTGGAGAGGCATTTAAGGTTTTACAAAGAGGAGATGCAGATATTGTAATAGCAGGCGGAACAGAAGGAGCAATAACACCACTTGGACTTGCTGGTTTTTGTTCAGCAAAAAGTTTATCAACAAGAAATGATGACCCTGAGCACGCATCAAGACCTTTTGATAAAGATAGAGATGGTTTTGTTATGGCTGATGGCGCAGGTGTTATGGTTTTAGAAACGCTTGAGCATGCTAAGGCAAGAGGTGCAAAAATAATTGCAGAAATTGCCGGCTACGGTGCTTCTGATGATGCCTATCATATGACCGCACCGCCACCCGGTGGTGCTGGCGGTGCTCTGTCAATGTTAAATGCTATAAATGATGCTTCAATAAAACCAGAAGACATTAATTATATTAATGCACATGGAACTTCAACAGAATTAAATGATAAAGAAGAGACAGCAGCAATAAAATCGGTTTTTGGACAGCATGCCTATAAACTTGCAATAAGTTCAACCAAATCAATGACAGGACATATGTTGGGCGGAACAGGCGCAGTAGAAGCAATAGTTTGCGCTTTATCCTGCAGAGATGACGTTGTCCATCCAACAAGGAATCTGGAAAATCCATCGCCTGATTGCGACCTTGACTATGTTCCGAAAGTAAAAAGAAATTTAACAGTTAATTATGCTTTATCAAATTCTTTTGGATTCGGTGGGCATAATGCTACTATAATAGTAAAAAAATACAACCCTTAAAATTTATGGGAAAAAAATATATAGAAGAATATTTAAAAAAAAATTTAATTTTTGATTCTGATGAAATACAGCGTGCTTTAACTCATAGTTCATTTGATGTTCAGAATTATGAACAGTTAGAATTTTTAGGCGATGCTGTTTTAGGTTTGGTCATCAGTGAATTTTTATATGAAAAGATGAGAGAAGTAAAAGTTGGAGAAATTGCAAAGACAAAAAGTTATCTTGTAAGCAGGGAAGTTCTTTTTAGAATCGGCAACAGATATAATTTGGTAAAATTGATAAAACTTGGCCAGGCATTAAAAGAACAGGATATAAAATATAATAAAAAAATAATAAGCGATGTTATAGAGGCATTGATAGGCGCTGTTTATGTTAAATTTGGATTACCGAAAGTTAGAGATTTTATTTTTGAAATATACAAAGATGAATTTAAAAATTTAAAAAATAAAAGAGATTTTGATGATTATAAATCAAAATTACAAATCAAATTTCTTGATAAATACGGTTTTTTACCTGAATATAAACTTGTTAAAACAGAAGGTAAGGAACATAAAAAAATTTTTTATGTAGAGGTTGCGGTGGATAATAAAATTATCGGCAGAGGTAAAGGAACCACAATAAAGGAAGCGGAACAACTTGCAGCAAAGGATTATTTAAAAAAAATGAAATAGGAGGTTTGATGTGGAATATTTTTTAAATGAAGAAGAAAAAATGATAGTTGAAACAGCAAAAGAATTAGCAGAAAAAAAGATAAAGCCAGTCAGAGAAAAATATGACGAAGAAGAGATATTTCCATGGGATATAGTAAAGGAAATGGCGGCAGTAGGATTAACCGGTTTATATATAAGTGAAGATTATGGAGGTATGGCACATAAAAATGAAAAGGGTATTATGAAACTCTGCCTTGCAGTGGAAGAATTATCAAAAGTATGTGGCGGTATTTCCCTTGCCATGGCTGCATCTGCGCTCGGGTCTTTTCCTATTATATTAGGTGGCAGTGAAGAACAAAAGAAAAAGTATTTACCTGCAATTGCAGCAGGAGAAAAACTTGCTGCTTTTGCTTTAACAGAGGCAAATGCCGGCTCTGATGCAGGGTCTATGAGAACAACAGCTGTAAAAAAAGGGGATAAATATATTTTAAATGGAACAAAACAATGGATAACAAACGGTGGTGAAGCAGAGGTGTATTCAGTAATTGCAATAACTGATAAAACAAAAGGAACAAGAGGAGCAACTGCTTTTATAGTTGAAAAAGGCATGCCTGGTTTTTCATTTGGAAAAAAAGAAAATAAAATGGGTATCAGAGCATCAGCTACAAGAGAACTCGTTTTTCAGGATTGTGAAGTGCCGGCAGAAAATGTGATTGGGAAAGAAGGAATGGGATTTATACACGCAGTAAATACTTTAAATCATTCAAGACCCGGGGTTGCAGCTCAGGCATTAGGTATCGCAGCAGGTGCATTAAATGAAGCACTTGCTTATTCAAGACAGCGCGAGCAATTCGGTGTGAAAATTTCATCTTTTCAGGCAATTCAGCACATGCTTGCAAATATGGCAGTTGAAGTTGAAGCAGCAAGAGCATTGCTTTATGCAACAGCAAGAATGATAGATGCCGGCTCAACTGATTTTGCAAAGGAATCAGCAATGTGCAAGTATTTTGCATCAGAAGTTGCTATGCGTGTTACAACAAACGCTGTTCAGGTTTTCGGTGGATATGGATATATGAAAGAATATCCTGTTGAAAAAATGATGAGAGATGCAAAAATAACGCAGATATACGAAGGCACAAGTCAGATTCAATTAAATGAAATTGCAACAAAATTAATAAAAGAACAGGCAAAGAAAAAATAAAATTGGAGGATAAAAATGAAAATAGTCGTTTGTATTAAACAGGTTCCGGATACTACAGATATAAAAGTTGACCCTGAGACAGGGACATTAAAAAGAGAAACAGCAGGAACTGTGATGAACCCATTTGATATGTATGCAGTTGAAGAGGGGTTAAGAATAAAAGAAAAAATAGGTGGAACTGTTTCTGTTTTAACAATGGGGCCTCCTATGGCAAAAGAAATAATAAAAGTTGCAATAGGAATGGGTGTTGATGAGGGTTATCTTTTATCAGATAAAAAATTAGCCGGTTCTGATACATGGGCAACTTCTTATGCATTATCAAAGGCAGTTCAAAAAATTGGTTTTGACATTGTTTTATTTGGCAAGCAGGCAATTGATGGAGATACTGCACAGGTTGGACCATCAACTGCAGAATATTTAGACATACCTTGTATTACTTGGGTTAAAAAAATAAGAGAAATAAATGAAAAAGAAATTACAGTTGAAAGAATGATGGAAGATGGTGTTGATGTTGTTAAATCATCAATTCCTGTTGCAATAACAGTTGTAAAAGAAATAAATACACCACGACTGGAAACGTTGAAGGGTAAAATGAGAGCAAAAAAATATGAGCCGATTTTGTTTGACCTTGCTGCAATAAATGGTGATGAAAAATATGTTGGTTTAAAAAATTCTCCGACAAGAGTAAAACAAACATGGTCAGCAACAAGGCAGCCAGGAAAAGCAGAAATGATAACCGGTGAGCCGGTTGAAATTGCAGAAAAACTTATTACAAAATTAAAAGAATTAGGTTGTTTAAAATAGGAGGAAGTTATGGTTGATAAAAATGAATACAAAGGTGTATGGGTATTTGCAGAACAAAGAAGAGGCGATTTACACAAAGTCAGTTTTGAACTTCTTGGCAAAGGAAGAGAACTTGCTGACCAGTTAGGTGTTGAACTTGCTGCTGTTTTGCTCGGGCATTCAATAAAATCAAAAGCACAGGATTTAATTTCATCTGGTGCTGATAAGGTTTATGTAGTTGATAATCCGGCATTAAAAGATTTTAATGATGAAATTTATGCAAAGGTTCTGGCTGATATAGCAACTCAGTATAAGCCGGAAATAATTTTAGCAGGAGCAACTGCAGTTGGCAGGGCTTTTATTCCAAGAGTTTCAATAAGGTTAAATGCAGGACTTACAGCTGATTGCACCGCCTTTGAACTTGATTTACAAGAAAGAAATTTATATCAGATACGCCCTGCTTTTGGCGGAAGTTTAATGGCAAAAATTATGACTCCTGAGAGAAGACCCCAAATGGCAACTGCCCGCTATAAGGTTTTTAAACCTCTTGCAGTTGATACATCAAGAAAGGGAGAAATAATTGAACCGCAGATAAAAGAAGACAGCTTTAAAGCAAGGGCGCAATTTATTGAGTTTATACAGGAAATTGAAACAACAGTGAATCTTTCTGATGCGGATATTATTGTTTCTGGTGGCAGAGGAGTAGGTGGTTCTGATAATTTTAAAATAATAAGAGAATTGGCAGAAGCAATAGGGGGTGCAGTTGGTGCATCACGAGCAGCTGTTGATTCCGGCTGGATACCATATTCACATCAGGTTGGACAGACAGGCAAAACAGTTTGTCCTAAAATTTATATTGCCTGCGGCATATCAGGTGCAGTTCAGCATCTTGCAGGTATGCAATCGTCAGATATAATAATTGCAATAAATAAAGACCCTGATGCACCTATTTTTTCAGTTGCAAAATTTGGCATAGTTGGTGACCTTTTTCAGATAATTCCGGCAATAACAGAAAAACTGAAAAACAGGTAAAAAAAATATTGCAAAACAACTTATATGTGATAAAATTTAAAAACTAATTTAATAATAAAAGGAGGCAACAGATATGGCAAAAAAGAGAATAAAAAAGGAAAAAGTTTTAAAACCATCAAAATCAAAAAAGTATATATACTTTTTTGGCGGTGGACAAGCAGATGGAACAGGCGATATGAAAGATTTGTTAGGCGGTAAAGGGGCAGGACTTGCGGGTATGACACGTGCAGGAGTTCCGGTTCCACCGGGTTTTACAATTACAACAGAGGTCTGCAATATGTTTTATGAGCAGGGGGGAAAGACACCGGATTTTATCGATAAGTTAATGCTTGAATATGTAAAAAAATTAGAAGATGTAACAGGAAAGAAATTCAATGGTGAAAATCCACTTTTAGTTTCTGTTCGTTCAGGAGCAAAATTTTCAATGCCAGGAATGATGGATACTATTTTAAACCTGGGGATAAATGATAAAGTTGTTCAGACATTAATAAAACTTACTAATAATCCAAGATTTGCATGGGACAGTTACAGAAGATTTATTCAGATGTTTTCTGATGTTGCTCTTAATTTACCCAAGAAAAAATTTGAAGAAATTATTGATAAAATGAAAGAAAAAAAAGGTGTAAAACTTGATACTGAACTTGATGCAAAGGATATGGAAAAGTTAGTTGCAAAATTCAAAGAGTTATTTAAAAAAGAAATGGGTTATGATTTTCCGCAGGACCCGATTACGCAACTGAGACTCGCAAGAGATGCTGTTTTTAAATCATGGAATAATGAAAGAGCAATAACATACAGAAAATTAAATGATATACCACATAATCTTGGAACTGCTGTAAATGTCCAGACAATGGTTTTTGGAAATATGGGAAATGATTCAGCAACTGGTGTTGGCTTTACAAGAAATCCGGCAACAGGTGAAAAAGAATTTTATGGAGAATATTTAACAAATGCTCAGGGTGAAGATGTTGTAGCAGGTATCAGAACTCCAAAACCAATTAAAGAACTTGAAAAAGATATGCCGGGTGTATATAAACAATTAAGAGAAATAACAAGCAAACTTGAGAAACATTATAAGGATGTGCAGGATTTTGAATTTACAATTGAGCGCGGAAAACTATTTATGTTGCAGACAAGATCCGGAAAAAGAACAGCAAAAGCAGCAGTAAAAATTGCTGTTGATATGGTAAATGAAAAATTAATAACAAAAGAAGAAGCAATTTTAAGGGTTGCACCATCTACCCTTGACCAGTTATTGCATCCGGTTTTTGATTCGACAGTAAAATTAGATATTATTGCAAAGGGTTTGCCGGCATCTCCTGGTGCTGCAACAGGTAAAGCTGTTTTTACAGCAGACGATGCTGTTTTATGGAAAGAAAAAGGTGAAAAAGTAATACTTGTTCGTATGGAAACCTGCCCTGATGATATTCACGGAATGGATGCAGCAGTAGGTATTTTAACTGCGCGTGGTGGTATGACATCACATGCCGCAGTTGTTGCAAGAGGTATGGGGAAATGCTGTGTTGCTGGCTGTGAAGAGATAAAAGTAATTGAAGAAGAAAAAAGATTTATTGTAACTAAATCAGGAATTGAAATAAAAGAAGGTGACTGGATTTCAATAGATGGTTCTACAGGTAATGTTATTAAAGGAAAAGTTCCAACAACTGAACCCAAACTTGTCGGTGAATTCGGCACATTTATGAAATGGGCTGATTCTTTTAGAAGATTAAAAGTAAGAGCAAATGCTGATATACCAAGGGATGCAAAGGTTGCAAGAGAATTTGGAGCAGAAGGAATAGGGCTTTGCAGAACAGAGCATATGTTTTTTGCAGAAGACAGATTGCCACATATGCAGGCAATGATACTTGCAAAAGATGAGCAGGGAAGAAGAAAGGCGCTGGATAAATTATTGCCGATGCAGAGAGAAGATTTCAGGGGCTTATTTGAAACAATGGAAGGTTATGGTGTTACTATAAGATTGCTTGACCCACCGCTTCATGAATTTTTACCCAAGAGAGAAGAATTAATGCAGGCAATAACTGAAATGGAAGCAAAAGGAAAAACATCAACAGAAAATGAAATTATTAAAAAAGCACTTGATTTAGTTCCCGGTGATGAAAATGATTTAGAAAAAGCAAAAAAATTATTACACAGGGTTGAAGAGTTACACGAGTTTAACCCGATGTTAGGACATAGAGGTTGCCGTCTTGGAATTACATATCCTGAGATAACTGAAATGCAGGCAAGAGCTATTATTGAAGCAGCTGTTGAATTAATCAAGGAAGGTAAAAAAATAGTCCCGGAAATTATGATTCCACTTGTTGGTAATGTAAATGAATTTTTACATCAAAAGAAAATTATTGATGATGTTGCAAAAAAAGTTATGGAAGAAAACAAAGTAAAAGTTAATTATATGGTAGGAACAATGATAGAAGTTCCAAGAGCAGCAATTACAGCAGGTGAAATAGCAAAGCAAGCTGAGTTTTTTTCATTTGGGACAAATGACTTAACCCAGATGGGACTTGGTTTTTCAAGAGACGATGCAGGAAAATTTATAAAGGTTTATATTGATAAAGGCATTTTTGAAAAAGACCCATTTCAGACACTTGACCAGGTTGGAGTTGGCAGGTTAATGGACATTGCCTGTAAAGAAGGAAGAGCAGAAAGACCCAATTTAAAACTTGGAATTTGTGGTGAGCATGGTGGGGACCCGGCATCTGTTGAGTTCTGTCACAGAGTTGGACTTGATTATGTTTCCTGTTCACCATTCAGAGTTCCTATTGCACGTCTTGCTGCAGCACAGGCAGCTGTAAAAGACAAACTGGAAAAAAAAGGAAAAAAGTCAAAAGAAAGAGATAAATAGTTTTTAAAAATTATAAAAGGCAGAAGATTTTTTCTTCTGCCTTTTTTTTATAGAAAAAATTAAACTGTTTTAATGTATTACATCAGTTACAGGAGAGGTAACATAAAAATAATTTGCAGAAGCAGGGATACCGTTGACTTTTTTATAAAATACGGTTTTACTTAAATTCAATCATTGCATTTTTTGTTATAAGTATGTGTGGCTTACGCAAATCCCAGGTTATAAAGATCACCATTACCCATAAGTATCAAGAAGCAGGTATACCGCTGATTTTTTCGTAAAAAACGGTTGAGGAAAAGTCGGGCAAATAATTTGTAGTCAAAAGTAGGCGAGGCTTACGCAACACCCCTTAGATAGCATTAAGAAGGGCGTTAAAATTGGGAGTAAGTAAACTATACAACACTGCGAACCACCCGTAATTTTCCTCAAAAATCAGGATATACCTGATTTATATTATAAATGATGGTAAAATAAAAGCGTTTCGCTTGTATTTTCTTTTGTTAATAAATACTTTCATAAAAGGTGTTAAGTTTTAACAAAAAAACAATTATTTTTTATAATAAATACAATATAAAACATTATTTTGAATATTAAAACTTGATTTTTTAAAAAAAATTTTCTATAATTATACCGAAACTTAAACGCTTAAGTGTTGTCTAAAAGGACAATAAAATATTTAATAAAAAGGTGATAATTATGATTAAACGATTAAACCTGATTTTCATTTTAAGTTTATTTTTTTCTTATTTGGTATTTGGTTTTGGTGGTTCAATACCAACCGGTTTGCCAGGGCAATTTGGATTTGGTGCAATTGATAAAGCAGACCAGTATGCTCCATCAACTCCGCACTTCTGGAAAGATAATCAGGGAACAACCTGCTGGGATTATTCATATCAGTATTTAACCCGCGGCTGGACATCGTGGTGGTCTTCTGGTTCGCAAAACTGGGCAGGAAGAGAACTTCAATACTGGGAAGCACGCGGACAGATTCAGGTATTTACATTTTATTATAATAATGGTGATAGAAGCTGGTATCAAAATGCAAGTAATATGACTACTTATTTTACTGATTTTAAAACATTATGTCAGCAGATAAATTCTTATTCAACAAAAAAAGTTATAATTCATATAGAGCCAGATTTAATCGGATTCTGGCGTCAGGCAAATGTTCAACCAACAACATCAGGTAGTGTGCAGGTAGGTGGCTCCGGTTTTGATGAGACCTGTGACGGTGTTTCAATAAATTCTCTGCCAAATACTTTACAGGGCTGGAGTGAAGCATTATACAGAATTAGAAATCAGTATGCGCCCGGTAAAGCATATCTTGCTCATCATTTTACACACTGGGCATCAGGCACTGATTTATTTGTTAATTCACACACACAGAGTGAAGCAAATGGATATATAGATGATATGACCAATTATATTAAAAATATTGAAAATGGAAAAGCATATGATTTGTTTTTTGTAGACCCGGCTGACAGGGATGCTGACTGGTATTATATAAAGCAGGGAACATCAAGCAGATGGACATCAACAGAGCATACATATACAAATACAAGAAGCTGGGGTAAAATAGCATATATAGTTGATAGAATTTCTACAAATTTAGCAAGGCGTGGAATGTTCTGGCAGATGCCAGTAGGTAATACATATTTTAAAACCTGTAATAATTCAAATAATCATTTTCGTGATAACACTGCGCAGGAGTTTTTACCATCTACTTCTGCAAATGGCTCTTCTGGTTCGCCTGGTGATGCTTATTCTTCTTCTGATACTTCAAAAGGACCTGGTTTCTGGGCAAATGTTGGTATAATTGGTGTCTTATTTGGAGAAGGTGGATATGATCAATATGCAAATCCCAATGATATGACGCATTTAAGAGACTGGCCTAATGATGGAATAACAAATCCAACTACTAATACAAACGGCGCACCTGGTTTTAATACATGGGGAACTGCAAATTCAACTGTATCAGATAATGAAGGTGGTTATATAAGAGCAGCAATTGCAAGATACTGTTCAGTGGGTAAATTTGTTTTACCAGGTGGTAGCCAACCAAATACACCAACAAGAACGCATACAACAGGTCCATCTCCAACAAGAACACCGACATTTACAATAACCAGAACTCCAACTGCAACACCATATCTTTGTTCAAAATTAATTTATGATGGTGATACAGCAGGTTACAGATTATCTGATGGAATAGTAGCAACTCCAACGCAGACAGGAATAGGTTCTATGACAGAAACAACAGGCGGAACATCAGGAAATGGAATGTTACTGACATATCTCACACCTAATGCCACACCTATTTACTGGCGTCAACTGCAGTGGAGACCACCAAGTCCGGGAGTAAATACAGAGGACCATACTCATTTAAGATTTGAAATACGTGCTGTCTCTGGAACTGTTTCAGGACTTGTGATAGTTTTAAACTGGACAACAGGACAGAAAGACATTTCTAATTATATAGAAGGCGGTGGCGGCATAACAACAGAATGGAAATCAGTTGTTATACCACTTTCTGATTTAATACCAGGTGTATCATTTACAGAAATCAATTTTATTAATACAGTAACTTCTAATTACACTGTTATGGTTGATAATATAAGGTTAACCGGCGGCTCTTGTCCAACAAGCACATTTACGAGTGCACCATATACTTCTACATATACAAGGACACGCACACCAACAGGGACGCCAACGCGGACCAACACACCGATAATAACAAATACATCCACACGAACAGGGACACCCACATACACAAGAACAAGCACATCGGTGATAACAAATACATTTACAGGGACGCCAACGCGGACCAACACACCGATAATAACAAATACATTCACACGAACAGGGACACCCACATACACAAGAACAAGCACATCGGTGATAACAAATACATTTACAGGGACGCCAACACGGACCAACACACCGATAATAACAAATACATCCACACGAACAGGGACACCCACATACACAAGAACAAGCACATCGGTGATAACAAATACACCAACAAGAACAAATACACCGACTCAAACTTATACAAGTACATCAACATTTAGTAGAACTTCAACAAATACTCCAAATTACAGCCCTACGGATACCCCAACAGGAACACCACCTACATCTACAAATACACCCACAAGAACACCAACTCAAACTTATACATTATCAAGAACAAATACTTCTACTTCAACAAGAACACCGACTTCTTCTTATTCAGCAACATCAACAGGAACATACACTCCAACCAGCACAAGAACAAATACTCCATATTATAGTCCTACAAATACAGCAACAGGAATTCCACCAACAGCAACATTTACATCAACAGAAATATCATCAGCGACAGATACAAGAACACAAACGCCGACATTTACATACACAGACACAATATCATCAAACACGCCAACAAATACACCAACATGGATAAGGACAAGCACATCAACTCCAACGCCAACTTATACGTTTACAAGAACTTCTACACCAACATTTACCCATACATATACATTTACTTTTACATTTACAAGGACAGTAACACCTACAATAACAATGACATCAACACCTGTGAATACAAATACATCCACACGAACATCAACACCAACGCCTGTTCCAACAAAAGAACAAATAGAAATAGAAGATATTATTGTATATCCTAACCCCGCAAAGCCAATAACTGGTGTAACTGTGCAATTTAAATTAACAAGGGGCTGCAATGTTAAATTCTTAATGTATACTACTGCTATGAGATTAATAAGAGAGATACAGGCAGGAGAGTGCCCGGCAGGATATAATACAAAGACAATTAATGCAGAATACTTAAATGGACTTGCAAATGGAGCATATTATTATGTAATAGTCGCAGAAGATAAAAATGGAAATAAGAAAAGAACAAAAGCAGAAAAATTAATAATTTTAAAATAATAAAACAGATAGTATTTAATTAAAAAGGCGAATTCTTTATATTCGCCTTTTTAATTTTTAAATATAATAAAATTAATTATTAATTTATGATATAATAATCTTAATAAAATTATTCAGGTGCTATTATGTTAAAAAATAGAAAATTGTTAAAAAAAACTGAAAAAAATTTTATATTAAAAGAAAAATTAAATTATGAAAAGTCATTAAAATTATTTGAGGAAATATGGAAATATGCAAAAGAGATAGGTGTTCTTCCCTCTGAAAATTCACTTGAAGGAATTGATGTTGATATAAAAGTTTCAAGGATAATAAATACATGTTTAAAAGATTAATAATAACATTCTTGACAATAATTATTTATAAGATATAATTTATATTAAATAACAATAATAATGGAGGGCTTATGAAAAAGATATTTATTTTATTTATTTTAATCTGTTTTATCATACCTGCTTATGCAGAAATAAAAATGACAATAAATGAATTTTCCGGTGGTAAACTCGACTTTTTTGTCAAATTTAACACTGATGCTTTATATGGAGCAAGGGGCGATGGCTTAAAAACAGGTGGAACTGTTTCAACGCTTGATTTTATGCCGAGTTTTACTTCAAATAATCCTGCCTGTCTTGCGTATATTAAAAGTCCTGTTTTTTCAATGATGTTAAATCCCATAGAAATAAGTGACAGTATTGCAGAGGTTTTTATTGGTAAAACATTTGATAGTGAAATGACGCGGGCAATTAATGACGGTATTAAAGATGCAATAGAAAATAATGAAGATTTTGATACTTCTCCTGGTGTAGAAACAGAAATGGAAGAAGTAAAAGCATCTCTGGCACAGGTAAATACTGTTTTGGGCTTTGAAGGGATTTTACCGGTTGCTCAAAGTCAGGCAGGGATTGCACTTTCAAGAGAAGAGCGTTTTTCAACGGAAATCAATTTATTGCTAAATGGTCTTGGCACATTGATAAATATAACTGATACAGATGACCCTGGTTTTAATATGGCACTCAGGGCGAATATTGACGGTGCAACAAATTTTAAAATAAAAAATGTTGTTACATCGGTCGGTATTGGCAGGCAGCTAAATAAATTCTGGGGGATTGGCGCTGCTCTTGAATATATTGATTCAAGATTTATTTTAAATGGACAGGCAGATATAAATGCTATTGGCACATTATCTTCAACAACACTTGAATATAATACAAATGAGAATAATAGTTTAAAACAGGAGATAGCAGGTGAATTATACTGCCAGAGATGGGCTTTAAGATTTGGAACAACTCTTCATGCTCCTAATGATATAGCAGAATTTGCACTTGATTTTTCAATTCAACCGGAACTTAAATATTCAGGAAATATAAATGGTGTTTACAGATCACTTCCTAAAGAAAGTAGTGATATTATAAGCGATTTTATGTCAAGTATGACTGAGACAGAAACACATAATATAGAAAATACATCCGGTGATTTAAAAATAAAAATACCTTCTTTTATGAGGGTTATACTTGCATGGAAACCAGGTCCTGTTTTATCTTTTAATTATACAAGATACTTTGATGCATTTGATATTAAATATGAGACAGATTATGTTTATGGAAATGGTTTTTTGGATTTAAGAGATGCATTCAGAATTGGATTTAATTTTGAGTGGTTTCAGTTTGGCGGCGGTGTAATTCTTGCCCATGAGGGATATACAACCATAGATAAGAAAAAAGATGAAACAAAATCAGAAGATACATGGTTTATTATTCCATTGTTTTCTTTGGGTGGTGGAATACCGCTTGGCAGTTATGTCAGAGCAGAATATGTTTTATTTGCGTTCCCAATGCCAATTTTAAAAATGGCACTGACAGTAACGTTCTAAAACTTGCAAAAGATATTTACGATTTACGGTTTGCGATTTAGGATTTAAAGACAAAAGACATAAAGATATTTACGATTTGCGGTTTACGATTTAGGATTTAAAGACAAAAGACATAAAGATATTTACGATTTGCGGTTTACGATTTAGGATTTAAAGACAAAAGACATAAAGATATTTACGATTTGCGGTTTATGATTTAAAATACGGAAATTGATAATTGACAGGTGAAATTTTAAAAAATCCCCATTAATTATCTTTTGATAAAGAGGGAAAAGGAATAGAAGTGATTGTCCCTCTTTGAAAAAGAGTGGGCAGGGGAGATTTAAGGAAGTAAATCCCCCTATATCCCCCTTTAGGAAAAGGGGGAAAATAAAAAAGAAAAAAGAAAAAAGAAAATAGAAAATAGAAAATAGAAAATTGATATTTACAGGAGGAGATATGAAAAAAATAATTTTAATTATAAGTTTTATTTTAACAGGAGTTTTAATTTTCAGCAATTTATTTGCAGTTGTTCCAAGGGTTACATCGTATCCCAAATATCTATTAGAAGTAAACGGCAATGTTGTAATAACATGGGATAATGGTAGCGGTGGCTCAATTTCCAGCGCGACAATGCTTTACGGTTTCTCGCATAACAGTTATACCGGAACGCTCAACCAGGATGCTCCGGGAGCCCTTACTTTCACACCGCAGGCAGAAGGTATGACAGGAGGTGTTTATTATTGCAGAATTTCAAATAATGCAGACGGTGACTGGTCTGCTGAGTTTAAATTATTCATAGATGTTATTAATAATGTTTCTTATATTTCGCCTGCTTCAAATGAATTGCTTGATGATTTAACTCCGACTTTTCAATGGAGCCCACTTACAAATGTTCCTTATTATACAATTATAGTATGTGATGGTGCTCCGGTAATTCAGGCAGGTGAGGGATTAACAATAACTGCAAATATTATTTGGGGTGCAATTACAAATCAGACGAGTATAGAGTATGGAACACCTGACCCTTCTGGCTATTATACCAACTTAAATCCACCACCGCTTATACAGGGATTTACTTATGCATGGCTTGTTATGAAAAATTATTCTGGTTCACCTTCTACGAATTCAGAAGATGTTGTTACCTATAGAACATTTCGTGTAAGTCCTATTGCATCGTGTGGAACCCCAACTTTAGTTTCTCCGGCAAATGGTTCTTCTATGACAGATACTGCAAATATTGTTTTATCCTGGCAGGCAGCAACTGGTGCAAATAATTACAAAGTTGTATTAAAAAGAGTTGAAGAAGGTGGTATAGGAGCATCTGGAAAGCAGGAAGTTCCTGTATGGAGCGAATACACAACAGCAACAAATATAACAGTTCCTGCAAATATTGCATTTAATACAAATACATATACCTGGTATGTGATAGCACTTGATGCAACAGGTAAGGGTAAAAAAAGCGAAGTGTGGAATTTCTATTATGAAAACACAACAGATGTAGAACTTGAGTTTCATTTTGTTGAAAACGGTCCATTAGGACTTGAAAATGTTCCCGGTGCAATTGTTTTTGTGGAAACAACAGGTGGTATAAAAATAAATAATTATCCATTAGTTGCAAATAATAATGGTTGGTATTATTACACTATTCCTGCAGGTAATTATAATATGACTGTTAAAAAAGAAGGTTTTGATAATGGCTTATTTTCTTTTACTGCAACTCAGCCGGGCCCTCTTAATCAGTCATTTACACTTATAAGAAGTTTATATAATATCAGTGGAATTGTAAAAGATGATACAGGAAGTCCGTTATCAGGCGCAAATATAAATGCTTCTTTTATGGGAACCACTTTCACTGCATCAACTTTCAGCCAGACAGACGGAACTTTTTCTTTCAATGCAGGAAGAACAAATGGCGACTGGTTGATTGTTGCATCAAAATCAGGTTATAAAACCGCAACATCAGTTGCAAGTGTTGTACTAGGGGAATTTGATTTTGTTTTACCTGAGCCAATTATATTAACAAGAAATGTAAATACTTTATCAGGCAAAGTTACCAATGACTCAACTCAGGGTATAAATAATGCAGAAGTAAAAGTATCAGAAAATGGAAATCCTTCAAATTTTTATATCACATACACTAATTCATCAGGTAATTATTCGATTAATCTTCCAGATGGCACCTGGGTTATAAATGTTACGAAAGCAGGTTTTGTTTCTCCGCCTGCATCTTATATTACATTATCAGGCGGGCAGAGTGCTGTGCGCAATTTTACTATGTCTTATCAGGCAAATCAGATTCTTGGAAATGTCAGGGATAATTTAAGCATAGCAATGCAAAATGTTCTTGTTCGTGCAGTTCCTGATGCCGGCTCTCCGATTGAGACATATACTGACTGGCTTGGAAATTATGTTTTAAGCGTTGGTCCTGGTAATTATACTGTTAATGCAATTTTATCCGGCTATAATTCAGACGGTGCAAAAATTGTTAATTTTTCTGGTGGTGGTGAGACAGTATCAGATATTAATTTTATTATGACCCCAGGCGGTCCTGCTGATAATGCTAATTTATATGTTTCTGTGGATGATGGAATTAATCCTTTATCCGGTGCTTCAGTTTATATAGAAGGAAACGAGCCCGTAACTTATGGTTATACTGCTCTCGGATTTACCAATTCTTCAGGTGGAGTAACAATTACAGGAATGAAACCGGGTGGTTATGATATTACAGTCACAAAAGTCGGATACAATATTATTAATGATACAGTAACTCTTATAAATTCAACGACAATAGCCAAATATTATTCTATGACTGCTGCATCCACAACTGGAACAATAAGTGGTTTAATTACAGATGGGGTTAATCCTGTTAGCGGCGCCACAGTTGAAATTTATGAGCAGGTAAATCCGGATGTTCCGGTTTATTCTACCACAACAGGTCCTTCTGGAACCTATTCCAGAAGTTTAGCACCGGGTAGTTATATAGTAAAAGCATATAAACTTGGTTGTTCATCCACACCTGCTCAGAGGTATATCATACTTGGAAGTGGTGAAACAAAAAATGCAGATTTTGAGATAAAGCAAGCATCAGGTGGCAGTGTAACAATCAGTCATGGAAGTTTTATTGTATATAATGAAAATATAGGCGGACCTTATAAATTTAATGCAACATATATTGATGGAACTGGGAAAGAAGTATACACAAATTTTACGTGGACTCTTGACCCGCCACAGGCAGGTGTAATTGACTCAACAGGACTTATGACTCCAACAGTTGATTATATTGGAGAAGTCAATGTTATTGCAAGCACAATGGGTATTTCCGGCAGTGAAACAGTTTCTGTTTATCAACGTTTGAATAACACTTATGGTGCTGTAAATGTCAGGGACTATAGGGGCTTTTCATTAAGTATTCCTGCAAATGCAGCAAGCACCACAAATACGATTGATAGAATTACACTTTATAAATATCCACCAACTGCAGCAAGGCAATCAGTTGGTAATGTGAGGGTGTTCGGAAATGTTTACAGGTTGACAGATGGTTTTGTTTTTAACACACCTGTAACAGTATCTTTACCCTTATCAGGTGCAAGTTCATCTGATGTGGCAATAGGCGTATGGAATTCAATGACTTTAAAATGGGATTCAATAGGCGGAACTGTAACAGGAGGTTCTGTCAGGGCGCCTGTTTCCCATTTCTCTGAATTTTCCGTTATTTCTGTTTTAAAGGAACTTGGACTTGAATATGCAAATTTAAATCCAAATCCTTTTTCTCCTGCACTTGGCGGACTTAAAATTAATTATTCAGTAAATTCAAAAGAGGCTGGCTCAGTAAAGGTAACAATAAAAATTTATAATATGACAGGAAAATATGTTGCAACAATTTTAGATGGTGCTTTAAGAAAAGTAGGTAATGACTATACAGAAATCTGGAACGGCGTTGACCTGCGTGGTAAAATGGCAAAAAATGGAAGATACATAGTTCAGATAGAAATAGAAGATACAGGTGGCAAAAAACAGTATCTGTATCCTGTTGTAATGGTTAAATAGGTTAATTTTATATAGATATATTCCTGTTTGCGCAGGAATGACTTATAATATTTAAAAAATATTCATTACAGGAGGTAGTGATGAGAAAAAAATTAAGTTTTATAATTTTTATAATTTTGATTTTTAGTTTTGGACACAGTGCAGAGCCGGTTTATAATGGTATACCGGGTGCATTTGCAGATATTGGACTTTCACGTCCTTCTGCAATGGCTGGCGCTTATGTTGCTGTTTGTGATGATGCAAGCGGGCTTTTTTATAATCCTGCAGGTCTTACAACTTCTGAGTACAAAGATATAACTTTTATGTATGCAAAGCAAAAATTTTTAACTCCATATAATTATTTTGCTTTTATCTGGCCATTTGAAAAACAAAGAGCAGCAGGATTTGGGATGATAATATCAGGTGACCCTGTATTGCTTGAACAGACATATTTGTTTTCTTATTCAGAAAAACTTGACTGGCTGTTGCAGGTGATAAAAGGGGTCTATGTTGGAACGAATTTAAAATTCCATTTTGCGAATTTTGGTTATAATGAAAGTTCTGACCCGGATAAAGTGGGCGGTAGTGCATGGGGGCTTGGTATGGATTTTGGACTTTTGTGGGAATTGCCTGCAAATGTAAAATTTGGTTTAATGATAAAAGATGGTTTTTCATATTTAAAATGGGATACAATTCATAATCCAGAATCAGTCATAGAAGGAGTTCCACTTACTTCTTCAATTGGTTTTAGTTACAGGGCAAAAAATATTTTAGTTGCAATTGCTTTATCAGATTTAGATACTTTACGCCTTGGCAGTGAAATTACTTTGTTTGATTACATAGATTTGCGTGCAGGACTTACTCAAGAGCTAACAATAGAGGCATACAGAGAATACAGTTTTGGACTTGGTATTGGCAGATTTGTATTTGGTGCAAAAAATGAACTTTCTATGAATTTAGATGCTGCGTTTGCATTTGAACGGCTTACAAATACTTTGAAGATTCAGACAAGTTTTAAATTTAAATAATATTTTAATTAAATAATTATGCAGCAACTAATAAATGTTACTGTAGATAAGTCACATCTTATTACAATAGGGGAGCGTCTTTATACTGAAAATATTGAATTATTAAGGGAACTAATCAATAACAGTTATGATGCAGATGCAACAGAAGTAAGGGTTACTATTTCTGAAAATGAATTAATTATAGAAGATGATGGTATTGGTATGGATTTTGATGGTTTAAAACAATATTTTAATATTGGTTCACCTTTTAAAAAAGAAAATCCAAAAAGTCCTAAATTTGGCAGGTTTAGAATAGGAGAATTTGGAATAGGTAAATTTTCTGTTTTATCAAATTGTGACCATTTTGAGGTTATTACTAAAAAAGGTGATTTTGCAGGCAGGGTTATTTTTAATAAACAGGAATGGGAAAAGGATAAGGAAAGGTGGCAATTACCATTTTTCAAAGAGAGCCCTGAAAATAAAAAAGATGGAACAACTGTAATTCTAAAAGGGTTAAAAAAGAAATTTGATATTGAAGCAGTTGAAAAACGGCTTATTGAGACCTTGCCTTTAAAAGTTCCTAATTTTAATGTTTATATAAATGGTAAAAAATTAATTCCAAGAATTCTAACAGGTAGAAAAATCCCTTTTTTGGAAGGAACTGACTCAGGAATAGTTCATGGAGAAATACTAATTGTTCCTGTCTCTCATATGCAACCAGAAGAAGCAGGGATTTTAGTAAGAGTAAAACAGGTAGCAGTAAAAAGATTAGGTTTTGGTCTTTCACCTGATTTACTATTAAGAGTGAGTGGCGAAGTTAATGCTGATTTTTTAAAACTAACAACAGATAGAAATGATTTTTTAAGAGATACAAAGGAATTTGAGGTTTTTATGAATGTAATGGATAAAGTGATTCAGCAGGTAAAAGCAGAATTAATAAACCAGAGAGATGAAAAAGAGAATAACAGAGTAAAAAGGGCATTAAAAGAAGTTACAAAAAAAATAGAAGAAGCATTATTAAAAAATAAAGAATGGGCACCGCCTGGGCTTTTACCTGTTATTGATGATAAAAAAGAAAATTCAGAAGGAGAAGATACAGAGAAAAAGAGAAAAAATGAATTAAAAGAAAAAAAGAAAAGAAATAAAAAACCGCATTTGAAACAATTAACCCCCAATGCTTTAATAAAAAAAATGAAGATAGGTAAAATGAATCTGGCACTTATCATAGACCATTTTGGTGCGGATGGACCTGAATCATTTGTAGAAAGTGATATTATTTATATAAATAGAGACCATCCTTTATATATTCGTGAATCAGAAAACAGAGAAAGGCATATAATGAATATAGCGCGGCTTTTATGTCAGGAAATATCATTGATGAGTAATCCAAAAAATCCAAGACATGCGTATGAGCGTCAGTCAAAATTATTAAAAGATGCGTTTACAAAATGAAAAGAAGTATTTTTATATTATTTTTTGTTTTTGTTTTTATTATATCTTATGCATCTGATTTTTTTATATCTTTAAAATTTGCAGGCGCACTATCAAAAGAAACGATGTTATCAAGAGAACTTTCTTTGGAACACAATCACCACTGCAAGGACTGTCCTTTGAATTGTTCATTTACATTATCCCAGGAAAGTTTTAATAGTTTAATATGGGGAGAAACAAACAGACTTGGTTTTAAATGTAGTTTATTATTTGGAGAAAAGGAAAAAATTTTTTTAAAAATAGGTCCGGGAGTTAGTTTTGCTTCATCCTATGATATTTATTCATTATCACCAGATATTTATTTAAAATTTTATATCTTTAATTTTTATATTTTCCTTGATACATCTTTTTATTCAGATGGTTTATTTAATAAAAATGGAATTGGCTATGAGTGGAAATGGTGGCAGATAGCATTTGATTTCGGTTTGTGTAATATTTTTATATCAAATTATAAGGATAATTTCTTTAAATTAAGATTTCAAATTGGAGCAGGATATGTATTTTAAAAAATTAAATTTTATTATTTTATTATTTTTTATTTTATCATGTAAAAATCCATATTTATTTAACCCTGTATTTAATCCTTCAATGCCGGAATTAAATAGTTTACCTATAAAGGAATCAGATGTTGCCTGGATGCAACCATTTGGTAATGTGGATTATGGAACAAAAACTGCATATCATTCTGGTTTTGATTTTGGAATGAAAACAGCAATTACTCCTTTTTACAGTTGTGGTGATGGTGTTGTTTCAGAAGTAAATTATAATACAGGTGAAGGACTTCCCGGAACAAATTATAGAATAGTAATACAGGTATCTGCAAGGGTTTTTCTTGATTATCATTTTGAAATAGGTGGAAGTGTTTCAGAAGAACAGAGAAAACAGAATATTTTTGTAAAACAGGGTGATTATATAAAAGCAGGAACGAAAATAGCAAATTTAATATCGTTAGTTGATTATGCACATGTTGATTTTGGTATAAAATTAGATGAAAGCAGAAATCAATGCCCGCTAATTTTTTTCTCAAAAGATACAGCATCTAAATTAGAAAACCTATTTGATTTAGTTGAAAAAAGGCCTGTGCGTGATAATTTATGTGAGTGAATATTTTTAAATTAAATATTTTTCTGTATGACTTTCTTACATTGGTTTACATAAAAATCAAGACCTTTTTGCAAGCTTATACAAATTAGAGTAAAATGCAATCCCTCAGTTATAGGAAGTGATAATAAAAATTGAAAATCCCTCTTAATCTCTCTTTAGAATTTGTCCATTACCCATAAGTATCAAGAAGCAAGTATACCGCTTTATTTTTCGTAAAAAACGGTTAAGGAAAAGTCGGACAAAGAGTTTGCAGTCAAAGTAGACGAGGCTTACGCAACAACCCTTGGATAGGACTAAGAAGGGCGTTAAAATTGGAAGTAAGTAAAATAGACAACACTGCGAACCACCCGTAATTTTCCTCAAAAATCATCATATGCTTTCCTTTTTTTTAAATTTTAAGATTTGAAGATAAAATTGGTAATTTGCAAGATTTCCTGATTGCCAGATTGGCAAGATTTAAAAGATTAAAAAATTAGTCAATTAGGCAATCAGGAAATTAGGAAATTTGTAAGATTTGGTAGATTCAATAACTACATTGCCGATTGCCGATTGGAAAAAATTTCCTCTACCCTGCGGCTGTCCATTACCCATAAGTATCAAGAAGCAGGTATACCGCTGATTTTTTCGTAAAAAACGGTTGAGAAAAAGTCATGCAAAGAATTTACAGTCAAAAGTAGGCGAGGCTTACGCAACAACCCTTG
>Ga0078972_1002238_pt1 | contig 65341 bp, 61 predicted proteins | sample YelNatPaOPGAMG01_FD_67568 | JGI IMG/M metagenome (GOLD analysis project Ga0078972, IMG submission 67568) | Hot spring thermophilic microbial communities from Obsidian Pool, Yellowstone National Park, USA - OP-RAMG-01 (SPADES assembly) (version 2) | ecosystem: Environmental > Aquatic > Thermal...
TCTCCTATGCGGAGATTTTTTATTTCCACAAGGGGAGGGGGGTGGAGCCTTGGCTGAGTTGGACGGTTTCAATCTCCTATGCGGAGATTTTTTTTATTTCCACAAGGGGAGGGGGGTGGAGCCTTGGCTGAGTTGGACGGTTTCAATCTCCTTTGCGGAGATTTTTTTATTTCCACTGGTTTCGCATCCCGGCTACGACCGGGCAGTCAGACGGTTTCAATCTCCTTTGCGGAGATTTTTTTATTTCCACCTGGTGGGAGGTCTGGGTCTGGCCTGCCCGGTTTGGGTTTCAATCTCCTTTGCGGAGATTTTTTTATTTCCACTTGGAGCGAGCTTTCAACCCCGTGCACTACTGGCGGGAGTAGTTTCAATCTCCTTTGCGGAGATTTTTTATTTCCACCTGGGAATAACAAGCAAGGTTGGTCTCGGCCTGCCTGGTTTCAATCTCCTTTGCGGAGATTTTTTTATTTCCACTTCCAGGGGGTTGAGAGCCAGGCCATGGGGATGAGCCTCGTTTCAATCTCCTTTGCGGAGATTTTTTTATTTCCACCCCAAAGCGGAAAACATCCCCCCTCGAAGTGGGCCCAGTTTCAATCTCCTTTGCGGAGATTTTTTTATTTCCACCCAAAGAGAAGAGAGGGGGAGCCTATGAAAGTCAACCTTGGTTTCAATCTCCTTTGCGGAGATTTTTTTATTTCCACTTTGCAAAGCTCATGGAGCACTATGTGGCGCTCCGTTTCAATCTCCTTTGCGGAGATTTTTTTATTTCCACTTGGCCACTGCTCCGCCAGTTATCGAGCCACCGGCGGAGTTTCAATCTCCTTTGCGGAGATTTTTTTATTTCCACCGCCCCAAAGCGCGTACGACTGCCCCGGCTACTGCGTGTTTCAATCTCCTTTGCGGAGATTTTTTTATTTCCACTAGATTATTTTCCTTCCTGTGACGGCTGCTTGAAGGCAGTTTCAATCTCCTTTGCGGAGATTTTTTTATTTCCACTGCCCGTTTCGGGCGGGTCTGGGTCGGAACATGGCGCCCCGAGTTTCAATCTCCTTTGTGGAGATTTTTTTATTTCCACTTTTCAGCCGACCACCAGGACGGAGAAACGGGGTTGAGGGTTTCAATCTCCTTTGCGGAGATTTTTTTATTTCCACTCGGCGAAGAGAGTAAGGAGGAACCATGAACAAGCTGGACGTTTCAATCTCCTTTGCGGAGATTTTTTTATTTCCACTAATAGCGTAATCGAGTATTACGAACACCTGTAGTTTTCATGTTTCAATCTCCTTTGCGGAGATTTTTTTATTTCCACCAGGCGCAAAGCACGGCTCAAGGAAATCCCGCACATAAGAATGTTTCAATCTCCTTTGCGGAGATTTTTTTATTTCCACTTGAATGCACCGTATCCATTCCCAGCTGTGACCCACCGTTTCAATCTCCTTTGCGGAGATTTTTTTATTTCCACACTAAAAAGGGCCGCAAGATATTCCGTATACGCCCTGGGCAGTTTCAATCTCCTTTGCGGAGATTTTTTTATTTCCACTCAGCGCTTTCGGCGGCATCGTTGAGGCTGCCCTTCCAGTTTCAATCTCCTTTGCGGAGATTTTTTTATTTCCACTTGGCGTGGCGATATCCAGCAGGTTGGACAATGCATCGTTTCAATCTCCTTTGCGGAGATTTTTTTATTTCCACCCCGCCCCAAGGCCGGATGGCCCGAGCCTTCGCCGCCTGGTTTCAATCTCCTTTGCGGAGATTTTTTTATTTCCACCATGGATTTTTTCCTCACTTCCACCCGCCCTACGGAAGTTTCAATCTCCTTTGCGGAGATTTTTTTATTTCCACCGCAGGTCGGACTTCAGCAAATATACCATATCATCCCCAAGTTTCAATCTCCTTTGCGGAGATTTTTTTATTTCCACTGGACGTTGTGGCCGTAATAGACCCCACAACATTTTCCTAGTTTCAATCTCCTTTGCGGAGATTTTTTTATTTCCACTATCATTCCATTACCCACTACGCGGGAGGAAGTAGTCAAGTTTCAATCTCCTTTGCGGAGATTTTTTTATTTCCACCGCCCCAAAGCGCGTACGACTGCCCCGGCTACTGCGTGTTTCAATCTCCTTTGCGGAGATTTTTTTATTTCCACGAGATCGATCATGGCTATATCGGGGTGATTCATTCTCGTTTCAATCTCCTTTGCGGAGATTTTTTTATTTCCACAACGCGTGCTCGTCCTGGATCCCCTGGAGGGGAAAGCGTGGGTTTCAATCTCCTTTGCGGAGATTTTTTTATTTCCACGAACTGGAGTGGTTGGTCCGGGTGGCCAGACCACCCGGAGATGTTTCAATCTCCTTTGCGGAGATTTTTTTATTTCCACAACGTGTATCTATCCATGTCGCTGTAATATACTACATCACTCGTTTCAATCTCCTTTGCGGAGATTTTTTTATTTCCACTTGATACCATTTTTGGACGATTGTGGATGTTTTCAGTTTCAATCTCCTTTGCGGAGATTTTTTTATTTCCACTGCTGGTGGTAGGCTATAGCGACCGGGTAGTCGATCGTGTTTCAATCTCCTTTGCGGAGATTTTTTTATTTCCACCTGGAAGGGCACCTGGCGCCCCGACCCGGACAAAATCCGGTTTCAATCTCCTTTGCGGAGATTTTTTTATTTCCACGATCCTACCCGGATTCGGCTGGAGTTGCTGGCGGACGAGAGTTTCAATCTCCTTTGCGGAGATTTTTTTATTTCCACTTGGATGATATCGTGTCCGCTACAATAGCGGACGCGCAGGAGAGTTTCAATCTCCTTTGCGGAGATTTTTTTATTTCCACGCTGGGCGAAAGGTGACCGGGGGGAATTTTACTGGTTGCCCGGTTTCAATCTCCTTTGCGGAGATTTTTTTATTTCCACACGGGCATGGATTTTTTCCTCACTTCCACCCGCCCTACGGAAGTTTCAATCTCCTTTGCGGAGATTTTTTTATTTCCACCTGTGCGCAGGATTTCGCACGAAAAAACGATCTTAGCCTGGTTTCAATCTCCTTTGCGGAGATTTTTTTATTTCCACAAGGAAAACGGAGGGCGAGTGACCAAATGGGCTCGCCCTGTTTCAATCTCCTTTGCGGAGATTTTTTTATTTCCACTCGGCGAAACCACAACCACCCGGCAAGCCTCTCGAGCGTGTTTCAATCTCCTTTGCGGAGATTTTTTTATTTCCACTCAGACTCCCGATTCACGCCAGGCTCCCCATTTTCATCTGGTTTCAATCTCCTTTGCGGAGATTTTTTTATTTCCACCTGGAAAGAGAGGCCCGAGTGATTCAGTGCGCCATTATGTTTCAATCTCCTTTGCGGAGATTTTTTTATTTCCACTAGGATGAAACCGGTCGCATACATCCCGGCTAACTCCGTTTCAATCTCCTTTGCGGAGATTTTTTTATTTCCACAGCCCAAGTGCGTCTGGGTGGATCTGGATTACGACTACGCCGAGTTTCAATCTCCTTTGCGGAGATTTTTTTATTTCCACAAGACGGTTTTTCAGCGATGAGCAACGTGAGATTCCGCCAGTTTCAATCTCCTTTGCGGAGATTTTTTTATTTCCACTTCCGCAGAAGGACAAGCGTATGCTTGTCCTGGACCACGTCGGGTTTCAATCTCCTTTGCGGAGATTTTTTTATTTCCACTTGCCTCTTCTTCATTGAAAAAGACTGAAGATGGTTTGTAGTTTCAATCTCCTTTGCGGAGATTTTTTTATTTCCACTTTCTTTAATTGACTTATTTTACCTGTCCCGCCACACACAGGTTTCAATCTCCTTTGCGGAGATTTTTTTATTTCCACTCCCGCCTATGATAGGGCAGTCCGGCGGGCATTTGAGGAGTTTCAATCTCCTTTGCGGAGATTTTTTTATTTCCACGCTGCAACCGGTCAAGCATAAACCTCATTATCAAGCATGTTTCAATCTCCTTTGCGGAGATTTTTTTATTTCCACCGATTACAGTTCCACCATCACCAAAAACAGTAATATAGTTTCAATCTCCTTTGCGGAGATTTTTTTATTTCCACTCCCAGAATATTTTATACGCTTTTACCTGGGGTTTTACAAAGAAAATCGACGACCCCTTCAAACCAGGGGCTGGGAGATGGGAGAAGACCTTGAAACGGATGTCCGAACCCGCAAATGCCGGACAATCATTACCCTATTCACCAGGACAAATATACATTATAAGTAGAAATGTATGGTCATCGACGACCTCTCACACTTTACCCCTCTTTGGTAACCCTATGAAGTTGTCAAGGAACTATCCACTTTTTCCGTGAAACTCCATCCCCATGATTCTATCCAGTACTTAGATATTCCTTCCCCAAAAAAGAGCGGGAAATCCTTTCCCGGTTTCATCAAATTAGATAGATGTCCAGCTCCTCGGTGAAAGAACCCTCTCCCAACAGCTCCCCCCTAGAGAAGCAGTCCTTACATAGGCGGTAGAAGCGGACCAAGTCCTCCTCCAAGTCCAGCAGCCTCTTCACCTCCTCCTTCATCTTTTCATATTCCTTCCGTCCGAGGTGGCACTCAAAGACGCTGAGCTGGATACGGGACCCGTAATTTTTAAGCGTGTTACATACCCTGGTCCTGGTCCGGTCGTCCTTTATATCGTAGACCACCACCACAAAGGTCTTTTCCTCCAAGGCCTTCCTCCGGAGTTCACCTCACGTATCGCACCTCTTCTTCAGTTAGCACAAGATTCGTGCCTGTCGGCGAAAACGCACGCCGTTTTACCTGATGAGCAAGGGGCGGTAGGGATTTCCATGAAGAATGAAACGCGCAAACCTCCTCGCCTGGATGTGGAACGCCTCCAGGTAAGTAACCGGAGCCTTTCTTTCGGGATGTTGGAAACGGCGGTAGACCGCCTCGTTGTAATAGGAGATAAACCTGCGCAGGGCATCTTGCTCGAACCGGACCGAGTCACCTTCCGTAACGAAGTCGGAAGTCTTAAATGCCCTCCTGTTGACGAGAGTCAGCACCAATGAATCCACCACAACCGGACGCCATTCTTCCATCAAGTCCAGGGCCAGGGAGGGTTTCCCGTACTTGTGGGCATGGAGGTAACCCTGGTAAGGATCGAGGCCCACGGACTCCACCGCTCCGAGGATGTTGTTGAGGAGTAAGGAATACCCCAAGCTCATCATGGCATTCACGGCATCCTTGGGCGGCTTCCTCGTTCTCAATAGAAAACCCATCTCCTCGGGAAGCAATTTCCTCAGGGCCGAAAAATAAACCGCAGAGGAGTACCCCTCCATTCCCCTTATCTCGTCAACATCAACGGCATCTCGGAGCTTTTCAAGGCACTGGTTCAAGAAATCCACCACCTGCCCGACCCTCTTGACTTCCTTCCTACGATTATGCCTCTGTAAAAGCACTTTCTGGTTGTTCACCTTCCCCCATACTATCGAGGCGCAAAGGGAAGCACACTTCCCTTCGTCCAGCCGGGCCATTGTCTGGGCCCGACGCAGCTCCCCGTGGGGCGAAAAAGCCGGGCGCAGCTCTCCCCTGGGCCTACCACGGGAATCCATGAAGTACACGGGGATAGATTCTTTCAAAAGGTGTGCGAGGAGGGGAGTGGTGAGGGAGACATTCCCGTAAACCAGGGCTCCCTCCAGCTTGATCACCGGGACCTCGGCTATTACCGCGTCCTCCTTTTCCACTCTTATTCGCCCGCCCACCTTACCCGCTTTCGCCCCTTGCTCTAAAAGGTAAAGAAAAGCCATGGCCGACGACCCTCCACATGACTATTTCGAAATCAAAACCCAAAAAGTTACATGTGGCAGGTTACCTGACCCATTCCCATGGTGGTCTTCATCCCCAGCCCGGAGTAACGGGAAAAGTCCGCCAGCAGGCGGTAAATGCGAAGGCGCTCTTGGTCCGAAGGGATCAAATGGTATTCACAGAAACCGGTAAAACCGACTTGCCGATACCGGTCGAAGTGCAGGATCCTGGTCCGGAGCTCGTACTTGCTTACCCTTATCTCCCTCTCCGCCCAAAGGTGGAGGTCCTTGCCCAGGTCAACGGGAGCCACCATCGACCAACTCTTGTTGAGGCTAAGCCATACCAGGCGAGGTAGGGGGAAGAGGAAATTGGATCTCCCGCTGCGGAAGGCGGTGGGGGTGTGGAAGCGCAGGACCAGCCTGCCCGGGAGGTCACGGCCCTCGATGATGTGGCGGCGGTAAATCTCGGCGAGCGATTCCTCTTCATGCGTGAAGCCCGTGACCAGGAAACTCTCCCGGCCTATGCGTACCCGCCTCCCCTCCACACCTGGCAAGACGATGTTTTCCCAGATCTCGCCCAGCCGCACATCAAAGGTGGTTATGCGCAATACGTATTCCTTTTCCGGGTCGAGAAGCACCTCTTGCGCTCCCTCGCTCGGGAAATCCCCGAGAAGGTAGGAAACGGTGAAAGGCTTTTGTCCCCTGGAGTCGTGCAGGTTCTGGGCCATTTCCGGGTCCGCATCCCTCAGCAGGTCGAGAAAGGCGGCCATGAACCGCTGCCCTCCCCCGGAGGCGACGGGTCCCTCGCCCAGGGGACGCAAAAACAGCTTGGTCTCCAGAAGCCGGTGATCTTCAGCGGGGCGTTTCAAACCCAAACCTCCATCGTAGTCATCAAAGGACGACGTATGTGTGTTCCTCGAGCACTTCGGCCCAAGATGCCGAAAACTCCTTGGATAATTCCCGAAGAAAAGTCTCGGCGTAGGAGGCGAGCGTCGTCACGTCCCCATCTGACGCCCTTTTCTTCCCGTGCACCAGCATGAGTTCGTTACGTTTCCTTATGGCAGCGTGGAAGTTGCTGAGGTCGGTGACGGTCTTTCCTTTCCACAGGGGGTCGCCCATGGAGAAGAGGAGTATGTGCCCGGGCATGAGCCCGATGTCGGTGGACATCCTTTCCGGGTCCGGCCTCCTCCATGCACGTTTGTAGACCTGGGCGGAGAATTCCAGGTATCTATCCATGACTCTCCGGTCGAGATACCTCCAATCGAAGCTGTCGGTGTTGAAGGGGCCCCCCAACGCTTCCGGAACCTGGGAGAGGCGCAGCTGGGCCACCAGCTCGAGGCAGCGGTACAGTCGTACGACGGCGTCGTCCGGAAGGCCAGCTCCTGCCCTTCTCAGGCCGTTGAGGTAAAGGTCCACGGCCAGGCGAAAACCGAAAGCCGGTTCGTCCCTGAGTACGGAGAAAAGCGACCGTCCCCGCTGTTCCAAGGATAGATACTCCAGAGCACGGAGGTTCTTCTCCAGCCGGGTGACGTCTATTCCTATGTCGAACTGGATCACCTTTTTCAGCGCGGATTCCAGCTTTTCCTTCGCCCTCCCGAAATGGAACCTGTCCCAATAGGAGTAGCCCTGGACGAGCTCCGAGAGCACGCCTATCACCGTGCCGACAGGAAGGGCATAGCGTCCTCTCAGCTCTTCCTCGATCTGGCTGAGGACCCTCAAGGACATCTCGAAGTTCCCCGCGTTGAAAAGGCTCTTGGCCTCCTTGAGCTTGAGGTCGCCCATGGCCACTAGTGGATTGGGTAGCACGGTAAGGTATTCCGTTCCGGGCTTGGGAATGCGGAGGTCCTCCACGTATTCCGAATGGTCCACGTAGATGAGGTCCATCCCCAAGAAATAGGCGGCCACGGCCGAGGCGCTGACCATGGACTTCTTCCCGCCGGTGTTGCATAGCGCGCACAGGCACTGTGCGTCCTTAGACCATTCCATCCATTTTCTACCAACCCTTTCATAGAGCTCCAGGGGATTGTCGGCGTCGATGCGGTCGCGATCATAGGCGATCTCGTGGTCCCTGAGGTAGTCAACCTCTTTTATCACCCGTGAAAGGTGAGCTTCCGTCTCGGGGGTATAGAGGAAGTAGACCTTATGGGGGCGGAGCGCCTCCAGGACCAGGATCAGCGGCTGTGGAGAGGTCCCCAGGGTAAGGATAAGGGCGTTGTAGGAACTGGTTCGCCCACGGTTTTCCCTGACGAACTTCGCCTTCACCAGCGGGAAAACCCGGTTCCAATATTCATCCTGCACCTTGGACAGGCCCCTTTCCCGGGCCTCGGCCAGCCAACGCTCGGCGATCTCCTCCAGCTCGTCTTTCTTCATCTCTCTCCTCCACCCACGCTCCTGGCCAAAAGTGGGCATAACCCGTGTTGCCTCGAGGAAAACTCCGACGAGCCATGGCAGTTCAAACGACGTGGCCGTCGGGAAAACATTGGAATGACCATTTTCTTTTGGGGGGTTCCAACCGGTGACATGCCCGCTTTATTTCCCTCTCACCTTCCTTTTCCAGCCCTTCCTTCGCCGATATCCTATAACCATATGATATGTAAAAGCTACTATGCGCCAGGTATAGGGTGAACTTGCCCCGTTTCTGTCGACCATCGACCTCTGGCAGCGCCACCTACGCCAAGCCCATTGAGTGGAGTACAGTCTAAACCCACAAGCCCGGCCAATCGAAAGAGTTGAGCGAACAAAGAGCCACTCCTTTCGATAGAAACTTTAGCCAAAACCTAAAAACCGGCCGCCTGAACGGAAGGAACCTTTTCCAGCGTCACCTCCCTTAGTGAATCACGGGTCAAGGAAACGAACCTCTTCTCCGCCAGAGCTTTCCGCAATCAAGGTCGCCACCCTTCTCCGCAGCCGGCTGAAACGCGTCCTGGCCGCCTGTTCGGACATCCCCATCTGGAGGGACACTTCTTTCCAGTTCAAGCCGAGAACGGCGCGCATGAACAGGATACGCCTCTCCACATCGGAGAGACTGTCGAGGACGCCGCCCACTTCGAAGGGCATCGGGAGCTCGTCCTGGGTTTCAGGGTTCCCCGGCTCGAACGAACTCAAGGCTTCCATGCGGATCCGCCCGCGGCGGGTTTCCTTTCTCCAAGCATCGATCTCCGCGTGCAGGGAAGTTTTCCGCAGGAGATGGACGAAATGGTCCTCGCTCTCCGGGGACAGGGAACCCTCGCACACGCCAGACCATATTCTCAGGGCCGCCTCCTGGAGATGGTCCTCCTCGTCCTGCCATCCGAGGCAGCGGTTGTTCGGCAAGCCTCCGGATATGATTTTACGGCGTGCTTTCCGGTAGGCATCGGCGAGGACTTCAGCGGGGCTCCGTGCCTCGCTCCACTTGAGGCGGGCCTCGCCCTCCCTTAGGCGGTCGACCCCGGGTGCGGAAATTGTGGCTCTGTTCTCGCTCATGCCGGCCTCCTCAAGCAAAAGATTTCTTGTTCCGAAGGCGCAGCGGCGCCTTCCCTCGCCGACGGCCTGAGGGCCGGCCCGGCTGAGCGCCGGTGAGCGAAAACAAAATGCTACCGCTCAAACGCCTCAAAGGAGACGCTCATCGGTAGCTTTTTCTTATGTACCATATCTGTTGGCCTTTGTAAACCGGTTTTTATGAACGTGGGCTTTGCGGGCCGGCGGATCCGGATGGGGACATATCTTTCCGCCGTCCACGCAAAGCCCGGTATGCAAACGCCTTTCACGGTTGCACCACCTCGACGTACCTCGCCTCCACCCAGGGCAAGGTGATGGACGACGCTAACCTCCAGGCGCCTCGCACCCCCTGCCAGCTTACAGAGCTTCGGAGACGTGACCTAACGCGGTCCTTGCGCCTCGCTACAACGCTGCCGGCCCATGCCCTTAGTAAGGAACTAATACCACCTTCGGTTAATCCCTTGCCCCCTCGTTCTCCACCCCCGCCGAAAGATAAACCGACGTGGTATTTACCATTCACTCCAACGCTGACGGTCCTCATGACCGCGGCGAGGGGCTTCGTCGGCAACCTCCATTATGAGGGGGTGGTTTGCCAACTGGTTGGCAGTTTGAAAACCCATTTTTAGTTTTTTCGGTGAAAGACTGCCAACTGTCTGGCAGTCTTATGGAAAATCACAGCCTCATGGGCAGGCGAACCTGGGGTAACGAGCCTATCGGGAAGGCACTCCCGTGGGTATCTGAACCCGCGTTTGGAGATCTGCCCAGACGAGGTTTGTCGAAAGAGCCGGGAACGCTTGACGAAACCACAAAAGCGCGCAGGGCTTCGAGAGTCCGTTTGTCGTAGGTGAAAGGTGGGTTCTCTCCGTCAAGGAACACCACAGGCGACGCCGCGGGAACTCGAAACCGGGAAAGCCTCACACGGAGTACTTCTCCCCTATATGAATGAAGCCTTGCTGGCGACGCTGAAGGAGTTGGCAAGACCGGGAAAGTATTGTCAACAGCATTTCTCTTCACCTCCGATATTGCTTCGCGGGGTTTACCGAGTTGGCGAGACGGGAAATCTTAGCCGGAGTACTTCTCCACGATGCCGCGGGCTCTCTCCAGGACCATGTCCCTGAGTTCCGGGGGCTCGAGCACCTCCGCCTCGCCCCCGAAGGCCATGATCCAGGAGCAGATCTCGGAAAGCCCGCTCACCCGGAAGGTGAGCACGGCTCCCCCGTCCTCGCAGTCGCGGCAGCGCTGGCTGAAGTGCCAGATGCACTCCTTGACGTAGGGGGCCACCTGGGGGCTGAACCTCACCGCCACCTCGCGGGGCTCCCCGCGCAGCACCTGCCAGGCATCGCCCATGTACTCCCGGATGCTGAAGTCCTCCGGGGGTTGGAAGGTCTCTTCCAGGAGCTCGGCCTCCAGGATGCGGTCCACCTTGAAGATCTTGATCTCCCCGCGGAGGTGGCAGTATCCCACCAGGTACCAGGCGTTGCTGCGGAAGAGGAACCCGTAGGGGTCGACGGTCCTCTCGGTCACCTCGTCCCGGGAGAGGGAGTGGTAGGAGATGGTGACCGAGCGGTTCTCCTCCACGCCCCTCTCCAGGAGCTCCAGGACGGGGAGGCGCTTCTGGTAATCCACGGTGGGCTCCCAGGCGGGGCTGAAATGCACCGCCTCCCGGTGCACGGCCTCCCTGATGCCCGGAGGCAGCGCGACGTAGATCTTCTCCATGGCCCTCTCCACCCCCCGCTGGAAGGGGGTCCCCCTCTGGCGGGAAAGGATCTCCGCCCCCATGGCCAGGGAGAGGGTCTCCGTGAGGTCGAACTGCACCGGGGGGAGGAAGAAATCGGGCGAGATCCGGTATCCCTTCTGGTAATAGATGGGAATGCCCGCCAGCTTGAGGAGGTAGACGTCGCGGTAGACGGTGCGCAGGGAGGTCTCGCAGCGCTCCGCCAGCTCGGCGGCACCGATGCCCGGCTTGCCCTCGATGAGGGTGAAGACCTTGAGCAGGCGCCAGAGTTTGCTCGCCCTCTCCATTTACGGCTATCCCTTGTCCTCCAACGCGCGTACCCGGTCTAAAAGCTCCGATGAAAGGCGTCGGAAAAGCTCCTTCAGCTCAACTGCGTCAACCTCCTCGATCATCTCCACCGGCCACCTGGAGATCTCATCGGGGTAATCCCTGGCCTTCCCCATGGCCACCGCCAACCAGTAGAGGTCGAATCCCGGGTCCTTCTCCCCGGCAGCCTTCGCCATGTCCCATATATCCTCGCTCTTGAGGATGAAGAAAAGGTCCACGGCGTCCCTGGGTTCCGCCCTCCCGTAGAAGGCGAGCAGCTTGTCCACCACCAGGTCCCGGTAATCGTTGACCTTTATCCCGAGGTCTGAATCCTCGGGCTCGCCGAGACGATGCGGTGAGTCGTAGGCCAGTTCCACCCTTGTCCCTTCTTTTTCCCCTCCCACCTGAAATTCCACGAATGACTCGTGCCTGCGGATCACCTTCAGCGGGAAGGACTTCCCGAGCCGTCTCTCGAAAAGCCGCGAAAAGGGTAAAACCAGGTTCTCCTGTGTGGTAAAAATATCCAGATCGTATGATTTGCGATGGGCAAGGTAGAAGTCAGCCAGGGCCGTGCCGCCGGTCAAGTAGAAAAACTCGGAGTCCGGAAGCTCCGCGAAGGAGCGCATTATATCCCTCTGAAGAGGCGTTATCACGCCCTTACTGGTGAGCACGGAAATATTCCTCCCACAAGGCCGCGATCTCCTCCGGCAGGTCGAGCCGGGGAAGCAATCCCCTGAGTTCGTCCCAGTCCAGGGAGGCCACGTCCTCGGCTCGCCCGTGAGTGAGAACCTGCCTGATGTACCAGTCCCTCTGGAAAGGGTCGCTCAGGTCGAGCTCCTCCTTGGACCACACGATGTACCTCTTCGGACGCAACCTCGTTTCTCCGCTTCCCGAGCCACGCATTTATGCCGCCCTCCTTCCCATGGAAACCAGTATATACGGAGCGGGCCGATGAGCCAATTTGCGGGGAGGTGGGAGGATTAGGTTGGCGCGCTGCACTTTTACACGGCCATAAAGTACCAGCGCTCGAAAGGCGGCTTAAGCAAAGGCGGCTTAAACGGAAGTTTAGAACCGCCAAAAAATGCGATCACGAGCCACGGCCGCCAGCGCTCGTGGGCGGTTGTTATGCGGGCGAGGCTGGGCCCCGGATCAAGCCGCCCGGATGGCGCGCTTGCCTCGGGTGAGGTGGCGCGGAGGACATCGCGCGGCGCCAAAGGGTCAAGCAGCCGCCCTGGAGGCGGAAAGCACGCCGATCTCGGGTAAAAGCCTACCTGGCGGCCAGTTCCTCCAGCGCTATGCCCATGTTCTCCCGCAGCAGCCTGGCCAGGAGGGGCAGGGAGAGGTTCTCCGGCCCGTAGAGGATGCACTGTATCTCCGGCATGTAGAAGTAGAGGAGGGGCCGGGTGGAGAGCAGGGTGCGCCTCAGCTCCTGGGCCACGGGATGGGAGTCGCCGAGCTCCAGGCCGGCCCTACCCCAGCCGGGCAGCAGGGAGTAGCGGATGGCGTTGACCTTGAACTCCGCCCCCTGGGGTTGCTTGAACTGGTAGAGGTGGCAGAAGTACTTGAAGATCCCGCTTCTCGCGGCGCTCACCTTCTGGCCACGCAGGGTGAGGATGTGCTCCCCCTTCTCCGTGAGGCGGCAGGTGAGCTCGTTTTCGGTCTCCGAGAAATCGATCCCCGCCATGAACTTGGGGTAGTTGTAGATGTCGATTCCGCCCCTCAGGGCCAGCTCGGTGTTCACCGGCAGGTGGTGGATGTAGGTGTGGAAGGCGCTGCGGATGAGCTGGCGCAGGAGGTTGTACCCCGGCAGGGGAAGGACCAGGGGGTCGTTGAGCAGCACCCCGATGGCGAACTCGTTGTAGGGCTCTATGTCCGTGTCGTAGTACTCGAAGGCCGTGAGGTGGACGGCTCCCACGCCGGGAACCAGCTGCGCCGGGGCGTAGCGCGCGTCGGGCACCAGCCTCTTGAGGGCCGGAAGCGCGGCCGGAAAGACCGCGGTCATGGAACGGGCGCTGCGGTAGAAAACCGGGAGCTTGACCGTCTTCCCCAGCAGGGTGGCCTCCACCTGCTCCACGCCTTCGAAGAAATCGTGATGCATAAGATCACCTCCTGTCCTCGTGTTCCAAGCGCGTGGTCGCCGCACGGACTTGCTGAACTTGCATTGACTACCTAGATTATTTTCTTCCATCCCGGCGTGTCCCTCAAACATTGGGCGGCTTCCGGCGATGTGTTAGATTAAGAAAGGTAAACGGGTCGCTGGAAGGTGGTGGTGGATAGCTATCCCGGGGCGCTGGAAGGTCGCGGGGAGGTAGCAATCCGTTGAGTGGGATTACGGGAAGGATGGCCATGCGCGGGTACCTGGGAGTGGACGTGGGCTCGGTGAGCACCAACCTGGTGCTCCTGGACGAGAACGGGGAGGTGGCGGCCTCCGTCTACCGGCGCACCCAGGGCCAGCCCATCCGCGCCGTGCAGGAGGGGTTGAAGGAACTGGGGGCCCAGCTGCCTCCCGACGTGGAGGTGCTGGGGGCGGGGACCACGGGGAGCGCCCGCCACCTGAGCGGCATCATCGTGGGGGCGGACATCGTGAAGAACGAGATCACTGCCCACGCCGTGGCCGCCCTGCACGTGGTGCCCGAGGTGCGCACGGTCATCGAGATCGGGGGGCAGGACTCCAAGATCATCATCCTCCAGGACGGCATCGTGGTGGACTTCGCCATGAACACGGTGTGCGCCGCGGGGACGGGGTCCTTCCTCGACCACCAGGCGGCCCGCCTGAACATCCCCATCGAGGAGTTCGGCGACTACGCCCTGCGGGCGGAGACCGGGGTTCAGATAGCGGGGCGGTGCTCGGTGTTCGCCGAGTCGGACATGATCCACAAGCAGCAGGTGGGGCACCCCATCGAGAACATCATCTACGGGCTGTGCGAGGCCCTGGTGCGCAACTACCTCAACAACCTGGCCAAGGGGAAGTCCATCGAGCCCCCCGTGGTCTTCCAGGGAGGGGTGGCGGCCAACGTGGGCATGAAGCGCGCCTTCGAGGAGGCCCTGGGGATGGAGGTGGTGGTCCCCGAGCACTACAACGTCATGGGGGCCATCGGGGCGGCGCTCCTGGCCAGGGAGCTCAACCCGCCGGTCTCCAACTTCAAGGGGTTCCGGGTGACGGAGATCGAGTACCGCACCTCCAGCTTCAACTGCAAGGGGTGTTCCAACAACTGCGAGATAGTGAAGATCATGGTGGAGGGGGAGACCCTGGCCCGCTGGGGCGGGCGCTGCGGCAAGTGGGAGGTGGACCTGCCGGGATCCCGGGCGGCGAGAGCCGCCTCGCGCTGATCCCCGGACCCCGGAGGTTCCGGAGGTCCCCGGGGCCGGGAACCCTACTCGGGCTCGCGCAGGACGATGCGGTGGTCGAGGAGCTCCACCTCGGCGATGCGGGCGGAGATCAGCTTCTGCTCGCCGAAGACGTCCACCAGGAGGAGCTTCCCCTCCTCGGGACGGACCTCCACGACGTCGTCCATGATCTTCTCCAGCTCCCCGCCCCGGTCTATGTAAACGGCGGCTTCACACATCCCTTACACCTCCTTGGACCTCCCGGCCTCCTCGCACATCTGCTTCACCATTTCCACCGCCTGCTCGATGAGCTTGGGCAGCGGGGTATCCCCGGTTCCCAGTATATCTATGCGGGGGTGGGTTAAGGGCAACAATATCTTCCTCCCCGGGGCGGAGGCGATGGCCTCGGCCATCCCCGGGGTGAGCTCCCCCATCATGGAGTTGGGGATGAGGATGGAAAGACTTCCCATGATGACGTCGGCCTCCCCGATGCACACCCGCACCGCGTTCTCCCCCGTGGCCCCGCGGTTGGCCCGCGCCTTCATCATGTTCCCGGTGGCGATGGCGTTGGCCCCCAGGGCGATGATCTCCGTGTCCTCGGGGAGGTTGCGCCGGAGCTCCAGGACTATCTGGTGCCCTATGGAGCCCCCCATTCCGTCCACCACGGCGATCTTCATGTCGGCTCCTTTGTCGTGGTCCCTGCGCTCTTCCTGGTCCTTGCGTGCTCCCTGGTCCTTGATGCCTCGGGATCGGATGCCATCCTCGCCGGCCTTTGCGTCCTGCCCGGTCCCCGATGACTAAGGTTTGGTAGGGTACCTACCCATCCTTGTGCCGGTCCCGTCGCGCCTCGCCTGTCCTTTGGCCGTGGCTCGATCTTCACCGTATTTTCGGCGGGGATCCACGGCATGTCATGCGCTTCCTCTCATGGCCTTTAGGCCCCGGTCACCCGCGCCTCACTGCAGCCAGCTGCGGAACTCCTCCACGAAGGCCTGCTTGGGCCGCGCACCCACCAGGCGCTTCACCGGCTCGCCATTCTCGAAGAGGATCATGGTGGGGATGGATTGTATCTGGTAGTTGCGCGCCGTGGACATGGCCTCGTCCACGTTGAGCTTGCAGACCTTGATCTTCCCCTCCCACTCCTCGGCGGCTTCCTCCAGGATGGGGGCCATCATGCGGCAGGGGCCGCACCAGGGCGCCCAGAAGTCCACCAGGGTGGGCTTGTCGCTCTTCAGCACCTCCTGCTCGAAGTTCACGTCGTTTAGTTCTATCACCTTACCGGCCACTCCTCACACCTCCTCGAAGTTGTTTCCTTTCTTATTCCTTATCCATCCTCGCTCCCGCGCAAGGCCATACTTCCGTTCCGGCTTTGTGTGTCGCACCAGCACCTGGCCTCATGCCGGGAGCCCGCGATTGTATGCGCCTCGCCCGTCCCGTCCTTTCCCTGCTTTTCTTTTTCCTTCCCTGCCTTTCCCCACCTTTCCTTATCTTTCTTCATTCACGCGCCTCCTGGCGGCACGTCATATGTACGCGGTCCCCTTCAAGTTCTCCACGTGGAACTGGGCGTTGAGGGCCGCGCGCACCCCGTCCCCCACCGCCGCCGCCACCTGCCACACGGCTCCGGCGCGGACGTCTCCGGCGGCGAAGACCCCCTTCATGCTGGTACGCAGGTCGGCGTCGGTGAGGATGAAACCCCTCTCGTCCAGGTCCACGGCGCCCCTGAGCTCCTCGGTGTTGGGAAGATTTCCCACGTAGAGGAAGACGCCGTCCACGGGGAGCTCCTCCTCCTCGCCGCCCTCCACGTCGGCCAGGAGCAGGCCGGTGACCCTCTGGTCGCCCCTTATTTCTTTCACCACTTTCTTCCATTTGAAATCCATCTTGGGATTGGAGAGCGCCCTTTCCTGGAGGATCTTTCCAGCCCGCAGGCGGTCGCGCCGGTGGACGATGACCACCCGGCGGGCGAAGCGGGTGAGGAAGAGGGCTTCCTCCACGGCGGAGTTGCCCCCGCCCACCACGGCCACCACTCCGTCCTTGAAGAAGGCGGCGTCGCAGGTGGCGCAGTAGGAGACGCCGCGGCCGTGGAACTCCTCCTCGCCGGGCACCCCCAGCTTGGCCGGCCTCATGCCGGTGGCCAGGATGACCGCGTAGGCGCGGAGTTCACCCTCCTCGGTGTCGAGGACCTTGACCTCCCCTCCCTCGCCCTCCTCTCGCAGGCCCCGGAGGGGGTTGAAGGAGGCGATGCGCAGGCCGAAGCCCTCCGCCTGGCGCCTCATGCGGTCCACCAGCTCGTACCCGGAGATGCCCTCCGGGAAGCCCGGATAATTCTCGATGCGCTCGGTGAGGGCCGGCGCGCCTCCCGGCGACTGCTTCTCGATGAGTAGGGCGTTCATGCGCGCCCGGGCCAGGTAGATCCCCGCTGTGAGGCCGGCGGGTCCTCCGCCCACCACCACCACGTCCAACACTTCTCCCGGCTTCTCCTTCACTGCATCCATGGCCCTGTGAGGCTTCTCCTCCACGTCGCTGTCCTGATCCTCCTTCATGGCACCGTCCGCACTTTCGGTTCCTCGTTCATGGCGCCGCCCGGCTTATCCTCCGTGGCACCGTCCTTCCACGTGGCACCGTCCCGGCCCATCCACGTGGGCGAGTTCCTGGGTTCCATCGCCAAGAACCTGCTCTATCATCATTCTCCTTGGCACCGTCCCGGCCTATTCACCCTTCCTTGTTTCCCCGCTTCCCTGCTCCCTTGCTTCGCACCGTTTCCCCGCTTGGCACCGTTTCCCCGCTTGGCTCCGCCTTTTCCGGGTTCCGATCCTGGCCGCCGGCTGTCCCGATCCGGCTTTTCACATCCCGGGCAGTCCGTCACGCCGTCCATCCCGGAAACCCTGTTCATTCTCCCGGAAACCCTGTTCATTCTTCGATTCTTCGATTATAAACCAACTGGCGCGAACCGACCTGCTCCAGGTCATGACCGGGAATAAGGCCTTCGAGGCCGGCTCTTCAAATTTGCATGAGGATTCATCGATCTCGATCGCCTCACAGGAGTAATTCCCGCGAGGCGTTCCTGTGCGTCCGCCCTGAAGGACGGAGGCGCCTCCGGAAAACCGGGTTACGAACAATGGCCGGCCACTTTTCCCGCGTGGAAAGGGAAAGGTACTGACCCCGGATCTGCCTGCGGAAAGGGGCTGGCCCATCAGATTATGGAGGAGACGGTGTCCTCGAGGTCGCGGAGGGTGCGGCAGACCCTCACCTCGCGGCAGTAGGGGGCGTACTCGCTCATCACGCTGTCCCCGGTGTCCCAGAAGGGCTTGGTCTCGGGGTTGAGCCAGATGATGCCCTTGCTGCGGTCGCGCATCTTCTCCAGGGCCCAAGCGCAGGGATCGTTGTAGTTGTTGCGGGCGTCCCCGATGATGAGGATATAGGTGCGGTAACCCACGTCCTGCAGGTATCTCTCGCAGAACTGGCGGAAGACGTAGCCGAAGTCGCTGCGCGCGTGGTAGGCGATGCCCGCCTCGGTGAGGGCCCTCCTCACCCCCCTCTCGATCTCCTCCTCCTGGAAGAAGCTGGTAACCTCCCCCAGCTCGTCCACGAAGACGAAGGAGCGCACCTTGGCCAGGCAATCCTGCAGGGTGTACACGAACTGGAGCATGAACTGGGACACCCGGGCCACCGAGGAAGAGACGTCGCAGAGCACCATGAGCTCCACCTTCTCCAAGCGCCTGGTGCGCAGGACCAGGTGGAAGGGAACACCGCCGTGGCGCATGTTCCTGCGCAGGGTGGCCTTCACGTCCAGCTTGTCCCGGCGCATCCGTTTCTCGCGCAGGGAGAGCTTGTTGCGCAGCTTGCGGGCCAGGATGTCCACCGCCCGGCGCATCTGCTGCAGTTCCTGCTCGTCCAGGGTGGACAGGGGCCTCTGCATCAGGCGGTCCATGCGCTCCGAGTTGGGGAGGCGGTCCACGTTGCGCGCCTGTTCCCGCTCCACGTATCGGCGCACCTGGCGGCGCAGGGCCTCGCGGTTGGCCTGGTAGATCCTCTCCAGCTCCGCGAGCTCCTCCTCCGACCAACCCGATTCCCGCAGGCGGGACTGGAGCTCCCGGAAATCCTCGTCCATCCTCTCCCAGTCGAAGGAATCGAAGATGCGCCGGGTATACATGCCCACCTGCATGCGGGTGGTGAGCTGGGAGGTCCCCACCGCCCCGGCGGCGGCACGGATGAAGGACTCGAACTCCCCGCCCCTTCCCGCCAGAAGCAGCATGAGCAGCGGGTTGTGGCCGTTCTGCGCCGCCATGGCCCGCAGCTCCTCCTCGAGGCGGGCCAGGAGCTCCTCGTCCGGGGACGCCACCTCCCCGCATCCCTCCAGCCCGTAGAAGTAAAGGGGGAAGAGCTCGTCGAAGACCGCGCCGTCCCTCCTGGTCTTCACCAGGGCGGCCTTGAGGGAGGCTCGGAAGGCCTCGGGGTCCTCCAGGCCTACCTCGGCAACGGCGCCCAGGGCGTCGATGCTCTCCGCGGTGGATACGGGAACCCCTCTACCGCGCAACCCCTTGACGAACTCCAGCACCCTCTCTTCCATGAAGCCTTTATCCTTTTCCGCTCCGCGGTGGCCCCGAGGCACGCCTCCCTAATCCGCCGCCACGTGATGCAGGTTCTCCCGGGCTTTCTGGATGTCCTTCTCGTACTTGAGGACGATGTTCAGGGTTTCCCGTACCAGGCCCGGATCCAGGCTCTCGGCGTTGAGGACCACCAGGGCCCGGGCCCAGTCCAGGGTCTCGCTGATGCCGGGGACCTTCTTCAGGTCCAGCTTGCGCAGGCGGTGCACCGCCCTCACCACCTGTTCGGCCAGCCTCTCCGAGATGCCCGGGACCTTGAGGCGCACGATCTCCAGTTCCTGCTCCGGGGAGGGGAAGTCGATGAAGAGGTGCAGGCAGCGCCTCTTGAGGGCGTCGCTCAACTCCCGGGAATTGTTGCTGGTAAGAATTACCATGGGGATGTGCTTTGCCTTGAGGGTGGAGAGCTCCGGGATGCTCACCTGGAAGTCGCTCAGTATCTCCAGGAGGAAGGCCTCGAACTCGGGGTCGGACTTGTCCACCTCGTCGACGAGAAGGAGGGCCGGCTTCTCGGAGAGGATGGCCCGCAGCAGCGGCCGAGGGACGATGAATTTTTGGGAGAAGAAGACCTCGTCCTGTCTGGCCACCCGCTCCACGGCCTCGGCCAGGTCGCGGACCCCGGCCAGCTCCTCGGCCAGGACATCTTTCAGGATCTGGGTGTAGAGGAGCTGCTTGGCGTACTCCCACTCGTAGAGGGACTTGGACTCGTCCAGCCCCTCGTAGCACTGCAGGCGGATGAACTCCCGTCCCAGGGCTGCGGCGGTCACCTTGCCCAGGTCGGTCTTTCCCACCCCCGCCGGACCCTCCACCAGGACGGGCTTCTCCAGCCTTTCGGCCAGGAAGACCACCGTGGCTATCTCCTTGCTGCAGATGTACTTCTGTTCCGCCAGCTTCCGCTGTACTTCCTCGATGCTCTCGAACATGCCGCTTCCTTCCTCCCTGGCTCCCATACGGATATCCCCGATATGGATATCCTCCGCTTCCCGTTTCAAGGCCCGCTCCACGGGGAACGGCGGGAGGGCAACCGATCCTTGGCCCCGGCCCCTACCGTCTCCCTCTACTTCCCGCCGATCCTTCGCTCCCGTTCCGCGCCGGTCTTTTCCTCCGCAGGGCCGGCCCGCCTGGTGGGCGGCCGACCGGGGATCGATCCCGCACCTCCGTTCCCCTCGCCCCGCGAAACGCGCCCTATTCCTCGAGTCCGTACATGTGGGCCAGCTCCCGGAAGAGCCTCTCCCCTATCTCCAGTCCCCGGGCTATGAAATCCGGCCCGTAAACGCGGCCTGTGGGGGTGCGGAAGGTGCTTGCCACCCGCATGATCCCCTCCATGCCGGTCCGGAAATGGCGCAGCAGGGCCTCCATGGGGATGCCGGTGGGTCCCACCATGGACCACAGGGTATCGGTGAAGTTGTCCGGCCCCCAGCGGAACTTGTCGGCGTCGTAGAGGGCGTCGGAAAGCACCTGGAGGTCAGGGTCCTCGAGGGGTTCCTCGGGCCGGAAGGCCTCGTGGTTGCGGATGGCCTGGACCACCGCTTCCCTCTCCCCGGCTTCCAGGTCGAAACCGAGCAGGATGCGGCTCGCCTCCTCGGCGCCCTTGCGGGCGTGGTCCCTCTCCTCCCTTCTTATATCGTGGAGGAGTCCTGCCAGGTGGGCCAGCAAGAGGTACCTCTCCTTCCTTTCCTCGTCGAGCGACGGAGCCGACTCGATGAGCACCAGTGCCCCGGCGTCCACCGCTACCTTTACCACATGGGAAACCCCGTGCCCCAGCCGCTCCCCCCTCTCCTCCACCAGGGAGAGGGCCATGCGGGCCATGGGGTGGCTCTCCAGGGCCAGGCGCGAGGCCTCCACCTCTACGCCCTTATCGGCATAGAAGCGGGGCGGGTCGACCTCTCGGGCTATGCGCAGGGAGATCTCCCTGGCCTCCCGGTACTCCTCCGGCAGCAAGTCACGGGCCTTTCCCGATCTCCATCACCCGTCACCGCGGTACATCCCACACGGCTGGGCTGCACGGGCCCCGGCCGTCTCCGCGTCTTACGCCAACCGCCTCCCGGCTCCTCCCGCTTTCCCGCCACCGGGAGGCGCAAGAGACCGGCAATAAGATTCTATCCTAAATGAACAGCATCCGCGGTGACCGTATCCCGGGGTCATGCCCGGGCAACCTCGGGTCGCAAGGCGCCTCGGGCATTTAGGGGGCCCAGGACCTTACGAAATAGACGGGCGAAATCGCAAACGCCCCCCAGGAAAACGGCTTGAAGGGAGGGGGTTGCGTGAAGACCGCCACGCTAACAGGAACGAGGTTGAAAAGGCATGGGAGGAATCATGGCCCAAGCCGTACGAAGACCGGAAAAGCGCTACTTTCATCCACCATGGGCCGATGGCGGGCGGCCATGAGCGGCGGCCAGCATCAAGAGCCAGTATCAAGATAGGAGAGGAAGCCTCGCGCGGAAAAATCACTCCTTTCATCCACCATGGGCCGATGGCGGGCGGACATGAGCGGCGGCCAGCATCAAGAGCCAGTATCAAAATAGGAGAGGAAGCCTCGCGCGGAAAAATCACTCCTTTCTCCCGAGGTCCTCCTCCCGGAAAAATCAGGGATGCAGCCTTTCAACGCCAAAGGGCGTTCTTACCCCTTCCGGAATCCGCGTTCACCGGTCAATCCGTCCCCGGTTCTTTCTGGCCCTCCCTGGCCGGTGAGTTGTGGTTTACATGGATTGACCCGCTCTCTTCCGCCCCGGCGTTCCCGGGATGACGTGGATGGGCAGCCCTTTCCCCCTTCGCCGCATGCCCCGGCTCTTCCTCCAAGCGCATGCGGCCCGCCCTCCTGGCCAGCGATGCCAGGGGGATGGTGAGGAAGCCGAGGTTCGCAGCCAACACCCAGAAGGCCAGGGCGGCTCCGGCCACCGCGCCCCAGCCCACCGCCGAGGCCCAGATGGTGAAGGCCAGGCCTGGCACGCAGGCGGCTAGGGCGAGGACGCCGGAAAATCGCCTCCACCTCCGCAGCCGGAAAGAGGCTTCCACGGGGAGCAGGAGGGTTTCCGGTGGCTCCTCCTTTCTCCTCAGGTAACGGGAGAGGATGACCAGCAGTGAGGCGTCGGGGACATGTCCCGCCAGCTGCATGACCGCCCCCACCATGGTCACGTTGATGATGGTGACCATCCCGAGAATCATTACCCATGCGACCATGTTGTTATATTAAGGGGTCAGGTCTTAAATCGTGATACCCTTGGGGGTATATTCTGGAAAGGGGCTGGCCCCAAAATGTATTATCAAAGCGATGTTGGGTGATTATTTTTCCATACTGGGCGGGGAGAGGCCAGCGCGCCACTGGGTTTGCAGCCGCATACCCGCGGGCCCGGAACGCCTGGGGGAGCTGACCGGCGAAGAGCTGTGGCAGCTGCACGACCGGGCCATGGAGGAATTTCGCCGCGCCTGGGAGGAGCGGTCCTGGCCGGCGGAGCGGGCACACCCCTCCCTCCTGGATCTGAAAGCCGCCCTGGCCCGTTTCATGCTCCGGGAGTGCCACATGTGCGAGAGGAGGTGCGGAGCGGACCGCACCGCGGGAAAGACGGGCTACTGCGGCGTGGGCGCGACCTCCAGGGTCGCCTCCATCTTCCTTCACTTCGGCGAGGAGCCCGAGCTGGTGCCCTCACATACCATCTTCTTCTCCGGCTGCACCTTCCGCTGCGTCTACTGCCAGAACTGGGATATAGCCATGGACGCCCGCACCGGCAGCCCCGCCGACCCCGCCCACCTGGCCGAGGCCCTAAGGCACGGCATGAGGCAGGGATCGCGGAACGCCAACTTCGTGGGCGGAAACCCGGACCCCAACCTGCACACCATCCTGGAGACCATCGTCTGCCTGGGAGATGATGGAAAGAACCTCCCCATGGTCTGGAACTCCAACATGTACACCTCCCTGGAGGCCATGCGCCTCCTGGAGGGGGTCATGGACGTCTACCTGGCCGACTTCCGCTACGGGAACGACGAGTGCGCCCGGAAATACTCGGACGTGGAGCGCTACTTCGAGGTGGTGAGCCGGAACTTCTCCATCGCCTACCGCCAAGGGGAGGTCATGCTGCGCCAGCTCCTCCTGCCCGGCCACCTCCACTGCTGCACGGAGAGGATCATGGAGTGGGTGGCGGAGAACATGCCGGACGTCTACTTCAACCTCATGTTCCAGTACCGGCCCGAGTACAAGGCCGCCCTCTACCCGCAGATGAACCGCCGCCCCTCCGGGGAGGAGAAGCGCGAGGCGGTGGCCATCGCCGCCCGCCTGGGCATCGCCCTTTGCTGAGTAACCGCCGGCGGGGAAGCGCAAGCAGGCTTTAAGGCGATAAAACGGTAAAACCTGTCACTGCCTTAATCTGGATTCCGCGAGATCCCCACCGCTATAGAAGGGACAAGTTCATCCGGTGCTTAAACCGCACCCGGCTGGGTCAGAGAGGACGCCGGACGGAAGAGTGGAAGTTGATGAGTGGGGCCATCATCAGGTCCCGGGCTGGACGGTGACCACGGGGAAGGGGATGGTAAACCCTTCCTTCTCCAGCCCCGCCTTGACCGCGGAAACGGCGCGGGACTTCACCTCCAGGCCGTTGCTCTTCACCGGGTCCAGCCAGAAGTAGACCCTCATGGTCACCGAGCTGTCGCCCAACCCCTCCAGCACCACCAGCGGCGGCGGATCCTCCAGGACGCCCTCCACCCCGCGCAGGGCCTCTTCCGCCGCCCGGGCGGCGCGCAGGGGATCGGCCCGGTAATCCACGCCCACCTGGAAATCCAGCCTGCGGCGCCGGTTGACGGTGCTGTTGATTACCACCCCGGAGAAAAGGGCGCGGTTGGGCACAAAGACCTTCCGCCCGTCGAACATGCGGATTACGGTGTCCCGAACCCGCACGTCCTCCACCACCCCCTCCACGTCTCCGAAACGGACCCCGTCACCGATGACGAAAGGCCTCTGGAGGATTATGGTAATGCCGGCCATGAAGTTCTCGATGACGTCCTTCAGGGCGAAGCCCACGCCCACGCTGACCAGCCCCAGGGAGGCCACCAGGGCCCCGGGGTTTACCCCCATCACCCCCAGGGAGACCAGGATCCCCACCACCATCACCGCGATGGACACCAGGCGGGAGACGACCTGGGCGGCATGCTCGCTGGCCTTTATCCTCATCACCGAACGGCTGGCCAGGAAGCGGATCAACCGCGACACCAAGTAGAAAAAGGCCAGGACCACCAGGCCCACGACCAGGGAGGGGAGGCGGTCCACGAACCCCTCCCACATGCGCCGAAAGGCGTCCACGATCATGCTGGCGTGGATCACCTCAGGGTCTCACCTCCTGGGAGTCTTTCCCCGCGCCGGTGCCGGTCCCGCCATCCTGGGAATCCGTCCCTTCCGTCCCCTCCGGCTTGCTCTCCGGCGCGGGGAACAGCCCCTCGAGCCACTTGCGCATATCTTCCGGTAGGTTGCTCTCCACCCAGGACTGGTCGGGGTAACCGTCCCGCACGTAGGCGTAGACGTTGTTCCCGCCGCTCTCCACCAGTTCCTGGAGGGAGTTCCTGAGGCCGTCTTGAGCCCTTATGAAATCGGTCTCGTTCTCCCGCATGCTGGCCTCGCTGGTCCGCACCACTATCCACACCTCGTCCGCCCCTTTTACCGCCTTGGCGGCGGTGAAGGACCTGCGGTACCCGGGAAGCAGGATGGCCACGATGACGATGGCCACCACTATGACCGTGACCACGTTGACCACCAGGGCCGCGATCAGGCTCACCTTGCGCCGCTTCCTCTCCGTCCGCATCCTCTCCCTGCGGGCCCCCGGGGCCTCTGCCTCCCCCGGCAAAGCTCCTTCCGGCGGCCCGGGCGGCATTCCCTGCTCGTCCCTGTGACCCATGGGCATCACCTCCGTCGCTTAATCCTTCTTTAGGATAGCGGAAAACCCTGCAACGTTCCCCGGTGGACCCGGGAAAAACGTGCTTCACATAAAATACACGATTCTTTTACACGTCCTTAATGATTCGGGATTAACCTTGCCCTGGGGAGGAAAGTAAATGAAGGACAGTTCCCCCGGGAAGTGATGGAATTCTCCCCTCAGGGGAGGGTCGAGAGATCGCGCTTCCAACAGATCAAGGAAAGTTCCCCCGGTGGAGGTGATGGAACCGCACGCGGCCTGGCTGGCATCGGATATATATAAGAGTAAGCGACGCGAAAACGCCGCATAGCGCCGGCAGGGAATGCGTCCGCTCATTTTGATCGGTGCGCAAGAGGTTTGCGACGCGAATGCTCGAGACACCTAAGGCTGCGGGCGACGGACATCGCCGTGCCCGACCGCCCGGTACCGAATTGTGAGCGGAGGGTGTCCCCAAAGAAGGCGGAAAGGGGAGGTGGGGAGCGGAGTGGAGAAGCGGGAAATCACCGCCATGCGGCACCGGGTTTCAAGCGGAGCGTCGCCCCTGAGGGTGGGCTTTAAGTGGGGAGCGGAGTGGAGAAGCGGGAAATATAATGGTTGAAGAAAAGCATCAGCGGGAAGGGAGGGTGAAGAACGCCGGGCGGAGGCAATGAACCGTTTCCCATCGGTAGGTTGGTGTTCGTACGAGGCGTGTGACACCCGGGAATGCTCAGAGCTCGCAACCGGCGAACGGCAAACAGCCGCTCCAGAAAAACGCAGGGAGCAAGGGGTTGCGGTTCAAAAAGCAAACGGCTTTGTGGAGCGGGTTGCCATGTTTTTCCGGGAGGACATGGAGGCAAGGGCCATGGGCTCCTGGACAGGGCGGGAACCCGGCGAAGCGCACGGCTCGCCGTCGCCGGAACGAGGCCCCTCGGGGATGGGGACTCGAAACAGGCCTCCCGGGAGGAGCGTTTGGAGAATAAAGGGTTGCGGACCATACGATCATTAGGGGATGGGGACTCGAAACAGGCATCGTGGGAGGAGCGTTCAGAGGTCGAAGGGGTTGCGGGCCATGCAATTCCTCGAGATGAGGAGCGGAGATAAACCTGGCCGGAGGAGCCTTTAAACGTGTGCTTGGGAGGATTACATGGCACGGGAGGAATACATGGGAGAACTGGATTTCGCCACGGCGAAGGTGGCCGCTCGCAACGCGGGGCCGTGCCGCCGGGTCAACGGGCTCGCCATAGTAAAGCGAGCCAAAGCACGCCTGGAATGGTATAATTTTACAATCCGTCAGAACAAGGAGTGATGGAGATGAACGATAACCCGAACGAATACCGCGATTCCGCTTCCCCTCCGCCGCCGTCCACGCCTTCTTCGCCACCTCCGCCGTCCTCGCCTGCGCCCATGTTCCCCCCACCCGGGATCCCTGCCCCGCCTTACCCCTACAGGGGCGTCAAGAGAAGATGGGGCGGGAACGGAATGAGAACCGTGGTTCTCTGCGCCGCCGTCTCCCTGGTCGTCGCCCTGCTCGCCATCTTCCTCCTGCCCTTCTTCTTCGGCGGAAACCCCGTGGACATGCTGCGGGGCAAGGGCGCATCCAGCGAGGTAAAGGAGGTGAAAACGGTCGAGGAGCGGGTGGTCAAGGCGGGCCAGGAAGCGGTGGTGGAAGTGGCTCAACGCATCCTCCCCTCGGTGGTGAACATAGAGGTGCAGTACGGGAGAACGCAGGCCGGGGTGGGCTCCGGATTCATCTGGAGATCCGACGGGTACATAGTCACCAACAACCACGTGGTGGAGGACGCCACCAAGATCAAGGTTTCCCTGCGTGACGGCTCCATCTACGAGGCCAGGATCGTGGGCACGGACCCCGACACCGACCTGGCGGTGCTCAAGATCGACGCTTCAGGCCTTCCGGCCGCCGCCCTGGGGACCTCCTCCGACCTGGTGGTGGGGGAGCTGGCGGTGGCCGTGGGCAGCCCGGAGGGTTTCGAGGGTAGCGTCACCTCGGGGATCATCAGCGCGCTCAACCGCAACATCTACATCGGGAATACCCCGCTCCTGGACGTCATCCAGACGGATGCGGCCATCAATCCCGGCAACTCCGGGGGCCCGCTGTGCAACAGCGCGGGGGAGGTGATCGGCATAAACACCGCCATATATTCCCAAACGTCCAGCGGCGGGTACGACGGGTTGGGGTTCGCCATCGCCATCGACAACGCCAAACCCATCATAGAAGAGATCATCGACAAGGGCTTCGTGGTCCATCCCTGGCTCGGTTTCATGGGCAGCACCCTGGATCCGGACACGGCAAGGATCTACGACCTACCGGTGGACAAGGGAGCCATCGTCCGCCGGGTAATGGCCGGGACGCCCGCGGAGAAGGCGGGGTTGCAGCCAGGTGACATCATCGTCTCCATCGACGGCGTTGCCGTGGATTCCATGGACGCGGTGATGCTCGAGATCCGAAAGCACCAGGTGGGGGACGAGGTGACCATAGAGTACTACCGAGGCCGGGATAAGAAGTCCACCAAGGCGGTGTTGGAGAAAAAGCCGTCGTCTTTCTGACGGATAAGCGCGCCCATGGCACAAGACCCGGGGGTTTACCCGAGGTAACCCCCGGGATTTCTTTTGGATGCCGGGGGCGCGGTAACCGAAGGTGGTCGCGAGCAGCCTGCGCCAACCGGGTGGGACTTCCCTGATTTCCCCTCATAAATCGATTATCCAAGCGGGGGGCGGGCCTGCTCTCCGCTGATCCACAGGATCGCGGGCGTTAACGGAGATGGGATCGCTTTACGATCTCTCGATCTTGAACCCGCGGCGTCCGCATCATCCGGAGGATGCGGAGGCGGCCTCTTCACCGCTTTTAGCCTCGCCAACCCTTTCGGGCTTCCCCTCCGTATCCGGGCCTCTACCCCTGGGCACCTTCCCCTGTAGGCACCTTCTTTCCTTCATAATTTCTTAACATCGTTCCCTTACCCTGGTCCTGGGCGCCCGCAGCAAAGAGCGGGGTCGGGGGAATCCCGCACAGGCCAAGGCGGAGACGATGCAGTGCCCATCGGAATCCACGCCCACAAATAAGTCCCCACGGGCGAGAGTGGAAGGGAAAGGTACGGGGGGCGGAGGGATCCGGCTACCGGGAGGTGGAAGAACTCGCCTCGGCTTTCAATACCCTGTCCCGCACCCTGGCCCGCGACGAGGCCTTCAGGAAAAACCTGATAGCCGACATATCCCACGAGCTAAGGACGCCCCTGGCGTCCCAGCGCGTCTACCTGGAAGCACTGGAGGACGGGGTAATGGAGTTCGACCCCGAATCGCTCCAGGTGTTCGTACGCAATAACCTCCTCCTTTCGCGCCTGGTGGAGGACCTGCGGCAACCGGCCCTGGCGGACGCCGGTCGCCTTGAGCTGTCCATGGCGGACGTGGATGTGGAGGAGGCATTGCGGGAGGCGGCGGGTTTCGAAGGCCACTTGCGGGAGAAGGACATATCCCTGTCCATCCACGTACCAACCCATATCCCCAAAGTAAGGGCCGACCCGGGACGCTTATCCCAAATTTTGGTAAACCTTCCCCACAACGCGATAACCTATACCCCGGAAGGAGGATCCATCACCATGGGGGCAGGGCAGGAAGGTGACGAGGACATGATACGCCGCTGCGCCGCGAAATCCCGACCATGGCCCTCGAGTCCATGCGCAGCAACATATTCCGGATCAAGCATATGGCCAACGATCCGGCCTCCCGGACACCGGGAACGTCGGACACCCGTTTCCCCGCGTGACGTACACGGGGATCCTTCTGCGCTGCCGGGCAGGTTTTACAAACTTTTCCCCATTTCTCCACAAATGCTTAACACATCCGCGCCATCATGTAGACGGATACCGGCATCGTTCCGGATGGATGGTACGGAGGTTGCCATGAAGACCGTGAAGACCTGGAGAACGATCCTCGCAGGAGCGGCGCTGGCGGCCCTCCTTTTCTCCGCCGCTTCCTGCGGAAGCGAGGAAGGGAAAGAGCCCACCACCTCGGCGACCAAGCTGCCGCCGGGGATGGCGGAATCTGAAGCCTACGGCTCCTACGAGGAGGTTTCGCCCTCCGGCACGGCGACTGCCGAGTCCGCCCGGAACGCATCTACGGGATCGAGCGAGAGCTCCCCCGGCGAGACGGGAGGCTCCACCACCGGCGTGTCCACCGCCAGGACGGCCACCCTCTCCGGGGTGGAATTCACGGTGGTGGCGGCCAAGCGCGAGGACAGCAACAAGCTGGTGGCCTCCTCGGGAACGCGGCAGGTAAACGGGGATTTCCTGGAGGTGGAGCTCAAGATCAAGAACGCCGGGGATTCCCTGGTGAACCTGTCCCGCTTCTCCTTCCGCCTCTGGAATCCTTATATCCGAGCCTCCTCCTACGACGATTATTACGGGGACGTGACCACCTACGGCGGTTATGTCTCCAAAAACATCATCTCCGCCGCGCTGCTCGATTACTCCACCCTCCACCAGGTCACCGCCACCCTGAGGATAGGCGAGGAGATGGACGACGTCTTCCTCTTCTTCGACCTCAATCCCCTGAGCGTCTCCAAGAACGAGGGTTTCACCAAGGAGGGTTCCAACCTGGTCATCTACGATACGCAAACCGGAGGGAAGACGGAGATAAACCTGGCCGGTTTCCCGGACTAACCGGGGAAAGAAACGGAGGTTTTGGTGACATGGACGGGGCGTCGCCGAGAATAACCGCATCGATCCTCAGGCAACGAGGGAGCGTATCCGGAACGGGGTTGCCGCGAGATCATGCCCTGTGGCCGCTCGAGAGACGGCTTATGGCCGACCCGGGCGTACCGGTCACCCCTCCGGACTGGCCACCGGGGCACCGCCCGGAAATCCCCGTGACGCAAGCGATCCGGGGAAAGGTGGACGCCCGTCGAGGGGCGCGCGCTTCGTGTTCAGGGAGGGAGTGACCGGAAATGCGTTCCATAAAGCGAGGCCTCCGGAGCTTCGTCCGCCATCCCCTGGCCAACCTGGTGGTCGTTCTCCTCCTCTTCGTGTGCCTGACCTTCTCCCTCTCCATGCTGTCGGTGAAGATGGCCGCCGACTCCCAGGTGGAGGAGGTAAAGAAGAGCGTGGGAAATTACGCGGAACTCAGGGTGAGCTCGCAGTACCAGATGCAGGTCTTCGAGGAGCAGAGGGAACAAGACCCGGCCAAGAGACAAGCCGAGGCGCGCAAGATGTCCGAGGAAGAACTGTTGAGCGAACGAACCCGGCTCATGGTGCCCGAGGAGCTGGTGGACGACTTCTCCCGGCAACCGGAGGTGGCCAGTTACGATAAGGTGCTGGAAACCCGCGTAACTCTACCGGGCGTGGAATCCACCGAGCTGGCCAGCGCGCTCTCCATGCGCGGCGGGCCGGGTTCGGAAAGCGCGTCCCCATCCCAGTCCAACTCCTTCTTATTCGAGGGCAACACCGACGGGGCCTCGGCAGCAGATTTCCTGCGGGGGGCCAAGATCCTGGTCGAGGGATCCTTCTACACCTACCAGGACTATCTCCAAGCCAACCCGGTGGTGCTGGTGGAAAAGACCCTGGCCGAGGAGAACGGCCTCCAGGTGGGAGATACGATCACCGCCAAGATAACCGGCGCCGAGGGTCGCGGCTCGGAGATGGAGCTCACGGTGAAGGGCATCTACGAGACGGTGGAAGTGGGGCAGGAAGGCGCGACCCGCGACCCCATGGCCTTCAACCCCGCGGGAAGCAAATTCTACGTTCCCCTCTCCGTGCTGCAAGCGCTCAACAACACGCCGGGATACGTGGAGCTCGGTTGCTATTACCTGGACAGCGCGGACAGCTCCTTCGCGGTGCAGAAATATTTCCAGGAAATGGTATCCGATGCCTCGGAGGAAGGGAACAGGTACGAGCTGGCCACTGACTATTCCGACTTCGAGGCCATATCCGATCCCCTGCACAAGGTGGCCAGGACCTCGGTCATCGGCCTGGCCGGCGCCCTCGCCGCCTGCGCGTTGATAATCGTGTTGGCCATGGCCATAATCGTGGGCGGCCGGGCCCGGGAGCTCGGGGTACTCAAGGCCATCGGGGCCACGGACCGCCAGGTCCTCCTGCAGTACGCCGCCGAAATAACCTGTATATGCCTGGCGGCCGTCATCCTGGCCACCGGGGCCTCGGCTGCAGTTTCCCAGCGCCTGGGCGACTGGCTGCTCCAAGAAGGTGCCGCCGCCGAGCAGGCCGTACAACCATCACAGGCCCAGGGCATGCCGGCCATGCGTTTCATGTCCCGCAACCTGTACAAGGAAGGCGGCAGGTTCTCCCTCCCGGGAAGCCGGCGCCAGGAGGTGGAGCTGGATGTCGTTTACCGCGGCGGCCTCCTCGCCTACGGAGTCCTTATCCTGCTGGGGATCAGCCTGCTGGGAACGGCGGTACCCGTGGCGTGGATCAACCGGCTGCGTCCCGCCAGAGTGCTGGCCATGGAGTGAGGTGGTAAGCGATGGCAATCCGGGAGCCAGGTAACATGGACGATCTTCTGGAGGTAAGCGAGGTCAGCAAGGTTTTCCGGGTGAAATCTGGCGAAGTACGGGCGGTGGACAAGGTAAGCCTAAAGGCGCGCAAGGGAGAGGTCACGGTCATCCTGGGGCCCTCGGGCTCCGGAAAGACTACCCTGCTTTACCTCATCGGCTCCCTGGAGAGGCCGGACGAAGGACGCATAAACGCCTTCGGCGAGGAAATCTGCAGGCCGGACGCCGACCTCGTATCCTACCGCAGAAAGAGGGTGGGCTTCGTCTTCCAGACGTTCAACCTCATCCCCTCCCTGACCGCCCTGGAAAACGTGACCCTTCCCATGGACCTGGACGGGGTCCCGGCCGAGGAGCAACGCCTCCGCGCCGAGAAGCTGCTGGCCGAAACGGGCATCGAGGGCCGCCTGCTCAAGGCCAGAGCCTCGCGCCTGAGCGGGGGCGAGAAACAGCGGGTGGCCATCGCCCGCGCCCTGGCCAACGATCCCGACCTCATCCTGGCCGACGAGCCCACGGGTAACCTGGACTCGGCAACCGGCCGCGTGGTGGTGGACATCCTGGCCGGGCTGGCCAGGCGGGAGGGGAAATGCGTGCTCATCGTGACCCACGACGAGGGCATCCTGCGGGCGGCGGACTGGGCCTACCAGATGCGCGACGGGAGGTTGAGGGGTATCGAGTTGTGAGGCGAGAGCGGATTCGGAACCTGGACGGGCGGACCGGTTTCGCGGTCACCCACCCGCGGTCCGGGGACTGGCAATACGCCCGGCCGGCCCTCGAAACGAGGGCGGGGGGCCAGGCGTGCAACTAGCGTACACGCCAGCGGATTCCGGGTCAGTTCTATGTCGGCCCTCGAAACGAGGGCGGGGGGGCAGGCATGCAACCGTGCAAACGGGGCGCTCTCCCCGATGGATGATGAAGGAAAGCGGCAAGGTGGAGGCTTGAGCGACGTACCGGCCAGAGGACCAGCGCCGCATAAGAAAAGGAGTGGTTTGGGAGAGGAAGGTGAACGCAGGGAAATGAGCGGATGAAAGTGAATACGGGTTGTTCGACGGGCAAACAAAACGAAACCCGGCCCGGAAGCGGACCGTCCAAAAAGGGGGTCGAAGATGGGGCCGGGGAAAGGAGGTGAAGAAGAATGGAAACGGGAAACGGTAACCTGGAATCCTCCCAAGCACCCGGGAAGGCCGAATCGAACGCTCTCCGCACGCCCGCGGGGAATGCCGTGGGGGATACGGATTCCGCCTTCGAGGCCTCCCCGCGCCACGCGGCGGGTGGTGAGGCTTTTCCCGCCATGGAAGGCCAGCCGGACAGGGACAACCTCCCCCCGGCGGAAGGACAACCCGGGACCACGGGCGGGAGGCTTTCCGGGTGGTTCCGGCGCCACAGGGTGTTGGCGGGAGTTCTGGCCGGCCTGGCGGCTATAGCCCTCCTGGGCGGCATGTTCGCCGCGGGCTACGCGGTGGGCAAGCCGGACCGGAAGGAGCCGGTACCCGTGGCACCCGGGTACGAAAGGCCGTGGAGGGAATCCCGGCCCTTCCAGCCCTATCAACGTCCCAGGGAAAACATGGAAAACATCCCTCGAAGGGCTGATATCCTGCGCCAGGCCCGTGACGAGCTCTTGGAGCTGGCCGCCTCCGAGCTGGGTATCTCCCCCGAGGACCTCGAGGACCGCCTGGAAGACGGCGAGAGCATCGCGGACGTGGCCGAGGAGAAGGGGCTACCCGTCGAGGACCTGGTGAAAAAGCTGTCCTCCCGGATATGCGAGATCGCTGACCGCCTGGTCTCGGAAGGAAGCCTCACCGAGTACCAGGCGGAGGCGGTCAAGGAACGGTCGGAAGCGCTGGCCTCCCTTTTCGTCCACGACGGCCTTCGGGCCATGCGTGGGCCCATGCGGAGGTGAGAAGCCAGAAAAGTACCGGATGGTAAATCCAGGCATCGGCTGTCCCGTCCAGGGGAGCGGGGCTGCCCTGCACGACGGGAAACGGAAGCCGGGAAGAGGCGGGGCGCCGTGCACTCTCCCCACGCACCCCCCGAGGATGCGGCCGTCCCACGGGCGGCCGCATCGCCTTCTCCGTCGTGGTCGTCGCCTATCCTCCCGAGCCTTGCCTCGAGCTCGACGTTGAGCCGCGGGGCGACGGGCTTGCCACCCACACCGTACTCCACCAGGCCGCCTCGGGCGCATCGACCTTTGCCTCCGCCAGGCTCACCGGGTATTGAAAGCTCGAACGGACTACGCGCCATCCCGGCCAAAGGAGCGGGGAAAGGGAAAGGTGCCATAACCTTCCAGCAGGCGCTTTCGGGCTTGGAAAGGGTTGGGAGACCACCCTCTCATCCCGGAAGAACAAGCCAGACCCGGACGAAGCAAGGGATACCCCTTCTTGAAGTTGTTGGTGGACGAGGAAAACGTTTATAATCCTCTCCTGAAATCGCCCTTGAGTCCGGTGGCAGCCGCATAAGACGAGGGAGCGAAGGTTGGTTATCCACCGCAAGGAGGGCCGAGGCAGAAGCCCCCTGGAGGCCGCGACCTGCGGGAATGGAGGCGCCGAAGGGGGAAGGTAAGATGGTAAACCGGTAAGGGTCCTCGAGAAGGGGTCATAAGCAGCCACGCCGTGTATTCAAGGCGTCCTCCATGCATGGAGGGCAAGATCCGGCCCCTCAAGGGAGCCCGTGCGCAAAGGAGGTTTTCCGTGAAAGCCCGTTCACCGGTTGTCTTGGGTATCCTGGGCCTGGGGGTGGCCGCCCTGCTGTTTCGCCGCGGCGAAGACAGCGTCTCCATGCGCCCGGAAGACTGGCGAGGCCCGGAAGAAGGTCCCGTGCACAGGGAATATCGAAGCCTGGGGCACGCGGTCCATCACTGGAGGGAGCTTCTGAACCTGGGGCCGCTCACGGTGGCCGATATCTACCTGCGCCACGCCATATCCCCGGCCTTCCGCGAGCGGATAATGATCCTCACCGCGGCCTGCAATGAATGCCCTGCCTGACTGAGGGCCCACAGCGCGTTCGGTCGGAACGCGGGGCTCGGCGGGGAAGAGATAAGGCGCCTGCGCAGGCTGGACCTGGACGGGTTCGAGGGCCGCGAATCGGTAGCCCTTGAGTGGGTGCGGAGCTTCCTCACCTGTCCGGGCGGGGTGCCGCCGGATATCGAGGAGCGCTTCACCTCCACTTTCACGCCGAAGGAGCAGCTCTACATCAAGGCGTCCATGAAGGGCATGTTCTGCGTCAACCTCCTGATGAACACCGTGGCCAGGCTGAGGTCCGGGAAAAGGTCTCCCTCCGGGACGAGGAAGCCCATCGCTGGCCAGTCGCGCCTCGCAAGCGTGTCCCGCGGCCGGGCGGCACCCGGAAAGGCGACCGAGCGGGAGGATGCCCCGGAGGACTCCAGGTTCCCGGCGGACCTCCGTTACCACCGGGAGCACATGTGGGTGCGGGAGGACGGGACCGTGGGCTTGACCTTCTACGCCCAGGAGCAGCTGGGGGAGATCGTTTTCCTCGAAGTCCGCGATCCGGGCAGCCGGATAAGAGCGGGAGAGGTGCTGGGCAGCCTGGAATCCATCAAGGCGGTGAGCGACCTGCACTCGCCGGTATGCGGAACCGTGGCCGAGGTCAACGGGAAGGCGCTGGAGGCACCCGAGCTCCTCAACCTGGACCCCTACGGCGCGGGCTGGATAGCAAGACTCGAGCTCCAGGACCCGGCGGAGCTCGAAGGGCTTCTCTCCGCCGCCGAGTACAGGGATCTGGTCTGCGGCGGATAGGGAGCAACGGCCTGAGGTGCGTTTTCCGGATCCGATGGCAATATATTCCATAATTTTGGGATATTGCACAATGTGGAAATATATTCCATGATGGATCGCAGCTCATCCTGCACCGATGGTAAAGGGCCTGACCGCGGAAGACGCCTCCCGCGAAGCGCTTGGGCCTTGCCGCCCCTAAGGGATCAAGATATTCCCGCGTGGTAGCCGGGCGACACACCCCCGGAGACGCTCAAGGGGCTCGAGGATGTATGATACTGATGAAGTCCCGGGGCGCCGGAGGAAGAGCCAGCGGCGAAAACCCCGCCGAAAGCGATTCCGGCGGGCCGGAAGACTACCCGGGCGAAGACAGAGCGGTCGAGGCCATGGAGGGAGAGGGACGAGAGCCGGGGAGCAAGCGCCCCGGGAGATGGAGGGAGAGCGGGCTTGATAGTCAAGGAACTGCGGGAGATCATCGAGCGGGCCCTGGAGGATGCTGCCGGCGCCGGGGAGGTGCCGGACCCGAAAGGGCTGGAGTTCGTGCTGGAGCGCCCCCGCCACAAAGCCCACGGGGACTGGGCCACCAACGCGGCCCTGGTCCTGGCCAGCCGGGCGGGACGCAACCCGCGGGAGATCGCCACCGCCTTGGTCCCCCACCTGGAAGAAAGAGCCTGCCGTCCCGGGGAAGGCCGGGATTACCCGGTGCTGAGCGCCGTGGAGGTGGCCGGCCCCGGATTCATCAACTTCACCCTGGACCGCGACCGCGTGCTGCTCGAGCTCGTGCGGGTGGCCGGGGAGGGCGAATCCTACGGGAGATGGAGCCTTGGGGGAGGGCTCCGGGTGCTGGTGGAGTTCGTCTCCGCCAACCCGGTAGGCCCGCTGCACGTGGGGCACGGGCGCTGGGCGGCCCTGGGCGACGCCCTGTGCAACCTGCTGGAGGCGGTGGGATACGACGTGGACCGGGAATTCTACCTCAACGACTACGGGACCCAGATGGAGGTCTTCGCCGCCTCCGTGGAGGCCCGCTACCTGGAGCTGGCCGGGAGGGAGGTGGAATTCCCCGCCGAGGGATACCACGGCTCCTACGTGAGGGACATCGCCCGGGTCCTCATGGAGGAGGACGGCGGGAAGCTGGTGGACGCTCCCCCCGAGGAGAGGCGGTCCGAGCTGGGCGAGAGGGCCTACCGCCTCATGCTGGAGAGGATAAGGGAATCCCTGGACAACTTCGGGGTCCGCTTCGACAACTGGTTCAGCGAGAGGGAGCTGCACGCAAGCGGAGCGGTGCTGGAGGAGATCCGCAAGCTGCGGGAGGAGGGCCTGGCCTACGAGAAGGACGGCGCGGTGTGGATGGCCACCTCCCGTTTCGGGGACGATAAGGACCGGGTGCTGCTGCGCAGCAACGGGGCGCCCACCTACTTCGCCGCCGATATCGCCTATCACCTGAACAAGCTCTCCCGGGGATACCAGCACCTCATCAACATCTGGGGGGCCGACCACCACGGCTACGTGCGCCGCATGCAGGCCGCCCTGGAGGCCAAGGGTCACGCGGGGGTCCTGGAGGTCATCCTGGGCCAGCTGGTGAACCTGAAGCGCGGCGGCGAGCCGGTGCGCATGTCCAAGCGCACCGGGGAGATGGTCACCTTCGACGAGCTGGTGGAGGAGGTGGGGAGGGACGTGGCCCGCTACCTCTTCCTCACCCGCAGCCAGGACACCGCCCTGGACTTCGACATCCAGTTGGCCGTGCAGGAGAGCATGGAAAACCCCGTCTACTACGTGCAGTACGCCCACGCGCGCATCTGCAGCATCCTGCGTTACGGGTTGGGGAGAGGCGTGGAGTTGAGCGAGGAGGTACCCGACCTACAGACCTTGCGCCGCCTGGGCGAGGAGGAGGAGATGGGCCTGGCCCTGAAGATATTCGAGTTCGAGGAACTCATCCGCGATGCCGCCCTGGACCGAGCGCCTCACCGGCTGACCCGTTACCTGGAGGAGCTGGCCGCCGCCTTCCACCTCTTCTACAACCGGCACCGGGTGATCAGCGACGACGCCGAGCTCACCGCCGCCCGCCTTTTCCTGGTGCGCTGCACCCTGCAGGTGCTGCGCAACGGCCTCGCCGTGCTGGGGGTCACCGCCCCGGAAAGCATGTGAGGCCCGACCTTGTATGCACCATGGCCTCCATGTAAATCCATCCTGGACGTCTCCGTCCCGAAACAAGGGCCCGCGGGAAGGACCCTCGCCAGGTTGAAGGCGTCGCATCGGTCGCGGGAATACATCGCCCGCGGGCGTCCATGGAAGGCGTTTCCTCCAGGGCCCTGGAAAGCCGGGTTCCGCAAGCGAAGGGGCGGCGGGAACGTATCGCCCGTGGCGTTCACGGAAACGTGGTCGGGCGCCCGACCGCTCGGAATCGGAGGATACATCGCCCGCGGGCGTCCATGGAAGGCGTTTCCTCCAGGGCCCTGGAAAGCCGGGTTCCGCAAGCGAAGGGGCGGCGGGAACGTATCGCCCGTGGCGTTCACGGAAACGTGGTCAGCCGCCCGATGGCCCGGAATCGGAGCGATCTCGGCGTCCCAGGCCACGGGATCCCACGAAGGGACGTGTTTTTTCCAACGCCAGGGCCCCGGAAACACGGGTTCGCCGCCGCCTGGGGTTAAGGGGCCCGGAAAAGGATGGCGGGCTCACAGCCTTTCGAGAAGCCAGCCCACGGCCTTCTCCATGGCCTCGGCGTGGTGCCTCAACCTGTGGCCCCCACCGGGGACTATGAAGAGTTCCTTGGGTTCCCTCGCCGCCTCGTAAAGGAGCCGGGCCTCGCTCACGGGCACCGTCTCGTCCTCCGAACCGTGGACGATGAGAAGGGGGGTGGGGGAAACCCGGGACACCACCTCCACCGGACGGCAGGCGCGCATCCCCTGGTAATATGCGTCCTCCGAGGGAGGGAAGGCCGGGTCCCGGATGATGCCGATGCGCCGGGCGTGGGCGATGAAATCCCCTATGCCCTCCCGCGTGATGAGGTGGGCGAAGTCCGCCGGGGAGGACACGGAGACCAGGGCCCGCAGGCCGGGATACCTCGCAGCGCAGACGATGCTCACCGCGCCCCCGCCGCTGAAACCCATGAGCGCCATGCGGCCGGAATGACATGGGCGGAAGGCGCCCCGACCCGCCGCGGCTTCCTCGAGGACCCTGGAAAGGTCTTCCACCCAGCCGGGAAGGGAGAAATCGCCGCCCGATTCCCCGGTGCCCCGGAAGTTGAAGATGCACGCCGCCGCCCCGCCCTCCAGGAAGCGCTCCGCCAGGGCCTCGTAACCTGGGTCCCCGGGCAAAGCCGGCTCTCCGCTGGGGATGCCGTGACAGAGAATGACCAGGGGCACCGGAGCCCGCGCTTGCGGCAGGAGCACCTTCCCCTTCAGGACCACCCCCGAGGAGTTTATCTCGAGATCCCGCGTTTCCACTTCCACCTTCCGCCTTCCTATAAAACGTGCCTGATCCGCCACCTCAAAAATATTAACAAACCCCAACAACACAAAGATCCGCGATCCAGACAGATCTTGGGGTCAGTCCTTTTCCGTTTCCTCGCTCCGACGACTTGGGGGTCGATCCTTCTGTCTCCGGATCCTGGTACGGTGACCGGACAGGCCAAAGGCCGGACAGGAAAGGATAGCCCCCTGAGCCTAAACGCCCTTTCCTCAACAACCTCCCTCTCCAAGGCCGGCCGGGCAGGTGGCGTTGCACGCCTCACGGGCCTCTGGTTGGGGAAAAGCCCGGTTAAAGCGAGAGGCCGCAACTGGATGCGCTCGGGAGGAGAGGCATACCCTTCAGGACGGTGTTTCCAAAGCAGTAGAGCCAGTGGAGCGAGATCAGCAAGCCCTACGTTGCCAGAAGGGGAAAAGAGGCCGGGAAAGACGCGACATGGAACGGGTGGAACGAGTCCGGCAACACCTGCCTTTCCGGATGAGGGGATGGCAAAGGCCGTCGCTCGGAGATCTATCTCTAACCCCTGGGAATATTAAGAAATTCAAGACCTGACCCCGTAAGGGGCGCGCCGGGAGAAATACAGGACCAGGGGCATGAGGTCCTCCCCCCGCAGCTGTCCCATGCCGCCCCCTGCGGCGCTGACCTCGTCGAACCTCCGTACCGCGTCCTTCCTCACCGTGGGGGCGTGAAAGAGCACCGGCACGGGGTCGCCCCCATGGATGACGCGAGGGTCGCGGGTGGTGGGGGTGGAGTGGTCGCAGGTGACCAGGGTGAGAACCTCGGGAGAAAAGGCCAACTCCGCATGTTCGCCCAGGGCGCGGTCCATGGCCTCGATGACCTCCGCCTTCCCCCGGGGATCCCCGGCGTGGGCGGCCTCATCCGCATGTTTCGTGTGTACGAAAGCGAAATCCCCGCCCTCCCGGAACCATTCCCGCACGGCGCCCAGCTTCGCGCCCAGGTCGGCTCCGGCTTCCTTTTTCCCCATGGCCACAACCCGCATACCCAGGAAAGACCCCATGCCCCGGAAACACGGGGTGGAGACCACCGCCGCCGCTACCATGCCATAACGGTCGCGGAAGGAGAGCGGGGACATGGCCCGCGAGGGCCATTTCATGATCAGTCCCGCCTGGTGACCTCCCAATCCGGCCTTTCCCGCCGCGGCCCTCTCCGCCCTATCCTTGAACTCGCGCAGGAGGCGCACCGTGCGCACCGTGTCCTCGTCCTCCTCCCATCCCGGCTGGGGCGCGATCTCCCCCACCGGGAGGTGGTGCAGGAAGGGGTCGGAGGGCAAGACGTGGGGCGACCCTTTCTCCACCACGGCCAGGAACTCGATGCCTCCTACATAATGTAGCTCCATACCCGGCGGGGCCGCGGCCTCCAGGTCCACCGCGCAAAGGGCGCAGAACTCGGCCGTGGCGGATACGTTCTCATCGACCACGTACACGTCGCCGCCCCTTCGGGTCACCGGCACAAGGTTGAACATGAAGAGGGCGTCTCCCTCCTGGCAGGGAACCCCTTCGGAGAGGGCGTGGAAGTAAGCGCGTCCCGGGTACTCCTCGGGAGAGAACCCGAACATCCTCCAGTGGGCCACCTCGCTGGAGGGGCACACCCCGGGTTCCAGGGTGTACATCAGCGCGCAGCATCCCTCCTCCGCCAACCTGTCCAGGATAGGGGTGGATGCGGCCTGGAGAGGCGTCATCCCGCCGAGCTCCGGGTGAGATATATCCGCCAATCCGTCCAGGACCAGGAAGAGGACCTTCATCCTGCTTTCACTTTCCTTTATTTACCAATAGGGCTCGGTTGGCCCGCTGACCGCCGGAAAGGGTCCTTACGCCACCTTCCACCCGACCCCAAAAGGTTTGTTTTCCGCCTCGCACGCCGGGGTAATCCACGGCCATCTCCATCGTGCCTAACCCCTCAAGCTCACCGTCTGGGGTGGTCTGGCGACGCTCTAAGGCCGCGCGCCACCTCGACGCATGGATATCATGTGCCCGTCGCGCAAGCACTCCGCGCCACCCATCGTCCCATCCACGCTTCTTCCATTTCCTCCCTCCCACGGGGCTCATTTTCCGACACGCGCACACCCGGGATCCCCGACCGATCCCGGCGCGCCGATCCCCTCGAAAAAGCGTCTCGATCATGGTTCCCTGGCGTGAATCATCGCCCCGTGGCTCACCGCCCCGCGGGCAGGTTATCCATTACCTCCCATACCAAAGCCTGGTAGTCCGCCTCTCCCCGTTCCAGGATCTCGGAGAGGATGCGCACGGTGACCGGGACCAGGTACTCGTCCAGGTAGGCTCGCAACCTCTCCCGGTCGAGCGAAACGCCACCCTCCCGGTCCAGGTAGTTTCCGGATAGCACGCAAGAGGGTTGCTCCGCCCCTTCTCTCCACTCCCCCACCAGGGAGGCCATCTCCTCCTCGTCGTCCACCTCGAGGAGGGGGAGTTCCAAACGGACCCCGAAGGCCTCCGCCACCCGGGCGTAGGCGGCCACCGCCTCGGGCCCCTGGTTGACCTTCTCCCGCCCGGCGTGTCCCAACCTCTCCCCGGCCACCAACGCATCGATCTCCAGCCGGCGGCAGAGAGGGATGCGCAGGGCATGGAGGTACATGTGGCATCCCAGGCACATGTGCCACGGACCGTAGCGCCGGGAAAGGACGGAGTTGACCCTCCCCACGGTGGCCCGCCACCAGGACGGAGCGCCCAGGGCCACGGGGTTGACCACCGTCACGCCCTCCTTCTCCAGCCGCTGCCGCAGGCGTTCGACATTTCTCTGCAGGGAATCCAGGTCCCCGTACTCGGTGCCCGTGTAGGCCAAGGTGGGGAGGACGCGGCTTATCCTCCCCTCGCGGGCCAAGGCCACGGCCGCTCCCACGCTGTCCCTTCCGGCTACCTCCACTACCGCGTCGCAGGTTCCCGGACGGGGCAGACCCTGCGAGGGGATCACCTGGTCACCCAAGTGGTGTTTCGGCGACTCCATGTCCTAACGGCCCTCAAATCCACGTCCTCCCGGTCCCCGCCTCGTCGTCTTCCATTATCCCCACCCTGAAGAAAGTTTGAAACTGGCGGGCGATACCGGCCTGAGAGCGGCACGCGGTGGCACCCGGACCTTCACTGCCCCTTGGGAAGGCGAGCCGGCCAAATGGTTGTTTTTTCCAAAACCACGAGGTTAACAGGAACCTATTCCTCGTCGACCGGCATCACGGGCGCGGCGCTCCTTGACCCCCGGAGTTGCCCCTCGACACCACCTACCCTGATTCCGGCGCGGATGTTTTATTTCTGCTGCTGCGCCATGGCCCTAAGGGTATCGAGTTTCAAGGCCTCAAACCGAAGGCGCGGGGATTACTTTATTCGCTGTAGCGCTATACCTTGAAGGGTGTCAAGCCTCAAGGCCTGGCCCCATGGGCGTTGACCTCCGTCGTTGCGTCTCAACATCCCTCCCCTTAATCTCGATATTAGGAATTGGGATGCCCTTCGGCGCGGGGAAAACGCCCCGGGGAGGAAATGCGGCGGCACGGTTGGCGGGTGAAAGGGCCTTATCCGGACACGATCCCTCCCACCGGACTCCGGACAAGGTGGCGGGTTAACCGGGAGGGGGCGCGGAAGGAGCCGCCACCGGAGAGACTGGTCACCGATTGTATCGGGTAGTTGGGTGTACCCGGGAGGGTAGGCGGAGGGAGCCGCCACCTCCGGGGTGGGAAAGGTCGGACGAGGAGGCGTTCCCCGCGGGAAGAAACCGCGCAACGGCGACCGAGAGGGAGGATGGAAAACATGGAAGCCACCGGGGGGAGGAACGGCCCGGCCAAGGCCCTGGTGGAGAACGTGCGCCGGGTTATCCGGGGCAAAGATGAACAGGTAACCCTGGCGGTGGTCGCCCTGCTCAGCGGAGGGCACCTCCTGGTGGAGGACGTGCCCGGGGTGGGGAAGACCATGCTGGCCCGTTCCCTGGCCCTGTCCATCCACGGGACCTACCGCCGTATCCAGTTCACCCCCGACCTGCTGCCCTCGGACGTCACGGGGACGGTGATCTACAACCAGAAAGCGGCGGACTTCGAGTTCAAGCCGGGACCCGTATTCGCCAACGTCGTCCTGGCCGACGAGATAAACCGCGCCACCCCGCGCACCCAGTCCAGCCTCCTGGAGGCCATGGACGAGGGGCAGATCACCGCCGACGGCACCACCTACCCCCTCCCCCGACCCTTTTTCGTCATCGCCACCCAGAACCCCGTGGAGTACCACGGAACCTACCCCCTGCCCGAGGGACAACTGGACCGCTTCTGCATGAGCCTCACTCTCGGCTACCCGTCCGCGGAAGTGGAGCGGGAGATAGTCGAGGCCCAGCTCCTCGAGCACCCGGTCAACGCTTTGGGTCCCGTCCTGGAGGCGGAGGACATCCCCGACCTGCAGAAGAGGGTCCGCGAGGTGGCCGTTCACCCGGACGTGCTCTCCTACGCCGTGGAACTGGTGCGCTCAACCCGGGAAGGAGAGGGATTCCACCTCGGGTCCAGCCCCCGCGGTACCATATTCCTGGTCCGCACCGCACAGGCCAGGGCCTTCCTGGAGGGTCGCGACTTCGTGACCCCGGACGACCTGAAAGCGCTGGCCGTTCCGGTGCTCGCTCACCGCGTCATCCCCTCCGCCCGCTCCCGGGCCCTCTCCGAGGCCCGGCGCCTCATCCAGGAGGTCCTAGAGCGCGTTCCAGTGCCCGTCCTTTAAGGAGGTGGCCTTGCTTTCCCCGCGATCTCTCACCCTGGTGGCCCTGTCCCTGGCCTTGCTCCTGATCGGCATCAATTCCCAGTCGGGATGGCTCTTCTGGCTGGCCGGCTTGCTTTTCGCCGCTCTCCTGGTCTCCTGGCTGGAATCCCTCTTCCAGGTCCGCCACCTGCAGGCGGAACGCTTCCACCAGCCGCGGACGGTGGAGGGAAAGGGCCTGGAGGTGGAGATCCGGGTGCGCAACGGGGGACGCCTGTCCCGCCACCTGTTGGCGGTGGTCGACGCGGATCCCCGCGAGAAGGAGGCTCCCGCGAGGTTCTTCCTCAAGGCCTCCCGCGGGAGCGTCAGGGAGACGCTGCGAAGGGCCCTGGCCGGAGAAGGCCTGGAGGGCGAGGGGGAGGTCAAGGGTCCGCACCCTGGCGGGGCGGCGGTCCTCTTCCTTCCCCGTTTGGCCGGCGGGGGTGAGGCGTCTCTCAAGTACCAGAGGGGAGGGCTCCGCCGGGGTGTCTACCGCGATTGGCCGGTGTATTTCTATTCCGAGGGCTTGCTGGGCCTGGCGAGGCATTCCAGTCGGGTCATCCCCGGCTCCCGCCTGGAGGTTCTTCCCAGCTACGTGGAACTTGCGTCCTTCCCCTTCCTGGACGCCTTGCTCTACCCGTGGCGAGAACCCCTACCGGTCGCATCGCGCGGAGAAGGCCTGGACTTCTACGGGGTCCGGGATTACCAACCCGGCGACCCCTTGAGCCGGGTTCACTGGAGGACCACCGCCAGGCGCGGCGACCTGGTGGTCAGGGAATACGAGGCCGAGAGGAGCACCCGCCTGTTCGTCCTCCTGGACAACCGGCGAGACGACTTTGAAGGCTGGAAAGCAAGCGACCGCCTGGACCTCCAGGCCCGCGTGGCGGCCAGCATCGCCGCTTACGCCTGGTCGGCGGGCTGCCCGGTGACCCTGGCCGCCTATAGCCGTTCCCTCCCCATGGTATACGAGGCCCCGGGCCTCCAGGCCGCCCTGGTTTGGCTGGCGGCACTCGAGGCGGAGGGGGTACCGGGTCCATGGGAACAACTGGAGGGGCTGCTTCACAGGATACCCCGCGGAGCTCTCGTTTGCCATATATTGGCAGCGAGTCCCCCCGCGGGCCTGCCGGAAACCCCCCCTGTTCCGCAGGGGTCAAGACTGGCTTGGATACTGGTGAAAGGCCCCGCAGTGAGGGACAGGAAGCCCGAGGGGAGCGATAAGCGCTCCATCGGGGAGCGCCTTAGCCGGGAAGACCTCGGTCTTATTCCTTCCCTCATGGGCATTGCCGTGTGCGCTGAAGGAGAGGACCTCAGGGAATGCCTGGAAAATCCCTGCATAACCTGCGCAGGTTGGCGGTACCCAGGGAAGTAGAGGAGTCCCGCAGCCTGCGCCTGGCCGTCTGGGCCTCGGTGTGCGTGTCCATAGCCGCCCTGGCTCTCCAGGAGGTGGTCAACCCCTCCGTCGTCCTGGCCTCGCTGCTCCTCATCACCGCCGGTTATCTCTTCAGTTGGTGGCGTCGCCACCGGCCCAACATACCCGTCAAGCTGACCATCGCCGCGCTGACCCTGGTGGCCCTGGCTTCTTTCCTGCGGCAGTCCTACCTGCAGCCATACGATACCCGCGCCCCGCTGGCCGAGCTCTTCCTCTGGGTACAGGTGCTGCACAGCTTCGACCTGCCGCGCCGCAGGGACCTGCTCTTCTCCCTGGTCAGCTCGTTTATCCTGCTGGCCCTGGCCGCGTCGTATTCCCTTTCCGCCGCCTTCGCTTGGATGGTGCTCCTCTGGCTGGCCTGTGCCGTCCCCTCCCTTTATCTCGCCCAGAGGTCCCGGCTCTCCAGCTTCTCCAGCAACGATGGCGCGAAAAGCCCCTCCGGGGCGGCCCTGAAAGGGGCTTCCACCGCCCTCAGCATGTTCCTGGCGGCGGTTCTTATCACCGGCCTCCTGGTGGGGGCCTTCATACCCCGCTTTCCCGCCACCTACATCCGCTCCCTTCCCTTCTCGCTGCGCCGGCCCTGGTTCTCCGCCCAAGGTTATTCCGTGCGCAACCCGGGATATCCCCAACTCCCCGTCAAACCACCCGACCATCCCCTGGAAGTCAACCCGGAGGCCTATTTCGGTTTCGGCCCCTACCTGGACCTGCGAGCCAGGGGAAAGCTGGTGGACCTCCCGGTGATGAAGGTGCGATCCACTGAGCCCGCATACTGGAGGGGGCTGGCTTTCTCTACCTACAACGGGTATTCCTGGCTGCTACCCGAGGGCGAGCCCTCCCGCCTTCACGCCGACCAGCAGCCCTACAACCTCCCGGCACCGGAAAAGGACGCCCACCTGGCGACGAAAACCATCCTGCAGACCTTCTATCTGCAGAACGACCAGCCCAACGTGGTCTTCACCGCCTACCGCCCCAGCTTGCTCTACTATCCCTCCGATTACCTGTACTACGATGATTGCGGCATCAGGAGCCCCTTCGAGTTGGCGGAGGGCCTGGTCTACAGCGCGGTCTCCTACGCCATCGACATGGACGACACGAGGCTATCCTCCCTGGGCGGATCGGTGATGCAGGGTCGCCTGCACCCCTACCTGGAATCATCGGGCTCGCAGGCCAGGCTGGGCGATTATCCCTATTTGGTGGCGGCCGACAAGCTCGCTTACCTCGAGTTGCCGCCCCTCCCGGAGAGGGTAATCCAGCTGGCCCGGGAGATAATCCCCCGCGACGCCGGGCCCATGCAGCGGGTCAAGGCCATCGAGGACTTCCTGGCCCGGGAATACGCCTACTCCCTGGACGTCCCGCCACTGCCACCGGGAGGAGATGCCGTGGACCATTTCCTCTTCGATACGCGACGCGGTTACTGCGAGCACTTCGCCACCGCCCACGCCGTGCTGTGCCGCCTGGCCGGCGTGCCCTCCCGGGTGGTCACCGGTTACGCTACTGGCGATTACAACCCGTTGACCGGGCTCTACGAGGTGAGCCTGGACGACGCCCACGCCTGGGTGGAGGTCTATCTCGCCGGCGTGGGATGGGTCACCAGGGAACCCACGCCGGGCTTCGCGCTCCCCGAGAGCCACGGTTCTTACGGCGTCTTCTGGGTGTTCCGCGACTTTTTCTCCTGGGTGGGCCGCAACCTTTCCTCCATCCTCCCACCCGCGGTGCGTTCCTCCCTCAAGCGGGGGGTCTCCGCACTGGGCGGTGGGCTGCGAGCCCTGGCCTCGGGGGTGCTCTATTCCTCGCGACAAGCGCCCTGGCTCCCCGCGGCCCTCGCCCTGCTCGTCCTGGCGGGCATCGCCCTGCGGCGTCTCTCGCCTAAACGTCGCACCCCCGCGTCGTTCCTCGCGGGCGGTCCGCAGGCCTTGATGGAACTCTTCCTGGAGGACGCCGGCCGCCTGGTCCGACCCCGCCCGCCTGGATGGACTCTCCAGGAATATTTTTCCATGCTGCAGGAAGAATTACCCACCCTGGACCTGGGAACTGAGCTCCTCCTCTACGAGAGGGCCCGGTACGGCGGTCACGCTCTGGGAGGGGAGGAGTTGGAGCTCTTCCGCGCGGGCATGCTCCGCGCCCTGGAAACGCTGCGCTCCGCGTTTCGCCCCATCCGCCGCCGCGGAGGTCTCTCCCCGCGAAAAAGCGGGTTGCGGAGAAGCGGGGGCAGGAGTCCGCGCCCCGGGGTGGATAACGCTTTATAACGACAATGAGGCGCGTCAGGCAGTCCCGGGTCCGCGGCCAGGAGGGAAAGATCTCGCCAAGACTTGAAAACCGCGGGGGCCGCTCCACCTCCCTCGCGAACACCGCCGGCGCATGCACGTCCCCCGGGAATGTCCCTCGTCGAAGCAGGAAGGAGCGGAGGTTCAAAACATAACGCTTAGCGGTGCCGGAGATTGCCCATGCCCCGGGAGTGTGCGTCCACGGCTGTCGGACTGGGGGTACGCGGCGACGGAACGGAAAAGGCCAGCGCTACTGGGGCACTTCCTCTTCCAGCTCCAGCTCCATCTCCTGGCTCATGGCGCGCGGGATGTACAGGGGGCGTTTGAAGAGGTTCTTCATGTCCGTCCACGGTGAATCGCCTTCCCCGGCCCTCTCCGCTATCTCACGGAAGCTGTTCACCTTGGCGTCCAGGTTGTCCACGTGGTGGAGGAGGATGGCCTCCAGGGTCTTGGGCCGCTTGGGGGAACCCCATTCCAGCTCCCCGTGGTGGCTCAAGACGGCGTGTCGCAGGCGCATGGCCAGGTCCTCGGGGAAGCCCGGCATGGCGGCTATCCTCTCCCGGATCATCTGGTCGGAAAGGAGCAGGTGCCCCAGGAAGCGCCCGGCGTCCGTGTAGTCGATGGCCCGGTCGTATTCCAGCTCATGTATCTTGCCTATATCATGCAGGACGGCGGCGGCCACCAGCAGGTCGCGGTCCACCTCGGGATAGAGTTCGCATACCATGCGGCAGATGCGCACGGTATTGGCGGTGTGCTCCAGGAGCCCTCCCAGGTAGGGATGATGGTAATTCTTGGCAGCCGGGGCGCGGGTGAACCGGCGCATGAAATCCGGGTCGTTGAGGAAGTTGAGGAGCAGGCCCTTGAGGTGGAAATTCCTGACTTCCTCGACGGCCTGGCGCAGCTCCCCTTCCAGCTCCGCACGGTCCGTTTCCACCACCCGCAAAAAGTCGGATATGTCCACCTCCTCCTCGGCGCAGCGCCGCAGGGAATTGACCACCACCTGTACCTGTTCGCGGTACCTCTCCACCCTGCCGCTCACCGCCACGTAATCCCTCTCCGAGAAGGCGTCCTTGTAGCGGGGGACGTTGTCCCAGATCCGCGCCTCCACCTTCCCGCTCTTGTCCGCCAGCTCCAGGGCCAGGTAGGGGGCTCCTGCCTTGGTCTTGCGCAGCTCCTTCCGCACGACCAGGAAAACGCTCTTTACCTCCCCTCCCGGCTCCAGCTCGCTCACCAGCTGCTTGGGCATCTCGTCCTCCCGTCCTCCAGGTCGGCCGGCCGGAAACCTACACCGCGGCCGCGCATCACCCTCTACCTGTAATTTCTTTCCCTGAACCGCATTTCCTTGGGCCCGCCGGGCCGGTCATCCTCCCCTCCCCGCGTAGCTCCTCGCCCGTTCCACGCGGGGCTTTCACGGCCCTTTCCCTATAACCGGACCTCCGCTTGGCCCCTCGCTTCCCGCGAGGCGGACCCCGCTTCGGGGGCCGCTCGCTTACCGCCTCCTCGTCGGGTCTCCCGTAGCGCGGTGGAGGGGGTTTCCCCTTCCCGCCCGGGTAAGCCCGTCGCCTTCTCCCGGAACATCCCCGCGCCCGGGAAAGGGCGGCGTCGGCAGAGCTTTTCCGACCGGAACCAGAGGCTTATGGCCCCTCGATGGCAAGCAGGCCCGAGGCCCTTTTCCATCTCACCCTTCGAGACCATACTAACCGCGCGCGGTGACAAGACCGGGATGCGGCAGATCCTACTTTTCGGGCAGGCAGGGAAAGGAAGGCCGCCGAAGGAAGCGGCCGCCGAACCCGCCCCGCTCACCGCCGCTTTCGGGGTTTGATAGGGGAACCATAGTATGATAACCCCCTTGTGTCCGGATGGCCGGGGGAAGAAAATTGAAAGACGTAAGCGATAAGATCTTCCCAGCGGTACCGGTATCGCCGCCTGGTTGCCCACGGGGTAAACCTGAGGCTCAAGCGGTCAAACCAGGTGGCATCCGGCGTGGGGAAGGGGAAAGGCGAAAAGCCCGGCTCGCGGTCACGCGTACCGCCGGGCAACGAGTGAGGAAGGGAAAACGCAAGGAGTACCTCCGGTGGCTGGGGGGCGATTTCGATCCCCAGGATTTCGACCCGCAAGAGGTGGAGTTCGACGACCCGGCCCTGCGCTTCTTGGAGGTTTTCTCCGATTGACGTCGAAATGCCGGGCGCTGGAAGCCCGCCGGCAAGGGCGCCGGCGGAGGCGGCCGATGGTTACGCCTTCGGACCGTCCGATCCGGAAAGGAGGAGGAGATGCTCTGGACCATAGCTTCCAGGGACGATTTCGGTTTCGGCTACGCGGCGGGTAGGAAGCGCGAGAGACTCTACCGGGCGGCGCTTTCCCGCACCGCCCTATGGCTCGGGCGGACGGGGGCTTCCCCCGCAGGCGTCAGGGAAAGGGCGCGCCGGCACCTGGAGATCCTTTCCGAGCGCTACCCCCAGCAGCGGGAAAGGCTCGAGGGACTTGCCCGCGCCCTGGGAACCGAAGCCGTGGAGGTGACCGCGGCGTCGCTGGCCCTGGCCTCCATGCCCGGCACCGGGTGTACCAACTTCGCCGCTGTCCCGCCGGCCACCTCCGACGGGAAGGTGTACGTCTCCTGGAACTTCGACCTCTCCCCTCTCTTCCGCCTCCTCCTGGGGCGCATGCCCCTCTACGCGCGGGACATAGGGGGGAGCAAGCCCTACGTGTGCATGGGTCTACCGGTGCTTTTCGGCATCGGGGTGATGAACAGCGACGGCCTGTGTTCCTGCGTCAACTCGGTGGGGTGCACGGACGGCGGCGAGGGCCTGACCTTCTTCGAGCTCAACAACCTGGCCATGGAGACCTGCTCCACGGCGGACGGGGCGGTGGCCGTGTGGCGGGACAACCCCCGCGAGGTGGTCCCCGGCCTGGCCATGGCCATCATCATGAACGCCAACGACATCTTCGCGGACATGAACGGGGAGGCGGTGGTCATCGAGCACTCCCACAACCACATGGCGGTGGAGAGAGCCTCCGACCACGGGGGGGTGCTGGCCTCCGCCAATCACCACCAGTTCCTGGACCGCTCCCTCTCGGGGGGAGCCGACCCGGTGAAGGAGCCCCTCATCGCCGGCTCCTACGCCCGCCTGGCCCGCATGTGGGAGCTCCTGGAAATGTTCCGGGGGAATATAGACCGATACACGGCGCGCATGATCGCCCGGGACCACGGGTTGAACTACTCCACCCTGGAGGAATTCGGCCTACGTCCCGACCCCTACGGCGAGAGGGTGGACGACGCCACCATCTGCTGCCACCCCTGGAACTTCTTTCGCCACCTGAGGAGGATGGAATTGGTGGAGGCGCTGGTGGAGATGAACGTGGCCCGCACCCTGAACTCCATCATCATGGACCCCGGGCGGTGCACCATTTACATCACGCCTGGAAATCCCTGCCGACACCAGTACATCCCCGTGTGGGTGGGCGACGTCCTGCGCATGGAGTGGGCGGACCGGGCCCGGGAGGAGATAGATTACCATCCGGACCGGAGGCCGCGCACCGTGACCAGGCGCAGGGACATGTTCCGGCGCCCCCGGGCCACCCGGACCAGCGACCTGGCGCGCTCCCTGGCCCTCAAGGCCTTCGGGACCCTGGACCGCTGGATGTCCGCAGGGCTGGTCAAGGACTGAGACAGGCGTCGAGCTCACCACACGGGGCGGCGCGTACGAGACGCGGATAAAAAGCGGTAGCGCGACGGAATTGGTTGGAAGGATATGGAAACCGGTTAGCGGGATGATGGCTAGGGCGGCGGCTTCCTGGTCAGGAAAAACGCTTTATTGACCCGAGGCGGCTCACGCCCTCGACGCTACGTTTCCTGGGAGGTGGAAGATGAAACCCGACGCGCAGGAGCTGTACCGCCAGATGGCGCGCATGCGGCGTTTCGAAGAGGAGCTGGCCCGGCTCTGGGAACGCGGTCTCATCTCCGGGGAGATGCACCTGGGAGTGGGGGAAGAGGCGGTGGTGGCCGGGGTCCTGGCCCACCTGGAGGAGGGCGACGCCATGGCCCTGGACCACCGCTCCACGCCTCCTCTGGTGGGGAGGGGGGTAAGCATGGAATCCCTCCTCCTGGAGATGCTGGGGCACCCGGACGGCCTCTGCGGCGGCCGCGGGGGGCACATGCACCTCTTCTCCCGGGAACATCTGGCGGCCTCCTCGGGCATCGTGGGTTCCTCCGCTCCTCTGGCTTGCGGGTTCGCCCTCGCCGCCCGGCAGCTCCGTCCCGGTAAGGTGGCGGTGGCCTTCTTCGGGGAGGGGGCAGCCAACCAGGGAATGCTCCTGGAGAGCCTGAACCTGGCCGCGGCCTGGAAGCTCCCCGTGGTCTTCGTGTGCAAGGATAACCGCTGGGCCATCACCACCCGTTCCCGCTCCGTGACCGGGGGATGCCTGCTGCGCCGGGCGCGCTCTTTCGGCCTCCCCGCCTTCCGCGTCGACGGCACCAGGGTGGAAAGGGTCTGGGCGGCCGCGGGGAAGGCGGTTGGGCGCGCTCGCGCCGGAAGGGGCCCCAGTTTCATCCTGGCCTCCTGTCCCCGCATGGAGGGACACTTCCTGGGCGACCCCATGCTCCGGGTGTTCCGCGAACCCGTGCGCCAGGCCCTGGAGATAGGGCCTCCGCTGGCCCGGGCCCTCCTCTCCAGGCCCTTATCCGCCCTGCCCGCCCGGGTGCTTAACCTGGGAATAATTGGTAAGGCACTCACCACCCTGGGGGTAGAGAAATACGTGCTGGAAAGGGACCCCTTGCGGCGCGCCGCGGAGCTGCTCCCCGAGGAGCAGCGGCTGCGCGTGGAGGAGGAGGTCGGCCGCGAGGTGGAGGAGGCGGCCCGGGCCGCCCTGGCCGTGGTGGAGGGGAGGTGAGCCCATGCCCGAGATGACCTTCGCCCAAGCCATCGACTACGCGCTGGGGGAGGCCATGGCCGCGGACGAGCGGGTGATCACCCTGGGGGAGGACGTGGCCATGCTGCGGCGGGAACTGCTGGTGCGCTTCGGTCCCTCCCGGGTGCTGCAGGCCCCCATCAGCGAGGCCGCCTTCCTGGCCGCCGGGGTGGGGGCGGCCATGGCCGGGCTGCGCCCGGTGGTGGAGATCATGATGGTGGACTTCATCGCCGTGGCCCTCGACGCCCTGCTCAACCAGGCCACCAAGGTCCGGGCTTTCTCGGGCGGGAAGTGGAACGTCCCCTTGGTGGTGCGCGCGGCCTGCGGGGGTGGCTACGGGGACGCCGGCCAGCACGAGCAGTGCCTCTGGGGGCTCCTCTCCGGGATGCCGGGGATAGTCGTGGTGGTACCCTCCAATCCCGCGGATGCCGCCGGGCTCATGCTCTCGGCCATCCAGTGCGACGACCCGGTGGTCTTCCTGGAGCACAAGCTCCTCTCCGACTACTGGCTCGACTACCTGGGCAAAGGGGGCAGGGAAACGGTGAGCTTCGACGTCCCCGCGGCGGGGGCACGGGGAGAGGTGCCCTCTCCCCCCGCGCCGGTGCCCATCGGCAAGGCCAGGAAGGCCAGGGAGGGGCGCGACATCACCCTGTTCGGGCTGGGGGTCAGCCTGCACCGCTGCCTGGAGGCCGCGGCGGACCTGGAAAGAGATGGCATCAACGCCGAGGTCGTGGACCTGCGCAGCGCCTGCCCCCTGGACCGTGAGACGATCCTCTCCTCGGCCTCGCACACCGGCCGGGTCCTGGTGGTGGACGAGGACTACGTAGGTTACGGGCTCAGCGGTGAGGTCGCCGCCCTCCTGGCCGAAGCGGGGATAAAGGCGGACTTCGCGCGCGTGTGCGCAGAGGGGGTCGTTCCCTACGCGCGGCAAATGGAGGATGAGGTGCTCCCCAACGCGCGTCGCATAAGGGAAGCCGCCCTGCGCCTCTGCGGATAGGGGACGGGGAATAGGGTTGAGCCGGCCGGATGGAGTAGATCGCCAAACGGGCACGGCGGACGCAGGCACGGCGCAGGCATCGTTCCCAGGCGGCCGGAGAAAAGCGGGAAACGTCTCCCGGCCGGCGAAACCGGCCAGGAAAGGGGGCCCGAGGGTAGGGCGAGGACGCCAAGGGCAGCGGCGATGCGGCTCCTGGGCCACGGAAGCACCGGTAAAGCCCGGAGACCACGCAGGCCGAGGAAAGGAAGCGTGCTTTCCGGATGAAGGGATATTGTCGCCTGGGATCGAGCGGACAAGACACGAGGGGGGAGGTACGCCTTGCCGCCGGATGACCCGGTGCGCGTAGATAATGGAATCCCCTCCCCGCAGGGCAAAGCACACGCCCACCAAGGCACATGGGCGGCAGTGCCCGCCCCATGGCGGGTTCAAGGTCTGCCTACCAAGTTTTTCCACCTAGCTACCCCGCCGGCGGGTTTAGCCATTTTTCCACGCGGCGGTGGAAGGCTCGCTTTTGCCATGCCTCATTCCGCCGATGCCCGTCCGCCGCTATAATGAACCCGGGTGAAAAGCGACGGGAGGGAGGTGCCCATGTCCGAGGAGAAAGTGTGGAACAGGGCCGCCAACCGGATGGTGGCCGCCGGGCAGGTCCCCATGCCGGTCACCGGGACCCTCATCGAGCTGCTGCAGACCATCCTGGACGAGGAGGAAGCCGAGTTCATCTCGGTCTTCGACAAGCCCTCGTTGAACCTGCAGGAGATAAGGGAACGCTGCGGCCTGGACGAGGAACCCTTGGCGGCCATGCTGGATAGCCTCCTGCACAAGGGGGCCCTCATGCTCAGCCGCAGCAGGAGCACGGGGGTGGACGTCTACCACCTCATGCCCCCCTTCCCCGGGCTCTTCGAGCTGACCATGGTGCGGGGAGGGACGGGCGAGAAGGAGAAGAAACTCGCTGTCCTGTTCGAGAGGCTCTTCCAGGAGCTCTCGGGACTCATCCAGGCCAACTACGAACCGGCCATGGAGGTGCTCAAGTCCGTGCCGCCCATCACCCGGGTGGTCCCCGTGGAATGCGAGGTGGACGCGAAGCAGGACGCCGTCCTGCCCTACGAGGACGCCATGAAGATCGTGGACAAGTTCGACACCTTCGCTGTGAGCTACTGCTACTGCCGCCACCACAAGGACCTCCTCGGCAATCCCTGCCGGGTGACCGACGAGAAGGTCAACTGCCTGACCTTCGGGCGCTCGGCCAGGTTCATGATCGATTACGGCTTCGGGAAGGAGATCACGGCGGAGGAGGCCAAGAGGATCCTCCGGGAATGCGAGGAAGCGGGGCTGGTGCACAAGTTCTTCCACGAGAAGAACGACCCCCTGCGGGACGAGTTCGCCATCTGCAATTGCTGCAAGTGCTGCTGCGGCACCTTCGACCTGTACTACCGCGGGGCGGCGCCCATGGCCACCTACGCCTCGCACCTGGCGGTGGTCGACGCGGACCTGTGCAACGGCTGCGGGGTCTGCGAGGAGAGGTGTCCCATGGAGGCCATCGCCCCGGATGGGGACACGGCACGGGTGGACGAGGGGAAGTGCATCGGGTGCGGGGTGTGCGCTCACCACTGTCCCAGCGAGGCCGTGACCTTGAGGCGAACCGGGATGCGTAGCGTATTCGTCCCCCCGCCCCGGCTGGGCTAGGCGACATTTTTGTAACCCGCGGCGCTAAGGTCTCGAGGATGGGGCATGCGGGGCGCCTCTTGCGCCCTGCTCCCGCCGCGCGCCCTGCTCCCGCCGCGCGTGAGTGGCTAGTTTTTACCCACCCCCAAGGCCAAGACGACCAACCCCTGCTCCCGCCTCGCCCAGATCGAAAATGCTTTTCCTCCCACCAAGGCGGCCCTGTCTCCTCTCCAAGAAGCCATCAAAACGCGGTCTCGCGCCACTGGTTTGCAAAACAAGAAATGGTTTCGGGGCCATAGATCAAGGCGGCATCAAGACTAAGCCTCGGGCTCCGAGAACCGAATGCTTGAAAATGGCGGAGAGGGTGGGATTCGAACCCACGGAGCCCCGCGAAGGGCTCAACGGTTTTCGAGACCGCCCCATTAGTCCGCTCTGGCACCTCTCCGCGCACCCATATTATAGGTTGGCCAGTTCGGCCTTTCCACCTGGGAGACCGGCAATTTACGCTCGAAGCGGCGAAAGCACGGTCATTGGCGCCCGATTCACTCCAGGATCAGCATATAAAGGGTGGAGGGGATATGTATGCCTCCCATCTCCTCCTGGCTCACGTGTCCGAAAACGATTCTCCTTCCATCCGGGCTCCAGGTGGATTCCGTTATCTGCCGAGCCAGCAGCTCGTATTCTTCGTGGGCTGGGTCGGTGAAATAGGTCAACCGGACTTTGTTCCCCCCGTCCGCATCCATCAGCCAGAGCTCCTCGCCCTCCCCCGGGTCGCCCTGGGAGGCGTTCCATAGTATCTTCCCGCCGTCTGGAGAGAACTCCGGGTTCTCATCGTGGATGAAAGGGGTGGACGTCAGGCGGGTCAGGGAAGTCCCGGCCAGGTCGCTCAGGTAGATGTCCCCCCATAGGCCCCGGTTCCCATTCTCTTCCAGGCAGGCGTAACTGTATACCAACCGCTCGTCCCCGGGAGCGAAGCCCGCCCCCTCGATGAGGGTGAAGCCGTCCGGGGGGTTGACGGTCCGGATGTTGGAGATCCGCGGCTCTCCTCCCTCGAAGGAGATGTCCGCCAGCTTAACCCTCCAGGCTCCCAGTTCTTCTCCCTGCCGGTAGCGGAAATTCTCATACCCCCAGTATGAGCCCGGATGCCCCTGGTGGCCCGGGGTGTCGGGATCCTCGTCGGGGTCGGTGGGCTTTCCCCGTGGGTACTTCTCCATAGAGAATTCCTCGTTCCAGAAGAGCAATCCACCGTCATGGGAAAAGCTCGGCCTGATGACGCCCCAGTTCTCCGGGTAATCGGTGATGCGCCAGAAACGCTCTCCATCCCTGGTCATTATCCATACGTCGTGATTATGGCCCAGGCCCGGCCGGGCCGTGACTCCTGAACCTATCCGGGGATATGCGGCGTTCTCGGCGGTGAAAACCAGGTAGTTCCCGCTGGGATGCCAGCTTGGCTGGCCCTTCCACCCCGTGCCCGACAGGTCCGGCTTTCCGCACGTCAGGCACCGGACATCGGACCCGTCGGGACGGCAGGTGAAGATGTGGTAGGTGATGCCCAGAGGGTCTTCGGGGTCCTTCTCCTCCTTGGTGAAGGCAATGACCTCACCGTCGGGGGACCATTTGGGAAACGCTCCCTCCCCAATTTTTTCCAGGCTTCTCACGCCGGCCACGGATCGGGATCCTCCTTCCCCCGCCCCCGGAAGTGTCGGTTCTCGTCTTCCACAGGACGCCGTCCACCCCCACGCGGCCAGCGCAAGCAAGACAACAACCGAAAGGAGGCCTGCAGCCCTTAAACCAACGCCGCATCGATCCATTTTCCCTTGCCTTTCAGCGCCACGATAACCGCTTCCCGTCCGCCCTCCGGTATTTTCCCAATATTGGAATACTCGTGTCATCAGTGAAAAATCCGATCGTTAGACGCGCTTTTCGCTTTGCCAGGCGGTTCCTGTCCCTCCCGGGGACGCCACGGATGCGGGGGACGTCAACCGATCGCCTACCGTGCAAGGCGATCCCGTCCTCGGCGCGAGGAAAAGAACTCCCGTAGCACGGCGAGGCATTCCTCCTCCAGGATGCCCTCCACGACCTCCAGGCGGTGGTGGATGGACTCGTCGCTCACCAGGTTATAACGGCTCCCCGCCGCGCCCAGCCTCAGGTCACGCGCCCCGAACACCAGGCGCGCCACGCGGGCCTGGACCAGGGCGCCCGCGCACATGGGGCAGGGTTCCAGGGTCACGTACATGGTAGTTCCTTCCAGGCGCCACCCATTAAGCCTGCGCGCCCCCTCCTTCAAAGCCAGCATCTCCGCGTGGTCCAGCGGGTTGCCGGTGGCCTCGCGCCGGTTGTGGGCGCTCGCGATCACCTCGCCGTCCTTGACCAGCACCGCGCCCACCGGGACCTCACCCTCCCGGGCCGCCAGGCGGGCTTCCTCCAAGGCCAACCGCATGAAATCCCTGTCATTCATACCGCGCTAAGTTCTCCTTCGCCCGTTGACTATACGCCCCCTCGAGCCGCATCCGCCGAGAAAAAGAGACCCGAGGTGAAGCCTTGCCGGCTTATGGGCAGCTACCCCTTGTCGGCCCGAACCGGGCGCGAATCCTATCCATCTCCCGCCTTATCCAGTAATTGATTCGCGATCCTTTCATTCCGGCGGGAATTCATAACTCCCTACCGCAGCTCACCTGATTGGATACCTTTGTGGGTATCTAACTTCAAGGCCTGATCCCTTTTCCTAACCTCCGCCTCCAAACTTTACCAGCTATAGATTCGCGATCCTTTCATTCCGGCGGGAATTCATAACTCCCTACCGCAGCTCACCTGATTGGATACCTTTGTGGGTATCTAACTTCAAGGCCTGATCCCTTTTCCTAACCTCCGCCTCCAAACTTTACCAGCTATAGATTCGCGATCCTTTCATTCCGGCGGGAATTCATAAGCCCAGGCCGCAGCTCGCTCGGCTGGATACCCCCGCGGGTACCAAATTTCAAGACCTGACCCCCTTTCTTGACCCCCTTTCTTAATTCATGATTCCCTTTCTTCGTAGTAAGAGCGGAGGAGGAGGGTTACGTCCTCGCGGGTGAGGGGATTTCCGAAGTAGTCATGGAGGCGGCCTCCCCGCCCCCAAAGGGGTTTCTCGCTGAACCAGGCCTCGGGGGGGCGGTCCTCCTCCGGCCCCAGCCCCTCCGCGGCGTTCAGCTCCCGGTAGAGTTCCCAGGAAGCGGCGGCCCTTCTCATCATCTCCTCCACGGAGAGCTCCATCCCGGTCACCGCGGCCAAAAGGTCCCGGATGAGCCCCGCGTGGTAGAAGCGGTTGACCTGGAAACGGTTGCATATCCCCAGGGAGCTGAAGAGGCTGAACCAGTCCTCGGAATAGCGGGTGAGCCGCCCCACGTTCAAGCCCCAGGGGGGCGAGAATATACGTTCCAGGGCCTCCTTCCCCACACCCATCCTCTCCGTGAGGCGGCGCAACCTCTCCTCGGGCAGGCCGGGGACGTAGGTCGCCGATCCAGCGCTGGCCGAGGTGGGCCCGCGGGGGGAGACGATCTGCTCGAATTCCATGGTTCCCAGCCCGCTCACCCGGGGGTCGTAGAGGCAGTCCTGGCCCCGGACCAGCATGGTGTAGCGGCGGGTGTCCTCGCCGAAGAGGGAAAGGGCGCCCTTCCAGCCGTTGGCCAGCGCATCTCCTATATCCCCCCGGCGCTCCGTGACCCGCAGGGCCAGCTCGCGCAGGATCCCCGCGCCCCTTTCCAGGGGGATGCCCTCCGCCTCCTCCCCGCGCAGGATCCCGTGTTCCCGTAGCTCCAGCAGGTAGGCCGCCTGCCAGCTCAGGGTCATGAAGTCCAGGCCCAGGTCATCCAGGAGGGCCAGGGTGGAGGCCGCCTCCTCGGCGTCTCTCATGCCCAGGGCGCAGCCGATGATGGCGGCGTTGAGGAAGGAGGTTGAATACACCGTCTCTCCCGTCGAGGGCAGGAGAAGCTCGTCCTTGTCGGCCAGGAAACAGGAGGGGCAGGATATGCGCCGCTTTTTCAGCCTGAGGTAGGCGGTGGGCCCGAATCTCTCGGTCACCCCTTGCAGCTCCTCCTCCGTGGCCCCGTAGGGCAGGAGCTGCGCGGCGTACATGGGCCAGGCCCCGATCATCCCCAGCTCAGCGGCGGCCTGCCTCATGTCATATTTTTCCAAGCGATCGAAGAGGCCCCGCAGCAGTTTGCGCAGTCCCTCGGGGTCGGCGATCCTCACCCCTCCGTTTCCCTTGACCAGCACCGCCTTGAGGTTCTTGGACCCCAAGACGGCGGCCAGGCCTCCCCGTCCCAGGGTGGCGCAGGCGTCGATCATGGCCAGGGAGGAGTGCGCCAGGTTCTCCCCTGCCGGCCCGATGGCCAGGACGGAGAACCCCGGGTAACCTTCCCAGAGCGACCGGGTGGTCTCCAGGATGCCCTTCCCCCACAGGCCGGGGGCGGGGACCAACTCCACCTTATCGTCCTCTATCACCAGCATGGTGGGGGAGGGCGCAGCGCCCCTTATGACCAGGTGATCCCAACCCGCCCACTTCAGGTTGGCGCCCAGCCCCATGCTCCCCGAGGCCGAGGCCACCGCCCCCGTCAGGGGCAACCGCGCATTGGCCATCACCCGGGAAGCCCCCGGCACCGCCGTCCCCACGAAGGGGCCAGCCCCCAGGATGACCGGGTTGTCGGGAGAAAGGGGATCCGTTCCCGGCCGGGAAAACTCCTGGAAAAGCCGGTTGTTGGCCCCGAAGCCTCCCAGGTGGTCCTCGGCGTAGGCGGGGGGATAGTCCCGGGCCGAGATCTCCCCGCTGTCCAGTTCCACCACCAGGACCCGCCCCGTGTACCCGCCCTTCATCGCTCCCCTCCTCCGTCACCCTCCCCGGACCTATCCAGTGCTCCGTAAGGGCAGTAGGCGGCACAGCGCCCGCATTCGTCGCACTCCGGGGTGAAAAACGCCGTGCATTCCAGCCCCTGGCAACGCAGCTGCACCCGGCTAAGGGAGGGGTTGCATTCCCCCTCGTGATACAGGGAGCAGGCCAGCTGGCAGCCACGACACCCGGTGCACGCTTCAGCGCGGTGGATCATCTCCTCCCTCCCGCCTTTTCCGACCGTGGGAGCCCTCGCGGTCCTCCCAGCGGACATCTTCGACGGCGCGGAAACAGGCGCCGCGTCCCTGAACCCAGCGTAAATACAATGATACCACCACCGCCAGACCTTTCCCCCACCGCGATCCTCACCCCAGCCGCAGGAAATTATTGACAACCGGATCAGTAAAGCGGCATACCTTGAACCAATACGCCGAGCCGAGCGCGCTTTCCCAATCCTGGCCGCATTCTTTACGCGGCGGTATGTAAAGAAATGCCTGGATCTTTCCGAAAAAAGCCTTGGTAGCCTCCACAAATCCAACGCCGGGTTATTTAAGGAGGGTGGAAATGAAAGTGAGCTCCGGGAGGGAAATGCGCAGGCTGATGGTGGCGGTCTCTCTTTCCGTCCTCTGCCTGCTCCTGGCCGTGATCGCCTACTACATGATCGATGTCGCCGTGACCACCGACCGCAACATGAGGGATAACCGGGAAAAGGTCATCGCGGAGTCCGTGCGCACCATACAGGATATGAAAAGCGCCCTGATCATGACCGATTTCAGCCCCCAATACCTGGAGGTCTTCAACCAGGACCTGCTGAAGCAGATCGTGGGGGGCGACATCGACGCCTTGTACCGATACGCCACCCAGATCGTCCTCACCTTCTACCCCATAGACTACGTGGCCTTCATAGCGGAGGGAAAGGTCTTGAAAAGCGGGGCGAGAAAGGGATTGGAGATCAACCCTTACCAGATCCCCCTGGAACCGCCGGAAGGTGATTATCAAATCCTGGACAAGCTCGGCAACCGGGAGGGGTTTTTCGTCTCCGTGTTTTTCCCGGTGGACCTGAGCAAGCTGGGGCTCGGCAACGAAAAGATCCTGGTGAACATGGTAGTCGACCGCACGGAAGAGATATACCAGGTGGAGAAGTATTTCCGCGACCAGCGGAACAGCCTTCTTCTGCGCCTTTCCATCGCCGCCGTCCTGGCGGTGGTCGCCTCCCTGCTCCTGACCACCTTCGGCCTGCGCTATTTCACCCGCAAGTACGTCGTGGATCCCATCGAGAGGCTCAACCGCCAGGCGCAGGAGATAATGGAGGGCACTTTCCAGGGCGAGGTGGAGGTGGACGAGAAGAGCGCTTTCGCCCCCCTGCAGGGGCTCCTGAGGAGCGGCCAGAAGGTCCTGCAGCGCATGGAAAAAGAGCTGGAGGGATAAGCGTCGGCTTTTCTCTTTGCCCCATGCAGGCCTGAAACAGGAGATGGCGCGCAAGTTCCGTAACAACATCGGAGTCGGCCGGCTGCCCGGGTTCAGATACACGGTGGACGCGACACTATATGCACTGGTGGGCAAGGAAGGCGATCGCGTGTTGGCCGGCTGCCCGGGTTCAGATACACGGCGGACACCCCTTATACCTGCTTTGTAGCAGAAGAAGCAGAGTAAGGAAGTGGCCAAATGAAGGGTTCATCTGACACCCTGGATTGGGGGATAATGAATCCCTCGATAAAGGAGAGGGCATGGCTCAAGGAAAACCCCGCCCATCGGAATTCCGGGCCGAGGCGGTGAGGCTAGGGTGCCCGGAAAGGGAACTGCGGTAAGAACGATAATTCGATGAAGATGCCGGATCTCGATAAGGATAAAGTTTGGCGACCCGCTTAACGATATAATGTATGAATTAGCCCTCGGTGAGCGTCGTGGATCAGGAAGCGGAGTATCCAGGGAGGAGGCGAGGTGGCCAACAAGCTGGCGCAGGAGATAGAGAAGATCCTCTCCGAGGCGGTAGGAGAGTTCATCGCCAAGGCCACGGTAAAGAAGAACTGCGAGCTGATCGGCTGTACCCCGGACACTCTCACCCCGGCGCAGCTTCCCGAGCTGGCGGAAAAGATAAGCAAGTCGGTCTCCTTCTTCTCCGGAAAGGACGTGGGCGCCAACCTCGCGGAAAGGATAATGGCGCTCAAGGCCTGACCCGCTCAGCCGCCGAACATGGCGGCGCCAGCTTAACCGTCCTCTTTTAGCCGGCCAGCCACAAGGCCTCTGCCTTACTACCGAGAATAATCGAGCCTCCAGCGGTCAAAGTCTTCGCCCGGAGATCAGCCAGCACGGCAATGGGTGTCCGCCCGGCGCTTTCGCTTTTCGCCCTCTCCGCACCTCACCATACCCGGCAGGCGATCTACGCCTACCGCCGTTCACGGAAAGGAGCTTCCGCGTGACGAAAGTCCCGCCCGACCATAACCCCTACGCGTGCCGCGGCTGGAGCCCGGCTTCGGTTACCCTCTCGCCCGTGGGGAACGCATGGCTGGATAGGCTGCGACCACCTTACGAGCGGCCGCCTGTTCTACTTCGGAAGGCCCAGGGAGGCGACCACTTCCTCCAGCCTCTCCCGCTTCCCCCTCCACCTCTCCTCGCGGTAAAGGGGTGGGCAGTCCCGGAGGCGGTGCTTCTCCTGCAGCAGGAGGAGGGCGAAGGCCAGGCAGCCCTGCTCCCCGCATTCCCGGCAGTTGGTCTGGGGGAGGAGCCCGTAAATGTCCAGGGGCTTTATCTTTATCTTCCCCTCGTAAACCGGCTCTATCTCCCCCCGGCGCTGGTGGACGTAGTTCAGGCGCTCCGCCAGCCAGGCCAGGACCTCCTCGGCGTCGACCACGTCGTCCGCCTTGGCGATGGTCACCCGGCGTGGATACACGGTGACCAGGCGCGGTCCCCGGGTGAAGGTGAGGGCCGGTCGGTCGGAGGTATAGGTGGGCGCTTCTCCCTCCTCCCGCTCCTTTTCCTTTCCCCCACCTTCCCCCACGTAGGTGGCGTTGGCCAGAACGGCGTTCAGGTAGGGTAGCAGATCGCTCACGTCCACCGGGATGCGGGCGATGAGCCGGATCTTGGTCTCATCGGCGAAGCAGGGTTCCACCTGCTCGATCTCGATCCTTTCGATGAACATGCGTCCTCCTCCCGGTCGAGCGGCCCGCCTTCAGGGAGGGCCGTCGAAACCGCTATGCACCGGGCCGCCCGGCCATGGCTCCCGCGTATCCCCGGGCTCCGGCATCGTCTCGGCGGTCCAGCTCTCGCCCGGCGGGAACACGCCGCCAGGACGAAATGCCAACACGGTCTCCAACGCTATCTCCCCAGGGCCGCCCCTCCGCTCGGCGCCTCACCCATGGAGGTTTTTGGCCAGGATACCGTGTTCCCGAGATCGTTTCCCTCGCCGGCGCACCGGCACCTGCGATCTATTCCATTTCTATCCAACATGGATGGAGCGGCATGTGCCGCAGCGGTTCAGCCCACAACCCTTCCCGGGGCCACCCGCGTCACCGTGGATCGCCCCCATCCGCGGAGGGGCTATCGCTCGCGGGAACCCGCTTCTCGCCTCTTTACGCGTCACCGCGTATCGCTGCGGATCCTCCTGGGCCGCTCTTCACCCGTTTCACCGACCACCCCTTCGTCGAGAGGATATCCTCCGCCTCCCGCAACGCTTGACGTAACCTCTCCGTGGCCCCCTCCAGGATAACGAGGTTCCCCCCGCACAATTCCCCGCGTCTCCACAGGGCCTCGGGGACGGGGAGGAAGGCCTCGCGCAGGACCAGGCGAAGCACGGCCAAGGCCTTCCGAACCGCCCTCCCCTCCTCCTCACCCGGGCCCAGACTCCGGGAAAGGAGGGGGATGAGGTTCCCGCTCCCCAACGGCCCCGGGCGGTTGTCGCGCAGGAAGAGCATCTCGTCGGCCAGCTCCTGGGGGCTCGCGCGGCAGAGCCCTTCCCGCCCGAGCAGGACCTGGCGCACCCCGTAGCCCCTCACCAGCTCCCCTGCATGCCTGGGCAGCTTGTCGGCATGGACCACGGCCACCAATCCGCCCCGAAGCGCCTCCTGGAACTCCTCCGCGCTCCAGGGAATCCCTTCTCCTCCTCCCAGGTCAAGGATTAGATAGACCAGGCCCAGGGAGGCCATCTCCGCGGCGAGCGCCCTCAAGCGCTCGAGGTCACGGGCCTGGCCTTTTCCTTGCCGCTTCCCCGTTCCCGGGCCTCCCGCCGCGCCACCCCGCAGGTCCAGGACAACCGCGGGAACCGCCTCCCTGCCCGCGAGCTCGCCGGCCAGCGCCTCCGCGGCGCGGCACAGGCGGCCCTCCTCGCCCTTAAGCCCCAGCAGGGAGACTATATCGCGGCGATCCAGTGCCTCCTGCCTGGTTAATTTTTCCACAACACCGCCGAGGCCGGGTACCGTTGCCAGCTCACCGGCCGTCTCCCCCGGGAAACGGCCGTGGACCGCGGCGGCTACTTCCTCCGGGAATAGCACCGCCTTGAGGAGCACGCCTCGCGCCTGGAGAAGGCCCGCCGCCTTCCTCCCTTCACGGGAGGGCAAGGCTATGGCCGTGGTGCACAGTTCCCCGGCCTGCGGAGGAGCGGGCACCAGCCGGACGCGGAACCCCTCCTCTTTGAGTAGCGCCTCGGCGCGCAGCATGTGATGGGTGGAGGGGAAGACGAGAACCGCTTCGCTCTTCCCGGCCACGGCCTACTCTTCCCGCCTCGCTTGGCGCGTCTCCACGGCCTGTTCCACCTCCTCCAGGTCGGGCACCCTCCCGTAGGCCACCAGTTTGCCGTCCACGGCCACCGCCGGGAGCACGTAGCGCAGGGAGAAGGCCACCCGGGAGGCGAAGTCCTCCTCCCCCGCCTGGCGCAGGTAGGTGGCCAGCCGGGCCAGGCCCTCGGCGTATCCGCGGTCATCGGCCATGGGGTAACGGGTTATCTCCGCCGAGGGGAACCTCTCCTCCACCCTGGACATGAGCACTTCCAGGCGGGACAATTTCTCCGCCTCCCGCAGGGAGACCGGCCCGGAACAGGAGCATGCCGGGGCGGGGATGAAAAACTCCACCCTGTGAGCCGCTTCCTCCATACCTACCACTTCCTTCCACAAGGCACTTCCCGGTGATCGTCCGCCCTCGCAAACCAAGTTTATAACACCAGCCTTCAAGGCCTTTCTTTCTCGCCTCCCTGGAGGTCGCGTCATCACCTATAGCTGAGGGAACCCGGAAGGTCCTTTACCCGACAACGTGCAGGATAAGGGAACTCCTGCCGGCCCTTCTCCCCGGGCTTTTTCTTCCTCGCCAGCCCAGCTGCGTCAACAGCCGTCGCCTTGCCGCCTTGTCCTACGTTCATACAAGGAAGGACTCCGGCCTCCGCATCACCCGGAAATACGATATCACCGTTTCACCACACCGCCTTGACCAGCAGAACGAGGTAATATATTCCGACTCCTAAAAAGACCAGGCCGGCCCCCTTCCGGAAATACCTCTCCCACTTCTGCACCTTATCCGCGTGCCGCGCCCAAGCCCCCGCCCCGAAGGCGATGGCCAGGGCGAAGGCCAGCACGGGGAGGCCAGTCCCCAGGGCGTATACAGCGGGGAGGGACACACCTCCCCCGGGCGTGCCCAGGGAAAGGGGGATGAGCATGCCGAAGAAGAGCACGGCGCTGTAAGGGCAGAAGGATAGCGCGAAAAGGGCTCCCAGTGGCAGGGCCG
>Ga0078972_1002239_pt1 | contig 65333 bp, 63 predicted proteins | sample YelNatPaOPGAMG01_FD_67568 | JGI IMG/M metagenome (GOLD analysis project Ga0078972, IMG submission 67568) | Hot spring thermophilic microbial communities from Obsidian Pool, Yellowstone National Park, USA - OP-RAMG-01 (SPADES assembly) (version 2) | ecosystem: Environmental > Aquatic > Thermal...
CACAGCAAAACATCTTGCGGTTCGGGCGCAAGCTTGATGGTGGTCAACGCTTCCGGTCTTGGGCTTCAACAGTGGAGTAAGCGGAACAGCAGAAGCAGATTAAGGAATGATAGGCAGGAATGGCAGGCAAGAGTGCTTGCCCCCCCTCTCAAGAGTGCCTGCAGTCCTATATTTGCAAACCTGCTAATTACCAGCCCCCGGCAATGATAGAATTGGTCTTTGGCAGGGTCGTAACCCTGCACCCAAGGGTCAGAGACCCTTGACCCACTTTTTAAAAAAAGGACACCTGTGTCCCCCTTGACCCGATTCCTTTTTCATCAGGCTTTTCAGGCAAACCGAAAAATTTTTTCCTCCATACCGAACAAGCAGGGGCGTAACCCTGCACCCAAGGGTCGCAGACCCTTGACCCACTTCTTAAAAAAGAAGGACACGGTGTCCTTTTAAAGATAGGGTTAAGGGGTTCTGCCCCTTAGGTCAAGGGTGAAAACCCTTGGAATATATTGCCTGACACAAGATAGTTGACATGATCCATTTGGAGATGGTATTGAATTTAAATAGCAATTATGGTAAGAGTATTTTAGTGTAAAGCATGAGAGGAACTAAGGGTCAATTTTAGGTTAGTCGGCAAAAACCAAAGAAGGAGGAAAGGAAAATGCCGGACAGCACTTACAAGATCATTGAGTTGGTTGGCACGAGCGAGAAATCGTGGGAGGACGCGGCAAAGAACGCAGTGGAAACTGCGAGCAAGAGCTTGAAAGACCTGAGAGTTGCGGAAGTGGTTAAGCTGGATATGAAGGTGGACAAAGGAAAAGTGACCGCTTACCGCGCTAGAGTATTGCTTTCGTTCAAATATCACGGTTCGGAATAAGCGTTTTTTCAGCGCTTTCTGGAGAATTTCTCTCTAGGAAGAGCCTTTTTTCCTTTAACCGGGCTGAAAATTTTCTCAGCCGGAAAGGGATAAGTGTGCATTGAGCAGGAGATGGATTAAAGAATTCTGGGCTATTATCTGGATTTTATGCGTTTGCGTTTTATCACTTCTGCCATTTATTTTCTTCAGACGCGTTATTCATAACGACCTTGCGGTTCAAGCATTGCCACTGCTGATTTTTGGAAATGACGCTTTTCGCTCAGGAACTGTTCCTTTCTGGGACCCGTTTCAGGATTGTGGTGTTCCTCATTTCTCCAACCCACAGAGCCATTTATGGTATTTGCCCAATCAATTGGTCTTCTGGACATCTGGCTACTCACTTTATTCCATTCAATATGAATTTATTTTTCACTTTTTAATCGCTGGACTATGCTTTTATCTTCTTGCCAGAAAATTCAAATTATCTCAAGCTGGCTCCTGCCTTGCCAGTGTCAGCTATATGCTGAGTGGATTTTTTATAGGGCATAGTGAGCATATGAATATACTCGCTACTTTTGCCTGGCTCCCGCTCATCCTCGCTGGAATCCAGGGATGGCTTGATGAAAAATCTCCGAAAAATCTCTGGCTCTCCGGAATAGGCTTCTGGCTCTTAATTCAAGGCGGAAACCCTTCCGCAAACCTGATCGCATTTTTCTTCATCGGTTTGTTCCTTCTTGTTCGGCTCGCGGAGAGAATTTATGACCGGGGATTTAATCTAAATTTATTCCGCGAATTTTCCCAGATGCTTTTGGTCTTCATCATAGCCTTTCTCATCTCCGGAATAAGCATCGTTCCCATTCTCGCGGATTTCTCTGAATACACAGGCAGACAACAGGGCATTCCCTATCAGACCGCTCTGGAGTTTAACCCGCTCAAGCCCTGGGAGCTAATCACTCTTATCTTGCCTTCTGCCAGCCTGTCAGGGATAATGCCAGCTTTTAATGAAACCGGGTCCCCAACAATGATCAATTGCTACTTCGGGCTTATATCCCTAGCGCTCGCCCTGTTCGCGATTTATGTCAGACGCGACCGTAGCAGGCTCATTCTTTTGAGCCTGGGTTTATTCGCACTTCTCATTGCTCTGGGCAGTCGTGCGATTTTCCGCGGTCTGCTTTTTGAACTCGTGCCTTTTCTCAGAATGCTGAAGCATCCAGCTTTGTTCCGTGGCGCCTTCATCTTGTTTTTCTGCATCCTTGCCGGAATGGGGTTAGATGACTTGATTCAGGCTGACAATTCTGCACTGAAAGAATTCCGCAGAGCGGTTCTTTTGCTCGTGGTCTCGCTTTGCCTGATTTTTGGGTTTGCCTCAGTGGTCTCTTTTGCGCTGACTTCTCGGGACCAAGAAACCGCAATGCTTTTGAAGGACATTTTTCTGGAGACCTTGCCAATTCAAATAGCTCTTCTTATCGCCCTGTATTTCTGGCTTCGGAGCAAAAAGAATTTCTGGAGCATCGGCATTCTTTTTCTTGCCAGCCTTGACTTGAGCTTGATGGTTCAGGCGAATATGCCCCTGATGGGTCAATACCTAGACCAGAGAACAAGAAAAATCCTGATTGAATCCGTTGAAAATAGAAGCCGAAAGATTGACCACATTACCAATCTGACAAGAATTGATAACTGGCGCCTTTTCCAGAATAACGGAATGTTGTATAAAAAATTTGAGACCTCAGACTACACCAGCATTAACTCCATCACCTATGAGAAAATTATGAATACAGGTTTTCATAAGGTCATTGCCGAGGCGCCTTTTTTCTTCATCGTTCCCGCAGTGTCTATGATTGATCAGATGGAAAACGCTCTGCCGATTTTTTCGCGCGCCGCGCAGAAAAATCTTATGCCTGCAATGGTTTCCGAAGAGCCTCCGCTAGAGATCAAAGTCCGGTCCGAGCTCTTATATGCCCTGGAGTCATTGGATTCAAGAAATGTGCGAGTGATTAACTATTCCATCAACCGGGTGGAGTTGCAAATCACCAATCAAGCGCCAGCTGTTCTGGGCACGACCGAGGCATTTCATCCGGGATGGCGCGCATGGCTGGATAACAAACCAGTTAAAACTATCCGATTCAATTTTGCCTTCCGCGGAATATATCTTCCGGACCCGGGAACACACATCTTAATCTGGAAATTTCAGCCCAAAAGCTTTTACCTGGGAGTTCTGGTCTCCTCTCTGGGCATAATTTCTCTTGGAAGCTGGATATTGATTTGCTTTCTCTTTAGAAAACTTTAAGCGCCTTAACTTTAAGTCAAACTTCTTAAATTTAATCCTTCCTTGCCTTACTTTACTCTTATGCTAGAATTTTCCAACAATGGACAAGCTGATTATACAAGGTGGCAAGAGGCTGGAGGGAGAGATTCAAATCTCCGGCGCCAAGAACGCCGCACTTCCCTTAATGGCTTCCACTATACTTGCTCCTGGGAAACACCGGCTGGAGAATGTGGCGGATTTGAAGGACATATTAACTATGGCAGAGCTTCTGGAGAACCTGGGCGCAAAGGTTGATAGGTCAAACCTTTCATCTAAGAAAATTCTTGAGATAGACACCACGGAAATAAAAAGCCAGCGAGCGCCTTATGAACTCGTTAAGACAATGCGGGCGTCCATTTTAGTTCTGGGTCCGCTCTATGCCAGGTTTGAGAGAGCTGAGGTGTCTTTTCCGGGCGGTTGTGCGATTGGCGCGCGACCGGTTGATCAGCATCTGAAAGGGCTGGAGATGCTGGGCGCAAAGATCAGTGTTGAGCACGGCTATATTTATGCGGAGAAACAGGACTCGCATCCGAACGAGATCACTTTTGACATGGTCACGGTCACAGGCACAGAGAATATGATGATGGCATCAGTATTCACGCCTGGGAAAACTGTTTTGCTTAACACTGCTCAGGAGCCGGAAGTAGTTTGCCTGGCTGAATACCTGAACAAGATGGGCGCAAAGATCAAAGGCGCGGGCACAGACAGAATTGAGGTCATTGGCGTGGATAATCTTGAGCCCAAAACGCATCGGATTATACCGGATCGTATAGAAGCCGGGACATATCTGGTTGCTGGCGCAATCACCGCAGGAGATATTGTTCTCAAGAACGCTGAACCCAGGCATATGGAGGCAGTGATAGTAAAGCTCCGGGAGGCAGGAGTGAAAATAGAAGAGAGCGCAGAGGGCTTGCGAGTGTGGCGCAAGGGCAAGCTCAAAGGGGTTGACATACGCACCGCTCCTTATCCCGGGTTTCCAACAGATATGCAGGCGCAGATGATGGCATTGCTTTCTATTGCAGAAGGCTCGGTTTCTGTGATAACTGAAACCATTTTTGAAAACCGGTTTCAGCACGCTCTGGAACTGCAGAGAATGGGAGCTAACATCCGGATGGATGGGAATCGTGCATTGGTTTCAGGCGTGAGCAAGCTAACCGGAGCAAAGGTGATGGCAACAGACCTTCGCGCCAGCGCGTCGCTTGTCTTAGCTGGCTTAGCCGCAGAGAACACTACCGAGGTTTCCCGCGTGTATCATCTTGACCGGGGATATGAGAGAATGGAGGAGAAGCTGAATGCAGTGGGAGCCAGGATCAAGAGGGTGAAAGAATAATGCAGATACTTGATACAAAAGAGCAAAACTTCCGCTTGGAATTGAGCAAAATTCTCAAGCACCGCGCCGGGATTAAAGCAGACATAGAAGAGCGGATAAGAGACATATTTTCTCTGGTGGAAAAAAAACATATAGAAGCGGTTCTGGACTTTGCGAAAAAATATGATGGCTTTGTAGGCGGAGAAAAGGACCTGAAAGTGAGCGCAAATGAGTTTAAGCTGGCAGAGAAAAGATTGTCCAGTCAACAAAGCCAGGCGCTCAGATTTGCCTCGCAAAGAATAAAAAAATTTCACTCCCGGCAAATTCCGACTGAATACCTGATTAAGGAGAGGGGCGGGTATTTAAGGGAGCGATGGGTTCCGCTTAGAAGCGTTGGACTTTACATTCCTGGAGGCACAGCGCCACTCGCAAGCACGGTTCTTATGAGCGCGATTCCAGCGACACTCGCGAAAGTAAAGAGAATCGTGCTCTGCACTCCTTCTAAAGGCGGAGAGATTCATCCTGCGATTTTATATGCGGCAAAGCTGGCTGGCATAAAAGAGGTTTATAAGCTGGGCGGAGCGCATGCGATTGCCGCAATGGCGCTCGGAGCTTGCCCTATTCCGAAGGTGGACAAGATTGTGGGACCTGGCGGTGTATGGGTCAGCGCCGCGAAAGTTTATGCGCAGAGCAAAGGGCTTTGCGGAATTGACACTATAGCTGGTCCGAGCGAGATCGTTATCATTTCCGATGGCTCAGACAATGTTGAATTTGCAATAGCGGACATTAAAGCCCAGCTTGAGCACGGCGAAGGCGGTTGGGCGTTTGTGCTTGCAACTGATTCAGTCTATCTTGGAAAAATTCAAACTGAATTAAGCGCTAAGGGCAAGAATCTGATTCTGGTCAAATGCAGAAATGCTGATGAGATGGTTGAGCTTGCAAATGAAATTGCGCCGGAGCATCTGGAAATTCATACGCGGAATCCGGAGCGCCTAGTCTCCAGACTCACATCTCCTTCAGCTATTTATGTAGGGGCTTATTCTCCGGTCGCGGCTGGGGATTATGTTGCAGGTCCGAATCATTGTCTTCCGACCGGAGGCAGAGCCAGATTTGACTCTCCGCTTGGAGTCCGGGATTTTATGAAACGGCAGAGTGTGGTCAGGCTGAGCAAAAATGTTCTAAAAGAGCTTGTCCTGTATGGAGCAGAATTTGCAGAAATGGAAGGATTGAATGACCATAGCAATTCGCTCAAGATCAGGATGAAAGACTAATGGTGGATGCATAAAGGAGTGTCTGCGCCACTGATGGGAGGAATGATAATGAGAAAAATAGTTCCATTGATTGCGCTCACAATTGCGTTTGGCTGGTCCTGTGTAAGAGAACACGAGGGGTTGAACAAAACAGCTAGCTGGGCTGTTCCTGGTTCTGATGGCATTGTGGAGTTTTACTATCTGAAAGGAACTATGCCTGAGACGGACTTGATGATGAAGGTGAAGGAGAAAGCAGATGAATTATTGAAAAGCCATTCGCGTGTGCAGGTGTTTGTATTTTACGACAAGAGCTTTGCCAAAAAAATGAATTCCCAAAAAGTGATGAAAAATTTTTTTGAGAAAGGAATCGGTCCTGGAATTATGCTCCTCACAGACCCGGAGCAAAAGGTTCAGGGAGGAGCAATGATGATTTTAAGCAAGGAGTCTCAGGAGCCAGAATGGTATTACTACCCGGCTCAGTGAGAATTGATGGTGCGTTCAGAGTTATTAGTTAGAGTCCTGACCCCAAGCTTCCATGTCTCCCCTAATTTCCCTCCAGCCATCTGAGCAGGTTTTCCCGTTCTCTCTGCGAAAGAGAAGGTTTGTCCCCGCTTGTAAGCGCAACTAGGATTTTAGCCGCGGTTTTCACCAGGCTCGCGTCCCGTTTGTGCGCATGGTCTTGGCTCTTTAAAACAGCCAGGCTGAGTTTTTCCCAGAGGTCCTTTTGTTGCTCCAATTCCAGCGTATGCTTTAACTGCTCCTTGAGCCGAGCCTTTTCCTCCGGGCTCAAGCCCGGCTCAAGTAGGCTCGCTTCCTTGGTTCCGATTTTTTTCTCCGCGCTGGAATTTTCAAAAACCGCGAACATCCCGAAATGGTCGCTCAGGTAATATGGTTTGGTGGCATTTGGTGGAAAGGGCTGATTGAAGACCACATCTGCTTTGATCGGTTTTAATCCCGGACCTGAGCCGGGAAGATTGCCGAAAAGAATGTGGTCAATTCGTTGAATGCCGGTCAGGGCATAGACATCCGCCCTCCGATCATAGGTGGGGCTTGGATCGTTTGGATGAAGATAATCAAAAGCATTATCCAATCCGGACAGCGCAGAGAAAAGCTGATAAGCCAACTTCCTAGGCTCCGCATTCAAATCCCCAGCTACAATCACCGAGCCGATCCCTGTCCTTGCTGATTCCTGATAAATGAAAACAGATAATTCATAAAATTCCAGCATCGCTTCCACCCTGCCAATGTCCGCTAAATTTGCCGGAAAAATATGAGTGGTGATAAAGAGAAAATCACCCTCCGGAGATTTGATCCTGAGACTAATCATCCCCCGACCAAGAGTTTCCTTGCTCTCTGGCCAGGTGAAAGATTCATAGGGCGCAAACCTGTCCTCTAAAATCCGCCAACGACTCGCAACCATAATCCCAGAGCCGTATTCCTTGAACGGATAAGACCGAAATCCCTCTTTCGGATAGCCAGCCCTAATTAGTCCTTCCTCAAGAATCTTCAGTTCAGATTCCTCAAAAACCTCCTGAAACACAATTATATCCGGGCTGAGTTCAGCCACCGCCTTTGGAATCAATTTCATCCGCGTCTCTATATCCCTCGCGCCTTTGATCCCCCAGGTGTTGAAAGTTAAAACCTTGATCTCGCCAGACCAAACCGGCAGTGCGGTCAAGAACAAAAACACCCCTGAAATCAGCCAGCTTCTCCTCAGCATTTCAATTCCTCCTTTCTTCGCCGGGTTCCCTACCCCTCGCATCCATCCTTCACTTTATTCTCACCTTCTCGCCCCGGCTCTGATAGTTCGGATTAGGCTTGCCTTGCAAAAATAGCTCAAGCGCCTTCTCAAATTCTTCCGGCTTTGAAAGTTGCGGAGTATGGTCTGCGCCTGGAATAATTAACAACTCGCAATTCGGGATGTTTTCCCAGAAATACCATTTGGAATAAACCTTGAGCAGAGGGTCTTTTGAGCCCCAGATTTCCAGCGTTGGCGCCTGGATTTTTTTCAGCTCAGGCTTCAAATCCAGAATGAAAATATCATACACAATGTCCCGCCACGCTTCCCTTGAGCCCCACCATTCATCCGAGTTGTAAATCGCCTGCGCGATATTAGGCTTTGCCCGGTCCGGGTCAGAAGTGTGCGGGTCATTGGCGCCACTGCGGTTGGAGAGGGAATCAATAGCAGGCGCTAAAAGCCAGACCAGTTCAGGCACAAACATAAAATCCGGAAGATTAAGCGCACCCGCGGCGTCAACAAGAACCAATTTATCAACTCTCTCCGGATAGTGAATAGCAAAATACGCGACCACTTCCCCGCCCATAGAGTTCCCAACCAAGTTTGCCTTCTGAATGCCCTTTGCGTCCAGAAGCGCAAGCAGAATCCTTGCGTTATTGTCAATGGAATACGGATAGTCCAGCCTCTTCTCTGATTTTCCAAATCCGGGCTGGTCCAAGGCAATAGTATGATACCTCTCCGCAAACCAGGGAAGAACCTTCTCCCAGTCCATAAGCGCTCCACCAACGCCGTGAACAAAGACCACAGGCGCGCCTTCTCCACCTTCAACATAAACAATCCGTGTGCCCAAAAGTTCAATAGACTTTTCCTGGAGAGGATACACTGGACCAATAAGAGGTCCCCGGGGAGAGCGCGTTGCGCATCCTGTTAAAATCGCAACAGCCATTGTTATAAACAAGAACTCAAAAACCTTTATTTTCATCAGTTCCCTCCTGAACATAATAAGCCCTATTATTTCTCTCATAAAATTATTTTATAGAAGCTCTTCATAGAGTCAAAGCAATGTGTTGAAGATATTTATACAAGCTCTTATGTTTTGCTTTTAAGCCGAGTTCAGACTAAACTTTTTAGCAAAGGATGTATGGAAACAATATAGAGTTTAGCTCGGATGGACTTAAACTTCGTGGAATGATATTTGAGCCAGATACGCAGGGCAGTTGTCCCGCAGTGGTCCTTCTTCACGGCATTCCGCGGAGCAAGCCTCAGCCCGGGGACCCCGGGTATCTGCCTCTGGCAAGAGACTTAGCAGGGATGGGATTTTTAACTGTGTTTTTCAATTTCCGGGGAGCAGGGCAGAGCCATGGTAATTTTCATATTTTAGGCTGGAGCAGGGATTTGAACGCAATGCTTGACTGGCTCATTACGAATTATGGTCCGGAAAGAATTTGTCTGCTGGGCTTTTCTGGCGGAGCCGCAGTTGCTATCTACAACGCGGCTCAGGACTTTCGGATTTCAGCTCTGGTCTCGGTAAGCTCTCCTGCGCATTTTAGAACGCTTGTGAATGAAGACCAGATTGAGCAATGGTTGAAATGTTTTCGCGAAATAGGCTTAATTCGGGAACCTGATTTTCCAAAATCTGTCCCGGAGTGGCTAAAGGAATTTGAAGAAGTTTCTCCAATCAAATGGATTGAAAAAATTAGTCCAAGACCAATTCTGATTATCCACGGAGAAAATGATGACACGGTTCCAGCGAAACATGCGCAGATGCTTTTTGAGCGAGCAAATGAGCCCAAGGAGATTTTCTGGGTTAAGAATGGACAGCACCGTTTGAGAGTAGATGAGCACGCGCTTAAGAGAGCCAAAGACTGGCTGAAATCATGGAAAGATAACCGGGGAGAAACATGATAGCTGAGCTAGAGGCATTGAAGTTTGGTTTATATATAGCATTTGTCGGAATCGGAGTGACTTTTGGGTCCCTGGTCTTTTTGTATTTAATACTTGCTGGATTTGCCAGATATGAGCGCTGGGCATTAAAAAGACATAATGGGAATGTTTCATCTGAAGAGCCATTATCAGAAGAGGAAGTCGCCTCTGCTGTGATTGGTATTGAGAGGTATTTAGAGGAAGAGAGAGAAAGAATTCCTGCGCCGCTTGAGTTTAAGCTGGAATTTAGAAGACCATCAGCCTGGAAACTTTCAGGAAGGAGCGAGGATTGAAGATTTACGATTTAGAGATTAACGGCAAGAGTTATCAGGTAGAAGTTGATGCAGAGCCTGGACATACCTTCAAGGTAGTTGTTAACGGGAAGGAACTGAGGGTTGAGCTAAAATCGGTTCAGAGGGGCCGCTCCATTGCTTCAGAGGAATCTCCAGTGGTGGTTCGTCAGCAGGTTTCTATGGAGAGCGAATTGGCTGGGATGGTGACTATTCGCGCGCCGATTCCGGGCGAGGTGAGAAAAATTTTGGTCAAGCCAGGGGATTTGCTCAAGGAGGGGGACATTGTGTTAGTTATAGAAGCGATGAAGATGGAGAACAACATCGTGACAAGTCATTCGGGCAGGGTTAAGGAAGTTTTTGTAAAAGAGGGCGAGACGGTTAAGCTGAATCAGGCTCTTGTGAGTTTGGAGATTAAGGAAAAATGACAGACACACACTTTCAGTTATGGTCTATCTTTGGCTTTATGCATTTAAGCTGGAGAGAGGCTGTTATGATGGTTATTGCCGGAATTTTAATCTATCTGGCAATTCGTAGAAAATATGAGCCTCTTCTACTATTACCCATTGGTCTGGGGATTTTGCTCGGAAACATTCCTCCCATTGTGATTGGCGGCAAGGAGGTTTTTGCCACTGATGCGTATAGCAACCAAAGCCCATTTTACTATCTTTACTGGGGGCTGGATAAAGGTATTTACCCGGCTTTAATTTTTCTCGGCATAGGAGCAATGACTGATTTTGGTCCTTTGCTCGTGCGCCCCAGATTGATTTTAATCGGCGCCGCGGCACAAGTGGGGATTTTTATCACCACATTGCTCGCTATCTTAATAGGCTTTACGCCAAAGCAAGCTGGGTCCATCGGTATCATCGGCGCCGCGGACGGTCCAAGCGCTATATTTCTGACCTCGCAGGTTGCCAAGGAACTGCTTGCGCCCATAATCATAGCCGCGTATTCCTATATCGCGCTGGTGCCTGTGATCCAGCCACCAATTATGAAATGGCTGACCACCAAGAAGGAGCGAAGGATTAAAATGCAAAATCCAGAGTTAGAGCCGTCTAAATTGTTAAGAATAATTTTTCCGCTCGGGTTTTTCCTGATCGGCTCTTTAATCTCTCAGGGGTCCGCAATGCTCCTTGGAATGCTGGCGTTCGGAAATCTTCTCCGGGAAAGCGGGGTTACAGACCGGCTGGCAAAGGCGGCACGGACATCCATCACTGACATCACCACTATTTTGATTGGACTCTGTGTAGGAGTGAGCGCCACCGGAGACAGATTCCTGCATTATAAATCCCTGCTTATTTTTGCCCTGGGCGCAAGCGCGTTTGCCATCTCAACCGCAAGCGGGGTATTGTTCGCCAAGTTTATGAATCTGTTTAGCAAGGAAAAGATCAATCCGCTCATTGGCGCGGCTGGCGTTAGTGCTCTTCCTGACTCGGCGCGTGTGGTCCAGAGTGTTGCTACAGAGGCTGACCCTCACAATTTCATCCTGCTTCAAGCAATGGCGCCAAATGTTGCTGGTCAGATAGCTTCTGCCATTTGCGCTGGGATTTTATTCGGAATGTTAGGAGGACAAGCATTTTAAAAACCAGGGTTTGCGAGATTTTTGGGATTGAGTATCCGATTCTTCAGGGCGCAATGGCTTGGGTCAGCTTTGCGCCTCTGGTTGCCGCGGTGAGTAACGCAGGCGGACTCGGGATCATAGGCGGAACCATTTTTACACCTGAGCAGATGCGCGCTGAGATAAGAAAGGTGCGCGAGCTTACGGATAAGCCATTTGGCGTGAATATCATCTCACTTCATCCGATGATCAAGGAGATTCTTCAGGTCTTGATAGAGGAAAAGGTTCTGGTGTCAACCTATGGCACAGGCAATCCTAAGAAGATTATAGATGTGCTGAAGCCAGGAGGAGTGATGAGTTTCCCGGTTGTGCCTACTGTTCAAGCCGCGGTTCGCGCAGAGGCTGATGGAGCGGATGGCGTGATTGTTTCTGGCTGTGAGGGCGGAGGGCATGTGGGCTTGATGAGCACAATGGCTTTAGTGCCTCAGGCGCGTGATAAGGTGAAGATCCCACTTGTTGCCGCAGGCGGGATCGCGGACGGACGAGGAATGGCCGCGGCGTTCGCTTTAGGCGCTGAGGGGATTCAGATGGGCACGCGCTTCATTGTGGTCAAGGAATCCCCGGCGCATCCTAATATCAAGAAGAAAATTATTGAGACCAAAGCCGAGGACACTCTCGTGACCGGAAATATCACGGGTCTTCCTGTGCGATGTATTCGGAATTGTATGTCTGAGGAGTTTGCCAGGATGGAAAGCACGGGTAAGAGCAAGATGGAAATGGCTCTGTTCGGCTCAGGCAAGATGCAGTTGGCTTTTGTTAAAGGAGACGCAGAGAATGGCTCAATAATGGCTGGACAGATTTGCGGAATGATTCAAGATGAGCCAACCTGCCAGGAGCTTATTCAAAGAATCATCAAAGAGTTTCAAGCCACTATCCAGACCCTGAAAAAAATCACAGAACTATAATTCTAACCTGCCTCTAATATGCTATAATAGGTTTTGCTAGGAGAGCAGGGAAAATGAATTCTTCCGGGAATGCCAAGAAGACCCAATGGCGCTGGATTATTATTTATGTATTGTTCGGCGCAGAGATGATAGCTAGTCTGGAAATCTTTAGCTTTCCTTTTTTTGCCTGGTCGTCCAAAATCCTCGGCACAGAAAAAACCAGCATCAGCGATTTGCTCTCCTTTGAGCTTCTATCTGACACATTATTCTCTCAAAGCCTGAGGATCAATGTTATTGTCTGGTGGCTTCTGGCTTTAATCGCAATGATTCTCTCTTTGCTTTTTCTCCAGCTCTTCAGAAAAACCAGTTTTGCCAGTAAAAATTATTCGCAGTTTTTTTTCACACTCAGCCTTGCTCTTATGGTTGTGTTCACAGAATTGATTCTGCTTAACCAGTCGTATTCATCGTTTTCCCTTCTGGGCAAAATCATCCTGGTTTTCAGCTTTCTTATTATCTCCGCGCTCGTGCTAGTGCTTATGATGGGATTTTCAAGATTCGCCTGTGTAAAGGCTTTTAGAGCCCTGCCAGGTTTATCGCTAGGAGTGGTCCTCTTTCTTTTTTTTAACTTTTTTCGTCTCTATTTTGGAAAAGCCACCCGTCCGGGAATTGCTCTGAACATTATTTTATTTTTCATTATTCTTCTGGCGCTTATGTTTTTCAGCTGGCTTCGGAGAGATAAGGAGCCAGGACTAACTCTGCTTAAAGTCAGCCGTTTGCTTATGCTTCTTTCAATTATTTTCGGGATTTTTCTGACGCTGATGCCTGTGTGGCAATGGCGTAAGATATTTTTGTCCGGGTATCATCATTCGGGAAACAAACCGGATTTTCCTAATGTCATAATGATTGTTCTGGACACAGCCCGTGCGGACCATTTCTCGTTTTATGGTTATCCGCGAGCAACCACGCCTTTCCTGGAGCAACTGGCAAAAGACTCTGTCGTTTTTGAGAACGCTTTTTCCACTGCGCCCTGGACTCTTCCATCGCACGCGAGCTTTTTTACTGGACTTTATCCATCAGAGCACAATTGCCATTACGAGAATATGCGCTTGGCAAAGAGCTATCAGACCCTAGCAGAAGATTTGAGCAAAATGGGATACTTTACGCTCGGCTATTCTAACAACGAGATGCTCACACGCTTTTCCGGTTTAACTCAGGGCTTTGACCGGTTTGTAGAATCATCTAAAGCCAGATTTTACACAGGGGAGACAGTGAAATTGTTTTTCCAGACCCTTATGGATGAAAATTTGTATTATGATAATGGCGCGCGCGCAACTGGAAGAGTGATTAAGAAATGGCTTGCGCGTATAAATAGGCACAATACTCGCTATTTTCTATTCATCAATTATATGGAAGCACATATTCCTTATCCTCAATTTGCAGAGGCGTTTAAATTTTTTGACCAGCCAGACGAGGCGCGGAATCGGCTGAAAAATAAAATTCCCCAGTATGATATATATAATTGTCATCCGGAGTTAAACTCGCAGATAATTTCGGATTCTGTCAACTGGTATGACGGCGCGCTTTTCTACCTTGACCTTAAGTTGAAAGAGCTTTTCCAGTTTATGCGTGATAATGCATATCTGGATAACACCATCATTATCATTCTCGCGGACCACGGCGAGAGTTTAGGCGAGCATAATCTATGGGGACACGCCATCGGGCTATATCAGCAGTTATTATGGGTCCCACTTATGATTTACGCGCCTGATAAACTGGCACCTGCGAGAATAAAAAGGATGGTTTCTCTCAAGGATGTCCCTGAGATGATTCAAGCTCTTCTGAAAGACAAGAGCCCTTTGCAGATTCAAGATTCGGGTTCAGAGGAACTCAAGCCTGTTTTTGCAGAGGTTTTTCGTTTCAAAAGCAAGGTGCAGTATTTCAAAATTTTCTGCCCGGATTCTGAATATCTCTCTCTTCTTGACCGCAGGCAGAAGGCGGTAATCCTGGTTCCATACAAACTGGTCTGGGATTCCAAAGATGCGCATCAACTATTTAATTTTGTAGATGACCCTCAGGAGATGAAAAATTTATTTTCTTCAGATGAAGAGACTTTTGCTGAACTGAACAATGCTATTAAACTATTTTTGCTTGCGCATCCTCTTCCAGGCGAAACTCAAAAGACTCTTGACGCTCAGACATTGAAAACACTGAAAGCATTGGGATATATTCGGTAAATAACCGAAACTGGTTTCAAAGGAGAGATAAATGAAGATGATCAAACAAATTGACCGCATTATACGGGTGCCCATAGAGGGTGTCTGCCTTAGCAGGAGTGATCAGGAGCGGATTCCATTGTCAATGCAGAACCGTATTGAGCGAGTTCTAATCACACGCGGTATGATTCAGGCGAGAGTTCAGGCGCTCGCGAAAAAAATTGCAAAACATTACCAAAATCAAAAAACTCTGGTGCTGGTTTATATATTGGAAGGCGCGTCTATTTTTTCTGCGGACCTTGCGCGCGCTATTTATGATGCAGGGGGACCTGAGCTTCGGATTCTATCGCTCAAAGCCAGAACATACGGAGTAGAGCTCAAACAGGATGGAGAGACCTCACGCACTGTAAAAATTATCTTCGCGCCCGGAGACATTGCTGGGAAGGAGATTCTAATTGCGGAGGACATAGTTGACCAGGGATTTACGCTGTTGGCGGTTAAGGAATGGCTTTTAGGAGAAGCTCAAGTCCAGGATGTTAAAATTTGCGCTTTGCTGGAAAAAAGGCTCGTGCATCCAACTCCAGAGGTTTCTGAGCATAGGCGCAGGCTAAAGCTGGACTGGGTCGGTTTCAGCATTCCTGACCGATGGGTGGCAGGATATGGCATTGACGCAGGAGAGGATTTCCGGGCACTGCCATATATTGTAGCGGTTAAGGAAGAGTATTATTTAAAAGCACGGAAATAATCTGAGGGAAAAATGAGAAGGCTATTACTAAAGAATGCGCGGGTGTTTGACCTGGAGAATCAGAAAATTATTCCTGCTGATGTCTTGATTGAAGGGGAGTTAATTAAACAAATAGCAAGACCCGGAGAGATAAAAGTTAAGGGATTGAAACAGAGGCAAATCCGGGATTTGAAGGGGAAATATCTGGCGCCTGGATTGATTGATGCTCATCTCCATATTGAAAGCTCTATGCTAACGCCACTGGAATTCTGTCGTGTCGCGGTGCTTCATGGCACTACTGCTATTTTTGTTGACCCTCACGAGGTCGCAAATGTCAGGAAAGATGGAATTAAACTCTTCTTGAATCTGGCGGAGAAGGTTCCGCTTGAGATGTATGTGGGGATCCCGAGTTGTGTTCCTGCGACTCATTTGGAGGACGCGGGCGCGGAGGTTAGCCTTGAGGATATTGCGAGATTGATTGAGCATCCGCGCGCTTATGGTTTAGCTGAGATGATGAATTTTCCCGGAATAATACACGGCTTTGGGGACGCCCGGGAAAAGGTTGAGATGGTTTTTAATAAAGGCAAGATAGTTGATGGTCATTGCCCAATGGTGCGGGGAGAAGAGCTTGTTAGATATATTACAAACGGCAAAAATGACGGGGTGGTCCGAATTATGTCTGACCACGAGTCAACCTCTTATGATGAGGCTCTGGAAAAAACTAAAGCAGGGATGTATGTTGCTGTCCGGTATGGGTCAGCGAGTAAAGACCTGGATAAAATTCTTCCAGGATTTATCAGGAATAAAGACCCTCTTGACAGGCTGATGCTATGTTCAGATGACCTTGAAGCTGAGGAGCTCATAAAAGCCGGTCATATAGACCGGACAGTTAAGCGCGTGCGAGAGCTCATCTTGGAAAATTCCGTGAGCAATCTTGAGCAGGCAACCCTGATTGCGTTCAAACTTGCGAGCTTGAATCCGGGAAAATACTTTGACAGATTTTTCAAGCTGACCAAGCAGGCGCCGATGGGAGAGGTTAAGGAAGGATACTGCGCAAATCTGGTCGTATTGAAAGACCTTAAGAGCCTTAAAATTGATGATGTGATTGTGCGTGGCAGAATAGTGGTAAAATCAGGTAAAATTATTCCAAAGACTAAAGCGGCTAGTTTCAAGCCATTTTTGAAAACTGTTAATATCAGAAAGGTTTTTACCGCTGAAGATTTTAAAATCAGGATTCAAGGTCCGGTTTACAGATTGAAGGCTAATGTGATTCAAGTAATTCCCAATAGCCTGCTGACAAAGAAACTCACTTTAGAAATTCCAGTCCTGGACGGCGAGGTTAATGCTGACCCGAAAAGCGACCTTGCAAAGATAGCAGTTATTGAAAGGCATAAAGGCACTGGTAAATTCGCGTTAGGGTTGGTCAATGGGCTTGGCATCAAGAAAGGCGCGGTTGCTTGCACAGTTGGGCATGACTCGCATAACCTGATGGTGGTGGGAGTGGATGATAAGGCAATGGCGGATTGCGTGAACTATCTCGCTAGAACCGGAGGCGGAATGATTGCGCTCAACAAGAATAAGCGTGTCTTTCATGCGCTGGAGGTAGCGGGCTTGATGAGCATAAGACCTGCGAAAAAAGTGGCGGAGAGTTATAAAAAAGTCAAAGCTGGCGCTAAAAAGCTCGGCACTCCTCTGGACAATATCTTTATGACCCTGTCCTTCCTGGCTCTACCCGTGATCCCGGAACTCAAAATCACAGACCAGGGACTGGTGGATGTGACACAGTTCAAATTCATAAATCTCTTTGATTGAACTTTAGCCGTATTTGGGATAACAGCAATGCTTATATTTCTTACCTGACCCGCACGGACAGGGGTCGTTCCTCCCAACCTTTGGATGAGCGCGGTGAATAGGCGCAACCTTCTCCTGCACAGGTTGTGCTGGTCCTGCGGAATATGCGGAACCGGCTTCGCCAGCCATAGCTGAAGCCTGGCTCGCGGCTGACGCCGCGGCAATTGCGCTCGCCTCATCATGTCTCATTGCCAAGGGTCTGACCATAGGCCTTTTTCTTGGCATCCGCTCTCTGGTAGGAGCGGTTATCTGAACCTGAGCGAGCTTCTGGATCGTCTCTTGCGCAATTTTGTCTTGAAGCTCCTCAAACAACTCAAACGCCTCACGCTTGTATTCAATCAATGGGTCTCGCTGACCGTATCCGCGCAGTCCGATTCCCTCTTTGAGATGGTCCATATCCAGGAGATGGTCTTGCCAGAGTGTGTCAATGGTATAAAGGAACACATCTTTTTCAAACTGACGGAAAGGCTCGTCGCCAATGATTTCCAGCTTTCGCTGATAAGCCTCTCTAGCGGTTTTCTTGATTTTTTCTATAAGGACTTGCGGAGTGATGCTGTCAAAATTCTCCGCGGTGAAATCAATCACCACTCCGAGTTGCTTCGCGACCTTTGAGCCAAGCGCCTTTAAATCCCATTGCTCAGCCGGGGTCTTTTCATCCCCAAATTCATATACAATGTTCTCAGCAAGATAGTCCATATACTCAAACACTCGCTCACGAATACTTTCAGACTTGATCGCTTCCTTGCGAAGCTTATAAATAATCTCCCTCTGCTTGTTCATAACATCGTCGTATTCCAAAAGCCGCTTTCTGATTTCAAAGTTCTGAGCCTCAACCTTTCCCTGCGCCGAGGCAATAGCGCGTGAGACCAGCCTTGACTCTATTGGCTGATTGTCCTCTAGTTGAATCCGGTTCATTATTTTCGCAAGCGAGTCCGAGCCGAATATCCTCATCAGGTCATCTTCCAGCGAAAGGAAGAACCTGCTTTGACCCGGGTCTCCCTGTCTTCCAGACCGTCCTCGCAACTGATTGTCAATCCTTCTGGACTCGTGTCTCTCGGTTCCGATCACATAAAGCCCCCCGAGAGAAACCACCTCCTCGTGCTCCTTTTGCCAGTTGCTCTGATGATGCTTCAAAAGCTGATCGTATTTTTCCTGATCCCCTCGCGAGAGTGTCTTGGCGATCATCTCAGGATTTCCGCCCAGAATAATATCGGTTCCTCTCCCAGCCATATTTGTGCTGATGGTGACCGCGTATTTCCTTCCAGCCTGCGCAACGATCTCCGCCTCCCGCTCGTGATGCTTGGCGTTTAAAATCTGGTGTGGAATTTTTTTGTTCCGGAGAAGCCGATGCAAAAATTCAGACTTCTCTACTGATGTGGTTCCTACCAAAACCGGCTGACCACGCTTATAGGCTTCCTCAATCTCCTTCACCACCGCAGAGAATTTCTGCTTCTCAGTCTTATAAATCACATCCGGATAGTCCTTCCGGATCATCTTCATATGAGTCGGGATAACCACCACTTCCAGATTGTAAATTTTTTTGAATTCCTCAGCCTCTGTGTCCGCAGTTCCTGTCATTCCAGCGAGCTTTTTATACATCCGGAAATAGTTCTGAATTGTGATTGTGGCAATGGTCTGGCTCGCCTTCTGGATCGTTAGCTTTTCTTTTGCCTCTATTGCCTGATGCAGTCCATCCGAATATCTCCTGCCCTCCATCTTCCTTCCTGTGAACTCATCCACGATCACAACTTTGCCATCTTCAACAATATATTCATCATCCTTCTCAAACATCGTGTAAGCCTTGAGCAATTGATTCACCGCATGAAGCTTCTCGGACTTTGCCTGATATTCCTGATGAAGTTGCTCCCTGGCTTCTAACTTCTGCGCCAGGCTCAAACCGGGGTCAGTCTCTATTTTCTGCTCCTCCTCGGAAAGCTCTGGCAAAACAAACACATCTCCAATATAACTGATCAGCTCTTTTTGACCCTCATCAGTAAGCTCAATCGCATTTTCCTTTTCGCTCAGCGCATAAAGCAATCCAGCTTTCAGCTTGTGTTCCTCTTTATTTACCCGGAGCATGCTCTGCATCCGCTCCATATTCTTCTTGGTCTCTTTGTTCTCAGTGATCAGATTGAACAACTCCTTATTCTTCGGGTCTCCCTGCTCCACCTGCAACAGCTTGAAATAATACTCGTCCTCCTTATCCGGCTTGTCCTTTAACAACATAGCCTCGCGGAAAATTTTCTTGATGATGGCTTTTTGCTTCGCAACCAGACGCTCAATTGCTGGCGCAAGCTCCGCAAACGAGCTTTCATCCCGCTCAACCTCCCCGGAAATGATTAAAGGAGTTCTTGCCTCATCAATCAGGATGGAATCAACCTCGTCCACTATTGCGTAATAAAGAGTGTCCGGCTGAACCATATCCTCCAGACGGTATTTGAGGTTATCGCGGAGATAATCAAACCCGAACTCTGAGTTAGTCCCGTAAAGAATATCTCTTCGGTAAAGCTCCTGCCTGGTCTTATCATCGTGGTCGTGCTGAAGCGCGCCCACGCTCAGATTGAGCAGTTTGTAAATTCCGCCCATCCATTCCGAGTCCCTTTTCGCAAGATAGTCATTAACGGTTACGATATGAACCCCTCTGCCTGTAAGAGCATTCAGATAAATCGGACAGGTCGCGGCTAAAGTCTTTCCTTCCCCGGTCTTCATCTCCGCAATTTTTCCCTGATGCAAAACCACCCCGCCAATCAACTGCACATCAAAATGCCTCTGATTAAGCGTGCGCTTTCCTGCTTCCCGAACAAGCGCAAAAGCCTCTGGCAGAATCTCATCCAGCCTGGGCAAAATCCGGCCCCATTGCTCATCTGTAAGCGCGTTCAATTCTGGCTTAAAAGCCTCCCAGTCCTCAGCGCCCTTGAATTCCCGTTCAAAAAGAATGCTCCGCAGTCGCCATGTCTGGGAGCCAAGTTCCTCATTGCTCATCCGCTCAAACTTGGGCTCCAGAGAGTTAATCGCATCAACTATGGGACGGATTCGCTTGAGCGTCCGCTCATTTTTACTGCCGAAAATTTTTTTGGCTATTTCTCCGAATACTGACATCCAGGCGTTAATCCTTCCTCCGAAAAACTTTACCAGTTTTAGCTATTATAAATTTTCAACTCCCTTAATTCAAGCCCGAAACTGATGGAGCTAAATTATGAACAGGAACAGAGGTTTCTGGATTATGCTTTGCCTTTTTTGACACTAATTTTGGAAAAGCGTTTTGGCAATTTCTCGGAAGCTGAGTATAATATCTAACGCAAGGGAATAAGAGAATAGGATTTTTGTCCGGGAGGCAAGGAGGAAAGGAAGATGATGATTGGCAAACAGATACGGCTTGAGAGGATTATGAACCGTGAGACTAAAAAGACCGTGATCATTCCTATGGACCATGGTGTCACTGCGGGTCCCATTAAGGGGCTGATCAATATGGCGGAGACTATTGACAAAGTCGCAAAGGGAGGGGCAAACGCTGTAGTGATCCATAACGGTCTGGTGGGTCAGGGGCATCGCAGATACGGGAGAGACATTGGCTTGATTGTGCATCTTTCTGGCTCAACCTCGGTGAGCGAGGACCCGAACGCCAAGGTTCTGGTCTGCTCTGTGGAAAAAGCGATTAAGCTGGGAGCAGACGCGGTGAGCATCCATGTTAATCTTGGCGCAAAGACCGAGGGGCAGATGCTGAGAGATTTTGGTATTGTTGCTGAGGATGCCACAAACTGGGGAATGCCTCTTCTGGCAATGGTATATCCGCGCGGGAAGAATGTTCCTGGGGAGAAGGATGTTGAGATGGTCAAGCTCGCGGCAAGAGTGGGCGCGGAGCTAGGAGCTGACATTGTGAAAGTTCCTTACACAGGTTCTACGGAAACCTTCAAGCAGGTGGTTGAGGGTTGCCCGATTCCGGTGGTGATTGCTGGCGGCTCTAAGCTCACGGATGATGAGACCCTGGAGATGATTGAGGGAGCGATTAAAGCTGGATGCGCTGGTTTATCAATGGGAAGGAATGCTTTTCAACACGAGCATCCAGAGAGGCTGGTTGCCGCGGCGTGCGCTATTGTTCACGAGGGAGCGAGCGCGGCTCAGGCGAAAAAACTGCTCAAAGGCTAGCTCCAATTTCCGAGGAAAGAGGAACGGAAAGATAAGGTCAAGGACCACTCTTTTGTTATGATGCAAGAGCCCTGCCTGGCTTGTCCTCGTGAAAATGGGGGAAAAAGTTATTTGACAAAAATACCCGGTTGGACGATGATAATATCAAGGAGGAATTCCAGTGAAAGCAACCGCTAAAAAATCAGCAAATTCTAAAGAAGCGGATTCTGGTAGTTTGGAGAAGGTAATCAAAGAATTACCCCCGGACTTAAGGCAGGAAGTTCTTGACTTTGCCCGGTATCTTCTTTCCAAAAGAAAAAGGACTAAGAGAAAAAAACTTAAAATGGACTGGGCAGGCGCGCTAAGAGAATACCGGGATCAATATACCTCTCTGGAGCTTCAGAAAAAGGCGCTGGAATGGAGAATTGAGAGTGCTACTCGTAGACACTAATGTCTGGCTGGAAATTATTTTGGACCAGGAAAAAGCGCCTGAAGCAAAAGAGTTTCTCAAATCCGTTGCTCCGGAATCACTTGCCATTACGGAATTTTCTCTTGATTCAATCGGCATCATCCTGGTCCGGCTCAAGCAAGCCGAGGCATTTGAGAAATTTTTAGCGGATACGATTGAAAATTCCAGGCTCCTGAAAATCCGATTGAACCCGGAAGAACTCAAGCTCGTAATCAAGGCTCACAAAAACTTTAACCTAGATTTTGAGGATTCCTATCAGTATGTCGCCGCGGAAAAATATGACCTCACCATCGTCAGCTTTGACTCGGACTTTGACAGAACCAAACGCGGAAGAAAAACGCCCAAGGATATTTTAAGATAAAATGCCGGATTTAAATCTTTTTGACCTTATTGCCACGCATTCAAATCCGACTAAATATGAGAATTTCCTCTCCGTCAGCCTTGCTTGGTGTCTGGAAAACGATGAGAAATTCAGAAAACAATTTTTTCAAAAGATATTATTTCCAAATGATTCAAAAGGCGATGACTGGAATGGGTGGAAAATTGAAGTTCAGAAAAGCATATCTAACGGGACGAGAACTAAATATCCCGATCTGCTATTATCAAAGTCAGAAAAATTTATAATTATTGAAGTAAAGTATGATGCGGATCTCAGTTATTCTCGGGACGAGGATGATTCCGGAGCCGATAATGATAGAGAAAAAGAAGAAACTTTTGAAAGACAGAGAGAAAGGTTTGCTCAAACTTTCCTTAATATGGTGGAAGAACTTTTGACTTTGGGCAAAAGCTTGGGTGAAAATGGAGGTTTAAAATGAGCAAGAAATTTTGGGTGGAGATTAAGAAGTGGAATAAGGGTCTGGTGACTGCGGCTCTGGAGAGCGGGGCAAATGCGGTCTGGGTTGCGAAAGGGATGAGTCCGCGAGTGAAGGAGCTTGGCATAATCACCACTATTGCTGAGGACGGGGATTTGAAGCCGGGCTCAGATGTGATAGAGGTTGAGATCAATTCCAAAAAGGATGAGGAAAAGGCATTGCGCGCGCCAAGTTCTAAATTCGTGGTGGTTAGGACAAAGGACTGGAAGGTGATTCCGCTTGAGAACCTTGTTGCGGCTCGGCAGAACCTTATTGCCTCGGTCAGGGATTCGCAGGAGGCAAAGCTGGCTCTGGAGATTATGGAGAGGGGAGTTGATGGAGTGCTTTTGAATACAACTGATGTTAATGAGATCAAAAAAACCGGCAAACTCGTGCACGAGCACGGAGAGAAACTGCAATTGGTTCACGCGCGTATCACCAGGCTTGAGCAACTGGGGATGGGGGATCGGGTCTGTGTTGATACTATTACGAATATGAAGCCTGGTCAGGGGATGCTGGTTGGAAATTCCAGCTCTGGGATGTTTCTGGTGCACGCGGAGAATGTGGAAACCCCTTATTGCGCGACGCGTCCGTTTCGGGTTAATGCCGGGGCGGTTCACGCTTATGTGCGCGCGGCAAATGGCAAGACCGCGTATCTTGCGGACTTGAGCGTTGGAGATGCGGTGCTTGTGGTGGACAAAACCGGAAACACTGAAGTTGCCTATGTTGGAAGGAGTAAAATAGAGAAAAGGCCAATGATGCTGGTTGAGGCGATTGCTGAAGGGAAGAAAATCTCTGCTATTCTTCAGAACGCGGAAACTATACGGTTGACCAAGCCCAATGGAGAGCCTATTTCTATTGCAAAATTAAAAAAGGGAGACAGGGTTCTTGCATACATTGAAGAGGCTGGCAGACATTTCGGGATGAAGGTAAAGGAAACCATTACTGAAAAATAAACGAAGCCAGTCCTAAAAACTTGCAGGTTCAATTTATTAATTGCGATTGCGTTTTGTTCAAGCCTCTTACTGGATTAAGTTATTAAAGGAGGAGGATTGATGAACCATTTTGAAATTGACTGGGACCCAAAGGCGTCTGTTGGAAAGAAGAAGGATTTACTCGCAAAACTGCATAATGCCAAATGGACTCTGGATAGCTTGCTCATTGTAATTCAAGCCTTAAAGGACCCCTCTGAACAGGTCAGAATGTCTGCATTAGATTCTTTAATGAATTTCGCTTTTCTGGACCCCGAGCCTGTTTATGTGTCTCCGGTTCGTTTGCTTATGTTTTTCTTTTTGACTTTTTTCAAAACCTCTGGTCCAAAGCTCGCAATTTTTAACTTATTGCTCAAGCTCCATACAGACGAGGCTGACCACTATCTGGAATTATTGCTAAATGACCAATTCGGGGAATGCACTGATGATGAGTATGAGCAATTCCTTGAAATCCTATCAAAAGCTGAGCGACCAGATATTGTTTCCAGAATAAATCTTTCAGAACTTCCCAAAGAGAAAAGGCTCATCATTCAACGCTTATTCAAGCCCTCTCAGGTTAAAGGACCTGATACGATTCAATAAAAATTTCTATAAGTTAAAAGTAAAGACCTGACCCCAAGATCATTCCTTGGGTGCCCAAATCACCGCGACTATTTTTGCTTCCTCGCATTCATACGCGCCGACATGATGAAGAAGATTGGCATCATAATAGATGCTATCGTGCGGCTCCAGAATGTCAGAATGGTCTCCAAGCTGAACTTTAACTTTCCCTTCCAGGACATAAATAAATTCCTCGCCCGGATGTGATGACAGGGACTTGGCTTCCATCGGAGTTTTCTGGAGCGTGACCAGAAACGGCTCCATCTGTCTGTCTTTTTTATCAAAGCCCAGGGACTCGTAGGAATAGCCATAAGAGATTCCGTCCTTGCTCGCAAACCTAGACACCTTTTTCCGCTCATCCTTTCGCACCAGACTGTAAGAAGCTCCTTCCCCTCCAAAAAAATCGCTCACGCTAACATTTAATGCACGCGCGATTTTTATTAGGGTCCCCAGCGGTGGCGAGACCAGATGGTTCTCAATCTGGTTAAGAACCGATGGGCTAATTCCTATGCGTTTTGCCAGCTCTTCCAAGCTGAGCGCCTGGTCCTCCCTCAATTCCTTGATCTTTTCCCCGACCCGGATTTCCTCAAATTTTTCTTCCATCTCATCCTCCGGTTTTCTTGGCAAGTTCTATTCCTTTTTCAATCGCCTTTAAATTGCTCGGAATAAATTGCGCTTTTTTGCCAGTAAGATTTTCTTTAAGGGTCTGCTCCACGCTCGTCAGTTTCACAACAGGCTTTTTCCCAAGATATACTCCAAGCGCAACCATATTTGCAAACCTGGAGTTCTCTATCTCGTCCGCAATTTTGTTGAACGGCAGGCACAAAATTTCTAAATCTTTCCTGCTGATTTTTGTTATGTCGCACAGACTCTGGTTCACTATCAAAAGCCCTCCTGGCTTCACTCTTGGCTCAAAGCGCTCTCTTGCCTGCTCGCTCATCACGAGCATTACCTGCGGCGCGCTCACTTGAGGAGAGCCTATCTCTTCATCCGAGATAACCACTGTGCAATTAGCAGTCCCTCCTCGCATCTCCACGCCATAACTCGGCAGATAGGTCACCTCATATCCCTCCAGAAGCGCGGCCTCTGCAAGGAGATTCCCAATCAGGAGAATACCCTGTCCCCCAAATCCTGCCATCATTACATCGCTATACACGCTCGCTTTACCCCAATCTCAAATAATTAGAGGTGGTCTGCTTCCTTTTTATCCTTGAAAATCCCTAACGGGTAATAAGGGATCAACTCTTCCTCCACTCGCTTGATGGCATTCAAAGGAGTTAAGCCCCAGTCAGTAGGGCACGCGGAAAGCACTTCCACAAACCCGAGCCCAATACCCTTTATCTGAACCTCAAACGCTCTCCGGATAAGCTCACGAGTCCTGCGAACATTTGCAGGCTTATTCACAGCGCCTCTGGCTGAAAACGCCACTCCCTCAAGGGTCGCAAGCAGTTCTGCCATCCGGATAGGGTAGCCGTCTCTCCGGAAGTCTCTTCCATAAGGCGTGGTAGTGGTTTTCTGCCCCAGCAGAGTGGTGGGCGCCATCTGTCCGCCTGTCATCCCGTAATTAGTGTTGTTGACAAAGACCACTGTGATGGTTTCTCCGCGATTAGCTGTATGAATGATCTCAGAAGTGCCGATTGCGGCAAGGTCTCCGTCTCCCTGATAAGTGTAAATGATTTTGTCAGGCTGGGCGCGCCTCATCCCGGTTGCAGCCGCAGACGCTCTTCCGTGGGGAGCTTCCAGAACATCAGTGTCCATATAATCATAAAGGAACACCGAGCATCCGACAGATGCTACTCCAATGGCTTTTTCCCTTACTCCAAAATAGTCAATTGCCTCAGCAACAAGCCGATGAATGATCCCGTGATGACATCCCGGGCAAAAGTGTGTGGGTCTATCAATCAAAGTCCTGGGTCTGGGATTGATTAGCCTCAGCTCCTTAGAAGGCTTGTCCTGGCTCACGGATACACCTCCCGAATCTGGTCTAAAATTTCAACTGGCATAGGAAGAGAATCTGCTCCGGGCGGTCTGCCATAAAAATGCACTGGCTTATCCTTGCCAACCGACATCCTGACATCCTCAAGCATCTGCCCCGTGTTAAGTTCAACCACCAGAAAAGCTTTAGCGCTCTTCGCGATTTCCTCAAGACGCTTCTCAGGATAGGGCCAGAGAGAAATTGGACGAAATAATCCGACCTTTAAACCATCTTTACGAGCATCCTTCACAGCAGTTTTGGATATACGCGCGGCAGAGCCGAACGCAACCACCACTAAATCCGCATCCTGAATCAGGACTTCCTCAAAACGAACCTCGTTAGCAATGATTTTTTGATACTTTTCCCATAAATGCCAGCAATGCTTCTCAAGCTCCCGATGTCCGAGATAAAGTGATTTCAAAAGCTGGGGCTTTCTTCCAGCGCACCCTGTAAGCGCCCATGTTTTAGGCGGAAGCTCGCGTTGGGGAGGATGCCTTGTATCAAGAGGCTCCTTCATCTGACCAAGCATGGCATCTGCAAGAATCACTACCGGGGTTCGGTATTGGTCCGCAACATCAAAAGCCAGAAAAGTCAGGTCATACATTTCCTGAACAGAAGCTGGCGCAAAAACCGGAGTCCGATAATCGCCGTGTCCGCCTCCACGGGTTGCCTGGAAATAATCTCCCTGACTGGGAGAGATTCCGCCCAGACCAGGACCGCTTCTCTGGATATTTACAATCACCGCGGGAATCTCTGAACCGGACATATAACTGATGCCTTCCTGCATCAAGCTGATTCCCGGACCAGAACTGCTTATCATTGCGCGCTTTCCAGAAGCCGCACTGCCCAGAACCATATTGATGGCGCCTATCTCTGACTCAGCCTGGAGAAAGGTTCCCCCGATCTTGGGAAACTCGCGCGCAAGATACTCCGGGATATCGTTTTGGGGAGTAATCGGGTATCCGTAATAGAACCTGCATCCAGCTTCTATTGCGGCCATCGCAATCGCGTCGTTGCCTTTGATCAGCTTCTTCATTTTTTACTCAGTAATAGGCTCTCTTGCCTGACTAAATTTTTATTTATATACCTGCAACGCCAAATCCGGACACATCTCTCCACACATAGCGCATCCGGTGCATTTCTCCTTGCCGATGAACTCCACTACAAAATAGCCAGATTGATTATGCCTTTCAGAGATCCGTAGACACTCTCTTGGACAGACCGAAACGCATATTTCACAGCCTTTACATCTGGCTTCTATCACCACTACTTTCGCCATATTTCATTTTCCGAAAAGATATTTATCAAGCAATTTCCAGCCCTGCTCAATTAGCACTCCAGTTTTCTTCGCATCCAGTTCGCTAAAAATTCTGTTCTGCTTTTTGCGGACTCGGAGCTGTTCGGATTTCACAACCACGAACGGCACTGGATCATCATGATGCGTTCTTATCTTAACCGGCGTGGTATGGTCTGGCAGAACCAGCATAATCCAGTCCTCATACTTATTTAGACCAGCGAGAATCGGTCCCACGATCCGCTGATCAAACAACTCAATCGCTTTTATCTTGAGAGCAAGGTCTCCAGAATGAGCCGCTTCATCCGGAGCCTCCAGATGAAGATAAACTATATCTGCGCCCTTTTCCAGCGCGCTCAGAGCCGCGCTCACTTTGCCCTCATAATTGGTGTCAATATAGCCAGTTGCGCCAGGAACTTTTATTATCTCCAGCCCCGCAAGCTTGCCCAATCCCCGAATCAAATCCACCCCGCTAATGACCACTCCGGAGATATTCTCGCGTTGTTTCAAGGTCGGAAACTCAGGCGCCTTGCCCTGTCCCCAGAGCCAGATGCTATCCGCGGTTTTCTTGCCAGCCAGCCTCCGCTTCTGGTTAACAGGATGACTGCGGAATAAGCTCCTGCTCTCCGCAATCAATTCCATTACCAGCTTCTCCGCAGGATTAAGAACCGGTCCTGGAATTTTATGACAGAGCATCTCTCCCATAATATCGTGCGGAGGAGGAAGATGAACATCATAAGGGTCAATATCCTTGATGATACATATATTCCTGTAGCTCACACTCGGATAAAATTTTATCCTGTCGTTCCCCAGCCTCTGATTACAAAGCTCTATCAATTCCGCGGCTTCCTCATTTGTGATATGACCCGCGCTGTAATCATCCATTATGAGCTCTCCCTTGTCCTCAACAAGGCTCACTAAATTACAACGGAACGCAACCTCATCAGGCGCAAGTGTTAGACCGAGTCCAGCGGCTTCTATCGGCGCTCTTCCAGTGTAATACTTTTCCGGGTTATATCCGAGAATAGCCATATTCGCCACATCAGAGCCTTTATTCTGTCCTTTGGCAATGGTCCTGACCAAACCAAGCTCCCCTGATTGCGCAACTGAATCCAGATGCGGTTTTTTAGCAACGACCAGCGGAGTTTTCCCATCTGGAAAATCCTCTGGATTATCCGCCATTCCATCTCCAATTAAAATTATAAACTTACGCGACATCTTCTTTCCCTGAAAACAGCAGGCGCTCTTGCCTGCATTATTTATCTCTTCTCTAACTCCAGATGCTCAACCACCGCGTCTATCTTTGCCGGGAGCTTCAATGTAGGCTCACTAAACTTAATAGCATTATCCGGGTCTTTAAGACCGTGCCCTGTCAGGGTGCAGACAATTTTCTTGCCATCAAAATTAACACCCTTTTCCTTCATCTTAAAAAGACCAGCCACGCTAGCCGCGCTCGCAGGCTCGCAGAAAATTCCCTCGTTCCTGCCCAGATATTTATACGCCTTTACGATCTCTTCATCACTCACCATATCAATTATTCCCTCGCTCTCGTCCCTTGCCTGCTCCGCGCCTTTCCAGCTTGCTGGATTTCCAATCCGGATAGCAGTTGCCAGGGTCTCTGGATTCTTGACCGGATAACCACGCACAATAGGCGCCGCGCCCTCTGCCTGAAATCCGTTCATATGCGGAAGCGAGTTGGTCTTGTTCTTCTGAAGATATTCCTTGTAGCCCTTCCAGTAAGCAGTGATATTGCCTGCGTTTCCAACCGGAAGACAATGATGCTCTGGCGGAACTCCAAGTACATCGCAAATCTCAAACGCCGCGGTCTTCTGTCCCTCTATCCGATAGGGATTGATGGAATTAACAATCTCCACCTTATACTTCTCTCCAAGCTCCCGCACAATCTCCAGAGCCTGGTCAAAATTTCCTTCCAGCTGAACAACTATTGCCCCGTGCATCATTGCCTGGCTTAATTTCCCAAGCGCGATTTTCCCCTCTGGAATTAAAACAATCGCCTTCATCCCCGCACGCGCGGCATAAGCCGCGGCAGATGCGCTCGTATTGCCTGTGCTTGCGCAGATAACTGCTTTTGCTCCCTGCTCTTTAGCGCGCGAGATCGCAACTGTCATCCCCCTGTCCTTGAACGAGCCTGTAGGATTCAGACCCTCAAACTTGAAATACACCTCTACACCTCTGCCAAGCTCAGAAGCGAGCTTTCGCGAAGGAATCAAAGGGGTGTTCCCTTCCAGCAAAGTAATAATGCAATCCTCGCGTTTGATCGGAAGATGCTCCCGATAATGCCGGATAACCCCCTGCCACAAAAAATTTTTCCCTCCGCTCATTCTTCTCCCTTCTTCAAAATCACGGAGATTTATAATGCCTTTGAAAAGGCTGAAAATCAAGCTGGAGGCGTTTTTTTCTTTAAAAAGTCTGCTTTCAATTGTTTGCTAAAAAGCTCTGGGCTATACTTGCGGATATAACAGGAGGAATTTCTAATGGGCGGAAAGAAAATTTTTATTACCGGGATGGCTGGATATTTTGCAGGAAGATTGTGCAGGGAGCTGGACCGGATTGATTGGTGCGAGAAATTTTACGGAGTGGATGTTCGGAAGCCTCTTTATAAATATGACAGGGCAGAGTTTCGGATTATGGACATCAATTCTCCTGAACTGGGCAAATGGGTTAGTGAGATTAAGCCTGATATTTTTATTCATCTCGCGTTTTTAGTTGAAGAGATTCATAATAAAGAACTTATGAGAAGGGTGAATGTTGATGGAACCGGGAATGCGCTCAAGGCGTGCGAGATGGCAGATGTTCCGCAAATACTGGTTGCAAGCTCTGGAACAGCTTATGGCGCATGGAAGGATAATCCGATTCCGCTTAAAGAGGAGCATTCACTCAAGCCGAATCCAGGATTTTATTATGCGGTTCATAAGGCAGAGCTTGAGGACCTCTGCAATCAATATATTAAAAGGCATCCGAAAACCATATTTAGCATCATCCGTCCGTGTGTGGTTTATGGACCAAATGTCAGCAACTACCTCTCAGACCTGGTGGATATGCCAATCCTGACCGGTATCCGGGGTTATGCGCCTCCTCTTCAGTTTATTCACGAGGACGACCTTTGTTCAGCGATTCTTTTGATTCTGGAAAAGCAGGGTAGGGGAGCTTTTAATCTGGCGCCAGAGGATACCATAACCTTTCCAGAGATTTTTGAGATGAGCAAGAAGATGAGTGTGAACCTACCATACTGGCTGATGGTTTTAATCACTGCGCTTTTCTGGAAACTTCATATATTTAAGTTCTCTACGGGCTTTCTTGATTATATCCGGTATCCCTGGGTAATAGACAGCTCAAGGTTAAGAAACGAGCTTGGATTTAAGTTCAGGTATTCTTCGCGGGAAACAATGGAGATTTTACTTCGCTCCAAAAAAATTTTGCCTTGACCGGGTCAGTCGCGTGAATTAGAATCCTTTCAAAACCAATGCACATGATAAATTTGACGCTTAAAGGAGTTTTCAATGTGTGACACAATGGTTGCAATGCCTTCTGTGACTAAAGACAGGGTGGTATTGTTCGGCAAGAATAGTGACCGTGAGCCGGATGAGGCTCAGAACCTTGAGGTAGTGCCTGCACAAATTTATGCAACAGGCTCGGAGCTAAAATGCACTCATATCTCTATTCCGCAAGCGGAACGGACTAACCGGATTTTTCTCTGCCGTCCGTTCTGGATGTGGGGCGCGGAGATGGGCGCGAATGAGTATGGGGTTATTATTGGGAACGAGGCATTGTTCACAAAAGAAAAACCTGAAAAAGCAGGCTTGACCGGAATGGACTTGCTGAGGCTTGCTCTGGAGCGGGGCAGGACTGCAAAGGAAGCGCGTGATGTTATAGTCAGTCTTCTTGAGAGGTATGGTCAGGGAGGAAAATGTGGATACAAACAGGGCTTGCCTGATTATATGAACGGGTTTTTGATAGCGGACAGGGAAGAGGCTTTTGTTCTGGAGACTGTGAAAAAATTCTGGGCTTGGAAAAAAGTTAAAGATTACTGGAGCATCTCTAATATAATATCGCTAACAAATGATTTTGATGATTGTCATCCGGGTTTGATTAAAAACGCTATTGATAAAGGCTGGTGCAAAAGCGAGTCTGATTTCAATTTCCGAAAATGCTACTCAGACAGGCTTTACACATATTTTGCAATGTCCAAGCCACGCGAATGCGCTTCTCGCGCTTTGCTTGAGCGAAAAAAAGGGACTCTAACTGTAAAAGACTTTATGGATATACTCAGGGACCACGGCTCTGACCCAAACTGGAGACCATATAGACAAAATGCTGGCACTATTTGTATGCACGCTGGGAACCGTCTGACCAGACCCACTCAAACCACTTGCTCTTTAGTTGCGAGCCTTTCTGAAAAAAATTATTTTTACAGCACAGGCGCGTCCAATCCATGCTTGAGTCCATTTTTTCCGGTTTTCTCTCCAAAAGCTGGATTGCCTTCAGGATATAAGCCTTCTGCCAGGAATTATGATGAAACTGCCTGGTGGTGGAATCAGGAGCGCATTCATAGAAAAGCGATTTTTAAATTTAGCAATGCGCAGAGGCTTGTTAGACCACTGCTGGACAGATTTGAAATTGAGATGATAGCGTCTGTGGATGCCAGTTTGGAAATTGATCAGAAAATAATTGATCTTTATTTTAAGCGAGCTCAGGATATAATTGCTCAATTTGAGAAAGAGCTTGACAATCTCGGCGGAGAAAGGACTGGAATTATTTTTTCAAGATACTGGCGAAGATATAACATAGAAAACGGGATTCCGGAGTGAAATAAAACACAATCACAGCGCCAGTGATTGATAAAAAGAGAGTATGTCTGACCAGAACAAGGTTGAAGAAACGATGGAGCTAATTATACTATTGTAAAGTTTTCTAAATATAAATGAAGAGGGAGAGGAAATGGTATTGAATCGGGAGCCGATGACAAAAGCTGGTTATGAGAAGCTGAAGGCGGAGCTGGAGAGGTTACGCTCAGTGGAAAGGGTGAAGATAGCTGAGGAGATAGAGAGAGCGCGCTCTTATGGGGACATAATGGAGAATGCGGAGTTCCATTACGCCAAGGACAAGCAGGGACAGATTGAGGCGAGGATTCGGGATTTGGAAGACAAGTTTTCTCGCGCTGAGGTTATAGACATTTCAAGATTATCCGGAGATAAAGTCACTTTCGGCGCTACTGTGGAGCTTATGGATATAGAGACTAAGGAAAGGCTGACCTATCAGATCGTAGGTAATTTTGAAGCTGAGCCAGAGAGCGGAAAAATATCTTACGAAAGCCCCCTGGCGCGCGCATTGATTGGCAAGGAAGTCGGGGACGATGTTATTCTGAAAAGCCCCAAGGGCAATAAGACCTATGAGATACTGCAAGTGAAATTTATTCAAGATTGAGCTATTCCTTGTAGGTAATTCTCCTGATGCCGGGGCTGATTTTGCTTTACTAATCCGAGCAGTTCAAATAGCGACTTGCTGAAAAAGACTCCTGAGTTGAGCAAAGGCTTGCATCTGATTTGACAAATTCCGTGTTTTATTGTATTTTCGCTCCGACCCATAAATGTATTGCATTGGTGAATAGTGAGTTGCGACAGAGAAGAAGAGAAACCGCTTGGGATTCCCAACTCCAAAACATTACCTCTCAGCGGATTAAAGGGATAAATATAAATAAAAGGAGGTTTTAGCTATGGGAGAATTAGGATTGTTAGCGATCATTATCATCATCAGCATTCTGGGACTATTTGCCGCGTTTGGTCTCGCCAAATGGGTCCTCAAGCAGGACCAGGGAAACGCGGCAATGCAGAAGATTTCCAACGCAATCAAACAAGGCGCAGAGGCGTTCCTTAGAAGACAGTTCAGCACAATTGCCATACTTGCCGCTTGCTTCGCTGTTGTCCTCTTCATTGGCTATGGCTTCATCCGCAAGAGTCTTCCCGGGATTGACCCAGTTGAGAACAGAGTTGTCCTCGCCGCTTGGATAACCATTTCATTTATCTTCGGGGCGATCTGCTCCTTGATAGCTGGCTACACTGGAATGTGGGTGAGCATCAGGAGCAATATCCGGACCGCGGCTGGCTCCATCCGCTCGGTTAACGACGGACTCCAGGTTGCGCTTCGGGGCGGTGCGGTTTCCGGCTTGATGGTGGTTGCAATGAGCCTTCTAGGCGTTGCGGGTCTGTATGCCGCGGTAAAATACATTTCCGGGGTGGAAGCCACCAGAATCCCGCTTTTGATCGTGGGCTATGGGTTCGGTGCATCCTTTGTTGCGCTCTTTGCCCAGCTCGGCGGAGGTATCTATACCAAAGCCGCGGATGTTGGCGCAGACCTGGTCGGCAAAGTAGAGGCTGGGATTCCTGAGGATGACCCACGCAATCCAGCGGTAGTGGCAGACCTTGTGGGAGACAATGTTGGAGACTGCGCAGGCAGAGGCGCGGATTTATTTGAATCAACTGCCGCGGAGAACATTGGCGCAATGATCCTTGCCGCGGCAATGGCGACAAAAGCCAAAGAATTATGGGGAATGTCTGACCTCTGGGTGCTAGGCGTTATGATGTTTCCTCTGATCGCCCGTGCCTTTGGAATCATCGCATCTATTATCGGCATCGTGTCCGTGAGAGTCAAAGGCGATGAAGACCCGATGAAATCATTAAACCGTGGATACTATGTCGCGGTAATCCTTGCAATGGCCGCATTTGCTCTTGCAAGCAGATGGCTACTTTATGCGCCCAATGCCCCTCAAGCCTGGTGGCACTTCTTCCTCTGCGGAGTCATCGGCGTGTTAACCTCTGTGGCTTATGTGTATATCACTCAGTATTACACTGAATATAAGTATCGTCCGGTTCTATCCATTGCTGAGTCTTCGCAAACCGGTCCTGCAACTAATATCATCACTGGTCTCTCGGTCGGAATGGAATGCACCTGGATGCCAATTGTAGTGATCGGCGCCGCGATTCTGGGCGCTTATTATCTTGGCGATTCTTCGGGATTTGAGCACGCAGGGTTATTTGGAACCGCAGTTGCTACAATGGGTATGCTTGCAACCGCGGCTTATATTTTAGCTATGGACACTTTTGGACCAATAGCGGACAACGCTGGCGGAATTGTGGAGATGAGCCAACAGCCAAAGGAAATCCGGGAAAAATCCGACCGGCTGGATGCGGTTGGAAACACTACCAAGGCGCTCACTAAGGGATACGCGGTTGGCTCCGCCGCCTTAGCCGCGTTCCTGCTCTTCTCAGCTTACTTTGACGAAGTGCGGAACTATTTGCCTGCGGATATGAAAGGAAGCTTCAACGCTATTGACCTTGGCAAGCCTGTTGTATTTGTTGGCGCGGCTCTTGGCGGTATGCTTGTGTTTTTGTTCTCAGCGCTTGCTATTCGCGCTGTGGGAAGAGCCGCTTATTATGTGATCAATGATGTCCGCGCGCAGTTCAAGGAGAAGCCCGGAATACTTCAAGGAACAGAGCAACCGGATTACGGACGGACCGTTGATATCGTGACTAAAGGCGCGCTTAAGCAGATGATTGCCCCTGGTTTACTTCCGGTTTTAATGCCAGTCGGAGTTGGAATTCTTTTCCGGATTTTTAAGACCGACTCAGACCCGACTATTGCCGCAGAAGCTGTGGGAGCGCTCTTAATGGTTGGAACCATTGTCGGGATTTTGATGGCTCTGCTTTTGAATAATGGCGGAGGCGCCTGGGACAATGCTAAGAAATATATTGAAACCGGAAAGCTGGGCGGAAAAGGCTCACCAACGCATAAAGCCGCGGTGGTGGGGGACACAGTTGGAGACCCGTGCAAGGACACTGCTGGTCCTTCGCTTCATGTGTTGATTAAATTGCTCTCAACCATCACACTAGTGCTCGCGCCTTTATTTATTTAATTGCTATAGATGGTAAAAAAGGCGTGGGAAAAATCCCACGCCTTTTTTATTTGGGAGAAAACTAAAACTCCAGCACTGTTCTCAAGCCATACGCGAAAACCGCTTCAGCGTTTTTCACTCCTGCCGGACACTGGATATAGATGACATCCGGAGTTATAGAAAGAATCTGGTTCAACTCCATCCGATAATAAAGCTCCGCCACATTCTCTCCTTTTGCCGGGTCTTGTCCCATATTTTCAATCCGGTCCTGCCACTCGGCTGGAAGATGATTAAACCCATAAGCAATCGCTATAGTTCCTCCTAAAGGCAAATCGCTGAAATTGAACCCTCCGGAAAAATGCCAGTCCGGAACTGGCATATTCGGAACATACGGGCTATAAAACTCACCAGCATTGCCATTGATGACTTCTCCATAGCGGAAAAAAATCCGAGCACTTCCAATCGCCTGATCAGCGTTGACTCCTGAAGAGGCTATGGTTTTCCTCACAAGCTGATTATCTGGAAACTCATTTTTAAATCCGTCATTTTCTACATAATAAAAGCGAAGGTTTCCGGGATTATTATCAATAGCCCAGCTCGCTTCTATAGCGCCGAAGTGAACCATATCCTTTCCGTCAATCTTGTTCAAGTCCCCATCGTTTTCAAACACGCCGTATTTTGCAGAGAGATTTTCTGAAGGCTTGAAAATCAGTATCATCGCAAGGGTATTTTGATTATTCGCCTGATTGCGGTTTAAGTATCCGCTTGGACCAAAGATCGTGGAGTTCACAACAAAAGCCCTGCTTAAAAATTGGCTAACCTCATTGCCAGCAACCAGATTAGTGTCAAATTGATTTACCCAGTCTATTTTGCCGAACAAAAAGGAAACATACCGGGACCTAGCCTCAAGATAAAGCTCATCAGTAGAGAGATTTTGGCTCGTGTTATAAGCGTCATAATTGAAAAACGCGGTCTGGGTCAATAGCTGGTCCACACCTCTTCCCTCGCCCAGCTCAAGGACCCAGTGCGCTTTAATCTCTGGCAAAAACTCTGCTGTTAATTTCAGCTCCGAGCTATAAGTCGCGTCCAGGATGTCTCCTTCTCCAGTAGTTGTGCTTAAACCTATCTCCCTTTGTTTCTTGATCGCATCGTCTGAATTATAAAGCCCCTGAAGAATTGCCTCTGCCTGAGCGTGTATGCTGAGCTTCTGCCACCACTGCTCCGAATTTGTAGCCTGCTCTTGCGCAATAGCCAAAAAAGAAAAAGCGGCAAACAAACCTAAGCCAAAGCCAAGCGCCAAAACCTTTTTAGTCATCTTCAGTCCCCTTTGTTCCCAGATGATAAAATTATATGGCTGGTTAAAAATCAGTCAAATGCAAACGGATTTTATGATTGAATAATTCCATGCTGGCGCTTTATCACGGGCTTTTTCCATCTGCCTGAGGCATAATAGAAAAGGCTGATCATCATCCCGCAGAACACACTCAATAGCATCGCATACCATACTCCTCTAACATCGTTCAGGTGTTTGGAAAGCAGATAAGCTATTGGAATACGGATTCCCCAGAGCGCGATGATGGTAATAATAGTGGTGGGAAGGGTATGCCCTGAGCCGTTAATGACCCCGTTGCTGACAAACATCACTGCAAACAGCGTATAGTTGATTCCCACTATTCGGAGGTAATCAGCGCCAATGGAGATCACCTGGGGCTCACTGAGGAATGCTTTGAGAAAAATTTTGGGCATAGAAACTGCCAGGAGGGAAATGAGGAAAGAGATTCCACCACTTAAAAGAATTCCCCACCAGAAAACCTCTTTCACACGCTCATATTTGACCGCGCCGATGTTCTGTCCCGAGAGGGTTGATACAGCCATCCCGATGGTGAGCGCAGGAAGGAACGCCACATTATCAATTCTGACTGCGGCGCCAATAGCGGCATCAGCGTTGGCGCCGAACGCGCTGACCAGGCTGACAATGAACAGCAGACTTACCGAAACCACAGATTGCTGGACCATTGCTGGAAAGCCGATCCTGAAAATTAACCAGAGAGAAGGAAGGTCTATGCGTAGATTTCTCCAGTCTGCGCTGACCAGGGGACGCTTTAGCGGAATGTAGATCAAGAGTCCGATTACAACCAAAGCCTGGGCAAGTATGGATGCATACGCAGTTCCATTCAGACCGAGCCTGGGCAGACCCACCCAGCCGAAGATCAATACCGGGTCCAGTATGGTGTTCAGCGCGACTGAGACCGCCTGAAAATAAAGAGGAGTCCGGGAGTCGCCGATTCCTCGCAAGATGGCTCCGAGCAGGAAGATGGTGAAGCTAAAGGGCAGTGTCCAGAAAAAAATACGCAGATATTGAATTGAGATGGGAAGAATCTCTTCTGGCGTGTTCATCATTTGCAAAAGATGTGGCGAGAAAATTAAGCCCAATGCCAGGAAAACTACGCTCAGGCTTAAGACCAAGATGATAGAGGTTTGAATCACCTTTTTCAAAGCGTCCCATTCTCTAGCGCCCACATATTGCGCAACCAGGATATTGCTGGCAATGGTCAAACCGCCTGCAATTGCCATCAATACAAACACTGCTGGAAAGCTCACTGTGATCGCGGCGAGCGCATTGGTTCCTAGATATTTCCCCACCCAGAACGCGTTGATCAGGCTATACGCGGTCTGAAGGATGGAGCCTGCGAGCATAGGCAGAGAAAACACGAGCAGGTTTTTGGGAATAGAGCCGGTGGTCAGGTCCATACCCAATTCCTTCAGATGGCTTTCCGGTTTGGTCTCTTGAGCGACTAAACTCACGGCAAGATTGTAATTGAAACACAGGCATCAGGCAAGCTTGATTTTGTCTGCGGAAAGTGCTAAAAAATAATAAGAGATGGGGAAGGTTGCATTAGTGTGTCCGGGCTGTCAGGCCAAATACCGGATCACGATCCAGGGTGAGGCAAAGGATAAAATTAGCTTTAGCTGTAAGAAGTGTGGGCAGATTCTGGAGGTTGACCCGCGGCAGGCGAATGAGGAGGCGCCTACTCAGGACTTGCTGAAGGCTACTTGCGAGAAATGCGGAGCAGAGTTTGTGAAGAATCCGGAGGATGACGCCAGGTTATGTTATCAATGCCGGATTGATCTCCTGGTTAGCAGGAAGAAGCAGGAGGTTGTTGAGAGTCCTAAAGCGGTGGCTCCCGCGGCAGAAGCTGAGAAGTCAACCGCGCGATATACATTCAAGAATCCAGAAGGTCTGGTGCTGGGACCCATTAAATTACGGACTGCAGTGGTGCTGATAAGGGAAAAGAGGATCACAGGAAACGAGATGGTCTCGCGCGACGGGTCAGAGTTTATCCCTTTAGTCCAATATCCGGAGCTGGCTGAATTTTTTCCGCAACTGCTCTCTAAGCCCGAGCCGATTACTCAGACTGATCAGATTCCTCTGGAAGAGCCAGAGGCTCTTCCAGCGCAGGCGTCCGAGAAAAAAACCGAGCCAGCCACAAGCGAGCCCAGAATTTACTATCTCAGGCTAAATCAGGGCAAGCTATTGGGACCTTTGAGAAAAACCACCGTGGTGGATTTGATTGAATGCGGATTCTTGTGCGGAAAAGACCAATGCTCAAGGGATCAAAGAACCTGGGCAATGTTGGAAATGGATCAGGAGTTTAAGGAATTGCTTTCCAAAGAGGACGCGGAGGTTGTGGAGTTGACGGAATCTGTAGAAGAGTGAAAATGGATTAAGGATGAAATAATGCAGACACATCTTAAGAAAAAGCAGGAGAAGAGCACGCGGGAAAAAATTATGTCCGCTGGAAGAAGAATTTTTGCGGAAAAAGGATATAACGATACCCGGATTCAAGACCTGCTCAAAGCCGCGGGAGTAAGTCCCGGGGCTTTCTATAATTATTTTTCCAACAAGGAAGAGCTGTTTCTGGAGCTGGTGAGGGAGGCTGGGGAAAGCTTGAGAAAATCCGTCCAGCATATTCGCGCGGAGGGCATCAAGGTCGGAAGTCAGGATGAGCTGTTTCTGGTTCTGGTTGACTCCATTCGGTATTTTTTTGAATTTGTGGATGAGAACAGAGCTGGATTGAGGATACTTCTGAGAGAACAGCAATCCGCCAGCCCCGCGGTGATGATTGACACGCTCAATCTGGTTATCTCGGAAATACACCAGGATTTGAAAAGAGACATCCAGATGGGAATAAATATGGGAATGATCTCAATCTCTGACCCCGGGATAGCGGCTTGGGGAATTTTAAGCGCCATCAGCGGAGTGACCCTTGCCTATATTAACGATCCCAAGATAGAGCGTGAGAGATTAATCCGCTCCCTCGCGGAACTTATCCTCCTCGGTTTGTTCCGAAGATAATTCTTCACAGCAAAGGATACTTTATACACAAAAAATTTTGTACGACCTTTTTTAAAAATTCTTGCAAAGCCTTTGAGGGAGTGGTATATTAAATTCCGGGATATAGATGCAGGACACTAAGCTGGGACAATTGCTTTTGCAGGAGGGCTTGGTTAAAGAGGCTGAGCTTAATAAGGCTCTAGCCAAGCAGAAGGATTCTAACCAGCGGTTGGGAGAGATCCTGATTGAAATGGAGGTGCTAGATGAGATTACGCTTCTTCGCACGCTTGCGCGCCAGCATCGGACCCAGTATCTCACTGCGAAAAAGCTCAGCGAGCTTATTATCCCGGATGCTGTGCTCAAGCTGGTCCCGGTTCATATCTGCGAGAAATACGGTTTGATCCCGATCCAGTTCAAGAAGGCGGAAAAATCCCTCCTGGTTGTAATGAGCGACCCGAATAATGTGGCGGCGATAGACGAGGTGAGGTTTGTCTCTGGCATTGCTAACATCAAGCCTTTGATCAGTCTGGGGAGCGCGGTCCAGGGCGCAATCAACAAATGGTATAAAGGCGAGAAATCCGCGGAGATTGAGATTGGAGCTGAGGACGAGATTCGGGAGGGATTTGAAATCTATGGCGGGTCTGGACATATGGTTGAGCTTGAAGGCTCTGAAAGCCAGACGCAGAAAGCAGAGGTCAAAGCGAAGCCTGAGGAGGAAGACCTAATAGATTTTCAGTTATTGATCAAAGATGAAAAGAAAGAGGCTCAGGATTCTGGTCTGGTTCTAGGGGGAGTGGTTTCTGAGGAGAAGGATTCTGGAACTAAAAAAGAAGTTATAGGCAAAGAGCCTGCAATTATTATAGAGGAAATCTCGGATGTAGGGTCTACTCCTGCGGAGGCGATCAAGCTGGAGCCTGCTGAGGATATGGCAACGGCAAAGCCTGCTGGCGCTGGAGAGATTAAACGGGCGCTGGAGCAGAGGTATCGGAAGCGGATGGTTGTTGTTGAGAGGCATGACCAGATTCGGAAATTCATTATCAAGCTATTCACGAGCGAGGGTTATCAGGTTCGTGGGTTCAAGAGCTTGAATGAGGCGTATGCGGAGCTGGGAACTGGCGGGTATGATTTTTTGATTATCAAGGAGCGCTCACTTGAGGAGTCTGGGGTGGAGTTTGAGGAGCGGTTTAGGGGGAGTTATCCAAAGGTTGAGCTTTGCATCATCAAGGACTATGGGTCAGCAGTGATCGGCGAGACCAGGACAGCCCAGCGGCTGACCTCCAGCTTTTTTGAAACCCTGGATGTTCTTCTTGGATTGTTGGAGATGGAAGGACACAATGTGCAGGGACACGCTCACAATATCGCGAAATATGCGCGTTTGATCGGAAACAAGCTGGAGCTGGGCTTGAAGGAGCTGGACGCCATAACTCTTGCCGCGTATATACACGACCTGGGCAAAAAAGGAATGAAGCCTTATTCCATCTTGGAGATTGACGCAACCTCTGACCCTGCGGAGATTATGGAGCAGGCGGAGATCCCGCTCAAGCTGTTAGGCGCGGCAAAATTCCCATTTGACCTTGCTGGCATCATCAAGAATCAATACGAGCGCTGGGACGGAAGAGGCATCCCGAACGGATTGCGTGGAGAGGAGATTCCGATCGGGGCGAGAATCCTTACATTGGTTGATTCTTATGAAATGCTGACGAACCGGGGCTTGAGTGGACAGCAGATGGAGCCTGGAGATGCCCTTGAGCAAATGAACCGTCAGGCAGGGAAAATTTTTGACCCCAAGCTGGTGCCAATTCTGATGAGTGTTGTGAGAGACGAAATTTATCTCAAACAAGTTAAGGCGGCTCAGGACAAAATCCTGATCGCGGACACTGAGATTGATCTAACAACTCTGCTGGAGCTCAGGCTGGTCAAGGAAGGCTTTGAGGTGATTATCGCTCGGAACGGGAATGAGGCATTGGAGAAGGCTCGCGAGGAAAAGCCGAGCCTGATTATCACGGAGGTTGATCTTCCGGGCAAGACCGGTCTGGAATTTATTTCCGAGATGACCAAGATGGAGGAGATAGGGTCCACGCCGTTTGTGTTTCTGTCCCGCAGGGACGATCCGAGGATAGTTACCCAGGCGCTTTCTCTTGGAGCAGAGGACTATATTAGTAAGCCTGTTAAAGTGGATGTTTTCTGCGCAAAGATCAACACGATGTTGAGCCGTCTCAAGGCGGAAAAGAAGGTTGCGGTGGCTCAGCCCACGGGGGTTTCCGGGTCATTAAGCGAGATGAGCCTTCCGGATATTATTCAAATCCTTGGCGCGGGGCACAAGACCGGAAAGATAATTCTCAAGAATAAAGACCAGAGCGCAGAGATCCATATGGAAGATGGACGGATAGTGAACGCCCTTATTGACAACCTGAAAGGTGAGGAAGCCTTTTATAAGATTCTTTACTGGAACGAGGGCAATTTTACGATTGATCCCAATATAGTGATCACGGAGCGGTTGATCAACTTGAGCAACGATTCGCTGATGCTGGAGGGATACCGCAGGATGGACGAGGCGCTTCACGGCAAGGAACCCTCTGACCAAGATATAAATATGGATGGTGGAGAATTTGTCTAAAGGGGGGATTAAAAACAGTTCCATTTGACATAACCCTCAGCTTTATCATCGGCGCTTTTCTTGGGCTATTGTTCCGAGAGGAACTCAGAGCGGACAAACGCGCGTTCTTTCATCCAATCCTTGCGAGCGGAGTGGTCTTTGAAGTCTTCTTCTATGTGCCTTTGGGTGTCTATCTTTATTATTTTTATCCTGCCTGGAGCTGGATGTATTTTTTTGACCTTGACTCCATTGATCAGCTTCAACTTGCCATCCTTGGTGTGATTATGCCCATAAGCTATCTGGTCTCTCTGGTCATCGGATTTGAAATTGTCCAGTTCCTGCTCCGGAAACAAATGCAAAAGGTCGCTTTCCTTGTCCTGATCCTCGCAATCATTTTCCTGAGTGCGTTCTGCCTTTTGACCCTTAACCGACTGCTCTGGGTCGGAGATTATCAAGCCTGGCAAAACGCCAATGCCATTCTCCTGCTAAGGCATCGGCTGTCCTGGATAAACGCTGTAATGGCAGTCGCGGGCTTCGGCTCGCTCACGGTGATGCTCCGCAAACTTAAAAGCTAACACGCAAAAAGCGCTGGATTTGAGCCTATTCTCTTGGAATCTCTATGGTCTTCTCTGCAACCATATTCAACTGATAATATCTGTTTCCCGGAAGTTTGATCTCTTCCGTGTACTCGCACCTAAGAGTTGACTCCACTCCAACATCTCCTTCAAAGGAAAAATTATCCTTCGTGAGCTCCGGCATATTCTTGATTTTTTTAGCATCCTTGATGATCGCCTCCACCATACCATCATAGCCATAATGCTTATACTCCCTCATCCAGTCCCCCATTATGTTCTCCAGCCTGGACTTCCTGAGATAAGGAGCGCTGAAAACCACCCCGCCCCACACCAGAACTCCAAGGATGACCAATAAAATAAAAATATTGAACTTGGTCCCGCCTGATTGAAAATTATTCCTTGCCTGCCCCATACTTCCAGCTCTTCTTGCTTCGCTCCATCTCCATTGCATAGTTAAACGCCTCCATTTTATTTTTAAAAACCTTTGTCGGAGGAAGATCATTCAGATCCCCCTCATCCGTTGAATCGCAAACCACTTTATATTCAGCCTCCTTTCCAGAACGATCCTTAATAATCGCCACATACAACTGTCCCTTCCAGCCAACAACCCTCTCCCGCTTTCCCATCATTATAATCTCGCCTTTGGGTTTTTCCTCTGGCATTATCTCACCTCTCTACTTAAATTATTATATACCATCCTTGTTCACAACGCAATAACCATAATCTGGTAGTGTAAAATTTTTTGCATCAGAGGTAAAGTATTGGGCAGGTTTCCAAGAGAATGGAAAAACCCAAACCCAGGTGGAGTCAGAGTAAAACAAATAATTTATTGTAGAGAGCTTTTGAGGTGGTGAGGATAAGGACAAAGATTATGGGAGTGTTTAGCAATCTGCAGAGTTTGGAGCGGATTAAGTTCTCTGTGTTCTTTAGATACAATGAGAACTAATCCGGCAATCTATTGCCTGACACAAAATACTTGATCTGATCTAGGATGCGCAAAATTTGACAATTGCGCTGGAATGTTATTTAATTATAAAGATAATGCAGGTCATAGAGATTTTGCGGGAAATCAGCCTGTTCCGGGGCTTGAATAACCAGGAACTGCTGAAGGTTAGCCGAATCTGCCAGAAGGTTGCAGTGAAGGCTGGGAAGGTGATTTTCAAGGCCGGGGATCCGGGGGACGCGCTTTACTGTCTTCATAAAGGCGCGGTCCAGGTGATCAAAGCCGGGGAAAAAGACGAGCCGGAGGAGTTGATCTACGAGTTGGGAGGAGGAGAGATTTTTGGTGAGATGGCTTTATTTGAGGATATGCCGAGAAGCGCCACGATCAAGGCGAAGACTGATTGCAGTCTTCTTCGGATTCCGAGGGATTATTTTGAGAAGCTGATCAGCTCTGACAAGGAGATCGCTTTGAAGATTTATCAGGCGCTCAATTTGATTCTCACGCACCGGCTTCGCGAGACCACGGAGCGGCTTGCGATAGCGAACCGGATCATTCGGGCGTCAAGCAAAGGGAGCGGATGAGGAGGGCGAAATGGGAAGGCTGATCGGGATAGATTTCGGAACCACCAATTGCTCAATGGCGTATCTGGACCAGGGCAAGCCAAGAGTAATCCTGGACAAGGATAGGTATAAGACGATCCCGAGCGTGGTTTATTATTACAAGAAGAACGAGGAAATCCGGCTGATGGTTGGACGGGCGGCGAAGAGCAAGTTTGTGGAAAACCCGTTTTGCACGATTCACTCCATCAAGCGTTTTCTGGGCAAGAGCTATGAGATGGAGGAAGTCCAGCAGGCGATGGAGCGGTATTTTTATATTATAGAAAAGGATGAGCGGGCTAAAGACCATGAGCAGAATATTATGATCAGGATTAATGAGTTTGACCTGAGCGTTTCGCCTGTTGAGGTCGCCACTTATATCTTCCGGTATCTGAAGCAGACAGCGGAGAGCTTTTTAAAGGAGCCGGTGGATGAGGTTGTTATTACGATGCCGACCACTTTTCAAACCCGGTATGCGCAGGCGATCCGTCAGGTGGCGGAGAATGTTGGCTTGAATGTGGTTGGCTTATTGACCGAGACCAACGCCACTGCTTACGCTTTTGGTTATATCAATCGTGGGGACCATACGGTTGCGATATATGATCTCGGTGGAGGAACTTTTGATTTCAGTATATTCAGAAGGGTGCCGGGCGGTTATGAGGAGGTTGCCACACTTGGAGACCCATGGCTAGGCGGAGACGATTTTGACTATGCGATTATGCAGTATCTGATCCGGGAATTCCGGAACTCCACTCGCAACAAGCGCTTTGCGGACGGGAAGGTCTATAAGGACGGCATTACCATCACCAACAAGGATGTTCTCCGCGCAATACGCGCGGAGGCTGAGAAGGCAAAGATCGCCTTGAGCGAGACCGACACTACATTGATACATGTGTCCAAAGTGATCCCGGAGATTGACCCAGCGGTTGACCTGAACATTAAGTTAAGCAGGGACATCCTGGAGTATGTTGTTTCAGACTTGATTGAAAAAACCATCACTATTGCCCTGGATGTGATGGAAAACGGATACACTCTGGACCCGAAATTAAAGCTAGATGCGCTTCTGCTCGTGGGCGGACAGAGCAGGATGCCCAAGGTCAAGCAGAGACTGAAAGAAACATTCGGTGATATAATCTTTGACCAGATACTTCCAGAGGAAGGCGTGGCAATTGGCGCGGCTATTTACGGGAATGTTTTGAAAGTGGTTCAAAAGAGGAAAGCCCAAGAAAGCTGATTAAAAATGGCACTGCAAGATAAAACCAACAGAGCCAAGGCGGAAAAAGAGGTTATTGACAAGCTGAGCGATGAGGTGCTGGAAAAGCTGGATTTTGATATTGACAGTCTGCGCATCAAGTTTGAGCAGTATTTTATGGGAACGCTCAAGAGGATGCCGGAAAACGAGCGGACCGCGCTTCAATACCGGATACGCAGAATGTCTAATATTCAGACTTCCAACTTCGCGCTCAAATATCAGTTCCAGCAGTTGGTCGCTAAGTTCAACGCATATAACCAATACTGGAACCGCATCATTCAAAAAATAGAAACCGGACAGATAAGCCGGGAAAAGTTGAAGCAATATATCGCCACCGGTCCAATTGAAGATAAAGAGAAAAAACCCGTGGAAAAAACTGAAACAAAACCGGCTCCAAAAGAAGACCTGTCCTCAGATAAGCTGGACCAGGTTTATCGCCAGTTAGAGGAAGCCAAGAGGGCGCAAAATCAGCCGATGACAATGAGCCGGGAGAAGCTGGAGCAGACTCTGAAAAAGCAGGTGGAGCAGATCAAGGAAAAGTATAAGGACAAAAAGCTGGAATTTGATGTGGTGGTGGAATCAGGACAGGCAAAGCTCAGAGCAAAAGCAAAAAAATAACCATTGAAAAAGCAAACCTGAAATTCAAATAAAGAGGCAATAACGGACCTTTTGAGGCTCATGTCAACTATTTTGTGTCAGGCAATATATTGGGAATTGGCTCTCGTTGTATCTGAACAAAACCGAGAACATAATCCGCTCCAAACTCTGCAAATTGCTAAACACTCCCATAATCTTTGTCCTTATCCTCATCTCCTCAAAAGCTCTCTACAATAAATTAGTTGTTTTACTCTGATTTCCTCGCTAGCTCGTCAGCGGTAGAAGGTCAACATCGGGTCAAACTTGTTCAAATATGCCTAATGACTATGTGCTTTTTGCTTTATACCTTTGCGTTATTCTCATCTTTGTGTTTAAATTTCTTCCGATGCCATTAAAAGATAGAATCAGAAAACTCTCCAAGCCCTTTGAGAGGCAGATGCTGGTTAATTTGAGACGGGTGACGGAGCTGGACGCGGGCGTGGAGCTTCAATACCTGACTGGCTTAGCAAGGCTGGAATTTTTTCATCCGGGAATTGTGAGAATTCAGCTCAGTCGGTCTCCTTGTCCAGCGGAAAAAATTTCAGATACTGTGATCGCGAAGCCTGGAGATGAATTTCAAATTGAGCAAAAGCCAGACCAGATGATTATTTCCACGGACCTACTCAAGCTGATTATTCCAGAAGGCGCGTTCCGATTTGAGATTTATGACCGGGCGGAAAAATTATTAAGTAGAGATTTCCCTAATCTTGGACCCGGATTCGGAGATAGAGATTTTGCCCTTAGCCGGTTTATTTTCCCGGATGAGGAATTTTTTGGTCTGGGAGATAAATACGGACCGCTCAATCGGAAAGGTAAGGTCTGGATATTCTGGAATCAGGATGTTGGCTCCAGACATTTTGAGCGAGACCCGCGATACACTTCCATCCCGTTTTTGATCTCTACAAGGCCCGGGGCTATCACAGGTTGGTTTTTTGATCACCCGGGATTTTTACAAATTGATCTGGGAAAAAAATATCCGGGCTTGATGTCAGTTTCAGGTGTTGGCGATAGTTTGGACTGCTACTTTTTTTATGGCGCGTCAATAAAAGAATTGCTATCGCTCTTCACGGAATTAACCGGTCGCGCTCCGATTCCACCTATCTGGTCGCTTGGGTATCATCAATCTCGCTATTCGTATTTTTCTCAGGATGAGGTTTTAAAAATCGCGGAGGAATTCAGGAACAGAGGAATTCCTTTAAGCGCTATTCATCTTGACATTCATTATATGGACCGGTATCAGCCGTTCACGATTGACCAGAAGCGGTTTCCCTCTCTGGCAGAATTGGCTAGAAAGCTCGCGGATATGGGTATCAGGCTCGTGAGCATTATTGACCCTGGTTTAAAGGTTTCAAAAAATTATGCGCCTTATTTAGAAGCTCAAAGCAAAGGGTATTTATGCGTGGATGAAAAAGGTAAAGAGTATCATAGAAAACTCTGGCCTGGAGAATCAGCTTTTCCGGATTTTTTCCGTAAGGATGTTCAGGAGTTCTGGGCAGAACAGCATAAGATTCTTTTTGAAAAAGGCATAAGCGGAATATGGGATGATATGAACGAGCCGAGTTTCTGGAAACGGGATTTACGATTGGGGAAATTAGTGGTCTCTTTTCAGGCTGAGCGCTATCCTGAGATGGTTCATCAGGTTTATGATTCCAAGGTCAAACATCTTGAATGCAGAAACCTGTATGGTCAGAAGGAATTAGAGGCGACAGTTTTAGCGTTCAAAAAATTCCAGCCGGGCAAGCGTCCCTTTATTCTTAGCAGGAGCGGTTTTGCCGGGATTCAGAAATTATGTGCGGTCTGGACAGGGGATAGTCGGAGCTGTTTTCAGCATCTCGCAGGCTCTATTAAGCAGATTTTAAGCTGGGGCTTGAGCGGAGTGAGCTTCAGTGGAGCGGACATCGGAGGGTTTGCAAAGGATTGCTCTCCGGAGCTTTATGCAAGATGGATTCAGCTTGGGGCTTTTTATCCGTTCTGCCGGACTCATAGCTGTATCGGAACAAAGCCTCAAGAGCCGTATCAATTTGGAAGAGAGGTTGAGGACATTGCGCGTGAATATATCAGGCTTCGCTATCGGTTTTTACCAACTCTCTATTCGCTTTTCTGGGAAAGCTCTCAAACCGGAATCCCAATCTGGAGACCATTATTTCTGGAATTCCCGGATGATTTTGTTGTAAAGGAAATTGAGGACCAGTTTATGGTGGGAGAATTTCTGCTTTTAGCGCCGGTCTTGAAGCGCAAGGCAAGGGAGAGGAGGCTATATTTGCCAGAGGGCAGATGGATTGATTTCTGGGACAAGAAACAATACTCAGGACCCGGCTGGATCAAAGTTCCAGCGGAATTGCGCAGGATGCCTATTTTTGTGAGAGAGAGCGCTATTCTGGCATTACAAGCTAATGCGGATTTAAGAATTCCCTGGCAGGAGTTGGAATTTGAGATTTATCCCGGCGAGCGTTCAGGAAGATTTCAGCTTTACGAGGATGATGGAGAGAGCCAGGATTATCTGAATGGTGAATTTTCTTTGCGCGAGTTTCAAATTTCCAGAACCAATGAGGGATTTAAATTGTCCATCGGACCAAAACAAGGTCTTTTTCCGATTCAAGCGCGTCAAGTCAAGCTCAGATTTTATGCCTTAAACTCAGAGCCGAGAGTAATTCTTGATGGCAGGGCAATGGAAAATGCGCATTGGCATCCGGAGAAAAATTTGCTGGAAATGGAATTTATATTGAAGGATGCGGCTTTGGAAATATGTATCGCGGCCAATTTCTTGGACACTATTTAAGCGCATTTTGATAATCCTGTAAAGTAGTTTTCCAGTGCCTGTTTTGGCTGAGAAATCCCAGCCTCTCAATGCCACCCTGCTCACTATCTTCCTTGTTTATGCATCCTACCTCCTTATTCTCCAATTTAACCCAATTCTGTGTCCAAAAAAATCGGTGGCAACTCAAGGGATATCTCAACTGAGTGAAAAGACCATTTGACACTATAAAGGAATTTGTGGAAAATGTTAGGGATGAAGGTTAGTCTTACACTATTGGAGGAAGGGACATGGGTAAGTATAGTTATGAGGAATTATGTCAGAAGAGTGATAAGGAGTTAGAGGAGATTTTCAAAGCTGGCATTACGCCGGATTTTAAGAACCTTCTAGGTTATGAATTCCGCGGGTTTAATGTTCCAAAAATAACCAAGATTCTTGGGTTCCAGAAATTCAAGAAGGGGTTTTTTACCGCGGCGGGTCAGAAGCCTGATGGCAATGAGGTGATGGGGTTCAATGTTTTGATTGACCAGAAGAAGGACAAATGGTGTGCGCTTCCAAGCGAGGACAAGCCGAAGCGTTATGGTTTTTATCGGGTGTATAAGGTTAAGCCTTCAGAGAGGGACAATAAATATCCAAATGCTTTGCTTTTGAATTATGGTATTTCTCGCAATGGGATTCATCCAGCGCGCTTATTGCGAGATTATCTTGTCCAGGTTGAGCCAGATAATCCAGACCTTTATCTTGGCAGGGCGTATTTTGCGCTTGGTCCGCTCAGGCTTTTCCCGAGTTTCTTCGTGCTGGAGAGATACAACCCGATCAAGGGAGAGATTGGGTATTGATTTGATGGCTGGTCTGTCAAAATATCTAAGCGCGTGATATAATAAATAATATGAATAAAGTTTATAAAATACCGCTAGTTCTTTCGCCGGAGCCTGAAGGAGGATATACCGTGACTAGCCCGGTTTTGCCGGAGTTGCTGACTGAGGGGGATAGCTTGGAGCAAGCATTGGAGAATGTGCGGGACGCTCTTCAGGCGGTTTTAGAGCTTTATCAGGATCTTGGCAAGCCTCTTCCAGTTAATATATCTCAGGCTCCGGATTCAGAACCGATTTGGTTTGAATATCTTGTGGCTGGTTGATGAATTATCGTGAGGTTGCAAGACGGTTGAAGCAATTGGGCTGTGAGGAAATTCCTAGACGGGGCAAAGGCTCTCACCGAAAATGGCATAATCCCAAAAACGGCAGATCAAGCGTATTGCCGGACTGGGGTGGAAAAGACCTAAAAATGGGCACGGTCAGGGCGGCTTTGAGACAACTGGGAATAGAATGGCAGGATTTTAACCAGTGTTAGAAACCAAATATTTTAAGACATGAGCTTACACACGCGAAAATTAGTTCTTATCACAGTTTGGTTTTTTACTTCCCCGCTCTTCTCGGCTCAGAAGAGTTTTCCGCTTAATGCGACTCCTGAGGAATTTGCAAAGTGGCAGAAAGAGACGCGGGCTTTGCTCTCGGATTTGCTTTTTAATGGAGTTCCTCCAGAGGAAGTTCCTTTTGAGGCAACATTTGGTAAGAGCGAGATGCGAGAGAATTATGAGTTGACGGAGTTGAGTTTTTTTGACAGGGCTGGTCACAGGACAACCGGCTTAGTTGCAAGACCATTGAAGCCTGGAGGGGAAAAGCTCCCGCTGGTTATAGCGTGCCATGGACATGATGGTGATGCGTATGATGTTTTTGACCCGGAGTCTATGTATTTTTACGGGGATTATTTGGCTAAAAAGGGGTATATTGTTTTTGCGCCTAACATAGAGCACGAGTATTTAGAGGGGATAACTAAAACCATCCATTGGGGACTGCTTCCGAAAAAGGTTAATTTTCCGTGGATGGGTCAAAGGGTATGGATGGTGAAGCGTGCAATAGATTTTCTTTTGACCCAGCCCGGAATAGACCCTGAAAAGATAGGCATAGTTGGCTTGAGTAATGGGTCAATGACATCTATGTTCGCGTCTGCTTTTGACCCGAGGATCAAGCTGACTGTGTGTTCAGGCTCCCTAATTATGTATGAGCGTATGTGGCATAGAGAGCTGATTCACTGTCGGTGCCAGTATATTCCGAGAATGGAGGGGGTGCTGGATTATTATGATGTGTTCGCATTGATAGCTCCAAGGGCTCTGGTGATTCAAAACGGCTTAAAAGACCCCATATTTCCGATTCACTCTGCAGTGAAGGCGTTTACTTTTATCAGACGCGCTTATGTGATTGCTGGCGCGCAAGACCAGGTTATCCTGGATGTTCACGAGGGAGCGCATCAATTCCAGATGGATGTTCCGAGCGCATGGTTTGCGCGTGTTTTGCCCATTCCAGAGCAATCAAGACCAGTGCGTTAATCAGGCAGTCAAGTGGTTAATGCGCAAGCATCAGCGCTGGTGGTTTGCGTGTGTAAATAATGCTCAGGCTGATGCAGGCTTATAATACTTAATGTCTTTCCAGGAGCCTTTGAGTTCTGAGTTCCAGACCGGCTCTACCAGCATACCTATTTTCAGGTTCTCAAATTGAACCTCTCCCAGTGGCATAAAAAGCGTGGAATCCGCGCCATCCAGCTTGATCGCACCGATAATTTTAGGCTCTTTTAAGTCAATCCAGTTGCCTTTGCCATCCAGCTCTACATACGCTCTGGTATAACTAAGCAGAATCCCTTTGCCAGAGATTTCAACCAGGTCCTTCTCATCCATCCTGGCATAGCACTTTCCACAGCGGTTTCTGGCTGGAACATAAGTGTATCCACATTCCGGACATTTTGCAGATAGAATTTTCTTGTTACCAAGCGCCTTCAAAAACCGCTCCATCTGAAAGCCCACAGACCAGTTGAAATTAGCAACTACTATTGGTAGCCCCTGAACCGTAATCACATTTGATTTGGTTTCCATTTTTGTCTCCATCTTTTATTTCTCCAAAGGCTCCACGCCTTCAAGGTCGCTCATCTTGCCTTCCAGCTTCTCTGCCCAGACCGCCTTGACGCGCATCCCGATAAAAACCTTTTGCGGGTCTGCGTTCAACAAAAGGCAGGCTACATTAGAATCAGAGCCATCAAATCTGACAAAACACGGCACCAAAATCTCGCCCTCTTTTAGAGCGCCTGTATCAACCGGGTCCAGCCCAAAAAGTTTATACTTTCCTCTTACCACAGGTGGGCTGATAACAAAACAGGTTATTGTGCCAATGGGGCTGACCTCTCTGCGCTCTTCCTGACGGCGGTGGCATCTTCCGCAGATGGCGCGTGGAGGCACGATGACCTTGCCGCAACCTAAGCAGAGAGAGCCAATGATCTTTTTCTGCTTCAAGCCCTGCGTGTATTCTTCCAGCAGACGGTTAGCCTTATACCGGTAGGCGCCGACCTGCCAGTCCCCTTCAACCATCATCGTTTGTGGTATTTCATCCTTTATGTATCCCATTTTCTTACCCCCTTTATTATCTTGGAGAATCTCCCAGAATTGTTACAGTAATGTAATTGGTCACTCCGCCCCATCCGTGCGCAATGGCTTTATGAACCGGCTTAGCGGCTTGATGCTCTCCAGCTTTGCCCATAATCTGGAGCGCGCATTCTAAAACTCGCTGGAGCGCAGAGGAACCTATAGCGTTAGTGGCATTCACTCCCCCGGATAAATCCGTTGGCATACTGCCGTTTATATCAGTCTCTCCTTTTTCCAGGTAGCGCCAGGCAGTGCCATCATCAAATAAGCCAAGTCTCTCCGCAAAGATCAACTCCTGGCTCGGAAACGGCTGATAAATCTCTGCAAGGTCTATCTCCTTCTGAGGGTCAGTGATCCCAGCCATTGCGTATGCTTTTTTCGCAGAGACCCGACAGCCCATTTGCTCAGATGGGTCCAGAACACCAACTCCTCCATAGTTCTCGCTCTGTAGCTGGTTCTCCTCGTCTGAATAAGAAGCAAGCCCCAGAAGCCATGCTGGCTTCTTGCACAGCTTTTTCGCTAGCTTCTCCTCAGCTACAACAATGCAACTTGCGCCATCACTTGCTGGACAAACATGACCATACCGGAACGGATACGCAATCATCTCGGTCTTGGCAATATCCTCTGGCTGGCAATTGGGCCACCTAAGATGCGCATAAGGATTCTTAGCCGCGTTCCTCCTGTCCTTTGCCGCAACCATATCCAGATGCTCAATAGTTGCGCCTGAACGATGCATATAAAACCGCGCCTGATAAACAGCTACACCTGCCGCGGCGCCTACTGCTGTGGTCGCAATAAGATTTTTCAGGCTCAATCCATAGCTTAAAGCGTGAAACAAATTCCCCATTCCAACATGCGCAAGCCCCGTGGTTGCTCCGGCTTCCTTGCTGTCCGAGTGCTTCTCCCAGGCAACCGCAAGCGCAATGTCATACATCCCGCTCGCAACCGCGTATAAAGCTCCGTGCGCAACAGAGCCTCCAGTTGTTCCTCCTGTCGCAATCCGAATAGCGGGCTTGCCAGGTGCGCCTATCCAGTCTCCAAGCCAGAGGTCTGGTTGTGCAATCCCGCCAAACCCCTGCATATTGCCGGAAAAAATACAATCAACATCCTTCATCGTGATCCCTGCGTCTTCCAGCGCGGCAGAGACCGCCTCAGAAACCAGCTCCGCAACGCTTACATCCCTCCGCCTTGCCCGATGCGGAGTCTGACCACACCCAATAATCGCAGTGTTTCTCATTATTTGCCTCCTCCTAGAATAATCACTGTATTCTTCTGAGCGCATATACCCCATTGTCCATGCGCTAATGCCCGCTTGACTTTTGGAACCTGATAACCATTTGCCTCTCCCTTGATCTGCTTCACAGCCTCTATCACTCTAACCAAGCCAGTTGCGCAGACCGGGTCCGCGGCTAAAGCCCCTCCGCTTGGATTTACAGGCAGTTTCCCGTTCCGCTTCGTAATACCCTTTGAAATTAAGTTCTTTCCCTCTCCGGGCTTGCATAGCCCAAGAGCCTCATAAATCATCAGCTCCTCGTGAGCAAACCTCGCAGTCACCTCTGCAACCCCTAATTCCCGAAGAGGATTCTTGATCTTTGCCATCTGATAAGCCTTTTTAGCCGCTTTTTTCAATGAAGTCAGACTAAGCAAGTCCCTATCCCTTAAATAATCATCCTGATAAGTGGCAATGCCCTGTATCCAAACAGGCTTTTCGCAGAGCTTTTTTGCCTTGTCCTCGCTCGCTAAAATTACAACCGCGCATCCGTCGCTAATCGGAGAAATCATCAGCTCTGTAAAAGGCTCGCAAAACTTCTTTGAGCCAAGAACCTGATTAACATTCACCTTTGGCAGTTTCCGCTGAGCATTAGGATTTTTAGAGGCATCCTGCAAGCTCTTAACCGCAATCTGCGCAAGGTCTTTTTCACTAACCCCGTATTTTTGCATATACATCCTTGCCTGAAGCGCTGACGCTGAAACATCGTTCACAACCCCGATCTGCCTTTCAACTAACGGGTCTGTTGTCAATGCCCAGACCTGATGAGGATTAAATTGCCACCCGACCGTGTGCGCCTCCACTAACGCCACATCATACGCGCCTGAAACCAGCTTCATCATCGCATAATAAAGCGCATTGGTCCCATCTTCTTCAACCTTGGACTCGTCCTTTAGATACGCGCCTACAGCCATACTCAAAAACACATTGGAAATAGTCCTGCCATCCAGAAAATCCGTGGACGCGGTCACTACAGTGCCAATATCCTCCCTGAGAATGCCCGCATTTTTCATCGCATCCCTGACAACATCAAAGACTAAATCCTCCCTGGTCTTCTGAACATCATACTGGTGCTGAGACTGCGCATAACCGATTATTGCGACCCGTTTTGCCATTTTTCCCTCCTGTTCGTGCCTCAAACATCATTTTCTAGGAAGCCACAGGCGCTCTTGCCTGCGATTCCTCAAACTTAAATCCCGTGCTCTTCGGATGCGAACACCCCTGTCCGCATCTTTTATTACTTAAGCACATTTTCCAAAAGATGTCAAGAAAAACTCCCTTAAAAATTCTGACACTTTTATGCTATTTTGTCAGTTGGCAAAACTCAGCAATTCAGAGGGTGTCCAAGATAATTGTTGAGTTGATGAAAAACAATAGAGAGTTTTAACGCTCTTGAAAAAATTATAGACCAGTCATTTATGGCTGGGCAAGCGCTGGAAATTCGCTCTGTCTTGTTCGCACGCCTGCGACCGGAGCAGAAGCATTCAAAGAGAGCAAGGGTGTGGGTTTTTTGACAAAACATAGAATCTGCATATTATCTGATTAAGTTTTGGGTAGGCAATGTTTGAGAGTTTATCAGAGAAGCTGACGGATAGTCTGCGCAAAATCCGTGGTCAGGCGCGGATTACGGAGAGGAATATAGACGATGCGCTGAAGGATGTCCGGTCTAATTTGCTGGAAGCGGATGTTCACTATCATGTGGTTAAGGATTTCCTTGCCAAAGTAAAAGAAAAGGCGCTGGGCGAGGCGGTTACTCCCGGTCTTTCTCCGGGACAGCAATTTGTGAAGGCTGTTTACGAGGAGCTATGCGAGCTATTGGGAGGAAGAGCTGAGGAGCTTCATCTCAAGGGATTTCCAGCAGTGATTATGCTTGTTGGTCTTCAAGGCTCTGGCAAAACCACAACTGCGGCAAAGCTGGCATTGATGCTTAAAGAGAAGGGCAGAAGCCCGTTTCTTGTTCCTGCTGATGTTTATAGGCCTGCGGCGATTGAGCAGTTGTTGATCCTGGCGGACCAGCTTCAGATTCCGGCTTACAAATCAAGCGTGTCCATGACACCGGAGGAGATTGCGGAAAAGGCTTTGCAGGAGGCAAAGGTAAAAGCACTGGATACGATGATCCTTGATACAGCTGGCAGGCTTCATATTGACGAGCCATTGATGGATGAGCTTAAGCGCTTGAAGAAGCTTCTGGACCCGAGTGAGATTTTATTGATTGCGGATGCGATGACAGGACAGGATGCGGTGAATGTGGCGGAGAGTTTTAATAATGCGGTTGGCTTGACCGGGGTGATTTTGACCAAGCTGGATGGGGACGCCAGGGGAGGCGCCGCGTTAAGCATCAAGAGCGTAATCGGGAAGCCGATTAAGCTGGTGGGAGTTGGGGAGAAGCTATCAGCTCTGGAGGTATTTCATCCGGAGCGTATGGCGAGCCGGATTCTGGGTATGGGAGATGTGCTGACATTAGTTGAAAAGGCTGAGAAGGAGTTTGACCAGAAACAGGCAGAGAGGCTTCAGAAAAAACTTCTTCAAGCGGACTTCACATTAGAGGATTTCCGGGATATGATAGTTCAGATTAAGAGGTTGGGACCGATGGAGAACATACTTGGCTTGCTTCCTGGTATGCAGGCTCAGATGAAGATGATCAAAAACATTGGCGGCGTGAATGAGGAGCTTAAGCGTGTGGAGGCTATCATCAATTCAATGACAGTGCGGGAGCGGAGGGATTTCAGGATAATAAATGGCAGTCGGAGGATACGGATTGCTAGGGGCTCTGGCACTACTGTTGGTCAGGTTAATCGGGTATTAAAGAGCTATCTTGAGATGAAGAAGCTGATGAAAAAGGTAAACCACAGGCAGATAATGAGTCTGCTTGGACAGAGCTTAAAAGGAGGTTGATGTATGTCTGTAAAAATTAGATTGAGTCGGGCGGGAAAAGTCAAGAGAGCGTTTTTCCATATTGTGGTCGCTGATTCTCGCTCTGCTCGGGATGGAAAGATCATAGAGAAGATAGGGTATTATGACCCAGAGGCTGATCCTCGCAAGGTTGAGTTAAAGAGTGAAAGAGTTATTTACTGGCTTTCCAAAGGCGCTCAGCCGAGCCGGACGGTTTACCGGTTTTTGAAAGACAAGGGCATAGTTGGGTCGCAGGCAAGAGCGTCTGCGCCACAAGCGCCATCTCCAACAGGAGCATCTGGAGCAGAGGAAAAGCAATAGCTGGAGATAAAGGGAATGGCAAAGCAGAGCGACATCAAAGGCTTGCTGGAGTATCTTGTGAAGAGTATGGTTAAGAACCCGGGGCAGGTGGATATTGTTATGACTGAGAAAGAGGGGGCAGTGATTATTGAGATGAAGGTTGCGCCTGAGGATCGGGGGCTTGTGATCGGCAAGCAGGGCAAAACCATCAAGGCGTTGAGGAAGATTCTGTCAGCGGCAAGCTCTGGCTCTGACAGGCGGATAACGCTGGAAATCCAAGAATGAGCGAGTTAAGATATGAACCCTTTGGGACAACAAGAGCTCTTAGATGGGCAGTTGATTCTGCTAGGCGAGGTGCGCCGTGCTTTTGGCATCAAAGGCGAGCTAAGGGTTCATCCTTATAATCCTTTTTCTGAGACTTTTGGAGTAATCAAATATCTGTTTCTGCGCTCTCCAGAAGGAGAGATAAAGAAGTATCAGATCAAGCAAGTCCGTTATCATCAGGGAGATTTTCTGATCCAGCTTGCTGGAATAACTGAGCGGAATGAATCAGAGAAACTGCGCGGGTTTAAGGTTCTGGTGGAAAAAAAACAATTGCCGAAGTGCAAGGATGGAGAGTTTTACTGGATTGAGCTTATAGGTTTGAAGGTTGTTCTTGAGAACGGGGATGAGGTAGGCGAGGTTGTTCGCATAGAGGAAACGAATCAGGTTTTAGGCGGAAACCAGGTTCTGGTGATCAAAGCTGATTGCCATGAGGTAATGGTTCCTTTTGTGAAGGATGCGGTGAAGAGGGTTGACCTGGAAAAGGGCAAGATCATCATCCGCTCCCTTGAGGATTTTAAGCAATGATTCAATTTGATGTGCTGAGTTTGTTTCCGGAGATTTTTAAGTCGGCTCTGGAGCAAAGCCTTCTGGAGAAGGCTCAGGAGAAGGGCTTGGTTAAGATAAGGCTATTCAATCTCAGGGACTGGGCGCAGGATAAGCATAAGACAGTGGATGATACAGCGTTCAGCGGCTCGGATGGGATGGTCATTAAGCCTGATATTATGGAGCGAGCTATTCTGGATATTCGCCGGGATGGTATATTAGCGCCGGTTATTCTGCTTTCTCCGCAGGGCAGGAGATTTGAGCAAAAATGGGCAAAAGAGCTTTCTCATCTCAAGCGCCTGATTCTGGTATGCGGTAGATATGCTGGAGTTGACCAGCGAGTGATTGAACGGGTTGTTGATATTGAGATGAGCATTGGCGATTATATTCTTTCTGGAGGAGAGATTCCAGCGCTTGTGGTGATTGAGGCTTTAACCAGGCTGATTCCGGGTGCGCTCGGGAATGAAGATTCCTCAGAAAAGGATTCGTTTCCAGCAAGGCTGGAGCCTCATCAATACACCCGTCCCAGGGTTTTTGAAAATCAGCATCCTCCGGAGGTTCTTTTGAGCGGGGACCATAGAAAAATTGAGCAGTGGCATAAGAAGGAATCCTTGCGAAGGACTTTGCTAAGAAGGCCTGATTTGCTTATAAGCTTTCCAGCTTCAGAGCAAGAGTCTGAACTGCTTTCAAAAATTAAACAAGAGCTGATTGAGGGTTGAAGAACAGGGACTAAAGTCGCAAGCGCAGTAAGGGAAAATGAATTTTGAGAAAATATATATGGCTCTTTTACATTATCCGGTTTATAACAAGGATGGCGAGGTAGTTGCGAGCGCGATCACCAATCACGACCTTCACGATCTTGCAAGGCTTTGCGCAAGCTTTGGTCTGGCAGGATATTTTGTGGTCAATCCGCTTCCGCTTCAGCGTAAGCTAGCAGAGAGGCTGATTCAGCACTGGCTCACAGGACCGGGCGCGGAATATAACTGGACAAGAAGGGATGCGTTTAAGCGGGTGAGGGTGATTGGGGAGCTTGCTGAGGTGAAGCGGATAGTTGAGGAAGAAACCGGAGGGATTCCGAAATTAGTTGCGACCACGGCGAGGAAGCTGGATGGTCAAATCAGCTTTGTTGAGATGAGGAAAATAATGGACAGGGCTGAGGATGATAGCTGGCTGATTTTGTTTGGAACCGGCTGGGGATTGACTAAAGAATTTCTGGAACAAGATGTTGATTATGTGCTGGAGCCGATTATGGGGAGAGGTGATTATAATCATCTGAGCGTGCGCACTGCCGCAGGGATCATCCTGGACAGGCTGTTGGCTGTTGACAGAAACAAAGATTAAGCGCAAAATAATAAAGTCTAAGATAAAAGGAGTTGAAAATGAACAAGCTGGAGAAATTTGAACAGGAGAGAATGAAGAAGGAATTTCCGGAGATTCGTCCCGGGGACAATGTTCTTGTGTATCAGCGGATTAAAGAGGGGGACAAGGAGCGGACTCAGATTTTTGAGGGAACCGTAATCAAGCTCAAGCGTCGTGGACCGAGGAGCAGTATCACTGTGCGCAAGGTTTCTTATGGCGTGGGCGTGGAAAAGGTTTTTCCGCTCTATAGCCCTATTCTGGAGAAGATAGAGGTCAAACAAAAGGGCAAGGTGAGGCGGGCGAAGTTGTTTTATTTGCGGGAGAGGATTGGCAAGTCAGCTAAGATCAAGGAGCTGAGATAAGCGGGATAAGAGATGCAGTTGGTTGACCTGGTTTTGCAAGGGGTTCGGAGGTTTTCTCAGAGCCAGAAAATTCCGTTCAAGCCCGGATTTAATCTGGTCTTTGGAGGAAACGAATCTGGCAAGACCACATTGTTTGAGTGTCTTGTTGAGCTATTGTTTCCGAACCGGATCGTGGATGTAAAGAAGGACTGGGTCACCTGGAAGAGCTCTGGTCAATCTCGCGCTGGCTTGACCATTCAGCATGGCGAATCATTTTATCGGATTCTCAAGGATTTTAATCAAAACCTGCTCAGCCTTTCTCGTAAGGGTCCTGGTCAGGATAAGTTTGAAAGGCTATCTTCGGAGCCAAGTGAAATCTCCGCGCTACTTTCTGAGGAGCTTAGCCTGCCATCCTATCAGGACTACAAGACATTGTTTCTGGAGAGCAGGTTCTGGTTGCCGAGTTATGTGGGAATGGAAAAAACTCCGGAGCCGGTTGCGGGTCCTGTGGCGCGGGAAGATTTCGGGCAGACATTCAAGCGAGAGCTGGTTACGGATTTAGGCGCTGGGGGATTTCCAGCAATGAGTCAGCCTGGATTCGGGGATATGGGAATGCCGGGAATGAGTGGACCGGGTTATCCGGGAATGCCGGGAACGCAGGCTGGGTCTGGAATTCCTGGTTTTGGTATGCCCGGGGTGCCTGGAATTTCTGGTTTGGGGATGCCGGGCACTGAGCTTCTGGGAGAAGATGACGGCTTAAGCTGGGAGGATAAGCAGAAGAGGTTAGAGGAGCTTAAGGCTCAACTTAAGAAGATTCAGGATGCTGAGGATATTCAATTTGAAATTGATGGCTACAATAATAAAATTTTTGAGATAGAGAAGGAAAAGGAAAGGTTCAAAAAAATTGACGAAGAGATTGCTCTTCTGAACACAGAGTTGGAAAAATACCGCTTTTTCCGCAATCTGCCGGAGAACATTGATCAAAGAATAGCTCAGTATGACTCCATAGAGGTTAATAGGGCAAAAGACCTGGAAGCCCTTAATGCAAAGATGGTGGCGCTGGATGAGGAACTCCGGTATTACGAGTCTTTGCCAAAATTTTACGAGCCTATTCTATTCAAACTCGGAGCAGGGTTAATTGGCGCGGGAATTTTATCGCTTATTCTCAGTAAGTTGTTAACCTTTACTTTTCTGCAGTGGCTTGGGATTCTACTTGCGCCTGGGGTCTTGCTGATAGGAATTGCTTTGTGGCAGTTTTTATCTGCGGAAACCAAGCGGACGGAACTGCGAGATCAATTGAAAAGGATGGAGGACAAGCAAAAGAGTATAATTAAGGAGTATCAGGTCAAAGGCGCTATTGTAAAGAGGCTAATGGAGCAGACCAATTGTGATGACACCAGGGAGTTAAAAGAAATGCTGGAGACCTATCGGGAGCTGGAGAGAAAGAGAACCGAGTTGAGCAGAAAGAAGAAAGAGATGCAGATAGAGTTGGATATAGACAAGCTTAACCGGGAGCAGGAGGAATTGAAGGCGAAGATTGCTCCATTAGAGGAAAAACTGCGCGTAATTGGTATTGCGGGAATAGATAAAACTGAGTTGAACCGCGAGATAGCTATGCTTGAAAGCTCGCTTCAGAGGGCGAAACAACTGGGTTTGCTCAAGCCCAAAGTCGCGGAATCTGTCCAAGCCAGCCAGCCTGCGCAGACTAATGTTCCGGATGCTGGTAAGACCCAGATGGTTGCAGGCGCGCCCCGGGGAGCCATGCCCTTCTGGGAGCAAATACTGGATAGCGGGGCAAGGCTGTTTGGCTTTGAGAAAAAAGAAATGCTTGGACAGATTCTTGCCAGGGCAAACCTCTATCTTCAGACATTGTCCGCAAAACGATATCTGGAGTTCCGGCTGGAAGCCGAGCAGGTTTTAGTCAAGCTCGGGGATATGGACCACGAGCAGGAGCTTTCTCAACTAGGAAAGACTGCGGCAAACCTGGTTTATTTTTCTCTGAAATTCGCTTTTCTGGAGATGGCGATTCAGAAGTATCAGTTTCCAATTCTTCTGGACGACCCGTATGTTGTACTGGATGAAACCAAGTTCCTTACAGTGGCGAAAACACTAAAAAGAATTAGCGCGAGAACCCAGGTGGTGTTATTCTCGTCCCAGAAGATTTTTGCTCAGGAAGCGGATCAAGCTCTCAGCTTGAGTTGATAGCTTGAAACTCAAATTTTAACGCGAAAATTTTTCCCTTGAACAGATGCTTTAGCGTAGAGGATTAGTTGCAGTTATACTTTGCTTAATTTTATGCTTATGCTAATTTAGAAGGAAGATAAGATGATCCGAGGATGGAAATACTTTTTTGCTGTTATTCTTTCTCTTTTCACGGCATTTTCCGTGGTGTTCGGATGTGAGCTTATAAAAAAAATTTCCAACCACAACGCCTATCTTGAGCAGGGCATCAGCCCGCTCTCTAAAGAAGCATCTGCGCGATTCTATTTCAGTATGGCTTTGCAATTAGCCTCGGATGGCAGTTTGAACGAGGCGAAGGAGTGTCTGGAAAAAGCCATTGTCTTGGACCCGGATTCCGCTTATTTGCATTTTAAGTTTGCGGAGTTTTATAGTATGGAGTCTGATTTAGATTCCGCGATTTCGCAGGCGCAAATTGCGGTTAATTTAGACCCAACCTGGACAGAGCCTTATTTCTTCATCATTGAGGCTTATATGCTCTCTCGCAAGCCTGAGATGGCTGAGCCAATCGCAAAAAAGCTCTTGGAGCTGGCTTCGGATGACCCTATGGCTTGCCGGGAGCTCTCACGCGTGTATGAGATAGAAGGCAAGACCGACATGGCAGTGGATGTTCTCAGGAATTTTCTCGCTCAGAGGCAAGACCAGCTTTTGTTGAGAAAGGAACTAGCTCGTCTGTTGATCAGAACTGGCAGGGAACTGGAAGCGGAAAAGGCATATCAGGAGCTTCTGGATTATGCGCCTGGGGATACTGAGGTATGGGCAGAATACGCAAGCCTGGAGGTATCTCGCGGGAATTTTCAAGAAGCCCGGAGAGCTTATCAGGAGGAATTGAATTTAGCTCCTGGAAATGTTCAGGACCGGATAGAGCTGGTTAAGGTTCTTCTCAAGCTGGGTCTGCGAGAAGAGGCGCATAAAGAGCTTTTATCAGCACAGGCTTATTCTGGTCAAAATACTGAACCATATTTATTTTCCGGATACCTGTATTTGCAGGAAAATAATTTAGACCGCGCGGAAGAGGAATATCTTAAGGCTCTCGCGATAAATCCGGATTCTGAACAGATTTTTTACAATCTTGGCTTGATTGAAGCGAGCAGAAAAAACTGGGAACAAGCCCGGAACTGGTTCTCCAGGATTAAGCCGGGGTCTAAAATATACGCAGATGCGCAGACGAGAATCATTATGCTGGAATATGACCGTGGCAATAAGCAAGATGCGATTGAGCAGGCAAAGAAGCTGATTGAGGCTCATCCGGGAAAAAAGGAACCCTATCTGATTCTCATAGAAATTTATGAAAAGGATGGGAACTATGATGGCGCTATAGAGACGGTTAATCAGGCGCTGTCCCATATTCCTCAGGACCCAGACCTGTTTTATACTCTTGCAATTATTTATTCCTTTCAGGGCAACATACAAAAGTCCCTTGAGTTTGCGAATGTGGCGCTAAACAAAAAGCCTGATGACCCCGCGATTTTGAATTTCATTGCCTACACCTGGGTGGAGCAAAAGACCAACCTTGACCAGGCAGAAAAATACCTGAACCGCGCTCTGGAGATTGACCCGGAAAACGGCGCCATTATTGATAGTATGGGCTGGCTATATTTCCAGAAAGGAGACTATCAAGAGGCGCTCAAGTGGATTAAGCGAGCTCAGGAGAAAATCCCGGATGACCCTGAGATTCTCCTACATCTGGGGCAGATTTATCTCAAGCTGGGCAATAGAAAAAAATCAGCTAGTTTGCTTGAGCAAGCATTAACTCTTAAACCAAGACCGCTTTTGAAAAAACAGATTCAAGAATTGATGAAGCAAGCTGGTTTTAAGATAAAAATAGAGGGAGGAAAATGAAAAAAGCTATTCCAGTAATCGCGCTTATTTTGAGCCTGATTTTTATCGCTTGCAAGCATCAGCCCAAAGAGGCTGAGATTACGGCGCCTGTTGATAAAGTTCTTCCTGCTCCGGGCGAGGAGCCAGCTTATGGGGACTGGCTTGTAAGGGCAATGCTGGATGAGCCTGGGACATTAAATCCCATCACTGCTACTGATGTTTATTCTGAGCTGGTGGATTCCCTTGTTATGGAAAGCCTTTTGGACTTAGATATAGAATCTCAGGAATTAAAACCGCTTCTTGCACAAAGCTGGGAGATAAGCCCTGACCATTTAACCTATATATTCCATCTCAGGAAGGATGTTAAATGGCACGATGGCAAGCCGTTTAGTGCTGATGATGTGATTTATACTCTGGAAAAAATTTTAGACCCAAAGGTGGATTCCGCGCATATCCGGATTTATTATATTGACTGCACTGAATACAAAAAGCTGGATGACTACACGGTTCTGTTCCGCTGGAGAAAGCCATATTTCAAAGCCTTAGAAATGCTCGGAACAATGTGGATCATTCCCAAACATATCCTTGATGATGGCACTGATTTTAACAAGCACCCTTATGGAAGGAACATCATTGGAACGGGTCCATATAAGTTCCTCAAATGGGAAACCGGAAAAAAGATAGAGCTGGTCCGGAATAAGGACTACTGGGGAAAACAGCCTTATGTTGACCGGGTGGTGTTCAAGATCATCACTGACGAAAATGTCGCGCTTCAGGCGTTCAAGCAGGGAGAGATAGATACTGTTTCTCTTACGCCAACCCAATGGATGAAGCAGACCAATTATCCGGAGTTCTATAAAAAGGCGAATAAAATCGCTTATGATTATCCTCAGTTCGGATATATTGGATGGAATTTAAGAAGAGCGCCGTTTGACGATAAAAATGTCAGAAAAGCTATGACTATGCTCTTAAACCGCGAAGCCATCCTGAAAAATATCCTGTTTGGTCTTGGAAAAGTCGTTAGCGGACCATTTTATATCAATACCATAAATTATGATCAATCCGTGAAGCCCCTTCCTTATGACCCGGAACAGGCGAAAAAACTCCTAGATGACGCTGGATGGTCAGACCATAATAATGACGGTATCCGCGATAAAAATGGCAAGGACTTCAGATTTGAATTTCTGATGCCCTCTGGTAATCAGGATATGGAAAAAATCGCGACTATTTACAAGGAAGACCTTGCAAAAGCCGGGATTATTATGGAAATCAGACAGCTGGAATGGGCAGTGTTTTTGCAGAATATCCAGGAGCATAAATTTGATGCGTGCACCCTTGCCTGGGCTATGGACTTTGACACAGACCCTTATCAAATCTGGCATTCATCTATGGCAGATGTCAAAGGCTCATCAAATCATGTTGGCTATAAAAACCCCGAGGTGGACAGGTTGATTGAAATAGCCCGTCAGGAATTTGACAGGGACAAGCGTGCCCAAATCTATCATCAAATCCACAGAATCATAGCAGATGACCAGCCTTACACATTCCTCTTTACACCAAAAGCAAGAATAGCAGTTGATAAAAGATTCAGAAATGTCATCCCATACCCACTCCGACCCATCTTCAAATTCACTGATTGGTTCGTCCCTATACATCTCCAGAAATACTCCGAAAATAATAAATAAATGAATTGAATAATCCCGTTCTATTTCCCCCTACACACTCTTTAAAAGGCACTTGTGTCCCAGATTCGGTGCAGGTGAAAACCTGCAAGGGGCAGAGCCAGGTTAAGTTAAAAGTAAAGGGCGTGTTGCCCAAATAGGGTTGTCATAGTATAATATGATTAGATTGTTTAATTCCAAGAAAATAAAGGAGCGGAAAGAGCCATGATGGGGATTAAGAAGGATCAACCGGAGTTAT
>Ga0078972_1002240_pt1 | contig 65331 bp, 62 predicted proteins | sample YelNatPaOPGAMG01_FD_67568 | JGI IMG/M metagenome (GOLD analysis project Ga0078972, IMG submission 67568) | Hot spring thermophilic microbial communities from Obsidian Pool, Yellowstone National Park, USA - OP-RAMG-01 (SPADES assembly) (version 2) | ecosystem: Environmental > Aquatic > Thermal...
TCCGGGGTGGCTCACCAACTCGCCACCCGTGCCAAACAGTGCTCTTTACTCATCGCACTGGCACCCATCTCGCCCTCTGTGCTATACGGTGCTCATTATTCTTCGCACCAGCACCCTCCCCCCTCAAGGGGGAGGAGATATGGGTAAGGGATAGTCCCCACAGGGTAGAGGGAAAATTCCCCTCTTTTAGAGGGGTGTCTGCCTGTTAAGGCAGACGGGGTGTTCATTGAGTTGACTTATTTACATCAGGAGAGGCAGCAGGCTTTTCAAAAGAAAGATATACGACTACATTGGATTTTTTCCTTTTCTCTGCATACCACTGATTGAAATACTCTTCCCTTTTACGCCAGAGTAACCTTTTTTTCAAAGATTCTCTATCTGTATCCTTCACCTGATTTTCCTTGATATACTTATCTACCTCTTCATCTGAGACAGAGATATTACCTTCGGCAATAACCAACTCTTTAAGTTTGTCTATTGTTATCCTCTTCCTTAACTCATCTTCTATCTTCCGTAACTCTTCAGGTGGATAAGAGGATATAACTTCTTTAAACTTTCTCTCATCAAATCTTCCCTTTTCATCAAGAAAAGAAGGGTCTGACTTAACCACCTCCACTATCTCACTGTTTAATACCTTTATCCTCCTGCGTCTTGCCTCCTGAAGTAGAATTCTTTCCCTTATCATACCCTCTAATACACCCTGTTCAATATTAAGCCCTTTAAGAAGTTCCGATGCCTTATCTCCAAATATCTTTCTGTACTGTTCTTCCACTTCACCCAGTTGTTTATAATACTCCCTCAATGTAATGGGTTCTTTATTGACAGTAGCAGCATAGTACTGTGACCTGCCACTACCTCCTATACCAACGCCCCAGATTAAAAAACCGGGAATAATCAGTATAGCAATCACCCAGAGGATAATCTTCATATTCTTTTTCTTTCTGAAAAATTTCATAATCATTTTAGTTTTTCCCCCTTATAATTATTACAAACTCACCTTTCGGTTCTTTATCTTTATAATATTCAAAGACATCGGAAACATTACCTGTCTTTATCTCTTCAAACTTCTTTGTCAACTCTCTGCATAATGTCATTTCTCTATCAGGGAAGACCTCTTTTATAAAACCAAGTGTTTCCTTAACCCTGTGGACTGATTCATAAAAAATTATGGTCTCTTCTCTCTCCCTCAGTTCCTCCATTATCTTTCTTTTCTTCCCTTTCTTTCTCGGAAGAAATCCATAGAAGACAATCCTGTCAGTCGGAAGCCCGCACACAGACATAGCAGCAGTAAGTGCAGATGGTCCGGGAACAGGAGTTACAGGTATATTATTTTTGTATGCCTCCCTTACCAGTAAATACGCAGGGTCTGAAACTCCAGGGGTTCCCCTATCACATATGAGAGCAACATCCCTGCCTTCAAGAAGAAGTGATAGTGCTGTTTTCAAACGGCCCCTTTCATTGTCCCTGTAATAACTTATCAGTCGCTTTTTTATCCCGAGGTGATTAAGCAGTTTTAATGCCTCTCTTGTATCTTCACAGAGTATAACATCCACACTCTTCAATACATCCACTGCCCTGAATGTGATATCATCCAGATTTCCGATTGGAGTTGCCACAATGTATAGCATAGCAAAAAGTTCACTATTGACTTTACAGATAATAAATTATAAACTAATAAGGATTTTTTTTCAAAAGGAGTACAAATGGACTATGACAAAATCCTTCCGGGCATAATAAAAAAGACGGACAGCAAAATACTTCTTATAGTCATGGATGGTGTTGGAGGGTTGCCCCATCCTGAAACAGGTAAGACAGAACTTGAAACAGCAAAGACACCTTTCCTTGACGAAATGGCAGAACATAGTTCCTGCGGCCTTACCATACCTGTCCTCAGTGGCATAACACCTGGCAGTGGTCCCGGACATATCGCACTATTTGGCTATGACCCTGTAGAAGTCCAGATAGGCAGGGGCGTCCTTGAGTGTTTAGGTATAGGAGCACCTGTAGAAAAAGATGATATTGCCATACGGGGAAATTTTGCAACAATAAGTCCTGAAGGCATAGTAACTGATAGACGCGCAGGAAGGATTGCAACAGAAGAAAATAAAAAGATTGTCTCTATCATATCAGAAAAGATAAAAGAGATAAAAGGGGTAAAGGTATCCATATATACAGTAAAAGAACACAGGTGCGCCATTGTCCTTAAAGGAAGTGGTCTTGCCCCTTCTGTCTCTGAAAATGACCCGCAGAAAGAAGGACTCCCCCTGAAGCCCATCACTGCACTTGATAAGCCATCTGAAAAAACAGCAGAGGTTTTAAGAGAACTTGAAGATAGGGTGATAGAAATCTTAAAGGGAGTTGATACACCAGCGAAAGGGCTATTATTCAGAGGTATATCTAAACTGCCCGATATAAAGGGCTTTGCTGAAAAATATAAACTTAATGCTGCATGTATAGCAACATACCCGATGTATAAAGGGGTGGCAAAGGTCGTTGGTATGGATGTTATTGATGGGCTGGACACCATTGAAGGTGAGGTAGATGCCCTGAAAGAACTCTATGATAAATATAACTTCTTCTTCCTCCATATAAAAAAGACGGACAGTTATGGGGAAGATGGAAACTTTGATGCAAAGGTCAAGATAATTGAAGAGGCAGACAGGTATCTGAGTAAGATAAAAGGGATGAAGTTTGGTGCTATTGCAGTCACAGGTGACCACTCAACCCCTGCCCTTTTAAAGTCCCACTCCTGGCATCCTTTACCTCTTATGATAAACTCACCTTATGCAATAGCAGATGATGTAAAAAGATTTACAGAGAGGGAGTGTGCAAAGGGGATACTCGGAAAGGTATATTCTAAGGAGATTATGTATCTTCTGCTTGCCTATAGTTTGAAACTTGACAAATTCGGAGCATAGGATGTTTCAAGGTGGAATTAAACTTGTTGATTTTAAGGAGTTAAGCAAGGAAAAAGTGATTGAGGACTTTCCAGCACAGGAAAAGGTTATTATTCCTCTTTCCCAGCATACAGGTATCCCATCAAAACCAATTGTTAAAAAAGGCGATACAGTTCTTAAGGGGCAGTTAATAGGGGAAAGTGCTGGATTTATAAGCAGTGCTGTCCACGCCAGCATATCCGGGACTGTTTCAGGTCTGGAAAATTGTAATCTTCCCGGTGGGAAAACATCCCTTGCTGTGGTTATAGAAAATGATGGAAAGGATACTGCAGTAGAAGGAGTAAAGAGGGACTGGCAGAGTTTAAGCACGGAAGAGATTATATCCATAGTAAGAGATGCAGGGATAGTAGGTATGGGTGGGGCTGCCTTCCCTTCCTCTGTAAAACTAACCATCCCTGCGGGCAAAAAAGCAGAATGTGCCATCCTTAATGGCTGTGAGTGCGAACCATTTCTTACTGCTGACTACAGGGTGATGAAAGAAAACCTTCCAGATGTTATGGATGGCTTTTTTATTGTATGTAAAGCACTTGGAGTAGATAAAGGATATATTGGACTTGAAGGCAACAAAAGAGATATTGCCTGGATGATGAGGGACTACCTATCTAAAACTCCATCTCCTTTTGATATTGAGGTGAAGATTCTTCCTGAAAGATACCCACAGGGAGGTGAAAAACAACTTATAAAATCAGTTATAGGAAGAGAGGTTCCTTCAGGTGGACTGCCGATTGATGTTGGTTGTGTTGTATTTAATGTCCAGACCTGTGTGGCAATCAGAAATGCTGTCTGTGAAGGGAAACCGGTTATTGATAGGGTTCTGACAGTAACTGGACTTGTAAAAGAAACAAAAAACTTAAGGGTGCGGATTGGAACCCCTGTATCAAAAATCCTTGACTACTGCGGAGTTGAAATAAAAGATGGGACAAAAGTTATTTTAGGTGGGCCTATGATGGGCATACAGATACACACCACTGACATCCCTGTATTAAAAGGAACATCGGGGATCCTTGTTCTCCCTGAAGAGGTTCTCCCAGAAAATATACAGCCGTGTATAAGGTGCGGTAAGTGTGTTGAGGTGTGCCCTATGCAACTTGTTCCTGCAGAACTTGGAAGGTATGCTGAATACAAAAACTGGGAAAGGTGTCAACAACTTAGTGTTTCTGACTGTATTGAGTGTGGATGCTGCAGTTATATCTGTCCTGCAAAGAGACCACTTGTAGAATTATTTAAGTGGGCGAAGGTGGAGATAAGGAAGGCACAAAAATGACAGAGATGAGATGTTCACCGCATATACATAGCAGTGAGACCACCACAAGGATTATGTGGAGTGTCCTCATTGCCCTTTTACCTGCGGCGATAGGAAGTATCTACTTCTTTGGCTCTGATGCCCTTAAGGTTATTCTTGTATGTATCTTATCCTGCTATATAGGAGAAGTTGTCAGTCATCTTGTATTTCATAGAAGATTGAAGCCCTTTGATGGAAGTGAAGCCGTTACAGGGCTACTTCTGGCTTTTGTCCTGCCTCCTTCCATCCCCCTGTGGATGGCAGGGATAGGTGGATTTCTTGCAATATTCCTTGTAAAAGAACTTTTCGGAGGAATTGGGTTTAATATATTTAATCCAGCACTCGCAGCAAGGTCAATACTTACGGTATCTTTTCCTCTTGAGATGACACAGTTTGTCGCACCTCTTTCATACAGGGTAGATACCATCACAACAGCCACCCCTTTAGGGATAGTAAAAGAAGGACTTGGTGGTTCACTTCCTTCCCTATGGGATATGTTTATTGGAAACAGGGCTGGCTGTATTGGAGAGACAAGCATACTTTTACTACTTATAGGCGCAATATTTCTCCTGTGGAGAAGAGTTATTACCTGGCATATACCGATTTCATATATAATCACTGTTGCAATTCTCACATCCCTTACAGGGCAGAACCCGCTATTCCATATACTGGCAGGTGGACTTGTCCTTGGTGCATTCTTTATGGCTACTGACTATGTCACTTCACCTATAACCAGCAAGGGTAAAATAATCTTTGGCATTGGCTGTGGTATCATTACTTTTTTGATAAGGTTTAAGGGAAGTTATCCTGAAGGTGTTGCATACTCCATTATCTTTATGAATATGTTTGTCCCGTTAATTGACAAATACACATTACCTAAAAAATTCGGATATATCAATAAGAAGGGTAAGAAATGAAAAAGAAAGATATAATAACAGGGCTGATAGTAATCTTCCTTGTCACAGTGCTTTCCGGTTACCTTCTTGCCCAGGTATATAAGATAACCCGACCGAGGATTGATGAACAGAAAAAGCAGGAAGAACAACGGCTCTATAAGGAGATATTTCCAGAAGGGATTGAATTCGTTGAAGAAAAGGAGTATGTGTCTGTTTATGACAGTAATAAGAATCTACTGGGCAGGATATACAATGTAGTTCAGCCGGGCTATGGTGGACCTATTGTCATCAAGGCTGGATTTGATATAGAAGGCAGGGTAAAAGGCGTAAGAATCCTTGAACAGTCCGAAACACCGGGACTCGGTGCAAAGATAACAGAGAAGGCATTTCTGGACCAGTTTGCAGGTAAGTCAGGTAATCAACTTTATCTCAAAAAACACAACAAAGAAGGCACAATAGATGCCATCACAGGCGCAACAATATCATCAAAGGCGGTCTCAGATGCAATAATAAAGATACAGGAAAAACTCAAGAGTGAAGGAACTATTGATACAACAGCAGGAGAAACACAAAAAGAGAAGGAGAAACAAAAGTGAAGAAACTTATTGACCCTAAAAGTTTTACACTCGGTCTCTGGAAGGAAAACCCTATCTTTTATCTTATGTTAGGGCTCTGTCCTACACTTGCTGTTTCATCATCCCTTAAAGATGCCATCGGTATGGGTGTGGCTTTTATATTTGTCCTGACAGGGTCAAATATCACCATCTCAATAATAAGGAGGATGGTTCCTTCCCATATAAGAATACCTGTCTTTATTGTCGTTATAGCAACCTTTGTCACCATAGCGGACTATTCGGTCGCTGCCTACCTGCCAAAACTGCATAGAAACCTTGGTGTATATCTACCCCTGATGGTAGTTAACTGTATAATACTGGGCAGGGCAGAAGCATTTGCATCAAAGAATAACATCATCAACTCTGCACTTGACGGACTTGGTACGGGACTGGGATTTACACTGGCAATAATCGCAATAGCGACCTTGAGAGAACTACCAGGACAGGGGACACTGTTAGGGATAAAAATTTTTGGTGATGGATATAAGCCATTCCTCATAATGATTATGCCACCAGGGGCATTCTTTGTAATTGGTTTTTTAATCGCACTGAAAAATAGCATAGGAGACAGAAAGAAATGTTAAACGAAATGAACCTTGGACTTATATTCCTTTCTGCTTTTATTATCAACAACATACTTTTGATACGGTTCCTTGGACTCTGCTCTTTCATAGGCCTATCTACAAACCTGAAGTCCTCCGCAAGTATGGGAATGGCTGTCATCTTTGTCGCTGTAATGGCAAGCAGTATAAGCTGGGCTGTCTATGAGTATCTGCTTATACCCTTTCATCTGGAATATCTGAGAACCGCTGCCTTTATCCTTACCATTGCATCCTTTGTCCAGTTTGAAGAGATAATCATAAGAAAAAAGGTGCCTGCACTTTACAGGGCATTCGGCATATATCTACCACTCATTACAGTCAACTGTGCAATACTTGCCTCTGCATTTTTAGGGATTGACTATAAACTCTCCTTTATCCAGAACCTTGTATTTGCCTTTGGAATAGCATCTGGCTACTGCTTTGTCATAGTCCTTTTTGCATCCATAAGGGAACGGCTGGCTACCTCCCCTATACCGTCCATATTCAAAGGTGTGCCCATTGCATTTATCCTTGCTGGGCTTATGAGTTTAGCATTCCTCGGACTTAAAGGGCTCTTCAAACTCTAATGGAGTCAGGTCTTGTTTTTTACATATCTCAGGATGTTTGATTACCAAGACCTTTGATTACACAGATTATGAAGACAAAAGATTTATGGTAAATAATTGTTAAACTTCCTCCCCCTTGCAATAGTCCGACAATGTCTCAGTGGCGGAAGGGAGGAGGGAAAAATATTCCCTCTACCCTCTGGGGAGAGGGTAAAAAAATAATTAGCCAAATTTGGCGGAATTAAAAAATCTCATAAGATAATTTTCCCCTCTTTATTCCTTCCTCCTCTTTTTCACCACTACAGGTATTTTTTAAAAAGAGGGGAAATAAAAATGTAAGATTTTCTTACAATGCTTGATATTTTATTTTACATACGGTAAAATAAACTTGTAAACAAAGATTTAAAAATATCGGAGGGGACAATGGACAAAAAGATAGTAATTGGAAAACAGATAAAAAAGATGCGGGAGAATATTGGTCTGACACAGGAAGAACTGGCAAAAAAGTTAGATATTCCACGTCCTTCTGTTTCTCAAATTGAAGCAGGACATAGAAAACTCACACCATCTGAATTAGAAAAGTTATCCCGGATATTTGAAATCTCTATAGAGGAGTTGTTAAATCCAGAAGAATTTAAAAAAGAGGTGCGAAAATTAAAAATTAGAGGCAATCTTCCTCATTTCAATAAAGAGATTTTCAAACAGACATTACTTTATATACTTATAAAATGTGGAGCCAGACCTAATGTAGGAAAAACTGTTTTATACAAACTACTTTATTTTTGTGATTTCAACTATTATGAACTTTATGAGAAGCCACTTACCGGTGCAACTTATAGAAAAATAAATTATGGTCCGGCACCCTGTGAATTTGATGAGATTATTGAAGAGATGAAAAAGAAAAAACAAATACAGGAAGTTCACAGTGAATATTACGGCCAACTTCAAATAAAATACCTGCCTCTTGTTGAAACTGACTTAAGCAAACTTACAGCCGAACAAAAGGAGATTATTGATAGAGTTATTGCAAATCTATCCCATCTTGATGCAAAAACTATCAGCGACTATTCGCATGAGGACATCCCATGGAAAAGTACAAAGGACAAGGATATTATTGACTATGAACTTGTTTTCTATAGAACAGTCCCTTATTCAGTAAGAAAATATTCCGAGGAGTAATCTTATATGCACTTTAGTTACCTTCCAGAATGTGAAAAGGAATTTTATACCCTTTTGAAAAAGTGGCGCAGTTTGAAAAATGATATAGAAATATTAAAAAAGGTGTTACAGCAACAACCAGAAGGACATCCACCAGGCATTATTAGAATAAGTGATTTAAAAATCAAGACAGAGATATATAAGGTAAAACATTTCAGATGTAGTGATATGAAAGGCAAAGGCAGTCATAGTGGAATAAGGGTAATTTATGCATATCTTCCTGAAAAGGATAAAATAGAGTTTGTAGAAATTTACTATAAAGAAAAGGACGACCGTGATTGTGACAGGAATAGAATAAGAAAATACTATACCTGATGAATAAGAGGGAAATACATCTTTGTAGGATAAGAAGGAACTGGTGTTATGAGAATATGGTCGCTGCATCCGGAAATGCTGGATGATAAGGGACTGGTGGCTGTGTGGAGGGAGGGACTGTTAGCAAGGAAGGTACTGGAAGGAAAGACAAAAGGATATAAAAACCATCCGCAACTGGAAAGGTTCAGGAAGTCCAGAAATCCTGTCGGTGTAGTCAACTCCTATCTTTATTTTGTCTTTCTTGAAGCAAAGAGAAGAGGTTTTTGTTTTGATAAGGGGAAAATATATCAAATACCTTTTTATAAGAAGATAATTCCGGTTACCAGAGGGCAGATGGAGTTTGAGTTAAAACATCTGTATTCCAAGATAAAGAAAAGGGCACCGGAATTTTTAGAGCAATTACAAAAAAAGAGTTTGCGGTGTAATTCAGTGTTTTTTGTCATAGATGGTGCAGTTGAAAAATGGGAAAAGGAGAGGAAATTACACAGGTAGGAAAATAAGGGTATAACAACTAATTATGGAACAATTCAAACTTGTCTCTTCTTATAAGCCGGCGGGCGACCAGCCAAAGGCAATAGAGACACTTATTAAAAATCTGGAAACAGGAGAAAAAAAACAGATACTGCTTGGAGTAACAGGCAGCGGCAAAACATTTACAATGGCAAATGTTATTGCTGCTGTTAATAGGCCTGTCCTTGTCATCTCCCACAACAAGACACTTGCAGCACAACTTTACAGTGAGTTCAGGGAGTTCTTCCCGGAAAACAAGGTTCGTTATTTTGTAAGTTATTATGACTACTACCAGCCAGAGGCATATATCCCTTCAACAGATACCTATATTGAAAAGGATGCTGCCATCAATGAGGATATTGACCGACTGCGGCTTGCTGCCACCAGTGCATTACTCTCTGCGAGGGATGTCATCATTGTCGCAAGTGTCTCCTGTATATATCCCATAGGAAGCCCAGAAGACCATAAGGCAATGATGCTACACCTGACAAGGGGACAACTCATAGACAGAAAGTCCATACTGAAACGGCTGATTGAGATTCAGTATGAGAGAAATGAGTTTGAACTTACAAGGGGAAAGTTCAGGGTGCGCGGTAATACTATTGAAATTATTCCATCCTACGAAGAGATAGGTGTAAGGATAGGCATCATAGGAGACAAAATTGTTAAACTACAGAGATTTGACCCGCTTACAGGTAAAGAAATCTCTGAAGAGGAAGAGGTATTTATATACCCGGCAAAACACTTCGTCACACCACAGGACAAACTCAGGCGGGCAATTCAGACGATAAAGGAGGAACTGAAAGAACGTATTGAGTTTTTCAAAAAGGCGAACAAGCCACTGGAAGCAGAGAGAATAGAACAAAGGACACTCAACGATATTGAGATGCTTGAGGAGTTAGGATATTGCCATGGGATAGAAAACTACAGCAGACACTTAGCAGGCCGTCTTCCCGGTGAAAGACCTGAGGTTCTGCTTGACTATTATCCTGATGACTTTATCGTATTTATAGATGAGTCCCATGTGACCATCCCGCAGATAAGGGGTATGTTCTATGGAGACAGGTCAAGAAAGGAAACCCTTGTGGAATATGGATTTCGCCTGCCATCTGCACTGGACAACAGGCCCCTGATGTTCCACGAATTTGAAAAACTTGTCAACCAGGTAATATATGTCTCAGCAACTCCGGGAAAATATGAGTTGCAGGAGTGTGGTGTAAAAAGGATAGGGGAAACTTCTCCACTTATTGCAGAACAGATAATAAGGCCCACAGGGCTTATAGACCCACCCATCACGGTTATCCCAACAGAAAACCAGATAAAAGACCTTATCAAAAGAATACAGGAGCGGGTGGCAAAGAAACAGCGTACCCTTGTGATTACCATCAGCAAACACCTTGCAGAAGAGATTGCCGACTACCTTAAGGAGTTTGATATAAAGGTTCATTACCTGCACTACGAGATAGATACACTTGAAAGGATTGAAATCCTCAAAAGTTTAAGGGAAGCAAAGTTTGATGTCCTTGTAGGCATAAACCTTTTGAGGGAAGGGCTTGACCTTCCTGAGGTAAGTTTGGTAGCAATCCTTGATGCAGATAAGGAAGGATTTTTGAGGTCTGAGACATCCCTTATCCAGATAGCAGGAAGAGCGGCAAGAAGCATTGACGGAGAAGTTGTTATGTATGCTGACAGAATCACAACTGCAATGAAGGCAGCAATAGATGAGACAGAGAGAAGAAGAAAAAAGCAGATGGAATATAACAGGATAAACAATATCACCCCCCGCTCTATTGAAAAGCCCATCTATAAAAGTATCACAGAGATTATAGGCAGCAAACGGAGGTTAAGCGAGAAAAAAGTAGAAGAAGAGGAAGAGGTATTTTATGGCAAGGACCTTTTCCAGACACTAAAAAGATTGGAGAAAAAGATGATGGCTGCTGCAAAAAAACTTGACTTTGAAGAGGCGATATACTACCGCGAAAAGATTAAAAAACTCAAGAACGAAAAGTAGTATTGCCTGCCATCCTTTTTTCCAGGACAACAAACAAAAGAGATGAGATTGCTGCCATCACACTGCCAAAAATAAATGGTGCTTTAACACCAGCATATGTCCAGAGCAGTCCGGCAATGAGAGAAGCAAAAAAAGTGCACAAGCCGATTATCGTCTGATAAATACCAAATGCAGTGCCGACCTTTTCCTGTGGGACTAAATTAGAGATATATGCCTTGCCCACACCTTCAGTGAGAGCCATATAGATTCCATAAACAGGGAAAAGCACCCAGAGGAAATAACTGTGTGCTATACCGAAAAAAAGATAAACAGCAGAAAAAAGCAAAAAGCCGGTTAAAAGCACTTTTTTAGGACCTACCTTATCAGAAATCACTCCAGCAGGCATTGAAAAAATTGCATAAGTAAAGTTGAAAAGAACATAAAGGACTATAACCATAGAGACAGAAAACCCTAAATTTTTCGCCCGTAAGATTAAAAAGGCATCTGAACTATTGCCTAAAGCAAAAACAAAACTAATCACCAGAAAAACCTTAAAAGACGGGTTAATGGCTTGCCATTTTAGATGAAGGGCAGGAGAATTACCTGCTTCTTTTTTCCTTTCCTGCACAAAAAAGAGCAACAGGAGAATTCCAATAAAGGCAGGTATAAAAGCAAGAAAGAAGATTAGGCGGAAATTATTATCTAAAAAATGGATTGCAAGGAGTGCAATCAAAGGCCCTATTACCGCTCCCATAGTATCAAGTCCCCGATGAAAGCCAAATGCCCTTCCTCTTGAAGCACCTTCAGAACTTTCAGTAATTAAAGCATCCCTTGCAGAGGTCCGCACTCCTTTGCCAAAACGGTCAATAAATCTCGCAAACAGGACAAAAGGCCAGGCAGAAGCAAGCCCTAAAAGTATCTTGGAAAATGCAGAAACCGAATATCCTACAGTAACAAATGACTTTCTCTTTAGCCACTTATCAGAAAGATAGCCGGAAATAACCTTTAAGATACTTGCAGTTGATTCTGCTATCCCTTCTATCAGGCCAACGATAGCCACCGGCGCACCTAAGACACTGGTAAGAAAAATCGGAACAATAGGATAAATCATCTCTGATGCAACATCATTAAAAAAACTCACCAGCCCCAGAACAAAAACATTCTTAGAAATCCCCCATCTATTTTTCATTTTGCTACCCTTTCTCCTTAATAGGTTCTGCCAAAACAAAAACTTTGGCTAATTATTTTTTTTTACCCTCTCCCTTGAGGGGAGAGTGTATTCCCTCTTATCCTCTCCCCCCGGTTACTAAAGACACTCACCACACATACCGGGATATTTCCTTTAGTAATATATCGGGAAAATGTCTGATAATTTTTTGCTGGTCTTCAGGCAGAAAATCTCTTAACTCTTTTTCTACTGATATCCTTTCTTTCATAAGGTGACTCTTAATTTTGTTAAGTAATGCTCTCTGTTCAACCGATATCAGACCTTTACGAAGTAGAAAATATAGGTCATAGTAATCTCGTGGTTTTGCCCTGGTTAACACTGCTTCCAGTTTTTCTTCAATAAGGTTTTTCTGTGGGAGCATTATAACCGTATATGGTGGTAAGAAATCTCCTGCTACTAAAACTATATCTCCTTTGACTTTATTCTGTCTTCGTAAAGAAACTTCCATCAAAATTCGTGTTTTGTAACCAGAACAGGATAAATCAATAACTCCGATATATCCTCCAGAAGTGCTTTTGCTCTCTGAGATTTCAATCTCTACACCTGTTTTGCTAATTTTTTCCACAACATTAACTAATAACGTCTCCAGCATATTAAAAGTTATCCTATATCCTGAAAAATCAAGGTCTTCTGAAAACCTTGGACTTTGAAAAATAATCCTTAAAGCAGTCCCCCCTTTAAAAAGAACATGTTCGGATTTCTTCTCCCGATAAAAAAAAGAAAGAAAGAGATGCTGGATGTACTCTCTTACAATGTTAATCTCTGTTGTTTTATATTTTTGTGCTGTCTTCTTTATTAATTCACGGTTAATCACAACATCTCCTTTATAAGTCGTTCAAGAGTAGCATTATTGAATAACCTGGCATACATAATTATCTTTGTTTTCTTTAAATGAGAAGTATCAAGACGGTCATTAATTTTATAGAGTTTCCTGCCCGCAAAATAGAGGTAATCAACCAGTGCTTTTTCTTTATCTGCGATGAGAATTGTCTTCCCATTAATTTTCTCCGGCAGATATCCTGTAAAAGCGGATATTTTTATCTTATGATAACGAAATTCTTTACCGTGAATATTAAACACTGCAGTTGCACGGGTAGTAACAGAAGTAATAGAATAAACTGCTTCAGGAATTAGATTGTAATAAGAAAGGGCATAGGTAAGAGAAATATATGAGGGCTGGTATAATGCATTGGCTATCTCTAATTCTGAAGGAGGATTGTTTGCCAGTGCATAGAGATTATTTCTCAACTTAATAATTGCCCCTTTCCTGACATATCTTGTAAGGAAGAAACGGACAGAAATATCTGAGACCCCAAGTATCCGCTTTAAATCAAGAGGCGAAAAAATTACCAGTCCTGTCTTTCTTATTTTCTCCTCTGCAATTAACCAATTTACTTTTTTAGCCATATTGCTAAATATTTTAATCGGCTTTCCCCTCCCTGTCAAGTCAAATTCTCTTTCCTGCCAGGATGTATTATCCAGTTAGATAAGGTGTAGAGGGAAGTAATATAGAGAAAAAAACATTTTGGAGTATCGGATTTTTAACAATCCCGATACTGTAAGATATTCTCTGTCATTATCGTCGGATTGTATTATATTACAAACTGAATCTATGTTCAGATTGTATTACAATACAAACTGCATGTCAAATTATCTTTAGTGCTGAAGTTCTGAAGGCAATAGAACTTCTTCTCTACCCAATCCTTGTTTTAGTAGAACTTGTTCTTCAACTATCCGACTATCGTTAGATATAGATTTTGTAGAAACTAAATATCCTATGCTTCTGATTGTAGAAAGCATAAACACCTTCTTATCTACAAACATCTAAATATTCACCCCTTAAAGATTTTAAGGAGTTTTTGGGCAGTATCACGGGCAAGGGGAATATCAGGCAATACAAGGTTGGGTAGCCGTGAGAAGGGTATCATCTCAGCAGTCAGTGGTCCTTTGTAGCCAATCTTTTTGAGTGCCTTCTTCACTGCGTCAAAGTTAACATCACCGTCAAGAAGGTCATCGCCGAAGCCGTGAAGTCCACCTGCACAGTCGTTTCTCTTGAAGTTCTTTATGTGTATTGCCGCTATCCTTTTATTCAGGATTTCTATCCAGTGTTCAGGAAAGCCGTTAATCGCACAGTTGGCAACATCAAAATATGCGCCCACATATCTGCTTTTGAACTGGTCAATAAAGATTCTCATAGCAACAGGGTCAGCAAGAAATCCGTTCCATACATTTTCTATACCCATAACCACGCCTGCTTTTTTAGCGACAGGAAGGAGTGATTTAATGGAAGCAGTTGCAAGTTCCCATACCTTTGCATAGGGAATAACCGGCTGTTTTTCATCCCAGGGAACAAATACAGCACCTGGGATAACAAGGCATACCTTTGCACCAACCCAGGAGGCAACCTGAAGGTATTCTTTTGTAAAGGCAATCGCCTTTTTCCTTGTGGAAGTAGATGGCGAGGCAAGAGAAAGTCCCCAGTATGTCCCTGTTGCACAGGTCTCTATCTTAACTCCAAGTGATTCAGCATATCTTCTTATCTCTTTACATCTCTCTTTGCTGATACCTGGTGAAAACTCGCCTGCCCCAAATGTAAGTTCAATCCCATCTAAACCCATATCTTTTACTTCTTTCAGTGCATCTTCAATAGGTGTCTTTCCTTCAAATCCTCCGATTGTCCAGTAGTTTATTTGAAGTGTGTTCTTCATTTGCGCCTCCTTTTTCGGTTTATCTGGCTGTTATATTGTAGCATATATCCCCCTCACCTTCATCCTCTCCCACAAGGGTAGAGGAGAATAAAAGGGGAGATTTATAAGAGGGAGAGGATTTTTTCTTCAAGGACATTTTCAGGCATAGCACCTACAAGTGTCCCTGCAACTTCTCCATCTTTAAAAACAATCAGTGTTGGTATGGACATTATGCCGAACTTTGTGGGTGTGCCAGGGCTCTCATCCACATTTAACTTTCCAAAGACCACCCTGCCCTGAAGTTTTTTCGCAAGGGATTCTATTGCAGGGGCGAGCATCCTGCAGGGCATACACCAACTTGCCCAGAAGTCAACCACAATTACCTTATACTTCTTTATTGCCTCGTCAAAGTTACTGTCAGTCAGATGTAGCGGATAGTCCGGATTTTCTATAAGTTCTTTTTTCTCTTCCATCTCATCTCCTTTACCCATCACTCTCCCTTGATACGCTTTCTATGTTTGGGAACATTCCCCTCTTTCAGAGGGGTGTCTGCGTTAGCAGACGGGGTGTTTTCCCCCTCACCCTTCCCCTCTCCCCCTAGGGGAGAGGGGATTACCCCCTCACCTTAGTCCTCTCCCCAGAGGGGAGAGGAGAGTTAAAGAGCCCCTCTTTCGTAAAGAGGGGTTAGGGGAGATTTCAAATCCCCCTCTATCCCCCTTTTGCAAGAGGATGAAAAAAGTATGATAACCTATCTCCATCTCCTTTTCAAATCTACACTCAAGGTTTGCAACACCCTCTTTTTATTGTCCTGCTTTCTGTTATTATAACATCTACAGGACAGTCCCATACATCAACAGGAAGTGTTTTATCAAGAACCTGAAAGTCAAAGGCAAGGGAGACCTTCAACATATTGCCTCTGCTCTGCGATAGAAACCTGTCAAAAAAGCCCCTGCCCATACCTATCCTGTTGCAATGTATATCAAAGGCAACCCCTGGAATAATAGCAAGTTCTATATCTTCGGAAGGAAAAGGGTTCGGTCGTAATGGCTGTGGAATCTTTTTGCTTCTGTCTATATCATCTCCTGAATATATCCTTGAAGGGATGAGTGTTTCTGTTTCCCAGTTGTTAAAAGGCACACACACTACCTTGCCTTTTTCAAAGGCATCACTTAAGATGATATCCGTCATAACCTCTTTGTCAAAGTGGCAGTAGATGAGGATGGAAGGTGCCTCTTTATAAAAATCTTCTTCCAGTAATCTCTTCTGTATCTTTACACTTTTCTCTATCCAGACCTTCTCATCAAGGTATCTTCTTTTCCCCAGTATCTCTTTTCTGATTTCTGCTTTCATATTCTTTGTTTAACCTCTCTATGTGTTTCAGGAAAAACTGTATCTTCTTTTCATAACCGGAGTCCGAAGGGAAGTAAAACCTTTTCTCTTCTGGCATATAGACCTGAGGGACATAGTGTTCAGGATAGTTGTGGGGATAAAGATATTTATTATGTCCTTTCTTTGTCAGATGTTCAGGGACTTCCGCTATCTTTTCTTTTTTTACTTCTTCTATCGCCTCTTCAATCGCCTTATATGAGGAATTGCTTTTAGGGGCAGTGGCAAGATAGACGGCTGTCTGGGCGAGTATAATCTTTGCCTCAGGCATCCCCACCACATCCACAGCATAGAAACAACTCGTTGCTACTGAAAGTGCCTGTGGCTCTGCATTTCCAATATCTTCTGATGCAAATATCACCATCCTCCTTGCAATAAATCTGGGGTCTTCTCCACCCACTATCATCTTTGCCAGCCAGTAAAGTGCAGCATCAGGGTCTGAACCGCGCATACTTTTTATAAAGGCAGAGATTGTGTCATAGTGCTGGTCTTCATCCCTGTCATAGGGAATAAGTTTGTTCTGTGCGACATCTTTCACAATATCAAGGTCTATCTTCCCTTTCTTATCAGAACTAAATAAAGATGCCGATTCAAGGATATTTAACGCCCTTCTTCCATCTCCTTCGCTGATTTTTGCAATGTAGTCAAGTGCTTCATCTGATAAGTCCAAATTGAGATTCCCCAGCCCTCTCTTTTTGTCAGTTAGTGCCCTTTTCAGGATTATTTTTATATCGTCTTCTGACAGTGGATTAAACTGAAAGACCATACTTCTTGATAGCAAAGGGGTGTTTATATAATAGTAAGGGTTGTGTGTGGTTGCGCCTATAAGGATAATAGTTCCTTCCTCAACATCCTTCATTAGGGCATCCTGCTGTAGTTTATTAAAGTGGGCGAGTTCATCAAGAAAGAGGATGGTCTTCTTCCCTGTCTCTTTTAATCTCTGTTCGGCAACTGCTATGACATCTCTTACATCTGCAACTGTTGCGGTTACAGCGTTAAGGTGGTGAAAATAGTTTTTTGTGTGTCGGGCTATCACAATAGCAAGGGCGGTCTTGCCACATCCAGGAGGGCCATAAAAGATAAGGGATGGGATTTTGTCCTGTTCTATCATCCGACGGAGTGTCTTACCTTCTCCAAGTATATGTTGCTGTCCAGCAAATTCAGAGAGGGTTTGTGGCCTCATCCTCACTGCAAGCGGCTGGTTTTTAAGAGGACTTTTGCCGTCTGTAGTTTCAAAAAGTTCGTTCATATTGGTCTGGAGAGTGAAAATTAATGCTCCTCACATAGAAAGAGTATCAAAGAAGAGTGAGGAGTAAATGGGCGGTGCAGGACTTGGCGCCCTCGCCTCCCACTACGGCTCGGGTCGGCCACCCGCTGAAATTGCTCTTACTCATCGCAATTTCTGACTTCGCTCCCTTCAAGTCCTTTTCAAAGAAGAATCTCGTGGGCGGTGCAGGACTTGAACCTGCGACCTCTACGATGTCAACGTAGCACTCTATCCAGCTGAGCTAACCGCCCTTATAATTAATTATAACCCGTATAGACAAAATTGTAAATAAGAGGAGACATCAAGGGAGAGGAAGGGATAAGAAAGACCTGTCAATAGAAATAAGTACTATATCTGGGATGGGTTTTCTTCAAGAGCAGCGTCTATCTCTTCTGCCAGTTTTCTTAAGCCGTCTCTGTCAAAGTTATCCTTAAACCTCAATAAATACTTCCACACACCCTTACCTTTTTTCACCGGCGGGAAAGCAGGGCCTGAATAGAACAACTCATATCCTTGTTCTTTGATATACTTTTCCACCGCCTCTTTTTTTCTTTCAAAGACATCTTTTTTAGTCCCTTTTATCTCTATCTTTATCATCTCTGAAAAAGGTGGATATAACAACTGTTTCCTGATTGATAGTTCTCTGGTGTAAAATAGGTCAGGATTATTTTCAACAAGTGCCTTATATACCTCAAGGTTCGGACTTCTCGTCTGTATAAGAATCTTACACTCAGGATTGTTTAGAAGAGACCTCATCTCATTTACCATAATAAAAAACCGTTCTTCACTATTATAGTCAGGGATATTAAGAAAACTCTCTCCACTTACTATAACCAGCAGAGAGAAATTATAACTGCCAAGTATTTTCTTAATTACAGATGTGCCTATAATAATATCAAACTCCTCCTCAGTCCCATCCATCCTCCCTGTAAACTTTACAATTGTAAAGTCAGGATAGTATTCCTTTAATAACCTGTATATCTTTTCAATCCCATAGACCCTCTCCCCTACCTTTTTACTGCCGCAGGCAGGACATCTCTTATCAAAAGGTATCACTGTTTTACAGAACCTGCACAGCAAATTCTTTCCATCATCTGATAGTGTCATAGAAGAATTACAGGTGCTACAGGGGAATTTATATTCACACTTCTCACACCTTAATATCTTTGAACTGCCCTTCCTGTTATGCAAAATGGCTATCTTCCCTTTTCTCAGGAGTGTTTCTTCAATCATAGAAAGTGTATCTGTTACAAAAAATGACAGGTTTTTGTCAATGGTCTTTCTGCTCATAAATATGGTATGGATAGATGGCAGGCATTCTCCGTTATAAACTTCTTGAATACCCCTTCCATTCTGGACATCAAGGTATTCTGTAAGAGAAAGTGCCGGTTCCCCTATTATTATCGGGCTCTGGTTATACAAAGCCCTGAAGTCAGCAACTTCACAGGCATTATATTTAGGGGTTTGCTGCTCCCTGTAGGAAGGGTCATTACCCCTGTCTATTATAATTGTCTTTATATCTCCTGCAGGTGAGAATACAGCAATCCGTGTTCCAACAATAATAAGACCTTTCCCTGTTAGTATCTTAAGCCATATATTTATCTTTTCCTGTTTTTTTAGTTCTGAATGTAAGAGAACAACCCTTTCTCCGTAAATACTGGCAATCTCCCTGTAATACTCTTCAGCGATAGAGACCTCCGGGAATAAGAAGAGTAATGAGCCATTCTGGACTGACTGGATTATCTTCCGGTATGTTTCTTTTCTTTTTATATCTTTTAGAAAAATTTTATATCCCTTACCATAGTTTTGAAACAGGGAACTTCCATCTCCATTTTTTGTAGAAGGTTCTATAACTGGAGAAGGATATTTTAACGGCAGTCCCCCTATCATCGCAAAAAGCGCCTGCCCTTTAGAAGAAAAATACTTTTTTGAAATAAACTCTGATAGTGCAAAAAGTTCATCATTTAACAAAGGTATATTATCATAGACGCGAAGGATATTTTTATATCTGGTTTTATCTACATCTTCTTCCTTGATTGAAACAACTATTCCGACCTTTTTCTGCCTGCCGAAAGGGACACGTACCCTTACCCCTTTACAGATACTCTCTGAGAATTTACCTGGAAGGTAAGAAAATGTCTCTTCTATGGGGATATCAAAGGCAACATCAACTATCTTCATTATTCACACATCCCTTCAAATGTCTTATATACTCTGGCGTAGTCCCGCAGCATCCACCTATAAACTTTACTCCACACCTTACCATATCTAAACAATTCTTGACAAACTCTTCTACCTCTTCAGGATAAACAACATTTCCATCTACAAGATGTGGCTGCCCGGCATTTGGCTTTATCCAGAGTGGAATACCTGTCATATCCTTTAACTTTTTGACTACCTTTACCATATCTTTACTTGAAATCCCGCAGTTCACTCCAAGCACATCTATCTTCTCACCTTCAGCAAACTTTACTATCTCTTCAAGTCCCTGTCCCATAAGTGTCCTTGGATTATCACCGGATGTCAGGGTTATTGAAGGAATAACAAAAGCATCTATCTTTTCCCTGATAGAAAAAAAGGCAACCTTCATCTCTTCAAGGTCCTGAAATGTCTCTAAAAGGATAAGGTCCACCCCACTTTTTACAAGTATCCCTGCCTGCTCTGAAAAAATTTCTCCTGCCTCTTCACGGATTAGATTTCCATATGGTTCAAGGAGTTCTCCTGTAGGACCTATATCACCAGCAACAGCAACATCCTTTTCTCTTCTTGCATTCAGGGCAATCTCTGCTGCCTTTGAGTTTATATACTCTATCTTATCAGACATACCCTTTTTATAAAGCCGTATCCTGTTGGCGCCAAAGGTATCCGTAAGTATTACATCAGCCCCTGCCTCAATATATTCACTGTGAATCTTCATTATAATATCTTGCCTTTCTATCACTGCAAGTTCAGGACTCTTCCCCTTATATCCAAGTTCTTCAAGGTATGTCCCCATAGCACCATCTGTTATAACCACCTTTTTGCTTTCCATCATCCCTTTCAGCCGCATTGCACACCCCTCTGTGAAATAAGTCCGTTAATAAAACAATAGCAGGTATTACCCACGGTACTTACATTATAGCCCCCTTCAAGCAAAAGAAAAATATTTTTCGTTATTGTGGAAATCTGTCCTGCCATCTGATAGTAATGGGTATCCTCAAGCGGAAGAGATAAAAGTGGGTCTGAACGATGTCCATCAAAGCCAAGAGAAATACCAAGCAAGTCAGGTGAAAATTCTTTAATAATATCCAATGCCTTTGCGAACTTTTCCATATAATTTTTTGCTGTGCTTTCAGGAAATACAGGAAAGTTATAACAATTACTGAAAGAAGTGCTTCCTGTACCCGGATAAGCAGGATATTGATGGATTGAGATATATATTACCCCTTCGCTATCCCTTAATATCTCTTCTGTCCCATTGCCATGATGGCCATCTATATCCAGAACAGCCACCTTAAGTCCGTGTTCCTTTAAAACCTTTTTTACTGCGACTGCCATATTGTTAAAATAACAAAAACCCCCTAATGTATTTCTGCCGGCATGGTGTCCTGGTGGTCTGGCAAGAGAGAATGCAATCTCACCATTGATGGCAAGAGAGGCGGCATTGATGGCAGAACCACAGGATAGTGTAGCGTAATAGTAGATATTATGGATATTCGGGGTATCAGGGTCATAAAAATTGTTCTCTTTTACTCTTTTTACAAGGTCTTCTGTATGAGCCAGCAATAGGTCCTCTTCGCTGCAGGGAAAGGGACTTATAAAATCACCCATCCCTTTTTTCTGCAGGAATTCCTTTATTGCCTTCACTCTTTCAGGGGACTCAGGATGTCCTGGTTCAGAGTATTTGAGAAATTCTTCAGAGTATAAGACCTTCATATTTATTTTATCTGTCAAGAAAATAGAGCAACTCCCTCATATCAACAAACCGCTCTTCACTGTTAGGTTTTGTTGCTATCTCAACAACATATTTTATATTTTCTGGCATTTCAAAACCAAGTTCGGAATATACCTTTTGTATTGTTTTACCGAAGGAATAGATATCCGACCTTATATCTGCCTGCATACCTTTCAATCGTTCAGGAGCAATATAACCTTCAGTTCCACCACCGGGACTGCTTTCTTGCTGGAGCCGATGCAGAAAAAATACCTTTTTTGTTGCGAGTCCGAAGTCGGTCATCTTAACCTTATCCAGCGCATATGAGATAAGGATATTGGAGGGGTTTATGTCCTTATGGATAATACCATTCCTGTGGATATACTCCAGTCCCTGGCCTGCTTTTTTTATTATCTCCACTATGTTTTCTTGATTGAAAAGTTCCGGTTTTGTTCTGATAGCTTTTAGCAGGTCTGCCTCCAGAAACTCCATAAAACTGAAGTAGTTACCATCCTGGTGTCTAACTCCAAATACCTTTACTATATTCGGATGTTCTAATATCATTGCCATCTTAACTTCCCTTACAAATCTTCTTATCTGCCACCTGTCTAAACGTCTGGGATGTAATACCTTAACTGCTATCACTGTCTGGTATTTAGGTACAGGGTCTATGCTTCGTGCCCTGTAAACAGTTGAAAAACCGCCGGCACCCACCATCTCTTCAAGAACATAGCCATCAATAATATATCCCTGTCTTACTCTAATCTCCATTTTCTGTTCCTATGAGGATTTTCTGTTCCTATGAGGAATAATTGTATAACTTATTATTTTACCATTAAGTCATTTTTTATGCCATTTTCTTCTGCCTGTTGCTCTTTTTCTTTTTAAAAGGTATAATTTTTCTGTGGAGATAAAGTTAGAAGAAGTAAAAAATGCTTTTCTCTACATAGGTAATTCTGTCATAGAAGGGAGGATTATAGAGCTCTCACCGGGAGTAAATAAAATCCTTTTTGAGTTTAAGCCAGGCTCACCTTTTATAACCGCAGATATGGGAAAGAGAGGTGAGTTATTTTTTGAGTATAAAGGTACGAGGTACTTTGTAGCAGGAAAGACATTCTTTCAGCCCCCTTCAAGGGCAATGATAGCCGTAGAGACAGATATAGAGACCGAGAGAAGAAAAGATATAAGGGCTGAAACACCTGCATTACCTGCCAGTATATCCTATACATCAGGGTTCTTCAAAAAGAAACATATTATAAAAAGCACTATCTCAAATATAAGTATGAAAGGGGCGAGGATAGAAACATCAGAGCCCCTGGACAGCAATATCAACTACGATTTAGAAACAAGTTTTCCCTATCACCATTCAAAACTTGATTTCAAGGCATCTTTTGTTATAAAAAACACAGGACGTTATCGCAATCTGTTTATATACGGTATTCAGTTTACTGATATGGATATAATCTCTGAAAACAATCTCAAGAGATACCTGTTTGGTCCAAGATAGTCAGGGGAATGTTTCCCCTGAAACCCCTTACGAATATCTTAACTCTTTTCTTTTCAAAAACCTTATAGTTGGTTTTCAGCAAACTACTTGCATCATCGGAATTTTCCAAATTCCGATGCCGCAAGATAGTCACCGGTAGAGTATCTGTATGCCGCCTATTCCATAATTAAATAGAGAAAACTCCTCACGCAGGAAATCTTCATCTTGAAAAGCATTAGGACCTACCCATCTGTTATCATCTCCTTCCTTCTCGTGAAGAGGACCCCAAGAGTTCTGAAGCGAAGAGACAAGTTCTACAGATATACTGTTTTTCCCATTTTTTATAAATGATGAGATATCAAGGATATAGGGTGACCATAAAATATTTCCTGCGTCTTTCCCATTAACCTTTACCTTGAAAAGAATACCGGATGGCTTAACTATTTTGAGAAACACCTTTTTTTTCTTCTTACCTGTTATGTTGAATCCTGACTTATAAACCATCCTGCCACTGTAAAAAGGATAGCCCTGTTTTATCCAGGAACCAGTCCTTATATATCTATTTTCTTTTACAATCTTTCCCCTGTAAGGGTCAACCATCTCAACCCCAAAGTCACCCACAATATATGCGGACTCCACCTCTGTAAGGAAGTCATAGTGGACACTAAAATCAACGATATTCTCTCCCTTTTTAACATATTCGGTTATCTCTATTTTCTTGAAATTTCTGTCCCAGTGCCAGTCAAGTTTCTTCTCGTCAAGAGGAACTTCCTGCCCGTTTATATATACCCTGCCCTTCTGCATATCCTCAATAACAAGAAAACTCTTCGGCTTCTCTAAATCACTGTAAAATCTATACCTTAAAATAATATCTCCTCCCTTTCCTTCAAATATTCCTTTTCTTATCGCCACCCATGGCTGCCACTGGAGTGCCTCTTCTACCCCAAAGTGTTTCGCTATTTTTTTTCTTACCCTCCACTCCAGTTCTTCCTCTGTAAAGTTCTTGCCATCATATGAGACACTTATCCTGTCAAGGACAAGGACATTATCATCCTTCCTCTCAAATTCAAAGATAGAAGGAAGTTCAAGAACATTTGCATCCATCAGGTACGGAATTCTTTTCTCTTTCGGGATATTACCGAAAGAGGAAGAAAGTGTTAATAATATAGAGCCAGCAGGAGGAAGAGAGAACTGATATACCAGTACTTCCTTTTCTTTTTTTGTGTCTGCAAGAAATACATCTCCACTTACTGCATCCCACCTTAAAAGTTTCCTACTACCAGGGTTTTCAATTGTAAGGATATATTGTCTCTCATCTTCCCTGTCAGAATTCACAATAAAGAAGACCTCTTTCTTACCATCTATCCTGTGCTGAAGATATGTCTTGGTATAATATCTACCATCTAAACCCTGAAGTTTATAAGAAGATGGCTGCAAGGAAGATATAATGCTCTGTATTGACTCTACAGAAAGGGGCAAAGAATATACATTATTTTTCAGTAAAATCTTCTGCCACCTATCTTTGTTTTTTATACCATCTATCTCTTCTGGTGGCTTACCGAGAATAATTACGATACCACCATTTTCAACAAATCTTTCAAGTAGTGAGACCGTCTTTTCTCGCCAGGTGGTTGATGGTGGGATGACAACTATCTTATAAGACATCTTACCTATAATAAACCTTTTGCCCTTTACTTCCCCGAAGTCCTCTATATAATTTTCATCACCAAGGTCACAGTCATAGCCAGTACTCAAAATTGCTTCCAGTGCCTTACGCATAGCAGAATCTAAAACTTCTGCCACCTTCCAGTCATCAGCAGGAATATCTTTTCCTGCCTTTGTAGCGTTCACTCCTATCCTCCTCCCTGCAACAGCACTTTCTATAGAATGTAAAAGCAGTATGGGAACATCTGGTCTTCCCTGTGTAGTAGCATAAGCAACCCTTGTAAAATAGTCATTGAGGGCAGGCAGTTCCTTCCAGTATGTCTGCTGGTAGTTCCATACAGGCGGATAGTCCCTCTTTCGCCTTCCTTTCCCTGAATACCAGGTAAGGTGCGGGCAGAAGAAGTTTGCACCATGGACAAGGTCATAATCACCAAGCCACTTAAAGTCCTGAAATGTATTTGTATGGCGGCTTACACCGAATATCTCTGTCAGGACTGTCTTTCTACCTAACTGCCTTGCTGCTGAAGATACCTGCTTGCAGGTAAAAAGCATACCATCAATCTGCCTGCATAGATGGTCAATGCCCGGTATCTGCTGATACTTATAGTGCGCCATTATACCACCACAGTGGTTAACAATCTGGTATAGAAATGTATCCTCTGCATTATAATGACCTGTATGGGCAATCTTATGCTCTTCGCACCACTGGTAGATTGGCTTGCTGTATGATTCAAGAAACTGTTGAAGGATAGTTCTGTATATCAGGAGACGTATACGTCTTGCTTCTTTTCCATCAAAGAAGATATATGGCAGGTCATCCCAGAAGTCCCTTCCTGTGTTGTGATAGTACTTATCAGGAAGTCCTTCATACCAGGGTAATCCATACGGACAGTATGGAGAGAGATTTGGCTCATCTGTGAAGATACCAGGCACCCTTTTTCCAAATTCGTCCCCTAACTCTTTATAATATACCTCATGGGTAAGTTTAATAAATTCCTGAACTGCTTCTGGATGAAGCAGATTAACATAGGACTCGCCACTCCACCAGGGGGTCTTTGGAGCATATTTCCTCACCACCACTAAACGTTCACAATTAGAAAATGAGTCCATCTTATCAACCGGTATGGAGTTAAATTTTTCAAGTATAAGCCCTTCCCTTTTTTCTATAACATAACAATGTCTTATCGCATCATCTTCCCCAAGCGATGGTAGTGGTTCATCGGGGAAAAGAAGATAGGTAGTGATGTCTGCCTTTCTGTATTCTTCCTTCTTTGCTGCAACCTGACCACCGGCATTTCCACTGGGCCAGAGGTCCTCATCATAAAGCCAGAGATACCCGTCCTTTTTCCTTGCGACTTCAATCGCTGCCTTCATACAGGAGAACCACTCCTCACCAAGGTAGTCAGTTATCAGTCCATGCCTTGAGTGAAAAAATCCTCCACCTAAACCAACAGAAAGCATATCTTCCATCTGCCTTGCTGTCTCTTCAGGAATGATTTTGTCGTTTATTGCCCAGAAAGGCGTGGGTCTCATTATTACAGGCGGCTTCCTGAACTTTTTTATATCCATCAGTCCTCCTTTTTTGTTATTATATCTCTTTTATTGCCCCTTTTCCAAGGAAGATAATAAACCTCTTTACTTCTTTTATATTAGGGAATATACCCTTTACCGCTTCTTCATATATATCCATCTGTTCCTTAAAATTTTTTAAATCACCTTCTTCCATCTTGTAGTCATAGATATAGCATTTGTTCTCTTCTGTAAGAATAAGGCGGTCAATAAACCCTGTGTATATCCTGTCCTTTATCTTAGAGATAAAAGAGAATTCGGAAAAGGTGCTACCTTCCTTTTTCATACTTATAATTTTCATAAGTTCAGGGTTTTTCTCAATATTTTCATAAATCTTCATTAATTTCTCTTTCATTGCAGTATTTTTATCAAAGTAATACTTTTTTAGATAGAACTTTACTCTTTTGTTATATCCTGCCTTATCTTTTATACTGCCCTCTGATGTCTCATACATAAGTTTATGGGCAATACTTCCAAGAACCGTTCTTTCATAATAGTACTCTTTTTTTTCTTTTTCCTCAGTATATGAGGTGAGAAGGTCTGTATAACTTATTTTGTCCGGCAGAGACACATTCTCTTCTGTTTTTTTATCCATTACCTGCTCCACATCAAAAGCCATCTGAAAGGGAACCGGTGGAAAATTTTTCTGAACTCTTTCAAGTAATGACATCCATATACTGCTACCCTGCTTCACTCCTGAAATAAAAAGGTACTGGCAGGCACGTGTAAGTGCAACATACAATATCCTTATCTCCTCTTCTTCCAGCATATTTTTAAAACTTTCTTTATAGTTTTTCTCCGCTTCTTTCTTTAAACTAAATCTATAAGGTGGTTCTCCTTCCTCTGTTTTTCTGTAAAGAATATTATCTCTCAGGGCAACCTTTCCATCCTCAACATTAACAAGAAAGACAGCAGGAAACTCAAGCCCCTTAGCATTATGAACTGTCAGGACTCTTACTGCATTCTGATGCTCCGAAAATATATCTGCCTTCGGTTCCTCATCAGAAGGCATCATCATCCTTAAATTTCGCGATATGGCATATAAAGGCATACCCTTCCACTCATCCAGAATCATCAAAAACTTCTCAACATTCGCCTTTTGCTGGGTGCTTAAACTATCCCAGAAGTTCAGTTCTTTAAGTATCTCCTCCACCACATCCACAAGGTCATCCCTTTTAAGAAGTTCTCTCCAACCATAAACTTTATCAGGAGTGATACGATAGAGAGATATCCACAGGTTCCAAAGGGAAACACTATCAGTAGGGTCTGCCAGTGCAAAAACAAGCGAAAGGAGGAATAATATCTCCGTCTCCCTATAAAATCCCATCCCTCCGAGCACTACAAAAGGAATACCTGCCTCTTTAAGATACCTTTCAAGAAGTGGAAAGTTCTTACCTGCCTTTTTTCTCATCAGTATGGCAATATCACGAAACTCAATAGGTCTAAATCCCCCTGTCTTTTTATCCCATACTTGCTTTCCACTCTTTACCAGTTCCTGTATTTTTCGTAAAACCCACTGGTATTCTTCACTTTTTGCATCTTCATTTTCCTTGCCTTCTATAAAGTTTATCTCTATACCTGACGGCATATCTATCTTAATTCCAGTAGAGAGTTTTTCTTCATCCCATGGTGAGATATTATCAAAAACACCATTTATAAAGTCAATGAGCAGTGGCGAACTTCTATAGTTTTTCAGTAATTTTTTTTCAATACAGTAGCCATCCAAGATTTCTTTTGCCTCATCAAATACCTTCCCTTCTGCCCCCCTGAATTTATATATGGACTGCTTTCTATCCCCTATAAGAAAAACGCCATATGCTTCTCCTCTCTCCGCCTTTGCCCCATAGCCGGAAAGCCATTCTTCAACTAACTTATATATTATCCTCCACTGTAGAATATTGGTGTCCTGAAACTCATCTACAAATATAAAACTATTCTTTTCATCAAAGTCCTCAAGTATTGTAAGGGCATCAGGACTTTCAGTAAGTATTTCATATGTCATAATCTCAAGGTCATTAAAGTCAAGCATTGAAAGTTCTTTTTTCATTATAGTTTGAATCTCAGATATCTTTCTACTTAAACCATCTATCCTTTCTGAAAGTTCTCCTTCGGGAGTGCCTGTTGTTGCATAAGGATGTGTTTTTATGATAGAAAGAATACTTTCCTGCAATGCATCCATCTTGAAATATTTTAACAGATTAAGCATACCCTTTGAGCTTTCACTACTTAAAAAACTGTTGAATGCCATATAAGAAAGCACACTACTCTGCCTCTCATCCATAACACTAAAAAATGGGTCTATGCCTTTATAAAAAGCAAACCTCTTTAACAGAAGACGGCAGAATGAGTGTATTGTAGATATACGTAGACGCAACATTGCATTTTCTACTTCAATCTTTTTCCTATCCGAAAGTTCCTGAAAAAAACCTTCATAAATCTTTTCAAGTATACGACTCTTCATCTCTATCGCTGCCTTCTCCGAAAATGTTACAGCAAGGATTTTTCGCATATCAGATGCAGGGTCTTCTTTTCCGATAAGGCGAATAAACTCATCCGTTATCCATTGTGTCTTACCTGTGCCTGCGGATGCCTCAATAATAACTGCCTTAAAATTAATCTTTTCTTTCATAAGGACAGAGCCCCTTATAATTACATAAATAACAATTTTTAGGTTCTTCAGGTATAAAGCTATATTCTCCTTTGACAATTTTTATAACTTTTTCTTGAAGAAACTCTTCTATCCTGTCAAGATAGTTCAGTTTTTTACTGTAATAAAACTTCTCGTTGTTCTTTTCATCTTCAATGAAATCAAAATGCCATATATTGCCTATAATATCTTTGCTATCAATGTTAAACTTCCTGCTGTACATCCAGATATAAAGTGGTATCTGGATATTAAACTCGTTAAAGAAATTTTTTTCCGTGTAAGAAGGCGGGGTTGCTCTACCTGTTTTTATATCAACTATATTTATTAATCCTGCTGGTGCCCTTTCTATTCTGTCTATCTTACCTTTAAGATGTAAAAAAGGAAGTTCTTCTTCTATTTCTCTTTCCGATGCAATAAACTCATACCCCTTGTGGTTATCTATTATTGAGGAGAACTTATTGACAACCTCTTCTGAACGAATTTTTAAAACATCTCTATAAAAGGTGGAGATTTTACCTTCTCTGTATTCTTCTTCAATCTCCTTTAATATACCTTCTCTGAATGAATTTATAAGTTCTGGGATATCCTCTCCTGATATAGATTTATTTTCATATCCAGCAAATATATTACACATTACCCTATGGATGATAGTTCCCCACAACTCAGGGGCCTCTTCTATCTGTGGTGGCCTATATGGCTTTATTCCCTCAACCTTTTCCAGATAAAAACTGTAAGGACACTTCAAGAGGGACTCTAAAGCAGTAACACTTATCTTTAGCCATCCATTAACAATAAACTTTTTCTTAAACTTATCAAAAGACCATTCTGGACTAAAGATTTCATATGGCTTTGAAATAAAAGCACCTGTTTCCATTAAACTGTCATTATAACCGAAAAGAAATATGGACTTCATCTGGACTTTTCCCTGTATCTTGGAAGGATAGGTAAAGACCACCTTATTATTTTCATTTTTAAGGCGGTATAGGTCCAGCCGTTCCCGTGCCATCCTCAGACCATAATGTGTAAAACCGAGTTGCCTTTTTATTGTATCGGGAATAAATAGTTCTTCAAGGGAGGGGGCACCAGGAATGTTTTCCTCTGTTGCACCGCCGATAATACATAGATTCCTTTCCATACCAACACTTTCCTGAACTCCACTCACCCTTATTCCTGAACCTCTTCCTTCTTCAACTTCTACGAGTTCAAGCGCCTTTTTAAGTATGTTTATAAATTCATCTTCTGAAACAACTATCTTATTTCTCATTTCATAAAGAACCTTCTGAAAACGAACCTTTATCTCAGGATAGGAGGGCTGCCAGCCAAGAATTTCTATTATTGCATCCACATCATCCACCCATTCTTTTAATGGCTTTGAACTGCCTTCAATCCTTTTTAATGCTCTCTTAATAATGTCTATATTCTTACCTTTCATCTTATCAAAATCATCCCTTATAAAACCAAGGCGGAAAAATCTCTCTCTGGAACTGATAGAAATCCTTTCTGCCTCTTTCTGGTTAAGATTATAAAAATCAGGACAGAGTAATATATTCATCAATGTTGGCCAGTCATAGGACCTCTTTAGGTTAAAAATCTCCAGAAGGGTTGAAATGGAAGCATCCTGAACAAGTGAATAGCCGGGCACTATCTCTGCTGGGATGCCATATCTTTTTAATATTCTCTGAATCACAGGTCTGTAAGAAGGCATACTGGGAAATACGGTTATGATATCATTCAGTGTCCAGTCAGGATGTTCTTTCAGTTCTATCCCTATAATCTTCGCTATCCCTTCAACCTCTTCTGCCTGTGAAGCAAAGTTATAACATTCAATCTCTGGTTGTCTGTCTTCTTTATCAAATATTTTTTCATTCCATTGGCATACTTTTTTAAGCCAGGAATATGTTTCATTAAGAATAAGTTCCATTGCATCAATCGGTACATCCTTATCATAAGGAAATGAAAATACAATAGATGGTGACTTTTCTATCAGTGCCTTTATGAATATTCTCTGATAGCGTGGTATCTCACAAAAGCCATCAAAGAGTATCTCCTGGAATTTTAATAGGTCAATATACCCTGTTGCTTCTTTATATATATCTTCTATATCAAGCAACTTATGTTTATTCATATAATTCATATATTCTTCCATCACATCCAAAGCAAAGATTACAAGGAAGCGGTTGTAATCAAACCTCCATACAAATTCATCTATCTTCTTTTTTATTTCTTCAGTAGAGACATCTCCTTCCATAGATGCCTTAACATCCTTTATAAAATGGGCGAGTGCAAGAGTAATACCTGAAAGTGTATATTTGAACTTTTCGTCTGCCTTTCTACCTTTTATTATCTGCAGAAGAATTATATACTTCTCTACATCAGAAATAACTCTTTTTTCAGAAGCACTATCAAGAATATTCAGGGCAAGTGTTTTTATAGTATGGGTGAAAGGGAGAGGAGTGCTTCTCTCTTTCCTCTTATAGTATCTTAGCTTAAAATCCCTTATCTTGCTTATATGAGACGCAATGTAAAGTGTCTCAAGTGGCTTCTGTAATATGAGGGATTCCTCAAGCAATATATCTGTTTTATTTCTGCGATTGAATGGGAATATAAGTAGTTTTCTCATAGAAGTTCTGTTATTGTTATCCACCGTGTTATTTTATATTATAAGGGGGTATTTTACAATCCGTTTGACGAAAATCAAAAGAAGGGATAAAATTTTACGTATGAAAGTTCTGTATATCCTGCTGGTGCTTTTTATATCTGCATTGATAGGAACTGCTTTAGGTGAACTTTTGCTTTTGTTTATTCCACAGCAGGGAGCAATATATGGGATACTTTCATCATCTATAAAGCCCTGCTGGAGTATTGAAGGTCTTGACCTTGTAGTTCTCTCATTAAGATGTAGCATATCCTTTAACTTCAATATACTTACACTTCTGGGAATTATCATAGGTGCTGTTTTCTGCCTCAGAAAGATATAAAAATCTTTTATTTTTCTTCTTTCTCAACAGAAGGATGCTCCTGCCCTTCTACTATCCTTTCCATAAGTTCCTGTATCTGTCTGTCACTCTCATCTACATAGTGTTCCCTGTGTGTTTTAAATTTCTCAATAAGTTCTGCCGCATAATGTCCACCTAAAAAGTGAGGAAGTATTACATAGTCAGCACCACTTTCATATAAGATAAGGGCATCTGCTATCTGCCTTGCAGTCAGGATAATCACTGTCCTTTTATTCTTTTCTCTTATAAACTTCACCAGGAGTAGATTTGTAGAAAGGTCTGGAACAGTGGATACAACCATATGTGCCTTAGTGATCCTAAGAGATTCAAGGAGTTCAACATCTTCAGCATCTCCATATACACAACTTATTCCTCTTTTCTTCAGGGACTTAATAACTGCAGGATTAAAATCAATAACAAGAACATCAGGATAAAGGTTCTGTAAACTTCTCAGGATAGCAAATCCAGTCCTGTTATAACCAATAAGAAAACAGCCGAACCTCTTTGTTATAATTTCTCTTTCTATCAGTTTTCCCCTTTCAAATATATCCAGATATCTTGAAAAGATAGAATATAACTTGTCCGCATATATAATCATATAGGTAGAAGCACCTATGGTAATCAATCCTACAAGCGTAACAAGGGAAAGTATATCTTGCGGGATATGCCCCATCTTCACACCCATTGCTATAATGATAAGAGAAAACTCTGAAATCTGTGCTGCAGTGGTACCTATCAAAAACCCTGTTTTTTTGGTATATCTGAAGGTCCCCATCAGAACCATCAATACCAAAGGTTTTACAATCAGAATAAATAAAGAAAACCCTATTGCCGGAAAGAAAACTTCAGACAGTTCCTGGAGCCCTAATTGACTACCCAGAAATACAAAGAAGAAGATGATAAAAAAGTCCCGTAGCACTTTCAATTTAGAGGCGATGGCATAACTATATGAAGTTGTTGATAAAAGGACCCCTGCTATCAGTGCACCCATCTCCATTGAAAGTCCGATGTATCTAAAAAGAAATGAAAGTCCTAATCCCCATAAAATCACAAAAAGAAATAAAAACTCCTGAGAAGATACGAGAAAGTCCGTTATTTTGTAAAGGATATATCGTGTAAATAAGATTAGTGCTAAAATTAAAATAATTGCACGGGAGATGGTGAAAAAAATCTCTATCCATATTCCTTTTTCAAAAGCAGAAATCCCCAGAAGTACAAGTATAGCAACAAAGTCCTGAACAAGGAGAAAACCAACAGCAATCTTCCCATAAAGTTTTTCTATATCATCCTTATCGGAGAGAAGTTTCATTATAATAATGGTTGAAGAAAATGTAAGAGCAACAGCAATATATAATGAAGCCAGTGATGAAAAACCAAGCCAGAGAGAGAGCAAATAACCGAAGATAGAGGTAAAGACAATCTGTCCAAGTCCTGTTATAAGAGAGATTTTGCCGTAGTCCCTGATAACCTGTGGAGAAAGGTTAAGCCCAACAAGGAACAGCAAAAATGATATTCCAAACTCTGAAAAAGTGTTAATAAGTGTGGTATCGTGTATAAGGTTTAGAAAAGAAGGACCTGCGATGAGGCCTGCGATTATATAACCGATAACAAGCGGCTGCTTCAGTAATCTGGCAATAAAAGATACCAGAAGCACAACAAGTATTAAAAAACTGAACTGCGACATTATTTCAGGCATTTAATTACCTATCTGCCAGTTCTGTGTAAAAAACGCTTACCTCTTAAATTATATTTTATAAACAGGAAATAGGCAACAGGCATAATCTTTTCACAGGGCGGGTAATATGAAAAATCAGGAATTATATGAAAAATCCCTTTTGAGATTCCCTTTATATATCGCCAATCCTTTTTCTATTACTCTATTTTGGGACCAGTTCTTTTCGCCTTTAACTATCTCCTTAAGATATGGGAAAGAGGCATAGTTTAAGGCAAGTGTTGATGTTTTAGGAACAACCCCTGGAATATTTGGAACACAGTAGTGAAGTATATCATTACAAATAAAGATGGGTTCTTTATGGGTCGTGGGCTTACTTGTCTCACATATCCCCCCTTCATCTATTGAAACATCCACTATAATACTTCCTTTTTCCATCAGCTTTAGGTCATCTTCTTTTATAATCACAGGTGTCCTTCTACCAGGAATTAAAACCGCCCCTATTACAACATCTGCCTTCTTCAGTGCCTTTTTTAAGTTCTGCCTGTTTGAATATAAAACATCTGCCTTCTTAAACCTTTTCTTTAGAAGATTGCCTTTTTTTTCATCTATCTCAAGGAAGATAATGCTTGCTCCAATTCCTTCTGCAATAACTCCTGCATTATATCCAACGGTTCCGCCTCCTATTATAACAACATTGCCACTTCTTACACCCTCTGCACCTGATAAAAGAATTCCCTTCCCGCCATATTCCTTTTCAAGGTACTTCATCCCTTCCTGAATGCTTAATTTCCCTGCTATCTCACTCATTGGCCTTAAGATAGGTAATATCCCTTTTTCTTCAATGAGTTCATAGGCGATACAGGTTGCTTTTTTCTCAATAAGTTTTTCTGTCATTTCTCTATTTGAGGAGAAATGGAAAAATGTAAATAGAACCTGCCCTTCCCTTACGAAAGTGAGCTCTTTTTCCTGTGGCTCTTTTACCTTTACAATCAGTTCACACCTTTCATATACATCTTCTATTTTTTCCACTATTTCAGCACCAGAAAGGATATATTCCTCATCAGAGAATCCAGCCCCAATACCTGCATCTTTTTGAACAATTACCTTATGCCCCTTTTTTACAAGATATTTTGTAAATTCAGGGATTAGGCCTACCCTGTACTCTTCTACCTTTATTTCTTTTGGAACTCCAACGTTCATCTTTTCATCTCCTTTATTGTTTCAATCACCTTATCTGCCATATATTCAAGCTGGCCCTTTGTTAATGGATAAAGAGGCAAGTGGGTAAACCTATGTAAGAATAAATCTTCTGCTACAGGACAGGATTTTTTCATAGATTCCGTATCATATCCAAGTTGCTTCAGGTATGAAAATCTATACAGCGGGGCAAAGTGTTGAATCTGGGTAACCCCTTTTTCAGTAAGTTTTGCCTTAAACATCTGAATATCACCCTTCAATTTTTCAGGTTCTATCTGGATGAGATATAGATGATGGGTTGGTTTTATCTCTTTTGTATCAAGAGGAGGAACTACAAGCCCATCTATATCTTTGAAACAACTATTTAAATACTCAGCATTCTTTCTCCTCTTTTCAATTATCTTATTCATCCTTCTTATCTGGTTTAACAAGACCACTGCCTGAATCTCTGTGGCTGAATGATTACCTGCAACAACATAATCACCATAGCCCTTTAATGCAACAACATCGTAAAGCCAGTGTTCAATCGGATGTGCAATATCAAAACCAACAAACCTTGCCTTTGAAAAGTCCTTACCAAATTCTGTGTTTGTAACTACTATTCCACCTTCTCCGAGTGATGTAACATTTTTTACCTCATGGAAACTGAATGAGCCAAAGTCACCGATTGCTCCTAATGCCTTACCTTTATACCACCCACCAAACCCATGTGCTGCATCTTCAACGACCCTTAGATTATATGCCTCCGCAATCTTCATTATTCTATCCATATCGGATGGATAGCCACCTATATGGACAGGAATAATCACCTTTGTCTTTTTTGTAATCTTCCTTTCAATGTCTGCAGGGTCTATATTCAATGTCTTCTTGTCTATATCAGCAAGAACAACCTTCGCCCCTATCAGAAGTGGATATGAGATTGTTGAGCAGAAGGTTATCGCAGGTGCTATAACCTCATCACCTGGTTTCAGTCCACAGAACTTAAATCCAATCTCAAATCCAGCAGTAGCATTTGTAATAAAACAGGCATACTTTACCTTCAGCATCTTACATACATATTCTTCAAGCTCGGCTACCTTACTACCAAGTGTAAGTTTTGTTGCATAGCTTCCATATCTCAAAAGATTTTTTATCTCCTTTTTTACAACTGAAAATTGCTTTTTATAATTTTTCTTATCAATCGGCTTTATTAAAAATCTCAAGATTTCCTCAATATCATCTATATTTGTACTTTCACCGACTGCTGCCCATGGAACGGCTGACTCTCCTGTATCATACCTGAAATCAGAAATCTTTCTCTTTTCCATATATTCCCCCTTTTTTCTATTATTTTAACCCCAAAAGAAATTTTGTCAAATTTTTTCAAAAGCGTAAAGAATTATAAAAATATATCTTTGATGCTTTATCAAAAAAGCAGTAAAATACATCTTAAATTTGAACCTGCGATAAAGGGAGGATTTTATGTACAGGATTTTAATTACAACAGGTATGCTTGCTATCAGCAATCTTTTTATGACCTTTGCATGGTATGCTCATCTTAAAAATCTGAGAGAGAAACCATGGATAGTTGCGTCTGTTGTTAGCTGGGGAATTGCCTTTTTTGAATACCTTATACAGGTTCCTGCTAACCGGATTGGATACACTGTAATGAATCTTGGTCAGCTAAAGATACTACAGGAAGCAATTACATTATCGGTCTTTGTTCCTTTTTCTATTATCTATATGAAAGAAGGTCTGAAACAGGAATATCTCTGGGCATCTGTCTTTATACTTGCTGCGGTATTCTGTGTATTTAAAGGGACATTTGTAAAATGAAGAGGTTACTGATGAAAAAAGTGTATATAAAAACCTATGGATGTCAGATGAACTTTTATGATTCTGAAAAGATAAAGGCACTCCTTATTAAAAATGGCTATGAGATGGTCAAGTCACCTGAAGAAGCAGATATTATTGCTGTGAATACCTGCAGTGTAAGGAAGCATGCAGAAGACAGGGCACTTTCTTTCCTGTCTTCATATAGATACCTTAAAAAAAAGGGTAAAATATTTTGCCTTTTAGGATGCACTGCTAACCTTTATAAAGAAGAGATTGATAAGAAATACCACTTTATTGATGTTATTTGTGGTCCGAATAACTACAATCAACTACCTGAGATATTGAAAATCTCTGAAAAGGAAAGGATATGCGTTACAGGAGAAAACGAAAATCCTTTTATTTCAGAAAATCTTATTGTAGAAGGTGGTGTCTCATCTTTTGTCAGTATAACAAAGGGGTGTGAGAATTTCTGTTCTTACTGTGTAGTTCCTTTTACCCGTGGGAAATTAATAAGCAAATATCCGGAAGATATTTACAGAGAGGTTGAATATCTGGTTGAAGATGGCGTGAAAGAAATCATCTTGCTTGGGCAGAATGTTAATGAGTATGGAAGGGATATTGGAGAAAACTTTCCTGCTCTCCTTGAAAAACTCCACAATATACAGGGCATTGTCCGTCTGGGCTTCCTTACATCACATCCAAAGGATATTCAGGATACACTTATACTTGCTTTTAACAAACTGCCTAAACTTTATAAGTATCTCCATCTTCCTCTTCAGTCCGGCTCTGATAGGATATTAAAATTGATGAACAGACAATATACAATGGAAGGATATATGAAGATTATCAATAAAGTAAGAGATGCCTGTCCCGATATTACCATTACTTCTGATATTATAGTCGGGTTTCCATCAGAAACAGATGATGACTTTAACAAAACACTGCAGGCAATAAAAGAGATTGAGTTTGATGACCTCTTTGTCTTTAAGTATTCCACAAGGCCACTTGTAGCAGCATCTTTGATGAAAGATGATGTCCCGAAAGGAGAGAAAGAACGGAGGCATAAAATTATTCTTGATACACAGGAAGAGATAGCAATAAAAAGAAACAGGAGATTTATAGGGAAAACAGATAGTGTGTTTGTTTTGAAACCCGCAGATAAAAAGATTGGATATTTTCTTGGTAAGAGTTCTTCAAATAAAATAGTGCTATTTAAGTCCGTATATTCAAAGCCAGGGACACTTGAAAATATTACCTTTACTTCTGCAGACCGTCGGTATCTTTCTGGATGTGCTTCCGTTGCGTATAAGGAAGAATAAATATGGTAAATATCCCGAGTAAAAGGATTAAAATAACCCTGTCTCTCTGGACTGTTTCCGGCATCTTATATCCATTTTCAACTATCTCAAGTTGTTCAGCATGTATATCTCTTTCTCCATAGTGCAAAGGGCAGTGGAGATGATAGGTACCGGAAACTTTAACAATATCCCCTCTGACACCATATCTTCCGAGATACCTTATCATATCCTTCTGAAAGCCATCAATAACAACCCCTATGAAGAAATCTCCGTCCTTTATATTTATCCAGAAGGTTTCCCCATCTCTCATAATATCGCCTATAACCTCTCCCTGAACAGTAAGCCGCTGCCCATCATAAAGTGATGGTTCTTCAAAGAGTGCCCTCACAGGTGTAATATCCTTTAGCGACTCTATGTTCTTTGCAGCACCTGCAATACCTGAAAAAAGGGCTGCTATTATTAAGATAAATCCTGTCTTTTTCATATCCACCTTTTTATTCTGAACTCTTCAGTGATAGCAAAAAACTGAAAAACACAAATATAGAGAAAAACTCTAAACGTCCCATCCACATCTGTATAATATAGGTTAACTTTAAGCCCGCAGGCATAAAAGGAGAAGTAATTCCCATAGAAAGTCCTACATTTGCAGAAGCAGAAACGGACTCAAAAAGCGCAGGAAGAAAAGGGTATCCATAAAAGGCACCTATCATCCCACCTGCCAGATAAAGAGCAATATATAAAAGTGTAATAATTGCAGCCATCTTTATGTGGTTATCCTCTATTGTAATCTCCCTGATATGGTGGAACCTTTCAACTACAACAGTAGCCCCTGGAGATGTAAAGATCTTCACCTCTTTCTTTATACTCTTTAAAAGAATCCCAATCCTTAAAATCTTGATACCTCCTGATGTTGATGTGGAACTTCCACCCAGCCCCATTGCTATAATAAGTCCGAGTATAGCCAGCGGTGGCCAGTAAGAGAAATTATGGGTGTCTATATTAGAGTATCCAACCCCTGTATGGGCAGAAATGAGTTGATAAAAACTTTCACGGAAAAAGGATATAAAATTAGGAAACGGGAGAGGTGCTTTAAAACCTATACATACAATAAAAAAGGTTATGAGGATACTTGCCATATAAAGCTTTAACTCATAGTTTTTCAAAAGTTCGCGGGGCTTCCCTGTCCATACAGCATAATGAACTCCAAAGTTAACAGCACCTAACAGGAAAAACATTGCTGTCGCAAGGTCAATAAGGTAACTATGATAATAAAGGACATTCTGACTCTGAGGAGCAAAACCTGCAGTATCCCATCCAGCCATAAAAAGACATATTGCATGAAAGAGTGCCCTTCCTGCTGATACCCCACGCCAGAAGTTTATAGCGAAGAGTATTGCCGTCCCTATTACAAGATATGTTAAACTAACAAGCCATATAAACCTTGCTGTCTGGATAATATTGGGCATTATCCTTTCTTCTCTTGCCTCTCCTACATATACCTTGAATGCACTACCCCCCCTTACAAAAAGGGTAAGTGCTACAAGGATAATACCCTGACCACCAATAAAACACATAAAGTGTCTCCAGAAGTTACAGGCATAAGACATATGGTCAACGTCATTGACAAGAACAAGTCCTGTCGTTGCAAGGGCACTCATTGCCTCAAAGGATGCATCAAGATAACTCAAATAGTGACCTGAAAGATATAATGGAAGGGCTCCTAAAAGCATTACAACAATCCAGCACAAAGTCACAACACTCATACCCTGCCGCCAGTTGAGGTCTTTTTCTTCCCTGAATATAAAAAGAAGGACACTACCAAGAGCAATGGAAAAAAGGGATACAAGAACAAAGTCCATAGAGGGTTCCCACTCTCCATTAAGAACCCCTATGAAAAAGGGGATAAACATAAGTGCCCCTATTCCTTGTATAATCTTTCCAAGATAGTGCAGAATAGGCCCAACATCCTCTCTGGAAAAATAGGGTATCATCTTTTAATAAATAGATATAAGAAAAAACATAAAAACGCAGCGGCTGAAAAAGTAATAAGTGGATATATCAGCTCAAGTATTACTCCAATAACCCATCTGTCAAGAATCTTTATGTACTTTATCAGTTTTTCCATTATGTCTCACTCACTTCTCCCACAAGTGCCTTAAAAACCAGTGACTCATTTTCCACTTTTGTGATTGCTATGACCTCATCCTTTTCCTTCAAGACAGAATTCATCCTTGGTATCATTATCTCCCCATTTCTTATAATAGCGACAAGGACAGAATCTTCAGGGAGTTCAATCTCACTTATAGGGTGGTTTATCACAGGGGAATTTTCAGGCAGGTCAACCCTTATTATTGAAAGATTTCCTCTCTTGAAGGTAAAAAGTGTTATAAAGTCCTCCCAGCTTACCTCATCTTCTATTACTTTGGCTATAATTGCTGTACTTCCTATTGCGATATCCACACCTAACTGATAGAATATCTTTTCATTTTTGGGGTCATTTACCTTTGCAACAGTCCTCTTCACATGGAATATATCCTTTGCAATCTGACAGACCACAAGGTTATCCACATCACTACCGGTGACAGCAGCAACCACATCTGCCTTTGTAATACCTGCCTGTTTAAGGAGATTTATATCACACCCATCACCCTGGATAACCAGGATATTCATCTTCCCTGCAAGCCGTTTCCCTGTCTCAGGGTCTTTTTCTATAAGTGTGACATAATTACTTCCACTTAACCTTTCTGCAAGGTTACACCCCACATTACCACCACCAACTATAATGATATTCATTGAAGTTTAAGGGTCCTCCTTATTCTCTTCAAAGCGGATAATCTGACCACACCAAGTATAAAATCACCATCTTCTATGATTGTCTTTTCATCAGGGATTACTGGTTCTTCACCCCTTATGATTGCAATTACCTTAAAATCACCTGGGATATTTATCATATCTACTTCTTTCCCTGTATACCTGCCTGTATTTTTAAACTCCATTATATTGAGTTTTTCACTTTCAAAGAGATAACTTGTAAAGTTCTTTCCTAATATCTTTTCTCTCAAGAAAGTGGCAAATATGGCAGTGCTATTGACAGGGTCAACACCAAGATTTCTATATATTTCTGCCTTACCTACATCAGAGACCCTGGCAATCACCTTGGGGACATTAAAAATTTTTTTGGCAATCTGAGCAACAACAATATTGGTATTATCATTACTTGTGGTAACTGCAAGGGCATCTGCCTTCTCTATACCTGCCTCTTTCAAAACATCCGGGTCAAGTCCATCACCACTGATATAAATACCATTAAAACTATCCCCTAACTTAGAAACCGCGTTCTCCTCTTTATCAACAACGACGATATTATGCTCATCCTGCAAAAGATTTGCAAGATATGAGCCAATCTTACCGCAACCGACGATTATGATATACATCTCAGTTAAAATTCACCCCTTTAACTTATTATACTCCTTTATTTTACAACTTTCCATGATGTTTTACCACCCGGCTCAAGTAAAGATATCCTTCCTTTTATCTTCTTTTTTCTTATTGTATCTTCTATTTCTAAAAGAGCCCTTTTCCCATCTTTCCTTTCGGCAAAGAATACAATAGAAGGACCAGCACCACTCAAACAACCGCCGAGAATTACTCCTGGCTTCCTATCAAATATAAGTCCCTTAAGGTGAGGTATCATCTTTGCCCTGTATGGCTGATGTAGTTTGTCCTCAAGTCCATCTTTTAAAAGGTCTATCCTTTTTAAGAAAAAAGTAGCACATAAAAACCCGAAACTGGAGATGTTATATACAGCATCAGAAAAAGGAATAAAGGATGGCAGAACCTTCCTTGCAATCTTTGTTGAAAGCCCTTCTTCAGGTATAAATGCAACCACTGAAAGAGATTTGGGAGGAGCAACAGAGACCACCGTGAGCGTCTCCACCTTACCAATAACAAAACCACCATAAAGGGAAGCAGCAAGGTTATCAATATGCCCTTCAACAGGGAGAGCGATTTTAAGGACCTCTTCCTTTTTAACCTTTTTGCCTGTAAGCAAAAGTGCTGATATAACCCCTGCAAGTATTACGGTGGCACTGCTTCCAAAACCTTTCCTGAATGGAATATCATTCTCTACCTTTACCTTTACAGGAAATGGCTTTTCATTGACATAATCCATCGCTGACTTAAATGCCTTTAAGAATAGTACAAGAACTTCTGATGGTGAGGCACCTTCTGGATACTTTGTAAATTCTATACCTGTCTCTTTTGCCCTTTCAACAATAAATCCATTATAAAGTTTTAAACTCAAACCAGCACAGTCAAATCCACTTCCCATATTTCCTGTACTTGCAGGCACTTTCACATATACCTTTTTTACCACTTTATCTGTCCGTGCTACATTTTTATTTTCTTAACTTTGCAATACCTGTCTTATAAAAAACTCACCTTCACAGAGCCCGTATAAACCAGAAGAACAGGATACCTCATTAAATTCCTTTACACTGTCGGGTGGTAAAAGTGGATTATAAACAAGGAAAGGGACTGGTTCAGAAGAGTGCGCTCCTGTAGATACAGGTGTATAGTGGTCAGGAAGCAAGGCAATCACTGTCTCTTTCATATCTATCCGTCGCAGTATATTACCTACCAGCCGCCTGTCAAAGTCCTCTATACATCTTATCTTCAGTTCAAGATTACCTTCATGGCTTGCCTCATCAATCGCCTCTATATGGACATATACAAGGTCGTATCTTTTTAAGGCATTCACACAGGCATCTGCCTTACCTTCATAGTTAGTATTCCATAACCCTGTTGCACCTTTCACATCTATCACATCAAAGCCACAATATACACCTATCCCTTTTATCAGGTCCACTGCAGATATTACTGCTCCCTTAATACCAAACCTCTCCTGAAATGTCTTCATATGTGGCTTCCTGCCCGGAGACCAGGGCCAGAGCATATTCGCAATATCCTTACCTTCCTTTCTTCTTTTGACATTCACAGGATGGTCTTTAAGTAATTTATGGGATTCAAGAATAATTTTGTTTAAGAGTTCTGCTGTCTTCGCCGCCTCTTTATTCTTTGGTTTTACAAGTAAGTCATTATAAAAATGGCCTGCATAGTCATGGGGTGGGAAACACTCTACATCAGGAGAATAACCACCTTTAAGGACAAGCAGGTGTCTATAGCTTACCCCGGGATAAAAGATAATATCCTCATTACCGAGTTTTCTATTTGCATCCTCTATAATCTGTGCTGACTCTTCTGAAGATATATGGCCTGCTGAATGGTTCTTTATCCTTCCATCATCTGTTATACAGATTGTATTGCACCTGAAGGCAATATCTGAAGTTTCAAGATGGATACCCATTGCTGCTGCTTCAAGGACACCTCTACCCTGAAAGTGTTTAAGCGGGTCATATCCAAGAATAGAAAGGTTTGCAACCTCTGAACCGGCTGAAAAATTATGTGGTATTGTCCTGAAAAGCCCGCACCTTGCCCTTTCTGTAAGAAGATCTATGTTTTCTTTATTTGCTATCTCAAGGGGCGTTTTGTTCCCTAACTCTTTAACTGGATAATCCGCAGCGCCATCCATTATAAGAATAATATGTTTCATAACCCGTTAAAATTCCTTACCAACAAGAAGATATTTCTTGAATTTTTCATAGTCATTATCCAGAACTTCAAAATCCTCTTTTTTACTGTCCAGTCCTGATAAGGACTCAGGAAGCGGTGGTTCTATGCCCAATAACTTTTTAATCTTCTCCGGGAACTTTGCAGGGTCTGCTGTTTCAAGAGAAACAACCGGTGGCTCTTCTCCCGCCTTTTCTGCCGCCTTTATCCCAACTGCTCCATGTGGCTCCACCAGTATTTTATACCGCCTGTAAAACCTTACTATTACCTCATCCACCTCATCCTCTTTTATGGAATAGGAGACAAGGTCATTTCTTAACCTTTCCATATCCGGCACTATCTTCAATACACCTTTTTTTATTACATTCCCTGTTTCCCTGTCCCTTTCATCAGTAAGCCATCCACCATAAAGGTCAATAAGACGTGCAAGATTGCTTGGATGTCCTACATTCATAGCATTTGAACTGCACTCCCGCGAAGGAATAACCGGCCTATATTCCCCTGTCTGTAAAAAGTTTGGGAACTCATCATTTTCATTTACTGCTACAACAAATCTTCTTACAGGAAGCCCCATCCTTTTTGCAAATACACCACCCATAAGATTACCAAAATTCCCGGATGGGACTGAAAAGACGAGGGATTCTGTGTCTAACCTTGAATATGCATAAAAATAATAGACAATCTGAGGTAATAGACGGCCGAAGTTTATAGAGTTGGCTGAAGTAAGAGAAAGGCGGGAAAGTCCTCTGTCATTGAAAGCCATCTTAACCATTGCCTGACAGTCATCAAACTTACCTTTTATAGCAATCGCTGAGATATTGTCCCCGAGGGTTGTCATCTGTCTTCTCTGTCTTTCTGTAACCTCTCTATACGGAAAAAGAACAACAACCTTTATATTTTCAAGGTGATAAAAGGCATTTGCTACCGCTCCACCTGTATCTCCTGATGTAGCAACAAGCACAGTTATCTTCCTTCTCTCTGCCTTTGCAAAATATTCCATCATCCTTGCCAGCATCCTCGCAGCAAAGTCCTTGAAGGAAGCAGTAGGCCCTTTAGTCAACCACAGAAGATAAAACCCTTTATAAACTTCCTGCATCGGGACATCAAAGTTGTATGCCTCAAAAGACATCTTTTCCAGTTGAGAGAGGGGTATCTCATCTTCCACAAAGCGGTGGATAATATTAAATGCAATCTCAGGGTATTCCATATCCCTGAAGGTATCTATCTCCTGTTGGGTTAGGGATGGTATCTCTGTTGGGCTATATAATCCATAGTCCTCTGGCTGTCCTTTAAAGATTGCTTCCCTGAAATTTACAGGTGGTGCTTCCCTGTTTGTGCTTCTAAAAAGTATTCCCATTGCTCTTCCCGTAGGTTCCACTTCCCTGTTCTTGAATATTTTGTATGAGTTGTTATAATTATAACATCTTTTTGTTGAGATAAATAATGGAAAGAATAAGAATTCTACAGGTAGGGGTAGGTAGTTTTGGAAAAAGCTGGGTTGATATTATAAAAAATTCTCCAGAATGGGAACTTGCCGGGATAGTGGATATAAACAAAGAATCTCTTCAGTCAGTAGCAAAGGAATATCATATCCCGTCAGAAAGATGCTTTACATCTCTTGAAGAAGCCATAAAGAAAACAGAACCCTCTGCAATAATGAATGCCACACCTCCCAAATTTCACAAAGATACTTCTATTATCGCCTTTGATGCGGGCTTGGATGTTCTTACAGAAAAGCCACTATCAGATAATATAAAAGATGCCCGGGAAATGGTTGCATATGCACAGGCGAAGAATAAAAAGATTATGGTCAGCCAGAACTACAGATACAGGAGACAGCCAAGGACAGTAAGGAAAATTATTAAAGATAGTATTATTGGCAGGATTGGCTATATAGTAATAAATTTTCAGAGAGGACCAAGATTTGAAGGCTTCAGAAAAGAGATGGACTATCCGCTTCTGGTTGATATGGCTATCCATCACTTTGACCTGATGAGGTATATCACAGGAGAAAATCCTGTAAGCATATATACAAAAAGTATGAATCCGTACTGGAGCTGGTTTAAGGGGGATGCCTCTGCCCATATCTTAATTGAGTTTGAAAAGAACATACAGATCTCCTATTCCGGCAGCTGGGTAAGCACAGGCAGGGAGACATCCTGGGATGGCGACTGGGAAATATATGGAGAGAAAGGGACTATACTGTGGAAGGATAGCAGGATATATGTCGTATCAGACGGAAAGACCGAAGAGGTTGAACCGATAAAGACAGATAGAGAGGATAGATACCTTTCTCTTTATGAATTCTACTGTGCACTGAAGGAAAACAGAGAACCGGAGACAGGCGGAAAGGATAACCTTTACAGTTTGTCTATGGTATTCAAGTCCATAGAATCGGCAAAAAGTGGAACACCTGTTTCTTTTAGAACTCTTTAAACAGAGAGGGGATAAATGACTGATAAAATTTATAAAGGAGAGGTTGTTGCTATATATTTCCCGAGCTGGCACCCTGACCCTCATTATCAGGCATGGTATGGGAAGGGATTTACAGAATGGGAACTTGTAAAAACTGCAAAACCATTATTTAAAGGTCATCACCAGCCCAAGATTCCTGAATGGGGATATTTTGACGAGAGCAATCCCCTGTGGGCAGAAAAACAGATTAATCTTGCTGCTGATAATGGCATTACTGTTTTTATGTTTGACTGGTACTGGTATAGTGGAGTCCGATTTCTTTCAGGGGCACTTGAAAAAGGGTTTCTGAAAGCAGATAATTCTAATCGGTTGAAGTTCTGTGTAATGTGGGCTAACCATACATGGGGTGCCTGGCCTGCAACCACTGGTATTCCAGGTATGAGCGGACAGCATATATGGCTGCCAATAAGACACTGGATGGAAGATATTGAGGATATGTGTGAATACTGCTGCGAGAATTATTTCACTAAAGAGAACTACTGGAAGATAGATGGACGGCCTGTTTTTATCATCTATGATATAAATACATTCACTACACTTTTAGGAGGAAAACAGAATGCTAAGGAATCAATCCAAAAGATGAATGATTGTGCAAAGAGATGGGGATTCCCGGGGTTATGGTTTGTTGCCAACATTGGTTGCTGTGAAGAAAATATATATTGCTGTGGATGGGAAAGAATTCCTGATGCTAAGAAAATTGGTTTTTCTGCGGTCTTTGCATATAACATTGTCCGAACAAAAAACTATTACAATCTTCCTGAAGAGATGCCGGTTGTTCCCTATGAAGATGTTATTGGTTCCCATATCTATGTATGGAAAAAGATAGAAGAGAAAGGACTTTTACACTTTCCTGTTATTACCTTTGGATGTGATGTAACACCGAGATGGCACAGAGAATTGAAACTTCCTTTTGACTTTAAAAAATTATCCTATGAACCTGTCGTGATAGGAAATACCCCTGAAAAATTTGGGGAACTGTGTAAACTGGCTATAAAACAGAGCAGGAAAAACAGAGAACCTCATTGTGTATTTATCAATGCCTGGAATGAATGGACAGAAGGGATGTATCTGCTCCCGGAGAAAAAGTATGGGACTTCATATCTCCAGGCACTCAAATCAGCACTTAAAAATTCTAACATTTAAAAAGGATACCCTATCTTTTAAAACGGATAACTCCATACTCCTCAAGAAAGTGAAAGTTTGTCTGTGACAACTGTGGAAACATGCTTAGTTCTTCTTTCTCCAGATACCTTGAGTAATTATACCTGGAAATAAGTATCCGCCACTCAGAACCAGGCCCGAAGTAATGTTCCTGTCTCGGGGTAAACATATACCATGGTGCAATATTCCTTACCGGAAGGGATATCTCTATTGTCCAGTATCTGTCCCTATCATTACTGTTATTCAATGTCCCTTCTATCTGTGCTGCAACCCTCATATCAATCATATCTTTTGTCCACTGGTCCATATTTCGGAATATGCCCAGAAATCTACGAGAAGGAAACCAGAAGACGGTCTTTTTGTTATTCGGTGTTCCGTAGAGTTCCCAGTACCACTCTTCTCTTTCTGGCTTAAGAAAAACCTCAAGTAAATCACCTGTTTTATAGAAATGCATCTGGTCCTTATCCCCTTTCTGAATTATATCAGAATCTATAAGATGCGCCCCCACATAAAGATGCTCATCATCCCACGCGAGCATTACCTCACCACCTTCCTGCGGAATATCAGGTTTCCTGTCCTTACTTAAAGATAATTTATAACGGACTGCTTTTTTCCATACAGGGTCGTCAAGTTTACCATCTATTAAAACTGGTTTATCTGTATATGTGGCAAATACTTCTGTTGGCACAAATAATGCATCCTCTCTATCTCTCCTGTTTTTACTCATCTTCCCATCTCCCTGTTCTGTTTATTATCCTCAGTATTTCAAGTAATAGAAATGTTATTGTCTACTGAACTTTTAAATATAGTTGTATATATCGGACCAGAAGGTCTGAGGTCGCTTTTTATAATCTCAATCTCTCTTATTTCCATCATTCCGAAGGTCTCATCTTTATATCTTTCAAGGATTTCCCTAAGAGAAGAGATATTAGGAAGCGACCTGAAGCGGGCGAGCGTTATATGCTCTTTAAACCTGCCTTCTTTCTTGCTTATCCCTGCATTTTCAAGTTCTGTTTCAATAAGGTTATTGACTCTTTTAAGCTGCCCTGATGAGTCCATCCCTGCCCAGAATACCCTTACATTTTTCTCGTCGGGAAAGACACCCACTCCTTTTATAGTTGCTTTTATCGGCAGGAATTTTCTCGTAGAGACAGAGATGATTTTCTCAATAGAAGGAATATTGCCTTCCCCTGTCTCTCCAATGAATTTAAGGGTAAGGTGCTGGTTCTCGGATGGGACTATTCGTGCTTCCCTTATCTTCTTTTTGAGGTCAGAGACAACTGATTCATCTATCCTTTTCTTTATTTCATCAGGGATTCTAATTCCTATAAAGAGCCGCATTATCTTTATTATTTTTTCTTCAGCCAGGGCATCATATCCCTCATCTTTTTGCCAACCTCTTCTATGAGGTGCTGCTCTGCCTGCTTTTTTAGAGCATTATATACAGGTCTCCCCACAGCATTTTCTAAAATCCATTCCCTCGCAAATTCTCCCCTTTGAATCTGTCCGAGGATGTCCTGCATATTCTGTTTGACCCCCTCATCAATAACCATAGGACCTCTTGTCATATCTCCGTACTCTGCGGTATCACTGATAACCTGGCGCATTCCCTGGATGCCTCTTTCAATAATAAGGTCCACAATAAGTTTGAGTTCATGGCAGGTCTCATAATAGGCAACCTCCGGCTGATAACCTGCCTCTACCAGTGTTTCAAAAGCATACTTTATCAGTTGTGTTACACCGCCACACAGGACAACCTGCTCTCCAAAGAGGTCTGTCTCTGTCTCTTCCTTGAAGGTGGTCTCAACCACACCACATCTTGTTCCACCTAAACCTTTTGCATAAGCAAGTGCAATCTTCATTGCATTACCTGTATAGTTCTGCTGGACAGCAACTATACAGGGAACCCCTTTACCCTGAACAAACTGGTCTCTTACAAGGTCCCCAGGACCTTTTGGTGCAACCATATAAACATCTATATTTGAAGGTGGAACTATCTGGGAAAAATGTATGGAAAAGCCATGTGCAAATCCGAGTGCCTTACCTTCTGTAAGGTTAGGCGCTACAAATTCCTTATAAACATATGGCTGAAGATTATCCTGAACAAGCATCATTATCGCATCACACCTTTTTGTAACCTCTGCAGCAGAAAGTGGTTTAAATCCATCATCCACTGCCTTTTTATAGTTTGGTGTTCCTTCAAGTTCACTTACAAGAACCTCAACACCACTATCCCTTAAATTCAATGCATGTGCCCTACCCTGACTTCCATAGCCGATAATCCCTACCTTCTTCCCTTTGAACACGCCTAAATCTGCATCCTTCTCATAATATATCTTCGCCATTTTCTCTCCTCCTTTTTTATTTTTTCTGGCTAAACTCCCTCGCCATAGCAATCTTGCCTGTCCTTATCATCTCCTTTATTCCATAACTCCTTAACATCTCTATCATTGCATTTACCTTTGATGGTTTTCCCACTATCTCAAGTGTGAGGGACTGCTTGCCTATATCTACAACCTTTGCCCTGAAGACACTCGCCAGTTGCATTATGTCCTGCCTTACAGCAGAGTTAAGCGTCTTCACCTTTACAAGCGCAAGTTCCCTGTCAATAAAGTCACCTTCTGTCAGGTCAGATACCTTTATCACATCAATAAGTTTGTTGAGTTGCTTATAAATCTGTTCTAAAATCCGTTCATCACCTCTGACCGTCAAGGTCATCTTTGAGATAGATGGGTCTTCTGTCTCTGATACGCTCAAACTGTCTATGTTATATCCCCTCGCTGAAAAAAGCCCTGAAATCCTCGCAAGCACCCCTGACCTGTTCTCAACTGCTATGACGATTGTATGGGACCTCTGCTCCTTCTCATTATTCTCTGCCATTTATTTCTCCTTTTCCCTGCCTATGCCAGACCTTCCAGCATCTGGTCTAATGATGCACCTGCAGGAACCATAGGAAAGACATTCTCTTCTTCACATATCCTGCAGTCCACAAGGACCGGCTTTTCTTTCTCTTCAAGTACCTTTGAAATAATATTATCAAACTCTTCTGATGTGGTAACCCTGTATCCCTTAGCACCATATGCATCAGCAAGTTTTACAAAGTCCGGCTCAGCATCTTTAAGACAGGTATAGGCATATCTCCTCTTATAAAATAACTGCTGCCACTGCCTTACCATACCAAGACAGCAGTTATTAAGGATTATAATCTTCACAGGAAGTTTGTTATAAACAGCGGTAGCAAGTTCCTGGATATTCATCTGGATACTTCCATCCCCAGCAATATCAACAACAATCCTATCAGGATTTGCAATCTGTGCACCTATAGCAGCAGGGAATCCAAAACCCATAGTACCAAGTCCACCTGATGACACAAGTGTCCGTGGCTTTTTGAACTTGTAAAACTGGGCAGTCCACATCTGGTTCTGTCCGACCTCAGTACATATAATAGCATCTTCAGGAAGTATTTCGGAAAGTTTCTCTATAATATACTGGGGCTTTAAACCATTTTTTTCATAGGTAAGCGGATGCTTATTCTTCCAGTCCATTATCTTTTTAACCCAGGGTTCTATCTGAAGTTTTTCTGCTTTTTCAACAAGTTTACTCAAAATATTCTTTGCATCCCCGACTATTGGAATATCAACAACGATATTTTTACTTATAGAAGAAGGGTCTATGTCAATGTGTATAATCTTTGCATTCGGAGCAAATGTTTCAATCTTACCTGTTATCCTGTCATCAAACCTGCACCCCACAGCAATCAAAAGGTCTGCCTCAACAACAGCATAGTTGGCGTATTTTGTCCCGTGCATACCTAACATTCCGAGTGCAAGAGGATGGTTTCCCGGGATGCTACCCAGCCCCATCAGTGTAAAAACAACAGGGATACCTGTCTTCTCAATAAAACTTCTCAACTGGTCTGATGCATTGGAAGATATAACACCTCCACCGACTAACAACAATGGCTTCTTTGCTTCTTTAATGGTCTTCCATGCCCTCTCTATCTGTAATGGATGCCCTTCATATGTGGGCTTGTAACTTCTTATTTCAATCTCTTCAGGATATTCAAAATTCCCTTCTGCCCTCTGGACATCCACAGGAAAGTCAATAAGGACAGGTCCCGGCCTTCCTGAACTTGCTATATAAAACGCCTCTTTAACAGTTCGTGCTATATCCTTCACATCCTTTATGAGATAGTTGTGCTTGGTAATAGGTCTGGTTATTCCTGTAATATCAACCTCCTGAAATGCATCACTTCCTATAAGGTGTGTTGCTACCTGACCTGTTATGGCTACAATCGGGATAGAATCCATATAGGCGGTTGCTATACCTGTAACGAGGTTTGTCGCACCAGGTCCTGATGTTGCCATACAGACACCCACCTTACCAGAAGACCTTGCATAACCATCTGCTGCATGGGCAGCACCCTGTTCATGCCTGACAAGGATAACCCTTATACCACTGTCATACAGATGGTCACAAAGAGGAAGCAATACACCACCGGGATAACCAAAGATGGTATCCACACCTTCTTTTTTTAATGACCTCACCATTATCTCTGCACCTGTCATTTTTTTCTCCTTACCTTCCATTATCTCACCACCATCTGCTCACGCGAAGAACCAACAGAAATCTTTGTAATAGGCACCCCTATGAGCTCTTCAATCCTTTCTATATACCTTCTTGCATTTTCAGGAAGTTCAGTATATCTTCTCACCTTTGATATATCTTCTTTCCAGCCATCCATTTCTTCATACACCACATCACAGTTGGAAAACACCTTTGTATTTAAAGGATATTCCTTATAGACATTTCCGTCAAATCTATAGGCAACTGCGAGCTTAATCTTTTCAATGCCGGTAAGGACATCTAACTTTGTCATAACAAGTTCATCTAAACCATTAACTACCGCAGCAAATCTCACAAGAACAGCATCAAACCATCCGCACCTTCTCGGTCTCCCTGTAGTAGCGCCATATTCATTACCTGTCTTCCTTAAATTCTCCCCTTCTTCACCTTTGAGTTCTGTAGGAAATGGCCCCATACCTACACGGGTGGTATAACTTTTCACCACACCTATGATACGGCTAACCTTTTTAGGAGAGACACCTAAACCCGTACATACACCACCTGCAATACAGTTTGAAGCAGTAACATAGGGATATGTCCCGAAGTCAATATCAAGAAAAGTTCCCTGGGCGCCCTCTGCAAGGACACTCTTACCTCTTTCTATCTCTTCATTTATGTATAGACACACATTCCTGACCATCTTTCTAATCCTGTCCCTGTATATTTTTGTTTCATTGTAAATCTTATCCACTGAAAGCATCTGTTCTTTATAATACTCTTTAAAAAGGTAGTTTTTTAATTCAAGTGCAATCTTCAGCTTTTCCCTGAATATATCATCCTCAAGAACATCAATAACCCTGATGCCTATCCTGTTAAATTTATCTGCATATGTTGTTCCTATTCCTCTTCCTGTTGTCCCAAGTGCCCCTCTGCCACGAAATTTGTCTTCTATCTGGTCAAGTGTCTTGTGATAAGTAAGTGTCATATGGGCATTCTCCGCGATGAAAAGCCGACCCTCCACAGAAATACCACTTTTCTCAAGGTAGTCAATCTCTTCAAAAAGTGATACAGGGTCAAGAACAACACCATTACCTATCACACACACCTTGTCAGGATAAAGGATGCCGGATGGCACAAGGTGAAAGATATATTTTTTGTCTTTCAGAACCACAGTATGTCCTGCATTACCTCCACCCTGATACCTTGCTATGATATCCGCTTGCTCAGCAAGATAGTCAATAATCTTACCCTTGCCTTCATCTCCCCATTGGGTTCCAACAACAACCGTAATCATTTAGCCCCTTTCAATCTATCTATAATTGCCCTGCCCATCTCCTTCGTTCCCACATAGTTTGTATCCCCTGGGTCCCTGAAGTCATATGTAAGGTACCTTCCCTCTTTTATAACCGCTGCCAGTGCCTGCTCAAGTTCTGTCGCTCTTTCACTCTCTCCTATATAGTCAAGCATCATAATTCCTGCAAGAAGCAGTGCTGAAGGGTTTACCTTGTTAAGTCCTTTATATTTGGGCGCACTGCCATGTGTTGCTTCAAATACCGCTATATCCTCTCCTATATTGGCTCCTGCTGAAAGTCCAAGTCCACCAACCAAGCCAGCACACAGGTCAGAAAGAATATCGCCGTACAGGTTGGGGCATACAAGGACATCATAAATCTCTGGTTTCTGGACAAGTTGCATCGCCATATTGTCAACAATCTTATCTTCAAACTCAATATCGCTATACTCCTGGGCAACCTTCCTTGCCACATCAAGAAAAAGGCCATCAGTAAACTTCATTATATTTGCCTTATGGACTGCTGTTACTTTTTTCCGCCTGTTTTTCCTCGCATATTCAAAGGCAAACCGCACTATCCTTTCGGAGTTTGTTATTGAGATTGGTTTTATACTGATACCTGAGTCCTTATTTATCGCCTTCCCTGTCCTTTTCTCTATAAAGCCAATGAGTTCTTCTGTATCCTTTGTTCCCTGTTGAAACTCAATCCCTGCATAAAGGTCCTCCATATTTTCTCTTATTACTATGAGGTCCACTCCGCTATATCTGCTCCTTACACCTTCATAAAACTTAAATGGCCTGAGGCATACATAGAGATTGAATCTCTGTCTGATATAAACATTTACACTTCTGAAGCCGCTTCCAACAGGTGTGGTAAGGGGTGCCTTAAGACATACCCTGTTTTCTTCTATTGACTTAAGTGTCTTTTCAGGTATAGGTGTTCCGTATTTTTCAATTGCAGATTCCCCTGCCTCCTGTATATCCCACTCTATATCCACCCCTGTTGCCTCTATACAATCCTTTACCACATCGGTTATTTCAGGCCCTATACCATCTCCCGGTATAAGTGTAATTCTGTATCCCATCTTCTCCCCTCTTTTTCACAACCTGAAGCCCCTGTTCTCCTTTATATAGTTGACAACGCCTCCTGCCTTTATAATCTTTAACATAAACTCCGGAAGCACAGATGATTTTATGATAGTACCCTTTGTAATGTTTTTTATCTCCCCTTTTTCAATATCTGCCTCTATGACATCACCTGTATCAATACCATCTGTATCTGCCTCTATGACAATCAAACCCACATTGATGCTGTTTCTGAAGAAAATCCTTGCAAAACTTTTTGCAATCACAGCAGGTATTCCAGCATATTTTATGACAAGTGGTGCCTGTTCCCTGCTTGAGCCACAACCAAAATTCCTGCCACCGACGATAAAGTCCCCTTCCTTTATCTTTTTATAAAAGTCAGGGGCTATATCCTCCATCAGATGTGTTGCAAGTTCTTTCATATCAAGTGTTTTAAACTTATACTTGCCTGAAATAATATAGTCAGTATTTATATCATCTCCAAACTTATGGGCATTCCCTTTAAGTATCATTTTTCTCTCCGGTTTTTATTAAATATTCAGACAAAAGATAATACCACAGATTTACACCACAGGCAAGTTAACAAATGGCAGGGATGTTCAATTACCAGTAGATATAGCGGGTGAACAGGTCCTGTTCTGCCCTGGTAAGTTTTTCTACATCAGGGAGTATATAACGGTCATCAAAAATATCAAGAAGAATCTTCCCTTTCTCACCGAAGTCAAGTGTTCTGTGGGACGCCCATCTCATATAAAATGTCTTGGGTCCCTTGTCTGTTTCAACTTCAAAGTGTAGGACACCAAATTCAAGTTTTATACTGTATATGGCTTCTATTATATATGCAAAGTATTGTTTTCTCATCGCATCCAGAATAATCTGCCTGTGCTCTTCAGAAAACATATAAAGGTCTTCTATCATCCCTATCTCCTGGACCCTGTCATTCTCATCGTAGTAAAAAAGGAAGATAAACTTATCAGGACATCTTACAGGAAATGCCCTTATGGCATATACCCCCCTGTAAAGAGTTCCATCAGATGTCATCACATGCATAAGATTAAAAGTGCCCCTGAAAATCTTCACCTCATCCGGCTTCAAACTTTTAAGTCCTATCTCTTCTAATCTGCTTTTTCTCTCTTCCATATAATTCCTTTTTCAACGGTATCCTATCTCCGCTGAAAGGTCAAAGTATAGTTTTACAGCAGGAGGCGGAACATTAAAAGGTATATGATTTCCTATGCACATCATATATCCACCACACATCCTGCCTGTCTCAACCATAGAAATAACCATACCCTTAATCTCTTCCGGATTATTTCTCATCAATACCTTTACATCACCCTCACCTGCCAGAAAACAGTCCTTATATTTTCTTGCTATAGATTTATAGTCCGTATATGGCTCGCTGATAATTCCGCGAATTCCAAGAGTCATCAGGTCATCAACAAAAACATCAAGGCACCCATCGGACATAAAAACTACCTGTTTGCCTGCCTCTTTAAGCATCCCCCAGAATTCTTCATACCTCGGGAAGATATACTTTCTCATCCACGCAGGACTGCATAAAGGGCCGCTTGTTGTTACAATGTCATCATGACAGCAGACCCAGTTTACAGGTAACCGACTGATTGCACGGAATACACGACGGTTAATCTCAGCAAACTCTTCCATAATCCTTTCAAATTCAGGCTCAAGACAGATACTTAAAAAATTCTCATATCCAAAAACAAGAAGTGGCCACATAAACATTGTATTATAAAAACCTGCCCCTGCCTCCCATGACCCTTCAGGTGCTTTATCTCCCCATTCAGCAGGAAAATTCTTTCTGAGTCGTTGATAGATAACCTCTTCATTGCTGTAGTCCCCTGCTTCAGGAATCTTCCACGATGAAAAGTCCGCATTTTCAAGAGGACTGAATTTTAACATCTCTTCCATACTACTGAAATGATGCTTTGCTTCTTCCTGCTGCCAGTAGTCACGGCAGGTATGTCCCCATCGTCCCTTACCTTTATCCTGCTGCTCTTCAGGCCGTGGCAACGGGTCATCAGTTGCCGGCACAGGAAGATATAAAAACGGATACATCTCATTAATCTTCTCCATACATCTTTTAGGATGCTGGTAGAAATCTATACCTGAAATGTAGGTTGCAGCATCAGGATTGGACCAGTGTTCCCAGTGGACAATTTTTTTAGGACCTCTTCCCATCAATGTTTCATATCTAAGATCAGCCATCTTATTTCCTATTTTATCCCGTAGATTTCCTTTAAAACCTTGATATAATAAGAAAAACTCTCAAATGAGATATCAGAAGATGCAGAGTGGTCAATACCCGGAATATAGCCACCTTCTTCTATAACAGGTATCTTTTTATAAATCTCTTCCTTTATCGCATCCTTACTTTTTGTAAATCTTCTCTTGTCAAGCCCACCTATCATCTTTATCCTCTTACCATACCTGTTTCTCAAATCTACAGGGTCCATATCAGCAGCAACCTCACAGGGAATAAAACAATCAATACCTGCCTCAAAATACATCTCCATAAAAGGATTCAGGTTCCCATCACTGTCGTATAAGGTTATATCCAGCCCATATTTTTTTGCTGTCTCACATACCTTTTTATACCTCGGGAAAAGAAAATCCTTGAACATAGAAGGAGATATAAGGGTTGATGTTTTATAGGCAATATCCTCCCCAAAACCAAGATAGTCAACCCTGACCTCTGATAATACCTTCTTCAATCCTTCAATGCATATTATATTTATCCTTTCAAATAACTCATCAACTAAATCAGGGGCATCGTAAAAAAGAAATGATGCATACTCAACACCTGCCAGATTTCTTAAGATGCCATAGTAACATCCACCATCAAGAAATAGCACATAATCCCTTTCTTTCTTCCACCCTTTTATCCTTTCACTAAAATCAGAAGGCCATCTTTCATTGAGAAGAGATAGGTCAAACCTTTCCTTTATTACCCTTTCAAGGTCATATTTATTTTTTATAGGAAATTCAAGCCATTCAGGCATAGTTGTTGCATCCTTAAAATCTTTTATCTTCCTGCCATACTTATCTATCTTTATAACCTCATCTTCTGTTTCAGATATAACCTTCTCCTCAAAAGGAGGGTACGGTCCTGTATCCAGCCCTGCATATACAAACCTTAACCTTTCCAGTCCAAAATATTCAAATATATCAACTCCTTCAGGATAACCCTCCCTATACCATCTCTTCAATGTATCCTCCCAGATAATAAGATGGGGTTCTATCGGGGGATGGTCAACATCTTCAAAATTCAAAACCTTTTTAAATCTTTCAAGATTGTTCATAGGGCTTATTTTAAACTAAAACATCCTTTATTTCAACGAGGAATTCTTCTGCAATGGAATGCAATTTCAAGAGTTTGAGTGTCTTGATTGTTGCATCAGCATTATAATAACCTTCAGGGTTATCAGCAGGAAGTATATACCAGAATCTTATATCAGGAAACTTTTTAATAAGGTGTTCAACATATCTGTCATAGGAAGGAAACTCATCAATCCCTTTTGAGTTAAGAGCTGGGGTAATCACTATATCCCTGCCAAGAACCTCAACTATCCTTTCAATATGGCTCAAAGGATATGAAGGGTCTATACCTTTCAGATAAGGTATTTCCCTCATCACTTCCAGGTTGTGTTCAAACTGGCCACAGCAATGGACAAAGATACCTCCGTTTCTTTCAGAGATTTCCTTTACATAAGGCAACTCAAATTTTTGATATAGTTCAGGTGAAAGGAATGGAAGCGAGTCCTGAGTGAGTGTTACACCCTTACCATCAGGGAACCATATATATGGCCAGGTCACAGGGACAAAGAAGTCCCCAAACTCTTTTCTATAGGCATCAAGGACATTTAAAATAACATCCTTACATAATCCCAGAAGTTTATGGACAGATTCAGGTTCTGTATACATCCCGGCGAAGAACTCATTCGCATCCATAACCAGTATGGCAAGATTGACAGGGCCCTGCATATCAGGTGGTGCTACATATCCAAAGCCATCTGTTAAGTCAAGCCATCTTCTGCATCTGTCAAACTCTTCCTTTACCAGTGCATTCATCACAGGCGGGAGTTCAAGATTCCTTATCTCTTCAAGCGAATTAAAGGCAGGCCTAATCCATAGATTATTTCCATTCCCTTCCCTTATTAACTGCCCACCAAAGACAGAAGCGAGTGAAACTGTTCCCATATCAGGCCAGAAGACAGGTATGTTATCACCAGGGAGTTCCATAATCATTGAAAAATACCTGTATGCCTTCTCCATCTGCAATTCCACATCATCAAATATCTGGCGTGGCTCGTAAGAATAAGGAATAAAAGAGATTGGAGGCCTTCCTATATCTTTACCATCCCAGAAGTCCTTAATCCGCCTCTTTCTCTCTTCTATTCTATCACTATATCTTTTCTTAAGTTCCTTATATTTCAACATTTTTTATTTTTTAAGTACAATAACAGTCGTTAGTTCATCAGGTGGGTCTTTGGGTAGATTTGTAAGTATAAGTCGGTCCCCTTCCCTCTTCAGAGCAAGTTTTTTGCCTGTGGAAAGTATATAAGCGGACATTATCTCTTCTTTTATGTAAGGAAGTGCGAGTGTTTTACCTGGCCACCAGTGGACGAATATGTAATAGCAGTCCTTCCCTTTAGTTGCACATCCTGCAGTCCCTGTATCAAGTGAAGCCCTCTCTGTTTTATAAATACTCTCACCATTTACCTTCAGCCATTTCCCTATCTCTTTTAACCGTACTATTGCTTCTTTCGGGATCTTACCATCTGGCTTTGGCCCAACATTGAGAAGAAGATTGCCTCCACCAGAAGCACAGGCAGTAAGTATGTGTATCAGCTCCTTTGTGGGTTTATAAAGGTCATCTGTGGCAAAATATCCCCAGTGCTTATTCATCGTCATACAACTTTCCCACATCCTCCCAGGTGTAGAAGCGGTAATATGCTGCTCAGGCGTATCAAAGTCCTCAGGCAACCCTGAACGGTTATTAATCACTATATCCGGCTGCAATCTCCTTACCATAGCATTGAGTTTTTCTGCCTCCCAGTGCTCTGGCCTGGTCTGGACTGTCCTGCGGTTGTTTATATAAAAACAACCGTCATACCAGAGTAAATCTATTTTTCCATAGTTTGTACACAGTTCCTCAACCTGTTTATGGACTATCTCAACCAGTTCCTTCCAGCCAGAAGGATTTTTCTCCGGTCCCTCATATGCCACAGGCATCCTCCAGTCAAGAAGTGAATAGTAAAAACCTATCTTCATACCTTCTCTTCTGCAGGCATCCACATATTCCTTTATAAAGTCCCTTCCAGCCGCACGCCTTACAGATGTAAAACTGCTTACCTTTGAATCAAATAGGCAGAAGCCATCATGGTGCCGGGTTGTAAGAACAATGTACTTCATCCCTGCTTCCTTTGCGGTCTTTACCCATTCTAAAGGAGAAAAACTTTTTGGTGGCTTAAACCTGTCTGCCAGTTTTTCATACTCAGAGACAGGTATATTCTCCTGATACATCACCCACTCACCACGACCAAGGACAGAATAGTCCCCCCAGTGTATAAACATCCCAAACCGCGCTTCCTCAAACCATTTCATCCTCTCTTTTCCCTCCATAACCTCTCCTTTTTATATTGAAATTGTCCCTTTTCTTTTTGAGTTTTTTTCACATTCCTCAAGGATGGCTATAACCCTGCGCGCATCCTCTGGCTTTACAATGAGTTCCTCTCCCATCAAAAGATGGTCTGCTATATTCCTGTAGTATTGTTTCCAGTTATCAAGATTGCCCTTTGGTATCTTTATATTCCCTTCATGGCGGAGACCAGAGGTATAACTGACAAGTTTTATCTCTTCCCAGTTAGTTGCCTCTATGGCTCCCTTTGTTCCAAGTATACGCCACCTCGGTCTCGGAATCGCACTTATCTGGGACATTACAAAATCAGCGGTTGCACCATTCTCAAACTTTATGTAGATTTCACCATAGTCCTCAATCGTCACGGAACTCCATACAAGTTTCTTCAGTTCCCCTGTAATATCTACAACTTTTGAATTGACAAGGTCTAATACCCAGTAGAGAAAGTGTGCACCCCAGTCATACAGAAGACCACCGCTTACCTTCTTGTCTGAACGCCACCAGAAACCAGGATGGTTATAAGAAGAATAACCGCACTCTATATGGAATATATTACCTATAAGCCCTTTATTTACAATATCCTTGATTAAGAGATAGTCAGGGTCCCATCTCCTGTTATGGAATACGCTTAACATAAGGCCTGAAGAGTGCGCCTTTTCAATCATCTCATCTGCTTCTTTCACTGTGATACAGAACGGCTTTTCTACAACTACATTTTTCCCTGCCTCAAGGCACTGAAGTGTAGCACTTGCGTGAAGGTTGTGGGGAAGTATATTTACAACAAGGTCCAGTTCCTTCATCTTCAGCATATCTGATAAATCTGTGAAATATCCCTTTAACTGCGGAAGTTCCTGCTTTGCTGCCTCTACCCTCGCTGGATTGACATCACACATAGCAATTGTCTTAAGCCCGGGAATAGAATCTATCCATCCCGCATGGTGTTTCCCCATACTGAAGGCAGGCCCATATCCCAGAATACCGCAGTTTATTGTCTTATCTTTTGCCTTAAACCCTGTGGTATAAGCAAGGGATCTTAATACAATCTTCTGAAATTCAGGATGCCCCCATGCTTCCTTTGTATGTCCAGGGGCAATATAAACCACCCTGCCCTTCCCATAGTCCCTTGTATATACCATAGGCATTTCCTTACCCTGCCATAATGTCTTAAAGAGAAGTTTTGACCTTGATGGGTCATATGACTGCAGGTGATACATCTCATCATAAACAGAAAAGGAATCAGGCATACGTGTGGTAATGTAGTGGGAAGTATCAACAACAGAGATAGTAAATTCATGGTGTTCAGGATGTGTCAAAAATTCTCCATTAAGCATCTCTATATACTTGCGGCTACCCCTGAAACTATCTGTCGCTGAATGGATACCGACAAATCCACCTCCATTTCTTACAAAATCAAGCAGCCCTTTCTCCCTTTCCCCTTTAAGTTCATCATTAAAACCAGTGGTATAAACCACAACTGCATCGTATCCACTGGAAGGTAAAGAAGCAAACACATCAAGGTCTGATGTCATATCTAAAGTAAATCTGCCATCCCTTTCAAGAATCTCTGACAACTTCTTGCCTGCCCACTCTGTTGGATGAAACTCTGGCCCTCCATATATATAAATTATTTTCTTCTTCATCATCTCATCCCCTTTCAGTCCTGAACAACAAACTGGCTTAAGTATTTAAAGGCATTTATCAGTCCTTCATCTTCTCTTTCTCTAATATAAACAAGGTCATGCCAGCCCTCTATATTGAGGTCTCCTTTGTATCCATACCTCAAAAGTTCTTTTATACATAGTCCCCAGTTTGTATCACCTAAACCAGGGAAGCAGTGCTCAATCGCACCAGGATACCAGATACCATACTGCCTTAATAGGTCATAGTTAATATGTGCATCCTTTGCATGGATATGATAGACCCTCTTTCCAAACCTTCTGAGTGTCATCACAGGGTCTATAAACTGGCAGATAAGGTGGCTCGGGTCCCACTCAAGTCCGATGGCATCTGAGGGAACCTCATTAAAGGCAATTTCCCACATCTGGGGTGTACACATAAAATTTATCCCATTGGCTGGTGTGTGAAACTCTCCCATCGGACAGTTCTCAAATGCAATTTTTACATTATGGTCTTCCGCAAATCTTGAGTGCTCACTCCAGACTTCCTTAAAAAGAGAAACACTTTCAATAAGCGGCTTTCCTGCAACCCTTCCTGAAAATCCAGCAACAACAGGAACTCCTATCTTTTCAGCAAGAAGTATGGTATCCCTTACAAGTTTTTTATACTCATCCGCTTTCTTTTCATCCATATGGTTGACATAAAACCCGGCAAGACAGGAGATTCTTATACCCTTTTCATCATAGTAATTCTTTACATCCTCTGCCTTTGCTTCCCATCCATCATTACCCGGGAAAAACGGGGCGGTAGAAGAAACCTGCAACTCACAGGACCTGAACCCTACCTTCTTTGCAAACTCAATCCTTTCTTTATCAAAAGACATCATAAATCCAATTCGCATTGTCTCCTCCCTGTTAAACTTGTCAGAATATAATAATACAGTTATAATAAATGTCAAATAAAAAGAGGAAGAGATGGAATGGCAGGAGCTTAAGATAAAGAATGGGATAAGGGTTATATATAAACATATACCTGAATTTCACTCTGTATCAACAGGTATATGGATAAAGACAGGTAGCCGTTTTGAAACAGAAAACATTTCAGGTATCTCGCACTTTCTGGAACACCTTCTCTTTAAGGGAACAAAGAAAAGGAACTACAGAGAGATAAAGGAGGCAATAGAGGGTGTTGGCGGAACATTTAACGGATTCACATCAGAGGAGGCAACCTGCTACTGGATAAAGATCCTCGGTGAATATCTTGACCTGAGTATAGATGTCCTTGCAGATATGATACAGAACCCGCTTTTGAAAGAAAAAGATATTGAAAAGGAAAGAAATGTCATTATAGAAGAAATCAATATGTACAGGGACATCCCTGCAAGATATGTATTTGAACTATTTGATGAGACACTCTATAACAATCACCCATTAGGACAACCCATCGCAGGAACGGTTGAGAGTATAAGCAGGATAAAGAGGAAAGATATGACACAATATATCAAAAACTTTTATACTGCTGAAAATATCGTGGTAAGTATTGCAGGGAATATCAAGGAAAAGGTTATGCAGAATTCCATTGAAAGATATCTTTCCACTGTACAGAAAAAGTCAGAAAACACATTTGTTTCATGGGACAGAAAAACAAAAGGTCCCGGGATAAAAACACTTAAAAAGGATACAGAACAGACACATATAGTAATGGGAGGACTTGCACCTCACAGGTTTGACAGAAAAAGGTATCCTCTGGCAGTACTTAACACCATACTTGCAGGGAATATGAGCAGCCGTCTTTTCAACAGGATAAGGGAAGAGATGGGGCTTGCGTATGCCATCAAAGGAGCCACAAAGCACTATCAGGATACAGGCGCATACCTTATCTATGCAGGTGTATCCCCTGAAAAAACAGAAAAGGCAATATCAGCAGTTGTTGATGAACTGAAAAAGATAAGGGATAATGGAGTAAAGCAGGATGAGATGAAAAGGGCTAAAAAATTTATTATCTCACAGATTCTTATGGACCTTGAGGATAATTTAGAATATATGTTGTGGATGGGAGAACAGCGGCTCTTAAGGGAAAAACTCATAACAACCAAAGAAACAGTTGAAGAGATAAATAGTGTCCGTTCCAGTGATGTAAAAGAGATTGCAGGAGAACTATTCACCCCTGAAAATATGTATTTAGCACTTATTGGACCTTCTGCAAATGAAGAAAATCTGATGAAGATAATATACGGTTTGTAAATGGAGGGAATATGACAGGGATTGTAAAAGTATGGGATAGGTTATGGGAAAGGTATTATGATGTCTTTTTATCTCTTTCTGCAGTAAAAAAGATTGCTATGGCAGGACTTTTTGCGTTCCTTACTGCTATATCTGCACAGATTTATATCCCCCTCCCATTTACACCAGTACCTGTTACAGGTCAGGTATTTGTTGTCCTATTGTGCGGGATACTTCTTGGGAAAAATATTGGTACAATAAGTCAGACATTCTATCTTCTTGGTGGGATGGCAGGTATAAACTGGTTCTATGGTGCCTCTTGTGGCATCTTAAGACCTACAACAGGATACATCGCTGGCTTTGCCCTCGCTTCATACCTTGTAGGGCTTATCACAGAGAAAAAAAGAACAAAACTCCAGATGGTTTATGGTATGCTTTCAGGGATAGGTATAATACATCTATGCGGAATAATCTGGCTGTCTTCATTTTTGAGGATTTCAATGTATAAGGCATTTATCATCGGCTCTTTACCTTTTATTCCTTTTGATATAGTGAAGGCATACCTTGCAGGGATTACAGGAAGTTCTATATTAAAAGGCAGGGGTGGAGAATGAAGAGATATAATGTAGCGGTTGTGGGAGCAGGGATGGTTGGTAAAAAGATGGTAGAGGTTCTTATTGAAAGAAACTTCCCTTATAAAGAGATTAAAATACTTGCCACAAGAGAAAGGGAAGAGGTTATTGCAGGTAAAAAAGTTAAGGTAGAGAAGACAGAGATTGGGTCATTCAATAATATTGATATTGCCTTTTTCGCAGGGACTGAAGGAGAAAAAGGCGCAAGCAAACTATTTGGATGGGAAGCAGTAAAGAAAGGTGCAATTGTAATAGATAATGGCGGCGACTTCAGAATGGATAGCCGTGTTCCGCTTGTCATCCCTGAGGTCAATCCACACCATCTAAAAGGACATCAGGGCTTTATTGCCAATCCTAACTGCTCCACCATTATTATGCTTATGGCAGTTGCTCCTATCCATAGGCAATACAGTGTAAAGAGAATTATCGCCTCAACATATCAGGCGGTTTCAGGAACAGGAAAGAATGCAGTTGATGAACTTGAAACGCAGGTGCGTGCCTATGTAAATGGAGAAGAAATAAACAATGCTGTATATCCATACCAGATTGCCTTTAATGTCATCCCTGAGATAGGTGGCATTTCCAGTGAATATTCAGGTTATTATACAGAAGAGGTGAAGATGATAAAGGAGACCCACAAGATACTCGGGACAGAAGATATAGATATTTCTGCTACCTGTGTAAGGGTTCCTGTATTTAACGGACATTCTGAAAGTGTAACAATTCAGTGTGAAAAAGAAATAGATATAAAAGAGATTAAAAAATTACTTAATTCCTCACCAGGAGTACAGGTTATTGATGAGCCGGAAAACTCAAAATATCCTGTGCCAGTCAATGTTTCAGGCAAGGATGATGTATATGTGGGACGGATAAGAAAAAGCACTGCCTTAGATAATGGACTGGATATGTGGATAGTGGGAGACAATATCAGGAAGGGTGCTGCCTTAAACGCAATCCAGATAGCAGAAGAACTCATAAAGATGCACCTTATCTAAAGCTATCCCTTACCCATAATTTTCTCTTTTTTCTCTCTACCTGTCAAACATGAAATGGGATGTCTGGCGAACGACTTGTTTACCTCTCGCTCTTTCCTCCATCTCTTTCTATGCGAGAGGGGCTGTTTTATCTTTTCCCCCTCACCTTAGTCCTCTCCCCACTGGGGAGAGGGACAGGGTGGGGGTGTTCTCCCCTCTTTCGTAAAGAGGGGTTAGGGGAGATTTTAAAAATCCCCCT